>Ga0210404_10001404_pt1 | contig 10369 bp, 26 predicted proteins | sample IncBWH28MmetaG_FD_155455 | JGI IMG/M metagenome (GOLD analysis project Ga0210404, IMG submission 155455) | Forest soil microbial communities from Barre Woods Harvard Forest LTER site, Petersham, Massachusetts, United States - Inc-BW-H-28-M | ecosystem: Environmental > Terrestrial > Soil >... | reverse complement strand
GTGAGTTGTTTTAACCGCGCGTAGAAAGAGAACTCAATGAAGCTTCTGAATGTTGCCCAGACTGTTAAGGCTTGGGCTGCGGGTCTCGGTGCCGCTGCCGCTGCACTCTCGGCTGACCTGGTGTCGGGTGCCCCGCTTGGTGTTGGGGAGTGGCTTACTGTCGCTCTGGCTGGTCTAACGGCCCTCGGTGTTGTGTACCGTGTACCGAACGCCAAGGACGCTCCTGCTGTCGCTCCTGTACCTTCCCAGCTCCCGTAGCAGACCCTTCCTCTGTTGCGGTTGAGATAAGATCCCCCCGGGTACCTCTCCTCCCCGGGGGGATCTTGTTATGTTCACTCGAATGGAGTACTTGACTTGATCTTGGTTTTAGAGGAGAGTAGACATCAGAGGAGAGAGGAGAAAAGAAATGCCGATCTGGGCTTACAAGCTTGACCTCCGTGACATCTGGAAGCTTGACGGAGTGTCGTTCAAGGAGCAGCTCAAGGTTGTTGTGGAACGAATCCGAAAGTCAAATTTTTGGGATGAAGACGATTACGACCTGCCGGGGATTGTTGAGAATCTCGAATCGTCCGAGGATGCTGACGAGTTCGATGAATGGTGGGACGAGTTTTACGACTACTGCGACTTCCGACGTATTTGGGTGATGCTGGTATGACTCTCGTACTGTCCATTCAGCCATATGTGGTCACGTCCTACGGCAGTGTGTTCCAGGTGTCGACAATCACGATTGACTGTGACGACACGGAGCAGCCGCTCCTGTTCCTTCCGTTGATCGAACGGCACCTCAAGAAGTGTAAGGCCGATGGCCTGATCTCTGATGGTATGCTTCTCTCGGCATGTTTGTGGAACGAGAAGTGCAACCCCGATACGATGGTGGATACGAGCGAGATCGTGACGTGGTTCTCTACTGCTGTTGCGAATCTGCATGATGACGAATCGGCTTGGTGGTAGTGATGCGCCTGTCCCGTCCGTGCTACAATAAGCCTCACCGATGTCCCGGTTACGCTGGCGGCGGCATGAAGTATGCAAAGGTAGTCCGGTGTGACGGCGGGTTTATCTGGACCGACCATGGTGTCCGAGGTCTTAAGTTCCACCAATGCAGTGGGTGTGGTGTAATCACGTGGCCGTACGCGATTCGTTGGGTTGATCCAGCTTGGCTGCACTACAAGCTTCGGTCATGGTGGCTGAACCGTCACTACTAGACGCAATGTCCCCGTCTGCGACTCACACAGCTCCGGGCGGGGGCATTGTTTTCAACGGAAGAGGAACAGTGAAGGACTGGTCTCGGACAGAGTGGTTTATGTTTACCCTGTCTGTCATGTCTAGTATTGCTGCTGCTTGTTTCTTTGTTGCCCTATGTATTGGAGTGCACAAATGACAAACGAAGTGTGCTATTGGTGCGGCAAAGCATGTCAGGGAATGTGTCTCAATCTGGGTACATCCACACAGATGAGTCCAAGTAACCCAGCGTATTTCATGCTATCGGATGGTGTAACATCTACGCCAACTGTACACTCTGATTCCTGCTACATCTGTGGAGATCCCGAGTTTGCACAGATGGGCCTACCTCTGTGTAATGCATGCCTGGCGTGTGGTGGACATGTAGCGGCAGACGATACCGAGTGCGATGATTGTGGCGCTGATGCTTATGAACTGTACATGGCAAGCCAGGAGGCCAGGGAATGACAGATCAGGACATTATTACGGCGATTGGGAAGATTATAGATCTCTATATCTTTGACGAGTCTTCGGATCATCTAGTTAATGTCGCCGTAAAGAAAGAACTCTTGCGGCTTGTTGAGCTCTTAGACAAGCCTGAATGCACCGGCCGTTACAGCTGTATGCACATCTCCTGTCGAGAAAGTGAGTGGAGTTAATGAAAGACAACGTGTGTAAGTGCGGTAAGACCAACTGCCCCTGGTGTGATTGACATGAAGATCATCCACCGCTGTGCGACATGCAACTTCCCGGAAGAATATCACCCGTTTGTCAAAGCTTTCTCGCCGGAATGCTCAGTGCCTAAGACTGTTATCAAACAGCAACCATCAGAACTGGTTCCCACCATTGACAGTGCAGGCAGGATCAACGAGACTGTCTTTGAGCCCGGAAGCATCTGGCCAGGCGGACATCCGAGGGTTGTGACCTGCGACTGTCAGAGCTGCTGGGACCTGTACCGTACGATCATGTCAGAGGAGATGGATCATGAAACAGTGGGATGAGTTGCGAGAGCACCGCTACGAGAAGGCGGTTACCCGGTTCTGTGCCCTGGGCCTGTTCGCGTTCGTTGTGATCATGTGCGTGGTCGTGCGATGACTGATGGTCCTGAGCCTACCGAGTTTGATCTCGGCTGTTTCTTTCATGGCTATGAGGGCGAATGGAACATTGATTCTGAGGTAAAGCCGCACACTGTCTGTTTCGAATGCGGTCACATCTACTGGACCGGAGAGCAACTGTTAAAGGAATTTAACGAAGACATCGAAAACAGTGCGAAGGTATTCAATCTTCCCGATGTTCCTCTTGCTGTGTCGGTGGATGAAATCTTCTTCTGCGCATGGTGCGGTCATGACTTCTAGCAGGAAAGGGGAGTTGGTTACGTTGGAAGCAAGGTTGAAACTGTGGAAGGCGGCAGGCTTATGGTGGTGGGAACTGAAGACCCACAACACGGTTCTCATGACCGCCGACAGGTACGTGGATGGTGGCACCGCAGACACCATGGAATCGGCTTACGGGGACGCTGAGCTAGGATGGATTCACTTTATCCGATCGTGGAAGGAGACATCATGACAGACGTTGTAGGACTCAACCCGAAGCAGATTCTCACCCTGCACGACTACGAGAAATGCAAGGGTCGCCACTGCTCTGTGCACAACCCGTCAGAACATCCGTTGAAGGATGCGCCACTGTATTGGCGATCCGATCGTCGAATGATGGAACGGATCTGTGAGCACGGTATCGGACATGTGGATCCTGATCATTTGGCGTTCTACGCTTTGAGTCACGACAGTATGGACGTGTGGGCGGAAGGGGTGCATGGCTGTGACGGCTGCTGTACAGGTGACAATCTGCTCTAGGCCCCACTGTGACAAGCCAGTTGAACGTTACGAGCTGTGTAATGGTCACTACCGTAAGGCCTGTCGCGCGGGAAAGTTCAATATCCGCGTGGATATGGACAAGGCTGTAGAACGTATTGCTAACCTGAGGGCCAACAGGTGGACCTTCAAGCAAATAGGCACGGTAGCCGGTATTCATCACACAATCATTGCTGACGTGTTCCACCGCCGACAGAAGCGTTGCACCAAGGGCACCTATAATGCAATCATGAGCGTTCCCGTACTACCGGGTGTTGCTGTAACCGCAGTAGGGTTCAAGCGTCGGGTACAGGCTTTGGCTTGGATGGGCTGGCCTCAGCGGGTTGTTGCAGAGGAGATGGGAACCAGCGAGAAGGCTATTAGGGCAGTTCTGTACACAGGCAAGTTCAGTGTTGACTATGGCCAGCGTCTAGCTGACGTGTATAAGCGCCTGTCTGACATTGAAGGTCCGTCTGAGCTAGCAAAGTCCAGGGCTAGGGGCATTCGAGCCTACGCACCACCGGCAGCTTGGGACGATGATACGATCGACACGGCACCGGACCTTCCGCGGGGGATTATGCTGAACGACAGGCCACCAAGGGCCTACAATACGAAACGTGGTAAAGACCGGTCTTATTGTCGCAGCGGGCATGCGCTGACGGCAGACAACATCTTGACATACGGAGGTGTAGTCAGGTGCAAGACGTGTCACGACGAGAGTAACCGTAGATACAGGGAGAAGTTGAAGGCGTGAGAAAGCCCCCACAATTGTGGGGGCTTCTCTTATGAGAACGGTCCGCGAATGCTACTCCACGGATTCGGAATGCCCGTTGCAGGGGAAGAGGGAGATGGTAACGGGGGTGCAGGTGCAGGGGCCGGCGTAGGCAAGGGGACAGGTGCCGGGGGTGTGGGGGACGGTTGTGGGGTGGGTAGCCACGGGTTGGCAAAGTGGCATTCGAGCTCGACCACACCGCCCTTGGTTGCATGATCGGCCATGATTGATAACAGTGTCGCATTTGGCCGCTGGTCATCGTTCTGACCGACCCGAGGGGATCCACCCAGGATGACAGGAACGTCCGGGAGCGGGGCAACCAGGCGGTTGTATGAGCCTTGTGGGTCTGACTCATCTAGATGCTGCCCCGATAGGGCCTTACCCGTTGCGGGTAGGCCCTTGAGGTAGTTCAAGAATTCAGTTCTGTTCAAAACGGCAACTCCTCGATCGTATCATCTTCCTCGGGGAAAATATTGGAAGCGTACTGCCTGTATTCTTCATTCACTTCATCATTCAACCACCATTCCTCACCGAACCTATCAACCAGTTTGTCTTCGAAACAGATTTGACAACCGTGACAGATGCTATCGCACATCAGATCTGACTCTCAATCCATTCTGAGATGACGTGCTGGATCAGAAATGCTTCCTCAAGGTTGGCAGAGAAGTAACTGGTCGAACCATTCTCCCATACGGCAAACTCTAACCTACTAATATTGCCGGCTTCGTCGGGAGAAAAGATATACAAACCGTTACCATTGCCCGGGATAGTGACTTCAAAGTCTGGCATAGCTTCTCCTTAACGGCTTGTGTGTGAGATGAAACCCGCCGCATACACACCGATAGAACCTGCTTGGCATTTGCTTGCCCCTCCCGTAGGTACGCCACGACCTACCGAGTGCCCGATCTGCTTGGTTTTCTGTTCTATATGCTTGCTTACCGGGTGTAGGGCATTCGCTTCTAGTCATGTCCGATCTCTAAGGCCAGTTCCTCGACCTCATCAGCCCAGGACTTAACAATGTCTTCGTTAAGGAACGCCATGTTGTTGGCAAAGTATTGGATCTCTTTAGAGATCTCTACCAGTTGAATAACGATATCACCTGTCTTACTCATCCGCTTCACTCATTCCTGACGCGTCGTCAATGAAATAGTTTAGAAAGATAGGTTTCACCAGTCGTGCGTACTTGCGATACAAGTCCTTGTGATGCTCATACGCGTTAGACCAGTTCAAGTCTACATGATAGCCATGTGTAGCTTCGAACATGGCTTTAGCTACCTGTTCAATGACGTTGTCCATTAGTCATACCACGCCCTAATCCACGTCTCATTCAGGATCTCAGATAAAGCATTCCCTGCCGACCAGTCACCCCCGTCGGTTCAGATCATCGCGAAGTTCATGTAGATCGTCAAGCAGTTGCCCCAATTCGATGATGTCAGGCATCGAATTCGACCCATTTCAGGATGCACAACTCTTCCTGATTACTCCAAATATAGCTGCTCTCAAGCTTCTGGATCTTATACTGATAAGGATTATCTAACCAACGGTTATCTAATGTCTTACCGCCAATAATGGCACGCCTAGCCGTGTCCAGGCTTATGTACAGCCCATCACGACTTGACCGGGTTGTGCGGGGATACCAAACCCCATTGACCTCATACAATACCCGATAGATGTCTGTGTCACTCAAGACCGAACACCTCCCGAATGTTTTCTTTCCATTCACCGCGAAGAACGAGACGGATTTGAATACTCTTCTCCAGATCCGTCTGACGCAGTGCGGCACGATCCCTGAATGGTACTGACTGGATAATAGCATTCACTGCTTGACCGTGTTGGTTATAGACGCGTCCTTCCAGCGCTACGCGGTCAACAACCCTGTATTCGAAATCGGTGAGGGAAGACTCTTCAGTTGCCATTAAACCCACTCCTCTGCGTCGGCATGAACAGCCTTATCGTCGATATACCTATGTGCCAAAAGCTTGCCGGTGTGAATGCCGTGAAACGTAATAGCATGCTTCTTGAGAGCCCACTCAATGATCTCGTAGTCTGAACTGGGCCGTGCGGTGTGAATGTGGATCTTCCAGCCCTTCTCAGCAGCCTTCTGAGACTTGGCTACGTTAGCCCAAATCGGGTTACCAGGTAACGCCTGCGGGTTGTCAACAGACCAGTTGGATTCAAACAGGGTGCCGTCGAAGTCGACGGCCAACCACTTCAGGTCGGATCGCGGGCCCGGGGCAGTCATGACACACGCACCATGGGGAAATACTGTTCGGAAATGTCGTCCCAGTTCCAACCTCGGCCGTTCTCTACGCACCAACCAGGTTCGGATTCAAGGGCTGGCCGGGGCATGAAACCCCACTCTACCCCATCAGAATCTTCCCAGACGGTGTCACGAGAAGGCTCTGTATTATTTCGGTGGATCAGTGATCCAACAGGCCACACGATGTTTGTATCAGACTCACGATCATCCCTAAGCGAACCAGTCGGAAAGGCTGCTGCGTAATCGCCCTTGCTACCACCCCGACGCAAAGCCGGGCCCACAAGCTCGTCCAAGGTGTCATACTCAGTGTCGTGAAGCTCGTGAATGAACATGAGGTTAGCGGCGGCGAGAACCGTGTGGGGATGGCCTGACTCTGCATCCAACCACTCGCCCCGGCCGAGGGCCTCAACGTGCCGCAGGAGCGACGAGAACGAACGGGCCGTAGGGATACCTTTCTCCCAGTTCCTGTCACCGTAGTGGGCCGCCTTAGAGGTCAACAGATCGGCGAGATCCTTCTTGAACGTGGGAGTGATCAGCTCAAACTTGGCCTTCCCCTCCTGCGAGTCTCGCACTGCTCCGGAATCGAAATGCTCCACGAACCCTCCTCTTTGAAGAGGAGGGAGGGGTTTCGGCCCCCTCCCTCAAAACTAGCCTACTACGACGCCTCAACAACCTCAACGTACGAGCCAGCGGCTAAGATGTGGATACCCACGAATCCCTGGCTGATATTGTTGCGGTCAGCGAAGAACGTCACCGAACCGTCCGCGTTGACCACCATCTGATCGGCTGTGACAGTCGCCGTACTAAAGGTGCCGTCGAGATGCTTCGCAACCACAGAAGGATTGTAGGAGACCGTGTACGTGTGTGCCATGAGTCTAGATGCCCCTGATCTTGACTGATGTTTCCCGAGTGGTGGACCGACTCCACCTACCACACAGGGTACACTGATACCGCTGGTACCGTCCAGTCTCTGCCGTGTAAAATCCTTGCTTCCTTAGACTTCCGCTGCCGCAGTTGGGACACTGGTCTTCATCCTTGGGGTTGTATAGGCCGATGTTGGGGTGATTGGAGATCCACGGAAGCAGACGCCAGTACAGACTGTCGGTGAGCACCACATCACCACGGTTGTACTTCTCCATACGCTTCCAAGCCTTAGGGTCCCCGTTCAGACACGACACCCACAGGCCGTGCCCTTCATGCTTCACCTTGTGGCCCACGTCTGCTACACCGCCAACGTAGTCAAGCTTGTTGGAGGGGAAACGAAACTTGCTTTTCACAGTACGCATCAGGTCGATATGCTTGTATGGTGATGGCTCATTCATGTGTTCAGTGAAGAATTCAGCGTTCAAATGCTTAGCGTCGAACGACTGCGAATTCCAACCCACCACCGCATCCGCCTGATTCAGCAAATCCCAAGCGGACTCCAACATACCCATGTGACCATCAGCGTACTCAGAATGAAACAGCACCTTTCGTGAGTCGGCCCACTTGGCCGCGAAGCACAGTACCCGGGTTGCTTCCTGTAGCTGGTTGAGTGCGACGTTCTGGTTGAAGAGACCCCAAACGTGGGCTAGGTTGGGGCTCGTTTCAATGTCCAAGATAAGGGTCTTCATGTAAGAACCTCCCGCGTGAACGGGAGGTTCCCTGTCCACAGTAGATGATCTTACCTGTGGATGATCAACGTGTCAACGGATCAAGCAAGATACCCGATGCGCTCAGCGACAGCGACCACAGCAGACAGGCCACAGGCAGTGTTGACCCCGTCACCGAACGTACCGTGGATCTGAACGAGCTCGCTGCAACCGGCCGCAGCGCGAAGAGCGTCTGCGACCGTGAAGGACGTGGTCTTCTCCAGCTGCTTCGCCTCATCGGCCGTGATGAGGGCCTGAAGCTCAGGGAGGGCAAGCGTGTCGTACACCATTAGTTTAGCTCCTTGGTCGTGTTCCTGTATCCGACAGGGTCTACGATAGTGTCTGGGATAGGTAGTGTCAAGTCGATGTCGAGCGTGTCAAGCCAGGCCGCAATTTCCTCAAATGACATCTTGTGTGTGTCGTTTCGATGGATAATGTGCCACATGACAGAACTACTACTGCCAACGGCCGATTCCCAACAACCGCAGGTAGTCGGTAGCATAATGGTTGTAAGCGCGGGAACTGCATCGACGAGTAGACCGATATGGTTTTCCACCCTCGCCATACGAGACTTAACTTCAACCCACCATGACCGCGATTTTCCTTCCGGGTATTTCGTCAGTCGATCGGCAACATTGTACATCCCCACTACGTGATAACTGACTATGCCGGTGCTGGCAAAAACAAGGACGGTTTGCGCGAAGATCTGCTGTTCGGCGTGGTTGAGGTTCTCGAACCAGGGTCGCCATTCAGCGTCAGTTTCTTCCTGGTCCGCCACTAACCTATCGCGCCAGGCCTTGAGATACGCCCCACCGACAAGGTTCTGTAGTGGCTTAGTGATATCCGTAAGCTTTTTCTTGAACGCCTCGTACTCCGCAATTTCCGCAACGGTGGGCAAGAGCATTGCCTTTTTCTGCTGTGCCTGTGTGGACCAGTCGACCGGCGGTAAGTCGATACTAAAAAAACCATCCAACGCTCAACCCTCCTTAAACAACCATGTACATGTCCAGAGCTTCCGGACCCTGCTCTGACACTAGGCTAGACACATCTTGATGTTCAGGCAACACTTTTACCACAGCGTTACGGACATGTGACCTGAATTTCTTTCCCCAACCACGACCAGCGTCATCACCATCACACACAGCGACCACATGTTCGAATCCGTCAAACAAGTAGTCCCAGTGCTTCTCCCACCTTCCAGCGCCGGGATATCCGACAGTAGGATATCCGAGGCTAGAAGCCACCACAGCGTCCAACTCTCCCTCCACGCAGTAGATGACCGGGGAAGGCTTTGTGAAGGCGTGAGCGTTGAACAGGGGGCGATACAAGCCCTCTTCGGCAAGGTACTTCTTATGCCAGCCCGTGGCCTTGTCAACCTCTTTGCAGTCATGCCTTTCCAGGCACCGGAACGAGATGGCTACGGGACCAGAGGCTGTACGGTACGGTATGGCTAGACGACCGGCGTAGCCTTCATGACCGTCCATAGGATTGCCCACATAGCCAAGTTTCCACTTCTCAGCTGTAACGGGACTGATTCCACGGTTAGCCAAATAGTCCTCTACGTCGTCCGGTAGTTTTGCGTATCGGTCCAGACACGCCCTCAGAAAGTTCCTTTGTTTTGGCGACGGCGGTTGCATAGTCGCACCCATCGTGACTCCTCACCAAGGATATAGCATCACCACCGATGCCGCAGACGTGACAGTAGAACAGGATCTGGTCTTCAGTGATGGACGCTGACGCTACCGTATCATAGTGGTAGGGGCAGTGTACTTTACGTCCGATGGGTTCTTGCGCCATGCCATGCGCGTAGAGGATGGGCACTACATCGTATTGTTCACTGTCACTGCGTCGCCTACGATCCACTCAATCCTCTGACAGGCTGTGCGAACCGGTGAAGGTGGCAGCAATCAACGCCAAGGGAACGCAGGTCCAGAATCCGAGTGCAGGAATCGAGCCGTCTAGACTGTTGGCCCATTGCAATCCCAAATACAGTATGGCCGTTTCAATAACCCAGGTAACCAGAGTGTAAACAAGCCCTGCAACAAACTTGCGCATGCTACTTCCCCTTGTCAATATCCTTAGCCCACTTGGTGAGCTTGTTCACAACCTTATCGTCAGTCTTCTTCTTCTCGCCGGCCTTGTCCAGCCGCTTGTCATCCTTTTTGATGGCCTGGATCGAATCCTCGGGCTCATTCTTCTTGGGCATTACTTGCCACTCCTTAGGAGACGGTTAGCGCCCTGTGCAAGAAGCACGAGACCGATGGCAGACCAGTACGACAGGGCGGGAACGAACGACCATGACAGGTTGAGCAGTAGCACGGCCGCCCACAAGAAGGCAGCGTGGATGCAAACAACAACCAGGGAGGAGAGGAACGAATAGATGAACGACTTGGTTACCTGCCAGAATGTCTTTTTCTCTGGTTGCAGCGCAGAGGAAAGGAAATTCATGAACTCTTCGTTGCTGATCTTGTTGTCACTCACAGGTCTCTCCTTCGCCGTATCCGGCATGAATCAGTAGGTCTAGCATGTCCTCGAAGTCGAGTCGAACAATAGCATCCCAGTTGTGGGTGTAAGCACTACCACTACCGGACTCAAGTTGCAACTCAAAGATATCGGAAGCAAGCGCATACACAGACCA
>Ga0210404_10001403_pt1 | contig 10373 bp, 11 predicted proteins | sample IncBWH28MmetaG_FD_155455 | JGI IMG/M metagenome (GOLD analysis project Ga0210404, IMG submission 155455) | Forest soil microbial communities from Barre Woods Harvard Forest LTER site, Petersham, Massachusetts, United States - Inc-BW-H-28-M | ecosystem: Environmental > Terrestrial > Soil >... | reverse complement strand
TGGCCGAAGGCGATAAGGAAGACATCAATCGGGGGGTCGCCGCCGCGCGCGCCGCGTTTGAGACTGGCCCGTGGCGCAAGCTCACTCCGTCCGAGCGCGGCCGCTTGATCTGGAAGCTCGCGGACCTGATCGAAAAGCACAGCGAAGAATTCGCGCAGCTCGAATCGCTCGACAACGGCAAGCCCGTCACCGTCGCGCGCGTCGCCGACCTTCCCAACACCGTCGACATGTTCCGTTACATGGCCGGCTGGGCCACCAAGATCGAAGGCAACACCATCACGCTATCCGGCCAGGGCGACAAATTCTTCGCCTACACGTTGCGCGAGCCCGTCGGCGTGGTCGGCCAGATCATTCCCTGGAATTTCCCGCTGTTGATGGCCGCCTGGAAGCTTGCTCCGGCCCTCGCCACGGGCTGTTGCGTCGTCCTCAAGCCCGCCGAACAGACTCCACTGACCGCGCTTCTGCTCGGTGAGATGGTTCAGGAAGCCGGAATTCCCGATGGCGTGGTCAACATCGTCCCTGGCTATGGCGAAACCGCCGGCGCTGCGCTCTCCGCGCATCCCGATGTCGACAAAATCGCCTTCACCGGCTCAACCGAAGTCGGCAAGCTGATCCTGCATGCCGCCGCCGGCAACCTGAAGAAAGTTTCGCTGGAGCTCGGCGGAAAGTCCCCCAACGTGGTCTTCCAGGACGCCGATATCGAGCGGACCATCCCCGGCGCGGCCATGGCCATCTTTTTCAATCACGGCCAGTGCTGCTGCGCTGGTTCGCGGCTTTACATCGAAGACAAGCAGTTCGACAAAGTCGTCGGCGGCGTCTCGGACATCGCCTCGAAGATCAAGGTCGGCCCGGGAATGGACGCCAGCACCGAAATGGGCCCGCTGGTTTCCGAAGAGCAGCTCAACCGCGTCTGCGGCTACCTCGAATCCGGATTTGCCGAGGGCGCCAAGGCGACCGTGGGCGGCGCACGCCACGGCGACAAGGGCTACTTCGTGAAGCCCACGGTGCTGGTGAACACCAACGAAAAAATGAAAGTGGTTCGCGAGGAAATCTTCGGTCCCGTGGTTACCGCCATCCCGTTTAAGGATGTCGACGATCTCGTGGCCAAAGCCAACAATACCGAGTACGGCCTGGCCGCGGGCGTTTGGACGCGCGACATCGCCAAGGCTCACCGCATCGCTTCGAAGCTCCGCGCGGGCACCGTTTGGATCAACTGCTACAACGTCTTCGACGCCGCTCTGCCGTTCGGTGGCTACAAGCAGTCCGGATGGGGCCGCGAAATGGGCCACGAGGTTCTCGAGCTGTACACGGAAGTGAAATCAGTCTGCACCCCGATCGCGTAGTTGCGTTTCCGTCTCCGCAAGGTCTGCCGCCCTTTCCGTCCCGAGAACCCGGGACCGGGAAGGGCGGTTCCCTTTGTAGGGGCACGATCACACCACCGATCCCTTGTGCAGTTCGCGGGCGCTTCCCCTCTCCCCGTTTTCATGGGATATTCACGGAAATACTCGGGAGGTTTCCTTGACCAACAACGCAAACGCAGACCCGTGGCCGTGGCCCGATTCGCTCGATGCTGTGATCGCCGCGCCACAGCATCACAAGCTGCTATTTGAAAACGAGCGCGTTCGGGTCCTCGAAGTGCGCATCGCGCCCGGCGAGTTGGTGCCGGTGCACACGCACCGCTGGCCGGCCTCGACCTTCGTGGCCCGGGGGAGCGATTTCCTGCGCCGCGACCACCACGGCAACCTGCTTTTCGATAGCCGTACGCTCGGCCCGCCGCCCGCCAAGGCGCTGGCGCAGTGGACGCCGCATCTGCCGCCGCATTCGGTCGAAAACATCGGCTCGAATGAAATTCTGCTCATTAGCACGGAGCTGAAGGAGCCGGCGAGTGCCTGATTTTTCGGTGGAAGCATGCGTCACCAGCCCCCTTCAACACGAGCGATCCCCCCGAAGGGACTTTAGCCGCGGGACGAGCGGTGGCCCTTCGCAAGGCCATGTAAATAGGGTGTTTACTTCGCGGCGAAGCGATAGTAGATTGCGAGGATCAGCTCGAAACATCCAGAAACCGATACAGGCCTGACTACTGCCGGCTCACCAGCCGCGCATTGTCAATTGCGAAGCACTTTCGCCCCTAGGCGATTGCGGTGGCTGGAGCCTGTGCTATAAGTAATAGGCTAGCCGCAACCTGAGGAAAGCGTGCCCTTTATTAATTTTCCCGCTCGCGAAATTAACTGCAAGCTTGTGTACTACGGTCCCGGCCTGGGCGGGAAAACCGCTAACTTGCAGTGGATTTACGAGCACACCGGCACCAGCCAGAAGGGTAAAATGGTCTCGCTGGCGACCGAAACCGACCGCACGCTTTTCTTCGATTTTCTTCCGCTCGACCTCGGCACCGTGCGCGGATTCAAGACGCGCTTTCATCTCTACACCGTGCCCGGCCAGGTATTTTATGAAGCCAGCCGCCGCCTGATTTTGAAGGGCGCGGACGGGGTGGTGTTTGTCGCCGATTCGCAGGAAGAGCGCCTGGACGCGAACCTGGAAACGCTCGACAACCTGCGCGAGCATTTGAAGGATCACAAGCTGGACTTCGGCACGATTCCCTACGTGCTCCAGCTTAACAAGCGCGACCTGCCGAACATTCTCCCCGTGGACGAACTCCAGAAGCAGCTCTCGGTAAAGGGCGAACCCGCGCTCGAAGCCGTCGCCATAAAAGGCGAAGGCGTCTTCGACACGTTGAAGGAAGTTGCCAAGCTAGTCCTAGCCGAACTCAAGAAAAATTCCTGAAGATCGCCAGTAAAGGCGGAAAGTCATTTCGACTCCCCCCTCTGACTCGCCCAACGTTCTCGCCCCTGAGTCTTTCCGCCTCCCAAGGTGACACACGATTTTGAGGGGCCGGACAGGCATTCCGCGCCGAAATCGCGCTCATTTTTTGGGGCGGGATTCGGGGGGCACGATGCCGTTGGCGCGATAGTAGGCTACCAGCAGGCCGTAGTGTTCGGCGGAATGTTCCATCACGTCGTCCCAGGGCTCGATGGTTTTCGCGAAGGACGCATCGGGCAGCGACTTCAGCGTCGCTTCCGAATCGTGCACCGCTTTTTCGAGCAGGGCAACGATGCTGGCCTTGGTCAGGTAGTTCTTCGGGTCGATCTCGTCCCATTTCACTTTCTCGCCGCGCCCCGCTTTGTCCGCGTAGACGATTCCAGATGTGACGTGAACAATCACTTCACCGAAGGAACGCATCTCCGGCTTGAGACGGAAGCCGTACTTGTCTTCAGGAAAGTCCTTGGCCATGGTGAGAATCTTCCGGTTCACGTCGGCGAAGTTCTCCCTGACGGTCTGGGCCGTGGGTTGCGGCGCCTGCGCCAGACAGGCAGACGATGCGATCAGGAACAGTGTGATTGCCAACACGAGTTTGGCAGTGGGACGTAGATTCATGTTCGCCTCCGGGGCCGTACGAGTCTGAAGCAGTAGACGGACGGGGCTGCGGGAGGTGAGCAGGCAGCGGGTGCCAGGACGTGTGCCGCACTGACGGTTGGCAGGTTTCCGGAAACCGATCGCGGCGCGAAGCCAAGTATTTGGATAAAGGCGCCAATCTGGAGATGGGCAGTCCGGGGGCGAAAATAAAAACGGGAGGCAGGCACCTAAAGGCGTCTACCTCCCGGGGTGGGTGGGGTTTGTTGCCGAGACCCAGTAAGGGATTTTGGTGTTCCCGCGCCTGAGCCGCCGGCAAACCGGCTTTGAGCCGGTGCCACGTGTATCTCTCCTTTATCACGCGCTCAGAAGAAGTGTCAACCCTATTTCTGGGAGGCAACCTGGGCGTGCGAATCAAGGATCTCGCGCACTTTTCGCGCTAACGTCCCGCGGAGAGTAGCGGCAGTGCGGGGGGCACGCCCGGGACGGGCTGTTCGCGCCGCCAGAGCCAAGGCGCGAAACGCCGACTACTGTCCGGACGCGGATTGCGGCGGATGGCTGGCGAGATACTGACCGAGTTCGCCGATCAGCTGCGTCAGTCCCGCTTTCACGTTGCGATCGAGCGCCTCGACGACGTCGGAAACGCTCTTGCCATTGACCGGCTCGTCATGAGTGTAGGACCCGGACCAAACGGTGGCGCTCGTCTTGGGATCGTACAGCTCCATTTCGAAGGAAAAGCGAGCGGAGAGGCCGGGCGATTGCACTTCGTCGAGGGAGAACAGCTGGCCGCGGACAATGTAGTCGCCGTGCACATTGCTGGCGATACGGGACACGGAGCGGTAGCTTCCCGAGGCGCGCAACGTCTTGATGACCAAGTCCTCCATCATTCCGGCGGGTGGCTCAGCCCAACGCTGGTATTCGTACGTACCCAGCTGCACGTCGTTGGCGCCGTAAACGAGACGGTCGTCGCGATAGAGGTGCGCGGCGGTGACGCGCGAAACCAGAAGAGTGACGGGAATCTGCGGCGCAGCCGAAACGGCGGGCGCGGGACCGGCATCGAGCACATAGTACTTGATCGGGCGCGAGCCGCCACAGCTCGCGGCTGATGCGGCTACTAGAATCATGAGCGCAGCCTGCTGGATACGGCGCGTCAACACGGTACGTCCCTCCCTGTGCTACTTCGGCGGAGCCTGACCTGGTTCGCGCGGCGGCAGCCCGGAAGCGCGAATCAGGGTGTAGGGCCGCGTCTTAATCGTTTCGGTGAATTCGTTCATGTTCTCGGTGATGTGGCGTAGATTGTCGATAATCTCATCGAGGTCTTCGGCGTTCGTGTTCAGCGTGCTGTTCAGCTGGCCGGTGATGTTGACGGCCTGATCGAGCGATTGGCGAAGAGCGGCGATCGCTTTATGAAGATCGGGGCGGTCCTCGCCGATGGTGGCGTCGATGTGTGCCAGCGTGTCGTTGGCCTGATTGGCCGTCTTGTGGAAGTCGTCGATGAGCGGGCCGAGCTTCGCGCTCGTGGCGTTCACGTTGTTCAGCGTCGAGTGAATCTGGGCGCGATTCTCAGCCAGCATGCCGTGTAAATCGGCCACCGTGCCGGAGATGTTCTTGCGATTTTCGTCGTTCAGCAGGTCGTTCACGCGATCGAGGGTGACTTTCAGCGTAACCACGCGGTCATTCAGATTCGTGATTAAGTCATTCGCGTTGGGCTCGAGTTGCGCGATCATGCCGGCTACGTCCGCCAGGCTGGTGTACTCGAGCGACTTCAGCGTTGCGCCCGGCGCTGCCCGAGGCGCATTCAGCGAACCGGGCCTGATGCCCAGAAAATTGTCGCCCAGCGGGCTGACGCTGGTAATTTCCGCGACGCTGTCGGTTTTCACCGGCACGCCGGGCTCGACATCGAATTCAACTTCCATGCGCGTGGCATTCGTGGGATCGCTATGCACTTTCCGCACGCGGCCAATCGGAGGTCCGCCGGCATAGCGAACTTCCGCGCCGGGGCTGAGGCCGCCGGCGTTCTTGAAATACGCTCGATAGGGAGTGTTGCCCTGGCCGAAGGTTCCGGATAAAAGAAAAACGACGAAAACGAGGATGGCCGCAGCCACGAGTGTAAACAGTCCGACGAGAGCGTTTTCGCGCTTCGATTCCATGCATTTCCTCGAGAATTCAGACTACCGGCTGACCCGCTTTGCGAACGATTCGAACACGCCCCCGAAAGGTGACGGAGTATATCATGTGCCGGGCGTTTGCCAAGCTCAACGCCGCTCGGGCGCCGTCTCGCCCGTGAGCATTTGCAGATAATCGATCTCGGCCGCCACTTCCGGCTCGGGGACGCGGTCGAGGAACTGGCGGACGCGGGGGTTGGTGTTCTGGCGCAGCTCTTCCGGAGTTCCATTGGCGACAACGTACCCCTTGTCGAGCAAAATCATCCGGTCGGCGATCAGGAAAGCGCTCGCGAGCTCGTGGGTGACCACCAGTATGGTAATGCGGAACGCCTTCTTCAATTTCAGAATCAGGTCGTCGAGCCCTGCGGCGATGATCGGGTCCAGGCCGGCCGAAGGCTCGTCGAAAAACAGGATTTCCGGATCCATGGCCAGCGCGCGGGCGATCGCGGCGCGCTTCTTCATTCCGCCGCTCAGTTGCGCGGGCATATAGTCTTCAAAGCCGGACAGACCCACCTGGTCGAGTTTCAGGCGAACCATGATTTCGATGGTGGAGTCGTCGAGCTGGGTGTGTTCGTGTAGCGGAAGCGCGACGTTTTCACCGACGGTCATCGAGCCGAAAAGCGCTCCGCTTTGAAAGGACATTCCCATTTTCTTGCGAAGCTCATCTCGCTCCGCGCCGGTCATGGCCGCGAAATTTTTCCCGTGAATCCAGATTTCGCCGGAGCTTGGACGTTCGAGGCCGACCAGCGTACGAAGCAGGGTGCTTTTCCCGCAGCCGGACCCTCCCATGATCACCAGCGTCTGACCGGAGGGAACTTCGAAGTTCACGCCGTGAAGAATCTCGCGCGTGCCGTAGCGGACGTGGAGGTTTCGCACCGCGATAGCGACGTCGTCGGAATCGCGAGTGCTGCGTGCTTTCGGTATGGAGTCGGCGGTCACGTCTACTATTTTTGCGGCGCCGTGAAATAAAATAGCGCGGTAAACACGAGATCGACGGCAATCACGAAAAAGATCGATTTCACCACCGCGGAAGTAGTGGATCGTCCTACCTGCTCCGAGCCCAGGCCGGTTGAAAATCCTTCGCGGCAGCCGACGGCAGTAATCGTCAGGCCGAACATTACGCTTTTGATCAGGCCGCTGCCAATATCGCGCAGGACCAGCGCGTCCCGCGTGGCCTGGAGGTAGGTGAGCCAAGTAAAGCCCGCGTTGGTGACGCCAAAAAGACCGCCGCCCAGCACGCCCATCAGGTCGGCCCAGGTGGTGAGGCAGGGCATCATCAAAATCATCGCCAGGAACTTCGGAGCCACCAGAAAGCGCACCGGCTCAAGCGCCATGGTTTCGAGCGCGTCGATTTCCTCGTTCACCTTCATGGTGCCAATTTCCGCCGCAAATGCGGAGCCGGAGCGGCCGATCACCATGATGGCGGTCATCAGCGGGCCAAGCTCGCGGGTCATGGAAATGGCCACGGCGCTGGCGACCAGCTGCATCGCGCCCAGCTGGCGCAACTCGTATGCGCCCTGCAGCGCCAAAATCAATCCGACAAAAAACGAGATCAGCGAGACGATGGGAATGGCTTCGACGCCGACCGACATGGCCTGATGAATCGCACGCGGCCAGCGCACGGGGTGCCCGCGGAATGGGTCGATAAAAACCGCGCGAGCGGCGCCGATCGAGAGCTTGGTTAGGCTCCCGACGTAAGCCATGCCTCCGATAGTGGCTTCGCCGATATCGTTGAACAAGGGCATCTCGTGAGCCGGGCGGGCGGATGCACTACTTGGCGCCGGCGCCTCCACTACCTCCGCTGAGGGCTTGCTCTTCGGTGTCGTGGACCTCGAAGACTCTCAGCAGGCGCGTGAGCTCGAGCACTTCGCGGGTCGTGCGGCTCAAGCCGAAAAGCGCGAATCCGCTTTTCATGTCGCGTGAAATTTTCAAGCCTTCGACCAGCGAGGCTACGCCCGCGCTGTCGATGTACTTCACGTTCTGCAAATTCACGATCACCCGCTTGACGCGCTTCTCCTTCAGCAGATCGAGAAGGATCTTGCGCATTTCCGGTGTGTTGTAGAGCGTGATATCGCCGGTCACATCGACAATCGAGGCGTTTTCGACTTGACGCGTGGATATGTTCATCCGTGGGGCACCCTCTGGCGCACGAGTGTTTTGCCAGAGATTCGGCCCTTATGCAACCCTTTTCGAGGCGCGCGGAACCGCGAAAGTGTCGCAAACGACACAGACGGCGAACTCGCGGCGAACCTGCTTCGAATCCGGCGGTTACCGACGATGATCGAGTGGGATGTAGCTCCGCAGGTCGTAGCCGAGATACACCTGCCGCGGTCGCGAAATTTTCTGTTCGTGGTCGAGCAGCATCTCTTCCCACTGCGCGATCCACCCGGAGGTGCGTGGAATTGCGAATAAGACAGGGAACATGGTCGAGGGGAATCCCATCGATTGATAGATGAGGCCGGTGTAGAAGTCCACGTTGGGATAGAGACGGCGAGAGATGAAGTATTCGTCCTCGAGCGCGATGCGTTCGCATTCCAGGGCGATATCGATCAGAGGGTTGCGGCCCATGACGTCGAACACCTCATAGGCGATGCGCTTCACGATCCTGGCGCGCGGATCGTAATTCTTGTAGACCCGGTGGCCGAAGCCCATCAGGAGCTTTTCACCGGCCTTGACGCTCTTTACGTATGCCGGAACATTTTTCATATCGCCGATCTCGACGAGCATGCGCAGCACGGCTTCATTGGCGCCGCCGTGAAGCGGGCCATAGAGCGCAGCGGTAGCGGCCGCGGTGGCCGAATAAGGATCCACGTGCGAACTCCCCACGCCGCGCATCGCTGTCGAGGAGCAGTTCTGTTCGTGGTCGGCGTGCAGGATAAACAAGACGTCCAGTGCGCGCTCCAGCGTCGGATTCGGGCGATACTGCAATTCGGTGGTGCGGAACAGCATGTTCAGGAAATTCCCGCAGTAGCTCAGCTCGTTGTCGGGATAAGCGAACGGCATTCCCAGGCAATGCCGGTAGGCGAAGGCGGCGACCGTGGGCATCTTGCCGATCAGGCGATAGGTCTGTTTTTGGCGCGACTCCTTGCTGAAAATGTCTTTGGCGTCGGGATAAAAAGTGGAGAGGGCGGCGATCGTAGAAATCAGCATCCCCATCGGATGCGCGTCGTAGTGGAAGCCATCGAGAAACTTTTTGATGCTTTCGTGAATGAAGGTGTGGTGCGTGATGTGATAGTTCCACTCCTTCAACTGCGCACTGGTCGGCAGCTCGCCGTGAAGAATCAGGTAGGCCGTCTCGGCGTAGGTGCTTTTTTCCGCCAACTCCTCGATGGAATATCCTCGGTAGCGGAGGATTCCCTTGTCGCCATCAATAAAAGTGATTTTGCTCTCGCAAGACGCGGTATTCGCGAACGCGGGATCATAGGTCATCATCCCGAAGTCGCCGGGGCTGACCTTGATCTGTCGCAAATCGATCGGCCGGATCGTGTCGTGGGTGATCGGAATTTCGTACTGACGTCCGGTGCGATTGTCCGTGATCGTCAGAGTGTCGCGTCGGTCGCCTGCCGCCATCTCATTTTCCGTAGCCGAGGCGGATTTGGGGGAATTCATTTCCTGACCCTTTCCAGAAGGAACAACAAAAAAACGTCGCAATAGAGTTTGCAACCCACAATGTACACCAAAAAACATCGGGTAGCGCACGAGATTGCGAAGATTCCGATTCGCATCGCCATACGCTAGCGTATGGCTGCAGGGTTCGACACCACGGTGCCGGATGATCGGCGCTGGCCCTCGCTGGGATGGCGTGGGCAGCACCAAGACTGGTCAAAGGGATTTTCGCGACCTCGGCTTCGACTGCGAATTCCGCGCGGTTGCGCCCCATTCCCGGTACAAAGCCTCATCAAGACACCACAGCTTGCGGTCAGGTCGAGATTGCCCCGGGGCTGTTTCGACTTGCACGACCGCCGCGCCCGCACGATCGCAGGTGGGCGCAGCGAGGACAAATTCTGGGCCTCCATAGCGGCCTACGATGTCGTATGGCCCCAGTCAATTCCCCATACGGCGAGCCACCTCCTTCAAAACCGCATCGCTGGCGAGATGGCCATGGGTGTGATTGATTTTCTTGAAGTGATCGAGGTCCACCAAGATGATTAGCAAGCTGTCCCGCTGAGCGTTGTGGCGCGAGTGCGCCTGCGCAATTGCTTCGAGGACCACGTGGCGGTTGACGAACCGAGTGAGCTCAATCGTGGGTGGCGCGAAACGAAAGCTCTTCGGGCGCAGTGATGAGCGTTTTTTGGCGAAGATGCTGATCACTCCATGCACGACGTTCGCGCCCCAGATCGATCCGCCCGGCCCGCGTCACACTTCAAATTCCCATCGATGTCTTCGAGCGGCAGATCGAGCGTGTCCCGATCAACGCCGGCGAAATTCGGCGTATCGACAATTCGGCCGCCGATCATCGCCAGCAGTTTGTTACGTTGAATCCGCGGAAGCTGATGGTCCAGGAACGGCCATTGATTTCCGCGACGTCCCGCCCCGGGACCTCGCACAGCAGATCGGGAATGTTCGTCGCGCCCTCGAGCATCCCACCTACTAGCGGCGTCAAGCCGTTCCCATTGACGGCTGGGTGCGCCACGTGCTTTGGGTTGGAATTATACAAGCTCCTCGGTATCAGCGACTTACCAGGCGCGCGGCAGATGCCTAAGAGGACGTGAGCGGCCGTCAGTCAGCGAAACAAGGCTCGGATGTTCGCCCACACGCCATGTTAATGCCCAATGAAAAGCGCGTTGGCGACGCATCGTC
>Ga0210404_10001401_pt1 | contig 10375 bp, 7 predicted proteins | sample IncBWH28MmetaG_FD_155455 | JGI IMG/M metagenome (GOLD analysis project Ga0210404, IMG submission 155455) | Forest soil microbial communities from Barre Woods Harvard Forest LTER site, Petersham, Massachusetts, United States - Inc-BW-H-28-M | ecosystem: Environmental > Terrestrial > Soil >... | reverse complement strand
CCGACGATCAGATCCACCATCACGATCAGAGAACCGAGTTCCCGGGCGAATTCGGCGCGCTTGTACATCTCCTCCATCGTGCCGGCGGTCACGTTCAGATAGTGGCCCTTGACTTCTCCGGTCTCGGCGCCGGCGCGGTTGACCGCCTCCGTGCAATACAGGAAACGATCGCGCCAGTGCATGAAGGCCTGCGAGTTGATGTTTTCGTCATCCTTGACGAAGTCCAGACCGCCCTTCAGGGCCTCGTACACGACGCGCCCGTAGTTCTTGCCCGACAGTCCCAGCTTCGGCTTGGTGGTGGCGCCCAGCAGCGGGCGACCGAATTTGTCCAGGCGTTCGCGCTCGACCACGATTCCGGTCGGAGGCCCTCGAAACGTCTTCACATAGGCCAGCGGCAATCGCATGTCCTCCAGCCGGGCCGCCTGCAGCGGCTTGAAGCTGAACACGTTGCCGATGATCGACGCGGTCAGATTGGCGATCGAGCCTTCCTCGAACAGGTCCAGCTCGTACGCGATCCAGGCAAAGAACTGCGCCGGGTTGTTGGGCACCGCCTCGACCTTGTAGGCCTTGGCGCGGTAGCTGTCGCACGCGGTGAGCCGGTCGGTCCATACGACGGTCCAGGTGGCGGTCGACGATTCGCCCGCCACCGCAGCGGCCGCCTCCTCGGGATCGACGCCCTCCTGCGGCGTGATCCGGAACAGCGCCAGCACGTCGGAATCCTTCGGAACGTAGTCGGGCTGCCAGTAGCCCATCTGCGCGTACTTCAGGACCCCTGCCGCATATCGCTTCGAGGCGTCCGTCAGGTTCGTGTAGCCGGGTCGGCCCATCGAGGCTCTCCAGTCAGATCCGAATCAAATATGGCTGCAAAGCATGTTATAAAACACCCTACCATCAGATCCATTCAATCTTGCTGAGCTGACACATCAGCGTCTCTTATCTTGCGACGCCATCTGACAGTACGCCAGCTCGAGGTGCTGGCGGCCGTTGGGCGCGAAGGCAGCGTCACGGCCGCGGCCGAAACGCTGCACCTGACCCAGCCGGCCGTATCGATGCAGCTGCGCCAGCTCGAGCAGCAATTGGAGCTGGGCCTGTTCGAGACCGTCGGCAGGCGCCTGCAGATCACCGAACCCGGAAAAGAGCTGGTGCAGCTGGCCATCGAGCTGCTGGCACGGCTGGATGACCTGGAGCAGACGGCCCGGTCGCTTCGAGGTGTCGGGCACGGACGCGTGCGGCTCGGCGTCGTCAGCACCGCCAAGTACTTCGCGCCGCGGTTGCTGGCGCAGTTCGTCAAGTTGCACTCCGGACTCGAATTCAAGCTGACGATTCACAACCGCGCGCAGATCATCGATCAGCTGCAGTCCTATGCGATCGACCTGGGGATCATGGGACAGCCGCCGGAAGGGCTGCACTTCGAAGGCACACCGTTCGCCCCCAATCCGCTGGTCGTGATCGCGGCGCCTTCGCATCCTTTTTCGCTGCGACACGGGTTGCGGCCCCAGGATCTGGCCGACCAGCCGTTCATTGTGCGCGAGCCAGGCTCCGGGACCCGCAACGCGATGGACCGATATCTGGCCGATCACGAGGTGAAGGTCCGCCACGTGATGGAGGCCGACAGCAACGAGACGATCAAGCAGTCCGTGATGGCGGGCATCGGACTGGGTTTCGTGTCGCTGCACACCGTGCGCCCGGAACTTGCGGCCGGACGAATCGCGGTGCTCGAGGTATTCGGGTTGCCGCTGCGCCGCCAGTGGTACGTCGTGCACTCGCGCCAACGTCGCCTGACTCCAGCGGCCGAGGAGTTCCTGCAATACGTGCTGCGCGAGGCCGACGGCCTGATGCGAGCGGCGCTGTAGCCGTCCTGAATCGACCGTCGTGATGCCATCGTCGGCCGACGCTTGACGAGCCTCGCGCCTCAGCTTTCTTTGATCCAGAGCCGCATGAAGCGTTCACGCGCGCCGGGATCCGAGCTCGGTGCGTAGGCTGGATCCGCGCGCGCCGCGCTGCGGACCAGCACGGGGCCGAGCTCGTCCAGTCCGACTCCGATCCGGGCCGCTCGCGCCAGCACGGCCGCCGCTCCGGCCAGCGGTGCCGCGGCGATCGCCCAAAGTGCGACCGATCTGCGCCCGCTGCGGCAATAGGCCAATACTGGCTCATCGCTCTGCTGGAGTATCTGGCCGAACGTGTCGCCATCGGCCAAACCCAGCCCGCTATATACCACCGGCTGGAAAAAAAATTTAAGACCATGGCGCTCACAGGCAGCTCGAATCCGGTCCGATGGTGTTCCTCCCTCGGAATCCGGACGATTGCAGATGATCGACTTGAAGCCTGCTGCGGCCAGCGCTCCCACGTCGCGTTCGTCGATCTGATCGGCGACGCTGAGCGATGGAGTGATCGGAACAGTCTGCATGCTCGACGGGGTGTTACTTAAATCCTACTCCGCCAGTTAATCCATCTGAACCAGGCCGACTCGGGAACTTGGGGGGCACTTTCCACGTCTGTGTCTATAGGGGCGTGACCGGTGCGCCGGTCAGCGCGCCTGCGGCTCGGTATTCAGGTCCGCTGAGCTGGCCCGTATTTTGCTTACATACGAAGTAAACCACTGCGCCCGTCTCAAAGCGGTGCGCGATGGGGCCGTAGCACGTCGTCGAGTCGCGACGCGCCGCCGCCGGCGATCGGCGGGAAGGTGTGGGGTAAGTCGCACACGATGACAGAAGCGGTGTACTACTTGTGGTTTTCAGTCAATCACGTATTTTTGGCAGCTGTTAGTGTGTTTGCGTCTTGGTCCGAATGCATGCGCGGCGTGGTTCTTGCCGGCAAGTGGAGGACCGAAGCGGAGCTCTAGGAGAGCAGATTTCATGGGGTGCGTCCCGGTTCCACGCTCCACCCGACCGCTGTGGCTGGCGGCGGCAGCGCTGGTTGCGCAGATCGCAGCCGTCTGGCTGACGATCTTCGTGCCCGACGCGGTGGCCGCCTCGCACGAAGCCACGCAGTTTTCTGTGCCCTCCGGCGCGCCCGATGAAACGATGCAGACGAGCGCCGCATTCGCGCACGAACTCGATCCGGACGCGGAGATCTCCTTCCGGGATTCACAAAGCGGCTCGCTGTCCGTATCGCGTGTCGAAGGCAACCGGATCAAGTGCATCGTGCGCGTCTCGCCCGACACCGGTGAGGCGTTGAAGCCGCTGGGTCGCTTCCTTAATGGTCGACTCGAACGCGACGCTCAGGCCATGTGGGCGCTGGCGCACGAGATCGGGCACTGCAAGATGCGCGACGCATTCCTGAACCGGCCCGATGGGCACGTCGCCGATGCCAGCGTGTTTCCGTGGCTGGCGCAGGAGGCGGCTGCAGACGCCTACGGAATCCTGTCGGTCGAGCGCAAGCTGGGCGACAAGGTTCCGGTGCGCGAGGCCGTCATCATTTCCCGCATGCTGGCTTCGGCCATGTACCACGACAGCGCACATGCGACCGGCCACTATATTTCGGATGCGCTCGCGCTGTGCCCGCGCAACCGCAACGACGCCGACGCGGTGGAGTGCGCCATTTCGACCGCGTACTACACGGTCGGCAGCGTGACCAACGACGAACAGGGGTCGCCGTACTCGGTCGACTCGCCGCCGCAATTGATCTACGAGCTGGGCGTGAAGAAGATCATGGCCGTGCTGCGTTTGTACGACGACATGGCGCACTACAAGGCCGAGTTCACCGGCGCCGATTTGAGCCGCTTTGCGTTCAACGAGGTCTCGCACACCGGCGAGACGCGCTACATCACGGCCGAAGCCGGGCAGCAACGGATGGACATGACGTATCGGCTGGCCGATTTCTACGGTTTCAAGACCGGAGAACTGGTGACCGAAGACGCGCGCAACGTCAAAGTGATGCGCATCGATGGTGCGGACGAGCTCGACTGGCTGCTCACGCTCGGTGCGGTTGTGCGCACCGAAGATGGCGAGTCGTTGCGCAAGGGCGAGCTGCAGCGCTGAAGTCCGTTTGCGCGGGTGGTGACCCCCTCCCAGGCAGAGGGCCTCACCCGATCGTTTCCACCAAGCAGGCCGTTGAAGAACTACTGCGCGGGCCGATTTGCGACCTGCGGTGCTCGCTGTACAAGTCATACAGGTCCGCTCCTCGGTCGCAACTCGGCCCTGCTCGCGACGTTTGTAGAGAACAGCCTGCTAACTTCCCTTCTGCAGCGCCTCGATCTCGTCCATCACGCGGTTCATCCGGGCGATCAGCGCCTGGTACGGCGCCGCGGTCGCCATGTCGATGCCGGCCTGCCGGTACAGCACATAGGCATAGTCGGACCCGCCGGCCTTCAGCATGTTGATGAAGCGGTCGCGGGCCGCAGCGCCCTCCTTCAGGATCGCGTCCGTGAACTGGGCCGCACCCGCCATCGACGTCGCGTACTGGTAGACGTAGAACCCGTAGTAGAAGTGCGGGATATAGGCCCACTCGGCGCAGTACACCGGGTCGATCTTCATCACGCCTTCGGCTTCCCCGTAATAGCGCCTGAGCAGCTTGCAATAGTTCTGCGTCAGATGCTCGCCCGACAGCGGCGCGCCCTGCTCCAGCTCCTGGTGCATCTGCAGCTGGAATTCGGCGAACATCACCTGCCGGAAGAACGTGGTGCGGATGGACTCCAGACCCTCGCCCAGGTAATACAGTTTTTCCTCGCGCGTCTTCGCGTGCTCCACCATGTAGTCGTTCAACAGCATCTCGTTGCCGATCGAGGCCGATTCGGCGATGAAAGTCGAGTACTCGGACTTCTCGTACGGCTGATTCGCACCGGTCAGCATCGTGTGCACCGCGTGCCCCCACTCGTGGGCCAGCGTCGACAACGAGTCATAGTCATCGTTGTGATTGAGCAGGAGGTACGGGTGCACCCCGTACGCGCTGCCGTTCATGTAGGCCCCGGCATGCTTGCCCTGGTGCGGCAGCGCGTTCATCCAGCGGCCGGCGAACCCGCGACGCAGCAGGCTCAGATACTCCTCGCCCATCGGCGCCAGCGCCGCCAGCGTGATGCGCTCGGATTCGGCCACGCTGAACTTGGGCACCGAGGTGGCCGTAAACAGCGACGGATAGTTGTCGTAGTAAGCCAGGTCGTCGCCGATTCCGAGCAGACGCTTGCGCAGCCGCAGGTAGCGGTGCAACGTCGGCAACGCGGCATTGGTCTGCGCCACCAGCGTGCGGTAGACCTGCGGCGGCATGTTTTCCGAGAACAGGGCCGCCTCCAACGCGCCGTCGAAGCGGCGCGCTTTGGCCGTGAATATGTCTCCCATGTCCTGCGTCGCCAGGTTCGCCCCCAGCGTTCCCTCGTAGCCCTTCCAGGCGCCCCAGAACGCGTCGAACACGGCTTTGCGGTCGGTTCGCGAGGTCGCGGCGCGATACTTCGTGTAGGCGGCCTGATCCAGCCGGACCTTCTGGCCATCGGACAGCTGGATGGTCGGAAACGGCAATTCGGCATCGGCCAGCTGCTGGTAGATGCTGGTCGGCTGCGACAGCACGTTGCCGCCGCCGGCCAGGACCGCCTCCGCCTCCGGCCCCAGCGTGTGCGGCGCGCTGCGCAGCGTGTTCTTCAGGAAGAAATCGAAGTGCCGCCTCAGGTCCGCGCTGTTTTGAAGGAAGGAATCCACCTTGGCCTGCCCGAGCGCAATGATCTCGGGCGCCAGCCAGGCCGTTTTCTCGTCGATCAACGTCTGCAGCGCCTGCGCCTGCTGGCGCCGCTCCTGCGCGGGCGCGACCCGCAGGTCCTCATCGCCCTGCAGACTCGCGTACACGAACAGGCGGGCCGCCTCCCGCTTCACGTCGCTGATCGCGGCCAGCGCCTTCAGCATATCGCCGGCATCCTTGCCCAGCGACCCCTTCAAACGGTCCAGCTGCTCGGCCTGTGTCCGCGTCTTGGCATACGCGGCGCCCCACGCCTCGAGGCTGGGATACAGATCGCCCAGGTCCCAGTTCACGCTGGTCGCTTCGTCGGTCGGCTGGCCGGCTGCATGCGCGCCGGCCAGCGGCAGCACCGCAAGTACCACGGCCGCCCATCCAAACTGAACATGCCTCATCGGGTCCCCTCCATATCCCTGGTTCTCCTTGATCCGTCACCGGGCCTGGATGGCGTCGCCGTCCGGCCGGTGGATTGTTGGTGATATTCCGAACCCCCAGTTTAGAGTGACTTCGACAGCCCGAAGAAGTAGCCGCGACGCGGCCCGTACTGCGGCGCCCCGACGCCCACTCCGGTGCCGTTGCGGATCTGGTATTCCCGGTCGAACACGTTGATCACATCGGCGCGCGCGGTCAGCGTTCCGTCGCCGCTCAGATGAAACACGTGGCTGACGCCCGCGTTGACCTGCGTGTAGTACGGCAGATGGGTGCCGTTCGGAATGACGCTGCCGTCGGGCAGCGTCAGACTCGCGCGCAGCCCCGATCCGAACAGCAGGTCGGCGCTGAAGCGGGTTTCCTGCCACAGGTAGGACGCACCGGCCGAGGCCGTGACCCGCTGCTCGTGGTCCAGATCGATGTAATGGGTGGCGACATAGGCCAGATCGTCCGGAGAGAAGTTGAATTGCGCCGATTCGAAGCCCCGCCCCTTGTCGCTCTGGAACGCGAGGTTCGCGTAGGCCGACAGGTCCTGGCCAGCGTAATTGGTCGACAGGATGATCCCGTACTGCCGCCCGTCGCGATAGTTGAACGGAGTCAGAATGATGGGCGCCCCGAACTGGCCTTCGTCGATCAGGTCGTTCGACCACTTGTAGTAGTTGTCGATGGCGACGGTCAGCTCGCGCGTTATCTTCTGCTCGACTCCGAGGTCCACATAGTTCGCCCGTTCCGCCTTCGGACTGTCGGCCTGAGTGACCGCGGGTGCATTGGAGGTTCCGGCGAACTTCGAGACGGTCTCGCTGCCGACCAGCTCGAACGGGGGCGGTGAAAAGTAGCGCGAGTAGCCGCCATGCACCGTCGTGCCGGGCAACGCCTGCCACACCACGTTCAGGCGCGGGCTCAATTGCTTGCCGCTGGTGAAGGCGTCGAAGTTGTCGAAGCGCGCGCCGTAGTTGATCGTCAGCGTCGGCAGCAGCTGGTATTCGTCCTGCAGGTAGACACTCTCGATGCGCTCCGTCTTGGCGCTGTTGTCGACGACCGCAACGGGCGAGTTGCCGATCTGAGCGCCGGTGGAGTCGACCGGCAGCACCTGCGAGGTGGTCAGGCTGGTGGAGCGGTCGTTCTGCAGATAGATGCCTCCCCGGATCGTGTGCGCGTCGTTCAGTTTGTACGCGCTGTCCGACTGCAGGCCGAACGCGACGTTGCGCTTGTAGGCCTGCTGCGAAACGCCGGTGAACAGCAGGTCGCCGATCGGGTCGGGCTGGAAGTTCAGGCTGGAGTAGCGGCTGATCAGGGCCGTGTGCGTATCCAGCGGACCGTCCGAGTGCTGCCAGCTCAGGATCGCGAAATGGGTGATTTCCCTCTGGTTCTCGTCGAGATTTTGGCTGGGAAAGGTCGTCTGCCCGTTCACGTTCCATCCGAGCGACGGTTGCACCCCGAACTTCTGCGGAATCTGAAACGATCCGGACGAGGTGCCGAAGGTCAGCGCCAGCCGGTTGTCGGCGTCCAGCACGTCTTCCAGGTAGGCGAAGCCGTGGTATTGCTTGGTGTCATCGTGGATCGGATTGGAGCTGCCGTCCGGCGACTCGATGCCCAGGTGGTTGCGCAGATAGTCACCGGTGAAGAAATAGTTGAAAGAACCGGAAGACCCGGCGTAGTTGAAACTCGGCTCTACGGTACCGTGGCTGCCGCCGTACATCGTCACCGACCCGCCCGGAGCCAGTGCGCCGTTCTTGGTCGTGATATCGATGATGCCGGCCGTCCGCAATCCGTATTCGGCCGGCAATGCCCCGGTGATCAGGCTCATCGAGGAGATCAGGCGCGGATCGAGCGACTGGCCGAACACGCTGATGCCCTCGGGCAGGATGATTCCGTTCACCCGGTACTGCAGGCCGTTATGTTCGCCGCGGATGTGAAACTGCCCGAAGGAGTCCTGCGCCACCTCCGGAGCCTGCAGGATCACCTGGTTCAGCAGCGTGTTGTCGCCACCCGGTACCGCGTTGATGGCCGCCTGGTCCAGCGTGTAGACCGACGCGCCGGTCTGGGTCTGGATTCCGGTGCGGGCGTCGTTGAGCCGCTTGATCTTGGCGACGATCTCGATTTGCTGAATCGGTGCAGCGTCCCCGGCGGCGCCTGTTGCGCCCTCGGCTGCCGCGTCGGGCGCGTCCGTTACCGGCACGGGCTCGGCCGAACGGACTGCGGCCGGTGACAAACAGGCGATAGCCGCCACAACGGCCACCATGGTGCCCGGTGCAGCGCGTGCTGCGGATCGAAACATTTGGAACTCCCCTGAATACGAACACCGCGGACCGGTGCATCGCGTCGAAGCGAGCTCACCGGAGAACTGACGGACGGCGGACGATCAGAGGAAAGACGGCGGCCCGCGGCTGCGGGGGATCCGAACCTGGAGGGCTGGCGCGACCGGCAAACCGAAACCGATCGCATCGAACTCGCTGCCGAGCGCGGCAGCCAACAATGTCGGAAGGTCGGCGGCAGAGCCGATCTGGGCGAACGTGAAGCACTTTTCGCAGTATTGGTCGCCTGGAGCCTGGCGGTGGTCCTGAGCGCTCGACGGCGCGGCAGCGCCGGGAAGGTGCTCCAGGCTGTGGACGAAGGCACCCTGCTGCGCGATCAGCAGCAGCGGAAGCAGCAGCGCGAAAAACAGGCGGCGCATCGAGGAGGAAGTGCTGAAAGCAGACAGACCGACGTCCGGATCAGGGTAGCGATGAGGGCGCCACGCTACCAGCTTTCCGCGGCGGCTGGCAACGTGAATCCGCAGCAAGCTGTTGCGCAAGTGCCGCGCCGATCAGCCCGAAGACGAAGCAAGGCCGCTCAAGGCGATCTTGAACTTGATCTGAACCGCGTCTTCGACCAGCGAGGTGTCGCCCCACTCGCCCTGGCCGACTCCGTAGTCCAGCCGCTTGATCGTCAGCACACCAGCGGCGAAAGTCGTTGCGCCGGAGCGGCTCAGCGTCATTGGGAAAACCACATCATGTGCGTGCCCCTTGATCGTCAGCGTACCGGCGATCTCGAAGCGGCCGTTGCCGAGCGCGCGCATCCGGGTTGACCGGAATTCGGCCCGCGGGAAGTGGGCCGTGTCGAACCAGTCCGGCTTGGCGAGCTCCTGCTGCACTTCAGTCGACGGAAAGATCACGCTGGATGTGTCGACCGAAAGCGACACCGAGCTCGTCTGCGGTTTGTCCGGATCCAAATTGATCTGCGCCTCGAACCGGCCGAAATTTCCCTCGACTTCAACGCCCATCTCCGTGCCGACATAAGCGATCTCGCTCTGGTTGGCGATCATCGTCTGGTTCGCCGCGCCGATGCCTGCCGTGCCGGCCAGCACGAACAGAATCAGAGCAGCGTAGGGCTTGTGCATAGGCATTCGATTCGCATCCTCACTTTGAATTGTGCCATTGGGGCGCGACGCCCTTTTTTGGCGTCGAAGCCGCGCGCCTGCGGTGTACCGGATCCAGGGGCCGATCATTCCGGATCGGAGTTCAATAAATGCGGCATTGGCATGGTCTTCTCAAAATGCGAAATTGTTCGATTCGCATTTACATTCGGTTTACCGTCGTTCGAGCGATGACCAACAGATCAGGGAGGCTTCGATGAAGACTTCTGGTTTCGGGTGGGCGCTATTCGGGGCTTTGCTGATCGCGAACGGCACCGCCTTATGCCAGGCCCCGACGGACGCTGCGCAGCCCAGGATCACGGTGCTTTATGACGCGTTCGGTCGGACTGCCGGCCTGCAAAAGGACTGGGGGTACTCGGCGCTGGTGGAAATTGGAGGCCGTCGCATCCTGTTCGATACCGGCGACAACCCGGACATCCTGGCTGCCAACGCGAAGAAGTTGGGCGCGGATCTGTCGCGGCTCGATTTCGCCGTGCTGTCGCATCGGCACGGCGATCACATGGGCGGAATGGAATACCTGCTCAGCGTGAACCCGAACGTGAAGATCTATGCACCGAAGGAGAATTTCGGCGTCTATGGATTCTCGTTGCCGAGCAAGTTCTACCGGAAGAACGAAACGCTGCCTGCCTCGATGCGCTATTACGACGGCAAACCTCCCGAGACCATGGTGTTCGGCAGCGCGTGGCCGCGCGCGAATATCGAACTGGTCGACCAGACGAAGGAAATCGCGCCGGGCGTTCACCTGATCGCGCTGGTGTCCGACAAGCCGACGACGCTGGAACTGAAGGAACTGTCGCTGGCGATTCGCACGCCCGACGGGATCGTGCTGGTGGTCGGCTGCGCACATCCGGGCCTGGACAAGATCGTCGCGGC
>Ga0210404_10001400_pt1 | contig 10377 bp, 6 predicted proteins | sample IncBWH28MmetaG_FD_155455 | JGI IMG/M metagenome (GOLD analysis project Ga0210404, IMG submission 155455) | Forest soil microbial communities from Barre Woods Harvard Forest LTER site, Petersham, Massachusetts, United States - Inc-BW-H-28-M | ecosystem: Environmental > Terrestrial > Soil >... | reverse complement strand
GATGCTGATGTCGAATCTGCAAGCGGGTGTGCGCGGACTGGCATCACTGGACATAGCGCCTGAAGTCTTGTGCGCGCGGCTGAATACACTGGTGTGCCGCAACATCGCTAGCGACCGCTTCATTACGTTTTTCTACGCGCAGCTGGACGGCGCGGCCCGGCGGCTCCACTACGTGAATGCGGGGCACAATGCGCCGATCGTGATTCACCGTGATGGCTCGCACGAACGGCTGGAAGAGGGCGGCGGCGTGCTGGGCGTTTTCCCACTGCTGACATACGCAGCCGGCACAAGAGAGCTCGATGCGGGCGACCGCGTGGTTCTCTTCACCGATGGCGTGACGGAAGCGAGCGATCCGGAGAATGAGGAGTACGGGGAATCGCGGCTGCTGCGCTTGCTGGAAGAGAATCGCGGCGCGAGCGCTGTGGAGCTGCAGAGGAAAATATTGACGGCTGCGGGCGAATTCTGCCGCGGCATATGGCATGACGACGCGACGTTGATCGTAATCGCCGTCGAATAAAAATCCAGGTAGGGAGCGCGAATGGGAACGCTGCTGCAAGACCTGCGCTACGGATTCCAGATGCTCGCGAAAAGCCCCGGTTTCACGGCCGCCGCGGTTCTGACGCTCGCGGGGGGATTCGCAGCGCATATTCCGGCGCGGCGGGCATTGCGCGTGGACCCCATGTTGGCGCTACGGTACGAATGACCCGTCCGGAAGGTAGCGGATGAACAGTGATGCGTGATGACCGAGAGAAATGTTCGATGGGAGATGACAACTCGTGATCAAGCTGACCGATGTTGAAAAGGCGTATGAATCCGGCGCAGGGAAAACCTGGGTGCTGCGCCGCATCAATCTGGACATAGCCGATGGTGAGTTCGTCACCATCATGGGCCCGTCCGGAGCGGGAAAATCCACGCTGATGGGCATCATCGGAATGCTCGACGGCGCCTGGAAAGGAGAGTATTACCTGGTGGACCACGCTGTGCACAAGCTCGACAATCGGCACCGCGTGGAGCTGCACAAGAAATACATCGGCTTCGTCTTTCAGCAGTATCACCTGCTCGACAATCTTACCGTGGCCGAAAATCTTGATCTGCCGCTTTCCTATCGCGACATCAAGAAAGCGGAACGCGAAGGAATGGTGGCGGACGCGCTGGACCGCTTCCAGATCGTCGGCAAGAAATCGCTGTACCCGAATCAGCTTTCGGGCGGGCAGCAGCAATTGGTGGCCGTGGCGCGCGCCGTGATCGGCAAGCCAAAACTGATCCTCGCCGACGAGCCTACCGGCAGCCTGCACTCGAGCCAGGGGAAAATGATCATGGACATGCTGAAGAAGCTGAATGGTGACGGTACCACGATCGTCCAGGTGACGCACAACGACGCCTGGGCCGCCTACGGCCATCGCATCGTCCAATTGGCAGACGGCTGGATCGTGAACGGCCAAACGCAGGCAGGAGCGGCGTGAAGAACGAGTGACGACAACGGCAGGCAAATGAACGGCAGGTAGGGGCGAGAAGAGAGGATTGATGGGCGCCACCTGGCAGGACATCCGCTACGGCATGCGGATGCTGACGAAAAATCCCGGCTTCACGATTGTTGCAGTGCTCACACTCGCATTGGGGATCGGCGCGAACACCGCCATCTTCAGCGTGGTCCACGCCGTGCTGCTGCGCCCGCTTCCCTATGCCGACCCGGGGCGACTCGCTGTCATCTGGAATGATTACGGCAACGAAGGGCAGTCGCTTCCCGCTGTTTCCCCACCCGATTTTCTCGATTACACACGAATTGCCCAGCAAAACGCCAGCTTCGCGGCCGCCTCGGGTAATCGTTGGCCAGTACGATTTGCGCCAGGAGCGAACGACGAGCCACCCCGGCAAGAGGATGTCGCCTTTGTCACTGCGGATTTTTTTTCGATGCTGGGTGTACGGCCCGCACTAGGGCGTGATTTTCGGCTCGAAGATACGGTCGTAAAAGGTCCGCCAGTGGTGATTCTGACGGACCTGGTCTGGCGGCGTGAGTTTGCCGCGGACCCTGGAATCATCGGCCGGTCGATGGAGATGAACGGAGCGCCATTCACGGTCGTGGGTGTGCTCCCCCGAGGTTTCCATCTTCTACTTCCTCCGGAAGCGCTGCAATTGAAGGACACCGGCCTGTGGCTGCCGATGCAGATTGATTACGCCTCCTTTCCGCGGAACCTCACGTTTCTGACCATCTTCTCGCGATTGAAAGAGGGAAAAACATTCGCGCAGATGCAAACCGAAATGGACGGCGTCGCCGAACGTCTGCGCCGCGAAAACGCCGTGCACCGGAGTTCCGGGCTGCGCATCCGCGTAGTGCCATTCCAGCACGATGTGGTCAAGAACGTGAGCTCGTCACTCTGGGTGCTATTGGGCGCCGTGGGATTTGTGCTGCTGATTGCCTGTGCCAATCTCGCGAATTTGCTCCTTGCGCGCGCCACCGCACGCGAGAAGGAAATTGCCATTCGCGCCGCGCTGGGTGCGAGCCGTGTGCGCCTCGCGCGGCAGGTTCTCACCGAATCGTTGCTGTTGTCGCTGCTGGGCGGGGCCGGAGGGGTTCTTCTAGCGTCACAGGGGCTCAGTCTTCTGACGGTGCTGCATCCAGTGAACCTTCCCCGCCTGGGCGAGATTCAGTTGGATGGAACGGTGCTGGGATTTACGCTCGCGGCCTGCCTTCTCACTGGCATTCTGTTTGGGCTTGCGCCCGCACTACAAGCCGCGCGCACGGAATTGAATGAGACGTTAAAAGAGACCGGGCGAACCACGGAATCGGTGAAGCACCGCGCGTTCAGCAAACTGCTGGTTGTGTCCGAAATTGCACTTTCGTTGATGCTGCTGGTGGGGGCAGGGCTGCTGGTGAGGAGTTTCTCGCAACTCCTCAACGTCCGGCCGGGATTCGATGCGCAGAATGTGTTGACGGCGACAACCGCGATCACTTTCAAGAATTATCCCGAGTACGCGGACCGGGCGCGCTTCTACAAGACACTGGAAGAAAAGATAGCAGCGCATCCGGGGGTCGAATCCGCGGGGGCAATCAGTCAGCTCCCATTGACGGGCAGCGGCGCGCAGATGCCTTTCGCGTATGACGCGGCCACTTCAGCAAAATGGGAAAGCCTGTCCGCTGACTGGCGTTCGATTACTCCCGGCTACATCAAGACCATGGGAATCCATTTGCTCGCCGGTCGCAACTTTACCGATCTCGATGACACCCAGCATCCCTTCGTCGTGATCGTGGATGAAATGCTGGCCAAGCGTGCGTGGCCGGGACAAAACGCGGTGGGCAAGAAGCTCGAAATTGAGATTTTTCGCTCAGCGCAATCAAAGACCACGGAGCATGTTTGGTCGGAGGTAGTGGGGGTGGCCGAGCACACGCGCAGCCACGACCTGACGCGCGACGTGCGCGAGCAAATTTATTTCCCGCAGGGTCAGCAACCGTTCGGGGTGATGATGCTGGTAATTCGTTCCCGCGCGAATTCGGCTGAACTCGAAAAAGCGTTGATCGCCGACGTCCGTTCGCTTGATAAGAACGCGCCGATCTCGAGTATTCGCCCGATGGCGGCCTATGTGACGGACGCGCGGGCGGGCATGGAATTCAGTCTGGTGTTGCTAAGCGTGTTTGCGGGCGTTGCGCTTGTGCTAGCTTCGATCGGACTTTACGGCGTGATCGCCTATTCGGTGGCCCAGCGAACTCATGAAATCGGAATACGCGTTGCACTGGGCGCCTCCCGGCGCCACATATTCGAGCTTGTGATTCGTCAGGGTGCGATGCTGGCGATCGCCGGGATCGGCCTAGGTTTTGCCGGAGCGCTGGCGCTGCAAAGCGTCCTCGCGACGCTGGTCTACGGAGTCCGCCCGACGGATCCCGCCACGTACGCCGCTGTTGGAGGACTGCTGGCGATGATCTCGCTAGTAGCGTGTTATGTCCCTGCGCGGCGCGCCATGCGTGTGGATCCGATCATTGCGTTGCGATATGAGTAGCTATCCGAAAGGTGTATACCGGGTAATTAAGAAGTAATATAGCCCGTCATCTAAACACCTCTCGGAGCGGGATACATGGAAACCATCTGGCATGATTTGCGATACGGCTGGCGGATGCTGCGGCGGAGCCGGGGCTTCTCTGTCGTTGCCGTGCTGACGCTCGCCGTCGGCATCGGCGCAAACGCTGCGATTTTCAGTATCATCAACACGGTCCTGCTGCGCCCGCTCCCCTTTCCTGATTCCAGTCGCATCGCGCTGATCTGGGATACCGACCCGAACCGCAATGTGCCCCGGGGCGTCGCTTCGCCTGCGGAATTTCTCGATTGGCGCGCGCAGAGCCATGTATTCGAGGAGATCTCCGCCTGGCGCACCTGGTTTTACAGTCTTACGGGAAACGGCGAGCCCGAACAGGTGTGGGGCGCGCACGCATCCGGAAATTTCTTTCGGCTGTTCGGCGTAACGCCTGCGCTGGGCCGCGACTTTCTGCCCGAAGAAGAGCAACCCGGCCACGAGCAGGTGGCCATCATCAGCAATGGATTGTGGCAACGGCGTTACGGCGGCGACCGCGGAATTATCGGCAAGAGCATTCTGGTGGACGACAAGCCCTTCACTGTCGTGGGCGTTCTGCCGCGCGGTTTTTCGCTGTTCGGCACCAGCCGCCAGTACGACCTGTGGATGCCGTTCGCATTTGACGGCGCACAACTGAATCGCGCAAACCACTCGATCATCGTGTTCGCACGGCTGCGGAAGGGCGTCATCTACCCGCAGGCCCAGGCGGAAATGGAAACCATCCTGGCGCGGTTGAAGAGGCAGTATCCGGGTGTGGACCAGGAAAATGGCGTGCGAGTGGTCCGCTTTCGCGACGACCTGTCCCGCGGACTCAAACCGGCACTATTGGTGCTGCTGGGCGCCGTCGGGTTTGTGCTGCTGATTGCGTGCGTCAACGTGGCGAACCTAATGCTCGCGCGCGCCGCCACACGCGAGCGCGAAATTGCCGTGCGCGCCGCGCTTGGTGCTGGGCGGCGCCGTATTCTGCGCCAACTCCTTACCGAAAGCGTCCTCCTCGCTTTGATTGGCGGCGCACTGGGATTGTTGGTTGCTTTCGGCGGGCTGCATTTGCTGCGGGTTGCGTTTCCCCCTGAGGGAGGCTACGGCGAAATTCCGCATGCCGAGTGGATCGGCGTTGACGGCGCGGTGCTGGCCTTCACTTTTGCCGTGTCGCTGGTCACCGGAATCATTTTCGGATTCGCGCCTGCCATTCAGATTTCACGCTCCGAATTATTCGAATCGCTGAAGGAGGGAAGCCGCGGTTCCACCGGGGGACGCCGCAGCCAGTTCGTGCGGTCGTCGCTGGTGGTGGCGGAAATTGCGCTCTCGCTGGTGCTTCTCATCGGTGCGGGATTGCTGATCCGTAGCTTTTTTCTGCTGATGTCTGAAAATCTTGGCTTCGATCCCGCCAACGTGTTGACCATGCAAATCTGGCTGCCCGAAGCGCACTACGCGCCAGGACCGCCGCTGATCAATTTTTATCAGCAGGTGATTGACCGGGTTGCCGCGCAACCGGGCGTAAAATCCGCGAGCGCCGTCAATTTTCTGCCTTTGAGCGGCTGGGGCGACTTCTGCAACTTTGATATCGCCGGCCGCGCAGCACCGCCGCCTGACCAGCCTTTCACGGCGCAATACCGCGTGATGGACTGGCGCTACCTGCAGACCATGCGTATCCCCTTGAAAGAGGGACGCGATTTTTCATCTGCTGATGGCGCGGACACGCAGGGCGTTGTGCTGATGAACGAAGCGCTCGCGCGGCGCTACTGGCCGCACGAGGATCCCGTCGGAAAGCAGATTCGCATTCATTTTCCGGAGACCAGGACTCCCTGGCAGCCGGCGGCGCGCGACACCTGGCTCACGGTCATCGGGCTTGTGCAGGACCTGCGCGAGTGGGAATGGGGCGAAGAAAAAGTCGGGCAAGTGTATCTGCCTTACGCGCAAAATCCCTCACGGATCATGCGGCTGGTCGTTCGTACGAATGGCGACCCGACTGCTCTGACCTCCGCGGCGCGCCATGCCATCGAAGATGTAGACCCTAACCAGGCGGTCACAGAAATTCGCACCATGGATGAATTTCTGGCAGCGGCAGTCGCGCAACGGCGGTTGAGCATGTTGCTTCTGGGCGGATTTGCGGCCATCGCCACAATTCTCGCAGCCGTGGGAATTTATGGCGTGATGGCTTACGGCGTCGCGCAGCGCTCCCATGAAATCGGCATTCGCATGGCGCTGGGTGCTGAGCCGGTGGACGTGCTGCGCATGATCGTGGTTGACGGCATGCGGCTCGCCGTGATTGGGCTGTTCCTCGGCATTGTGGGCTCCACAATCGCCACGCGCTATTTGGAGAGCCAGCTCTATGGCGTGAAGTCCACCGATCCGGCGACGTTTGTCGGCGTCGTGCTGGGGCTGGCAATCGTCGCCGCCGCAGCCTGCTATTTCCCTGCGCGCCGCGCCACGAAAGTAGATCCTTTGACAGCCTTGAGATATGAGTGAGAAGAGATGCTAAAAAAGCGCGCCAGAAGCTGCGCCGCTCGAAAACAGCGGTAACATCCAGGGAGAACCACATCACCCCATGATGCCCACACATGCAAACCGAACACGAATCCTTGTCGCCGACGACCAGCCGGACGTGCGAGAAGCTCTGCGCCTGCTGCTGAAAGGTGAAGGATTCGAGACCGAGACAGTCGCTTCGCCCGCGGCCGTGCTGTCGGCGCTCGAGGCGCGCGAATTCGACGCGCTGCTGATGGACCTGAACTACGCGCGCGACACGACGTCCGGCCAGGAAGGGCTCGACTTGCTCTCGAATATCCGCGCAAAAGACAGCACGCTGCCCATCATTGTCATGACCGCCTGGGGAAGTCTCGAGCTGGCCGTCGAAGCCATGCGGCGCGGCGCGAAAGATTTCATCCAGAAGCCCTGGGAGAACGCGCGGCTGCTGGCGATTTTGAAAACGCAGATCGAATTGTCTCAAGCGTTGCGCAAGAGCCAGCGCCTGGAAGCGGAAAATCGCCTGCTGCGCGCCGACGGCCGCCCCACGCTGATCGCGGAATCGGCGGCCATGCGTCCCGTGCTGGATTTGATCGCGCGGGTAGGGCCCTCGGACGCGAACGTGCTCATCACCGGCGAGCATGGCACCGGAAAAGAAGTGATCGCGCGCACGCTATACGCGCTGTCGCCGCGTGTGGGACGCCCGCTCGTCACCGTGAATGCGGGCGGGTTGCCCGAGGGCGTCTTCGAAAGCGAATTGTTCGGCCACGTAAAAGGCGCGTTCACCGACGCTAAGTCGGATCGCGTTGGCCGCTTCGAACTCGCGGACGGTGGCACACTCTTCCTCGACGAAATCGCGAACGTGCCGATGAATCTTCAAGCCAAGCTTCTTCGCGCGCTTGAAACAGGTGAGCTCGAGCGCGTCGGCTCTTCCACCACGCGCCGCGTGGATGTCCGCATCATTTCCGCGACGAACGCCGATGTGCAGGTGGAAGTCACCGGCGGGCGGTTTCGCGAAGATCTGCTGTTTCGCCTGAACACGATCGAGATACATTTGCCGCCGCTGCGCGAGCGCAAGGAGGATATTTCGCTCCTGGCCCACCATTTTTTGCGGCAGTCGGCGCAGCGTTACCGAAAACAGCTCGAAGGGTTTGAGCCGGTGGCGCTGCAGGTGCTCCTTGATCATCCATGGCCCGGCAACGTGCGCGAGCTGGATCATTCGGTGGAGCGCGCCGTGCTGATGGCGGAGGGCCCGCAGGTGCGCGCAAGCGACCTGGGCTTGCGGCCTGCGCGCGAGGCCTCGCTGCGGCTCGATGAAATGAGCATCGAAGATGTCGAGCGCGTGCTGATTCAGAAAGCGCTCGCGCGTTTCGGCGGCAATGTGAGCCACGCGAGCAAAGCGCTGGGCTTGAGCCGCAGCGCGCTCTACCGCCGCCTGCAAAAATACAGCCTTTGAAGCCTCTCCTGTATGAACGCCGCATTCTCTTCCTGGCATTGGCCGCCGGGCTGGGGAGCACGCTCGTCGCCATGATTCTGCTGTGGACCGGGCCGTATTCCTCGAAGCTGCAGTGGACCCTCACCGTCGCGATCATCGTCACCTGGCTCAGCTTCGCATTCACGGCGCAGAACCGCGTCGTCTTTCCGTTGCGCACGCTTTCGAACCTGCTCGCGGCGTTGCGTGAAGGCGATTTTTCGATTCGCGCGCGCGGCGCAAACGTGGAAGACGCGCTTGGCGAAGTGCTGCGCGAAGTGAACGCACTGGGTGAGACGCTGCGGCAGCAGCGGCTGGGCGCGCTCGAAGCTACGGCGCTGCTCCGCAAGGTGATGGAGGAAATTGACGTTGCAGTCTTCGCGTTCGACGGCAACGGCTGCCTGCGCCTCGTGAATCGCGCCGGCGAGCGCGTGCTCGCCCAGCCTGAAGAGCGGCTGCTTGGGCGGACGGCGGAAGAACTGGCCTTGGCGGAATGCTTGCAGGGGGAAACGCCGCGAATCGCCCAGATTGCCTTCCCCGGAAAATCCGGGCGCTGGGAAATTCATCGCGGAAGTTTTCGTGAGGGCGGCTTGGCGCACCAACTGTTGGTGATCACCGATCTAAGCCGCGCGCTGCGTGATGAAGAGCGCCAGGCATGGCAGCGGCTGATCCGCGTCCTGGGCCACGAGCTGAACAATTCACTCGCGCCCATGAAATCTATCGCGGAAAATCTGACCAGCATGCTCGGCCGCAAGGACCGCGCGTCGGACTGGCAGGAGGACATGCGCAGCGGGCTGACGGTGATTGCGGCGCGCACCGATGGACTGGCTCGATTCATGAACGCGTACGCGCGCCTGGCCAAGCTGCCGCCGCCGATTTTCCAGCCGCTGGATGTGGGCCAGTGGATCCGGCGCGTCGCCGGACTCGAGCCCCGCCTGCAAGTGCAGCTCAAGCCGGGGCCGGACGTGCGAATCCAGGCGGACCAGGCCCAGCTCGACCAACTCCTGATCAATCTTCTGCACAACGCGGTGGACGCGGCCCTGGAAACAGGCGGCGGCGTGCGCGTGGGATGGGGGCGCGAGGACGGCTACGTCGAGGTGTGGGTACAGGACGATGGCCCGGGCATCCCCAATCCGACCAACTTGTTCGTGCCGTTCTTCACCACCAAGCCCAGCGGCTCGGGCATCGGGCTGGTCCTAAGCCGGCAGATTGCCGAGGCCCACGGCGGCTCGCTGACGCTCGAAAACCGCGAATCGCGCCGCGGCTGCGAAGCCCGTCTCCGCCTGCCCCTCAGCAATTGAAGCCGCGCCTGCCAGTTCAGCTAGTTCGATTCCCGATTTTCTCCGAGCATCTTCACGTGGCGCTCGAGTTCTCGCGCAATTTCTTCCGGCGCATCTGTCTCACGGAATTCAACTGGCGCGCCAATGGTGACGCGAATATGACCCGCGCTGGTCCAGTGCTTGTTGGCCACCCTTAAATCGTAGAGTCCTTCGAGGCGCACAGGAACGACAGGAATGCGCAACCGCGTTGCGAGCAATCCAATCCCGGCACGGAACGGCGCGATCGCTCCGTCGGGTGTTAGCTCACCTTCGGGAAAGATCAGCACACTCCACCCGCGATCCACCAACTCTCCCGCAAACGCAAAACTCTTTCGGAACCCTCCGTACATAGGCAGAGGAAACACGTGGAAGAGCGCGATGACCAGCGGATATTGCACGCGGCGCAGCAACCCCCGAAGAAATCCCGTCCCGTGTGGGGGATTCCGCAATGCCTCGAGCCGCTCTCCACCCATTGCCACCGCCATTCGCCGCCGCAGCCGTGCCGGCAGCGCCGCGAGGACGAATCCCGGGTCGATGTACGTCACGTGATTCGCCACAATCAGCACGGGACCCACGACGCCGCGAAGATTTTCCCGCCCGCACACCCGCGGCCACCCGAGCAATAGCATTGCGGGACGAACCAGCAAATAAAATGCGGCGGCGCGAATCAAACGCACCGGCCACGCTTGCGCCCACCGCGGGTAGTGATAGATGGGCCCGCGGGCCGGCGGCTGTTCGAGCAGATGCTCGAGAGCGGCAACGGATTCGGCGCTTGAAAATTCTGTCTCGCTCAAATCCACCTGGTAGCGGTCTTCGAGAGCGCCGAGCAATTCCACGCGCTCGATGGAGCTGAGTTGGAGTTGCGCCGAGCCGCCCGGTTGCATAGGCGCGCCGCCCGAGACGCGCGCAAGCAATTCCCGGAGCGCGCTCGATGCCGGCGGAGCAGCAGCGCTGCCGGCGAGTTCCGCCCCGGCAAATTCACGAATGCGCAAAAGTACCGGCTTCAGTGTGGGCGTGCGGGGAAAATCATTGTCGGGCCAGACGAGCCAGCGGCGCACCTGC
>Ga0210404_10001398_pt1 | contig 10377 bp, 11 predicted proteins | sample IncBWH28MmetaG_FD_155455 | JGI IMG/M metagenome (GOLD analysis project Ga0210404, IMG submission 155455) | Forest soil microbial communities from Barre Woods Harvard Forest LTER site, Petersham, Massachusetts, United States - Inc-BW-H-28-M | ecosystem: Environmental > Terrestrial > Soil >... | reverse complement strand
AGTCGAAGCCGATGTCGTCCGCGCGCACCACCTCCTCGAGCGCGTCGCGGTAGTAGTGGCCGCCCTCGATGGGGATGAAGCCGACCTGGACCCCCGCCACCCTAGCGGTCGCTCGCGAGCTTGCCGTTGACGCCCCAGTTGGTCTTCTCGACGTCCTGGAAGACCACGTGGACCTGGTCGGCGGTGGTCTTGCCGATCTTCACCATCGCGTCGGTGATGGCGGCCACGATCTCGCGCTTCTGCTGGTCGGTGCGTCCGGCGTACCACTGCACGGTGATGTTGGGCATGGGAGCCTCCTGGCTGGGTTGAGGGTTACCTGACTCGCCGCGGGTCGTCGAGGCGGCGGAGGTCGTCGGGGAAGCTCGAGGTGAACGAGTACGACTTCACGACACCGTCCGCCCCGAAGCGCACGCTGAGGTCCTTGCTCGTCTCGGCGGTGGAGTCGCGCTGGCCGAAGAACCAGCGCCAGGTGGGATCGCCGTTGTCGAAGCCGATCTGCACCGGCTCGCCGAACATGCGGACGAGGCCCCAGCGATCGGTCTTGCCTTTCACGATCCAGCCCTCCTCGGGCGACGGGAAGTCCCGCCCGAACTTGACCGAGACGCAGCCGGTCACGACGACGAGTGCGAGCAGACCGACGAGCCATCCGGGCCAACGCATGGCGCGGAATATGGATCCAACCGAAGCGAATGTCAACCGATCGCGAGTCCCTGCGTCGAGGGAAACGCGGAGGCACGCATCTCAGGCCCGCCGTCCCGGCCGCGGTCCTCCGCTCAGAACGTATACTCCGGCCGAGATCGAGACGATGGCCGTCCAGTCCAGGGCGCTCGGCCACTCGCCGAGGATCGGGATGGCCATGACCGCGGTCATCGCCGGGCACAGAGCGGCGAACGCGGCCCCGCTCGAGGCGCCGAGGATGCTGACCGCGCGACCGTAGAAGACGAGTGAAATGACCGCGGTCAGGAGCCCCTGCACAAAGGCCTGAAGAGCGACGTCACCCCACGGGGCCTTCGCGAGCTTTGCCCCCGCGACGAGGAGGTAGACCGGTACGTAGAGAAGCAGGGCCCCGACGGCCGCGATGGCGGCGGCGTGCAGTCCATCGAGGCGAGCGCGACGCATCGCAACCGTGTAACAGGCCCAGGCCAGGCCGGAGCCGAGAAACAGCGCGTGGCCGATGTTCTCCCTGGCCCCGCCGGCGCCGCCGGCGCCCCAAGCGATGCCAAAGACGCCGGGGAGGATCAGCGCGAAGCCGATCTGCTTCGCCCCGGTGAAGGCCTCGCGCAGGACGACCGCGGCGAGAATGGCGACCATCAGCGGCATCACCCCGGGGAAGAGGGCTCCCGCGTGCGCGGCGGGAGCGAAGAGCAGGCCCAGGTTCGCGAGCAGGACCGGAGCCCCGCCGCCGAGCACGATCGCCGCCAGTCCGGCCGCGCCGAGGCGCTCGACGTCGAGGCCCTTCCTCAGCACGAACGGCAGCAGGAGCAGACCGGCGACGCCGAAACGAAGCGCCGCGATGTCCCACGGCGTGAGACTCGTCCGGAGACCGAGGCGAGCCACCACGATCCATCCGGACCAGATGCTGACCGCGGCGAGGCCGTAGAGTGCGCCACGCGTGTATTCGACGGTATGGACGTAACCCCTTTGCATTGTTTCAGAGGTTATGGTATCAACACGACACGAGCGGAGGCAAGAGCGAGAATGACCGATCGGGCGGATTCATTCGACTGGAGCGGGGGGCACCCGGCCCTGGACCTGGTGAACACCCTGGATGAGCGGCCCTCCGATTCGCCGATCGAGAAGCTGGTCACCTACCGGGACCTGGTCCGGTTCGCCCGGCGGGCGGGGCTCATCACGACCTCGATGTCGGCGCGACTGCTTCGTCTCGACGGGCGCTCTGGTGCGGGCGTCGTGGTGGAGCGCGCCCGGGAACTGCGCGAGCGCTTCCACGATGTGCTGGCCGCCGCCCACTCGCGCCGGCCGCCCCGGCGGCGCGATCTGGACGCGATATCCGCCGCGGTGCAGGCCGCGCATGCGGCGCGGGTGCTGGTCGCATCGCCGGCCCGGGGGCTCGCCCGTCACGTCTGGTCTCCTGCCTCGGCGCCCGACATCCCACTGCATGCGTGCTCGCTCGCCATCGAGCGTCTGGTCCTCGAGGCGGAGCCCGGGAGAGTCCGGAAGTGCGGCGCCTCCGACTGCGACGTCTACTATCTCGACACGAGCAAGAGCCGGCTTCGGCAGTGGTGCAGCATGACGAGCTGCGGAAACCGAGAGAAGCAGCGCCGATGGCGCGCGACGGGCTCGACTACGCGCGGGGCGCGGAGGGGACCGGGGCGGGCGGGAGCGTGAAGGTGAAGGTCGCGCCGTGACCGATCGCGCTCTCCACCCAAATCCGGCCGCCGTGGAGCGCGACGAACTTCCGTGACAGGGCCAGCCCGAGGCCGGTCCCCTCCACGCCGCGGCTCGCATCGCCCACCTGACGGAACTCCTCGAAGACCGCCTCGTGGTCCTCGGGGGCGATGCCGATCCCGGTGTCGGTCACCGCGATCTCGACCACGCCATCACGGAAACCAGCGCGCACGTCGATCCGTCCGCCCTCCGGAGTGAACTTCAGCGCGTTGGAGAGCAGGTTGAGGAGCACCTGCTTCACCTTGCGCTCGTCGGCGTGGATCGTCCCGAGCCGCTCGTCGACGGTGCGGCCGAGCGTGACGCCGCGCCGGCCGGCCCGCTCCCGCATCAGGATTAGGACGTTCTCGATGGCCCCGGGCAGATCGAACGCGCTGATGGCCAGCTCCATGCGCCCGGCCTCGATCTTCGAGAGGTCCAGGATGTCGTTGATCAGGGAGAGCAGGTGCTGACCGGAGGAAAAGATGTCCTTGAGGTACTCCTCCTGCTTGTCGGTCAAGTCGCCGAACATCCGCTGGATGAGCACCTCGGAGAACCCGATGACCGCGTTGAGGGGAGTCCGGAGCTCGTGCGACATGTTGGCGAGGAACTCGGATTTGTGACGGCTCGCCGCCTCGAGCTGCCGGCTCTTGTCCTCGATCTCGCTGAACAGGCGCGCATTCTGGATCGCGAGGGCCGACTGGGCGGCGAACGTGCGCAGCAGGTCGATCGTCTCGGCTGGGAACTCGCCGGGACGGTTCCGGGTTACCGTGATGCAGCCGACGAGCCGGTCGTGGTGGGCCATCGGCATGGCGAGGATGGCCCGGATGCCGGAGGCGATCAGGTTGTCCCGCACCCGGCTCTCGTAGGCGCCCGGCACCGTGATGTCGGGCACCTGCACGGGCTCGCGGGTGACCGCGGTGCGCCCGATCGCGCCCTCGCCCTTCGCGATCCGGATGCTGCGCCGGGCGGCCGCGAGGGCCCCGCCGGTCTCGGCGGCGGCCCGGTGCACGAACTCCTCGGTGGCCTCGTCGTACTCGAACACGACTCCTCCGTCGAGCCCGGAGAGCTCGACCGCGTGGGAGACGATGGTGGTCAGCACGGTGGCCAGGTCGAGGGTCGAGCCGACCGCGCGGCCGACCTCGCCCAGCGCGGTCAGCTGCTCGACCGACCGGGTCAGGTCGGCGGTCCGGGCCTCCAGCTCCCTGAACAGGCGGACGTTCTCGATCGCGATGACCGCCTGGTCCGCGAAGGTGTGCAGCAGCTCGATCTGCTTGTCGGTGAACGGTCCGGCCTCACCGCGGCGCAGCTGGAGGGCGCCGATCGCCGCGCCCTCGCGCATGAGGGGCACGGCCACCGACGCGTGGAAGCCGAGCTCCCGGGCGTGGTGCCAGGTCCGAGGAAACTCGTCGGCCACCGCCGCGATGTCGGGCACGTGGACCACACGTTGCTCGAGCACGCTGAGGGCGGTGATGGTCTCGCGCGCGATCGGCAGGACCCGCCCCCGCGGGGAGGCGAGTGGTCCGTGGTGGGCGACCACCCGCAGTCCGTCGTCGTCCCGCCGCCAGATCTGGGCGTCGGTGGCGCCGCAGTAGCGGGCCGCGCTCTCCACCACCGTCTCCAGCACCGGCTGGAGGTCGGCCGGCGAGCTGCTGATCACCCGGAGGATCTCGGCGGTGGCGGTCTGCTGGGTGAGGCTGTCGGTGAGCTCCCGGTTGCGGGCCCCCAGCTCGGTGAGGAGGCGCACGTTCTCGATCGCGATCACGGCCTGGTCCGCGAAGGTCTCCAGGAGACCGATCTGCTTGTCGCTGAACGGGCTCACCGCGCCGCGCCGAAGCTGGATGACCCCGATCGCCATCCCGTCTCGCACGAGCGGCGCGCTGAGGGCGGTCCGGAAGCCGAACCGCCGCGCGTTCGCGCTGGCCTCGGGGAATTCTTCCGTCTCCGCCTGGAGATCCGCGATGTGGATGGTCCGCCGCTCCAGCACGGTGCGACCCCCGAGCGAGCCCCGCGCGATGGGCAGGTCGAAGCCGGGCGGCTGGTGGACCGGGCCGTAGTGCGCGTCGCCGCGCAGGCGATCACCTTCGACCCGGAATAGCGAGGCGTCGTCTGCCCCGCAGAAGCGGGCCGCGTTCTCGACCACCGCGTCGAGCACCGGCTGCAGGGCGGTGGGCGATCCGCTGATCACCTTCAGGATGTTGGACGTGGCGGCCTGCTGCTCGAGGGCCTCGGCCAGCGATTGCTCCAGCGCGCGCCGGGACGAGGCCCCGCGCTCGCCGGCCGGTCGCGCGGGCGCGCGGCGGCTCGGCGGGCCCGCCGCCTTCCGGTTCGTCTTGCCGGATCTGGCCCGCCCCGCCATCGGTTCTCCTCGCCTTTCGCGGAACGCGCAACGTCCCGCGGTCGGCGATAGGCTAGGGGAAGATTCCCACCGGAGCAAGGGCCGGTCCCGGGGACTCGAGGCCGCGTGCTAGGATGGCCGCCGTGGAGAACTTCACCGCCGAGGAGCGGGCGGCCCTCGCGCCCTACTTCACCGAGCTCGACGGTCCCGTCTTCGCCCTCGTCAACCTGCCGGAGGTCGTCAAGGGCGCGCTCTTCGCGCGCTACTCTCGCTCGGCCAAGTCCCTGCGCCGGCTCTTCCTGGACGAGTTCCTCGAGCCGATCGGGCGGCCGGCGGAGGCGGGCACCATCGGCACCGCGCGCGCGGATCGGCTCTACGAGCGGGTCTTCAGCGAGTTCGGCGACGATTCGGTGGCCCAGCTGGGCGGCGTGCACCTGGCCTGCGAGGGCGCGTCCAACATTCTGACCAAGGTGCTCGAGTGGGGGCGGCTCATGGCCTACCTCGAGCAGTCCACCCGCTACGTGCCGTACACCGACCGCCCGGGCGGGCGATTCAAGTACCACGTGCCCGCCGAGCTGGACGGGCTCGCGCTGCGCGAGCGCTACGTGGAGGTCCTGGATCGCGCGTTCGAGACCTACACCCGCTGGATCGATCCGATGCGCGAGTACTGGATGCGGCGCTTCCCGCAGCCGTCGGGGGAGAGCGACGCGGCCTACCGCATGACGATCCGGGCGAAGGCGCTCGACAGCCTCCGCGGGCTCCTGCCCGCGGCGACCCGGTCGAACGTGGGCATCTTCGGGACCGGCCAAGGCTACGAGGCGCTCCTGCTCCGCATGCGGGCCCATCCGCTCCGGGAGGTGCGCGACTACGGCGCGTTGATGCTGGTCGAGCTGCAGAAGGTGATTCCCGCGTTCCTCCTGCGCCTCGAGCGGCCGGAGCGCGGCGGGGTCTGGGCGCGCTACCTGGAGGAGACGCGCGAGGCCACCGCCGCGGTGGCGGCGCGCCTGCTCGAGGACGTCGAGCCCGAGTCCCGGCCCGAGGTCACCCTCACCGACTTTGACCCGGACGGGGAGGTGAAGGTGGTGGCCGCCGCGCTCTACGCGGTCTCCGCCCTCCCGGACGATCAGCTCCTGGCCCTCGCGCGCAAGCTCGGCGACGAGGCGCGCCGCGAGGTGCTCGACGCCTACGTCGGCCGTCGCGAGAACCGCCGCCACAAGCCGGGCCGGGCGTTCGAGCGCACCGTCTACCGCTTCGACGTGCTCGGCGACTACGGTGCCTTCCGGGACCTGCAGCGTCACCGGCTGCTGACGCTCGAGTGGCAACCGCTCTCGACCCGGCACGGTTACGTGACGCCCCACGAGCTCGCGGAGGCGGGGGTGCTCCCGGAGTGGACCCGCGTGATGGAGGACTCGGCCGCGCTCCACGATGCCCTCGCCGCCGCCGCGCCCGCCGCGGCCGCCTACGCGGTGCCGATGGCCTACCGGGTGCGGTTCTACATGGAGCTGAACGCGCGCGAGGCCATGCACATGATCGAGCTGCGCACCGCGCCGCAGGGGCACCCCGCGTATCGCCGGATCTGCCAGGCCATGCACCGCCTGATCGCCGAGCAGGCCGGGCACCGGGCGCTCGCCGGGGCCATGCGGCACACCGACCACTCGGGCGGAGAAGGCGGACGGCTCGAAGCGGAGCGAGCCGCAGAGCGTCGGCGTCTCGGAGGCTGACCCGGGCGCGGCGCGTCGGCCAAGACCTGGCCGCTATGGCGCCGCCTCCATGACTCTGGGCTCGCCGCAAGAGAATGCCCTCGGGCGGGCCCGCTCACACTGAGCCAGCCGCAACTGGTAAGTAGCTGATTTGGCAGGTGTTCATGCTCGTCTAGGTCGTCCCCCGCCCAGTGGCATCGAGGTTGCCCCACGAGAGGGTATGAAAACGACGCGCCCCCTCCTCGTGGGCCTCCTGCCGCTCATCCTCACTGCGGGGTGCGCGACGCAGGGCGCCTATCTGAACGAAGGGCCCACCGCGCTCGGCAAGCCCCCGTACCAGGTGGGGCCGGTGACGGTGGTCATGCGCCCCCAGGCCGAGGTGGAGCTGATCTGCCGCCTGCGGAGCCCGCACGCGGCGCCGGAAGGCCGGATCCACGGCTGCTACGTCCCGGCCGATCGCCTGATCGTGTCGACCGCCGACCCCTACGTCTTGATGCACGAGTTCAAGCACTACTTCGAGGGGCCCTGGCACAAGTAGGCTCGCGGTAGTCTCCCCCGTAGTCCCCGCTTGACCCGCCCGAACGTCCGCGGCATACTGCCTCGGCCGAGATAATTGGTCGACCAATCAACTATAAATCAGAGCTCTGAAAGCTGACTCCCAAGGTCGGGATGGGGCCGCTGCGGCGCGAGCAGATCGTGCGCGCCACCATCCGCTGCCTGGCCCGCGACGGCTACGCCGGCCTCACCATGAAGCGGGTGGCCGCCGAGGCCGCGGTGAGCCAGGGCATCCTCCATTACTACTTCCGCGACAAGGCCGCCATGCTCGCCGCCGCCGCGCTGCGGGTGACCGCCGATCTCGACCGCCGAGTCGCGGTGGAGGCGCGCGGCGCCCGCGGGGCTCGCGCGCGCCTGCGCGCGGTGATCCGCGCGTGCCTCGAGACCGCGGTGGAGAGCCGAGACTTCTGGACGGTGTTCATCGAGTTCTGGGGCGAGGCGCTCCACGACCGGCGCCTGGCCGCGGTCAACCGCCACGCCTACGCGCGGGCGCGGCGATTGATCGGCGCCGCGCTTGTCCGCGGGCGGACCGACGGCACGCTGCGGCGGGTGGACCTCGAGGAGGCCGCCGCGGTCGTGCTGGGACTCCTCGACGGGCTCTCGCTCCAGCTCACCTTCGATCGCCGGCTGATGACCCTGCCGCGCGCCGCGCGGCTCGCGGAGACGGTGCTGACCCGCTACCTCTCACCCGGAGACCCCACATGACCATGCCCCCCGAGCAGGTGAAGGCGAAGGCGTACCTCCTGGAGAAGGGCACTCAGGCCCCGGTGGCCGTGATCCGCGAGCGCGTGGCCGAGGCCTTCGCCACGATGGAGACACTCCTCGAGGGCGTGACCCCGGCCCAGGCCCGGCGCGCGCCCGGCGGCGGGGAGTGGAGCGTGCACGAGATCCTGGACCACCTGGTCGAGACGCATCCGCGCGCCCTCGAGGAGATGCGCGCGCTGCTCGAGAACCGCCACTCGCCGGTGAGCCCCATCCCGGCCGGCCTGCAGTCGGCCGCGCCGATGGCCCGGGAGTGGGATGAGCTGCGCGCGGCGCTGCGCCGCATCCACGCCGAGGTGCTCGACGTGCTGGCCGCCGCCCCCGATCGGCCGACCGAGGCCCGCGCGCCGGTCATCATGGTGATCAACATCCGGGACGCGGCCGGGCGGGTGACCGCGCTGCACTGGAACGAGGCGTGCGACTGGAAGGCGTGCGCGGTGATCTTCCGCCTGCACGAGCTCGACCACCTGAGCCAGACCCGGAAGGTCCTGCGGGCGCCTTGACGCGTCGAGTAAAATCAAGCACGTGAGCTTCCTGCGACGGCTCGGCCTGGCGGTGTTGCTGACGGCCCTTCCGGCCCTCTGGCCGGCGGTAGCCCTCGCGGTCGACGCTGCCGACGACCCGGCCGCGGCGATCCACCCGATCCCCGACCTGCATCTCTCGATCAGCGAGGTCCCCGGGGAGACCACGGTGCGGGTGCCCCTGGCCACGCAGGGTTATCGCCTCTACGGGCTGCTGAGCCCGTATCTCTCGCTGGGCGCGGCCACGACGCTCGGGGTGCCGTGGAGCGCGAGCCTCGCGCCGGGGCTGAAGCGCGACACCGACGGGCTCGACGACGTCCGCCTGGGCGCGGGAATGGCGCTGCCGCTCTCGGACCGGACACAGCTCTACGGGGAGTACCGCTTCCTGCGCGGCCGCATCGACAGCGGCACCGGGCGCAGCTTGCTCCAGCGGGAGCCGGATTCCTCCGACTTCCGCGCCGGCTTCTCGATCCGCCTCGACTAGCCGGCGAACTCCCGCTTCGCCTTCGCGAGCTCCTCCGGCCTCGCCACCAGATCGAGCGCGGTCATGGCCAGCGCCTTGGCCGCCGCCACCATGCCGGTGCGCGCGAGCGGCGACTTGGCCCACTCCGCGAACTCGCGCGAGTGGCCGGGGATCCCGTCGGGCGAGATGCGGATGTAGGGATGGATGGTGGGGATCGCCTGGCTCACGTTGCCGCAGTCGGTGGAGCCGTAGCCGGCCTCGCCGTCGTCGGGGTCGACCGGGAAGTCGATCCGCTCGAGGTTCTTGCCGAACAGCTCGGCCATCACGAAGTTGGCCTTCAGCGGGTCGTGGATGATCGCGTCTGCGGTCACCTTGACGGTGCAGCCGGTCGCGCTCGCCGCGCCCTCCGCGCAGCCCTCGAATCGCCGGAGCAGCTCGCGGCAGTAGTCCTTGGTGGGCGCCCGCAGGTAGAACTCGGACGCGGTGTGCTCCGGGATGATGTTGGCCTGATCGCCGCCCTTGGTGATGATGCCGTGCACGCGCGCGTCGGGGCGGAGCTGCTGGCGCATGGCGTCGAGCGAGACGAAGAGCTGGATCATCGCGTTGAGCGCGTTGACCCCGCGCCAGGGCCACGACGAGGCGTGCGAGGCGCGGCCGAAGAACTCGCACTTCACCTTGATGATGCCGAGGCTCGGCCGCCACACCTGGGTGCCGCAGCGGCCGTGGATCATCATCGCCGCGTCCACGTCCCGGAAGACGCCCGCCTCCATCAGTCGCACCTTGCCGGCGCCGCCCTCCTCCGCGGGAGTGCCGATCACCTGGATGCGTCCCGGGAAGGGCAACGTTGTGAGGGCGGCCGCGATGGCCGCGCCCGCGCCGGTGCCCGCGGTGGCGATCACGTTGTGGCCGCAGGCGTGGCCGATGTTCGGGAGTGCGTCGTACTCGGCCATGATCGCGATGGTGGGGCCGGGGCCCGCGCCCGCGATCGTCGCCCGGAACGCGGTGGGCAGGCCGCCGACCCCGCGCTCTACTTCGGCGCCCTGGCGAGCCAGGAAGTCGGTGAGCCAGCCCGCCGCCTTGTGCTCCTGGAAGCACAGCTCGGGGTTGGCGTGGATCTGGTGACTGATGCGCTCGAGCTCGTCCGCGAGCCGGTCCACCGTCTCGGCGACGCGCACCTTGACCTGGTCGAGAGAGGTCTCGGGGGCCATGCCGCTACTTGCTCCGGGCGAACTCGTCCTTGGCCGCCTTGACGCGGGCGGGCTCGGCGAGCAGGTCGTAGGTGGTGAGGGCCATGGTCTTGGCCGCCGCCACCATGCCGGCGCGGGCCAGGGGCTTCACCGCCGCGTCCGCGAATTCGCGGGTGTGGATGGCCATGCCGGTCGGGGCGATGGCCACCATCGGCTGGATGGCCGGGATCACCTGGCTCACGTTGCCCACGTCGGAGGAGCCGAGGCGGTCCGGGATGGGCGCGCCCTCGGCGAGCCCGGCGCCCTTCATGTTCGCCGCGAAGAGGTCGAGCATCACGCGGCTCGACTTCATCGGCTCGTAGACGCTGTCGTGCTGGGTGACCTTGAGGGTGCACCCGGTCGCCTTGGCGGCGCCCTCGGCGGCGGCGGTCACCCGCCGGAAGAGCTCCCACATGGTGTCGATGCGCGG
>Ga0210404_10001397_pt1 | contig 10378 bp, 13 predicted proteins | sample IncBWH28MmetaG_FD_155455 | JGI IMG/M metagenome (GOLD analysis project Ga0210404, IMG submission 155455) | Forest soil microbial communities from Barre Woods Harvard Forest LTER site, Petersham, Massachusetts, United States - Inc-BW-H-28-M | ecosystem: Environmental > Terrestrial > Soil >... | reverse complement strand
AGTTTTTCGGTTGATGATCTTCCAAGCAGCGTCGGTTCCCCGCCCTGCAGTTCGATTTCGATTTGCCCCCAAGTCCGTTCTCGTTCGGCTTGGTGGAGCATGTTTTCCAGTTTCTTCAGCAACGCGTCCTTGGTCATTTGCTGTCTCCTATTTCATTTGGCGTGGCGGACTGGAAGAACTCTACTTTGTCAGCCAGCGCCTCCAGCCGTTCAGCAGCCTGCCGCAACTTCTCGGCGGTCGCCACGCGGCTCGACGAGGACATGCGGGGCAAGTAAAACTGCCACACCTCCTCCATCTTCTTGTCGGGGGTCAATACTTCCGACCACCACTTGCTCATCCGCTTTTTAGCAATCGACCCTTCCGGCCCGAGCGCGTCGTCGATCCTCCAAGGGCTGGTTCCGTTCACCACTTCGTGCTCATCGTTCGTTTTGGGAACGATGGTTGAGGGCAGGCCCTTGACGAGGTCCCGCACCTCCGCAACGGAGAGGGGCTTTGCGGCGGCTTCCCGCAAAATCCGCTTCTGGTCCTCGACGTCTTTTAGGGGTGCAAGCAGTTGATGAATCCCGAACGAGACTGCATCCATACGTATGGATGGATGCACGTGTCGAGCAACGTATGCGAAGTTCCGCAAGCTGGAAAGGCGGTAGCCCGTGATTCTTTCGGCTTCCGGGTAGTTGCAAGAGTAATGGGAACCGATGTACCCACGGTCCTCACCAGTCGACAGCCAGTCGCCGATGGCAAACTGAAGTTGCTGCTCCGTTTGTGTCAGGTTCTTGTGCTGTTTTCCGAGTTCCTGACCTGCAGCCTTCCATTCATTGAGCGCCAGCGACTCGGCGTCGTCTGCGGCGCGCGCCTCTTTTCCCCAAGCCACAAATTCTGGCAGGGTCTTATACTCCTTCCAGTGCTCATTGCTGCAGACAAATACGCCCTCATTGCAAGTTTGACTAGTGGGAACCCCGCAGATGATGCAGACAGAATCTTCGGTCTGTGGGAACAACTTGCGGCCCGTGGTTGTCGTGTAATCGTTGCGAAACCCACACGTCATCGCTTGTCGAAAAGCCTCGACCGCTCCGCCTAACATGGCTTGTGTGCTCATTGCACTCTCTCTTTTTTCCGCCCGACCAGACGGTCGGGATCGCGGAAGGGTGCCCCCTTCCCGAACGTGGGATTCACGGGGCGGAACTGGCGGAGCACGGCATCCGGGTTGCCGCTGAGTTCGGCGGCCTTGACGAATCCCTCCTCCACACCCTGAGCGAACGCGACTTTCTCTCTCTTGGTCATCACCTTCCTCCTTTTTTCTGATCGACTAATCGGTCCAAATCGCGGACGTCGAAAAGCAGCCGACGTCCAAGGTTCCGAACTGACGGAAGTTCCCCGCGCCATTCCAAATCGCGCAACGTCCACACGGCGCAGCCGAGGTACTTCGCAGCCTGCTGAACGTTCAACAAGCGCGGTGTGATTGCTTCTTGGCTATGCATGCAGTACCGCCTCGGAGAGGCTTTGGTCGGCAAGGGTCACTCGAACAACGGTCGGGACCTGAACTTTCTCGAAGAACTTCTTGCGGCACTTTCGCCCTGTAGCGCGGGGACAAAAGCCGCGCCTGAATGAAGGCTCGATAGGCGCGCCGCATTCGCGGCAATGCGTGAACAGCCACGCCTCTCCGGTCGATTCGAACCTGCGACGGATACGGAACCGCCTTTGCCGCAAGGCGTTACATTCGGGATCATTCTTGAGGCACACGGGTGTTCACCTCTCTCACCTTCCCGTGAACTCTGTTCCCGGTGAGGTCCTATTAAATCGGTACATCAACTTTTTCTTCGCGGGGTTTGTCGGGGTTATTTCCGAGGATTGCCGTGTTTCGACGTCATGTCTTGGAGGCCTTCGCCTGCTTTCTCCGAGAGTTGTCCTTGGGCGGCTGTAACCAGATGATTCGACGGCAAAAATAAATGTGAGAACATCGCTGCTCATCCTTCGCTTTTCGCAGGGTCTTGTTACCACAGTTCCCTACGACCTTTTTCACTTAGAGCATAAGATGTTCAGATGAAAAGGGAGGGATCGTGCGAAGACCAAAGGGCGAGGGTTCGGTGCTGAAGGTGAAGGGTTGCAGGTTCTGGTATGCCCAGTACGTCCACAACGGCAAACAGGTCCGCACCAGCACCCGCGAAACATCGAAGATGAAAGCCCTTGGTGTTCTTCGCCGACTCATGGGCGACCGGGATCGTGGGCTCGCGTCCTTGCCGGAGGCTCAGAAACTCAAATACGCCGACCTTCGGCGTGGGCTCCTTGCCAACTACATGGAACGTGGCAACAGGTCACTGACGACCAACGCTGATGGCGAGGAAACCATCAACGGCCTGAAGCAACTCGACGAGTTCTTCGGGTTCGGTCCTGACAATCCTGGGCCGCCTCTAACTCAGATCACGACCGAGACTTCGCGGGAGTTCGCTCGAAAACGTCAGGCGCAAGGCGCGGGGACCGCGATGGTGAATCGTAGCCTCGCCTGTTTGCGACGCATGTTACACATCGCCCATGAGGACGGGCGAATCCAAAATGTGCCGAAGATCCGTTTTCTGAAGGAGCCTCCAGCGCGGAAGGGATTCCTCGAACTGGAGAACTTTGAGAATCTCGTGAACCTGATGCCGACCCACCTTCGTCCTCTCATCACCTTTCTTTACTACTGCGGCGTTCGCGTCGGCGAAGCGTTGCAGATCGAGTGGCCACAGGTTGATCTTGACGCCCGGCTCATTCGGCTCGAAGAGGACCAGACCAAGAACGCGGAGGCGCGGACGGTCCCGCTGCCTGCAGTTCTTGTAATGATGTTGGCGGAAATCAAACCGAAAACCGGAAGGGTTTTCTCGGATACAAATCTCCGAACGGAGTGGCAAAAGGCAAGCGCGGCCAGCGGTCTGGGCACGCGGACTCTGATCGAACCGGAGGACGAGGACGCCTACCCGTGGTATAAATATACGGGGCTTCTCATTCACGATCTGAGGCGGTCCGCCGTCAGAAATCTCGTGAACGCGGGCGTCCCAGAACGAGTCGCCATGAAAATCAGCGGCCACAAAACTCGGGCGGTGTTCGACCGTTACCACATCGTTTCCACCGATGACGTGACGAACGCGATGCGCCGTCTCGAACTGAACGGGGCCGCCGTAAGTGAAAGATTAGTGAAAAAACCCGCCGAGTCGGTTCGACGACTCCCCGTATCTCGTACAAAGTAAAAGCACGGGCGCGTAGCTCAATTGGCAGAGCAACTGACTCTTAATCAGTAGGTTGGAGGTTCGATTCCTCCCGCGCTCACCATCTAATGTCCCCATAAGTTATAGGGTTTTTCGCAGCATGACGCTCTTAACGAAGAACAGTCTGTTTTGCTCTATGTCCGCGCTATGTCCGTACCAGAAGAGAATTCGGTCCAGTACCCTTGGTCTGGAAATGAGGGGCGACGAGTGTCGTGTAGTGTCTCATGTTGACAACTTAGGAACTTGACACGTCGTCATCAACACCCATACATTGGGCCCATAGTTACTGTGGCCCCACCCGTAGTTGTGTGGATGCTGTTAATGTGACGCGGGAACCCAAGTGGAATTGGCAAAAGATATAGGCGATCAAGCCGGACCTTTCGTACTGCGATGTACTTGTGGTTCGAGCATAACGACGGCGATTCCTCTCGTTGAAAATGCCCACTATACCTGCGCTCGTTGTAATTCCTCCAACAAAGAAAAGAGGCGTCTAAACCGGATACGCAATGAGGCGAGGAACGCTGCCCTCCGGCAGCGCCTGGAGCCATTCTTGAAGCTCCCATTGGAGGGTCACGAGCGCGAGTGGTTCGAGTTGGTACAAGAGCTAAAGGTTGACGCAGTAGCGCTGGAAGCAGTCGTCGACGTCGTCCAGGAGAGAAAATGGCAGGAGTCGACTGCTCCGTTGCTGTTTGTGCGCATAAATGTAGAGCGACGCAGCGAACAGTGGCAAGATCCATTCGCCGAGGATGGCCGGCTTAAGCACGCGCAGATTTTCTCCCCGGTACCGACGCCTGAAGATCGCGCGTGGCTTAAAGAATGGGCCCCCTATCGAGAGTGGGCCGCGCGTGTCACATCCAGAGACATCGAGGCAGCGAGTCAGACTCTGAGCGTAGTTGAAGACGAAGATGAAAGGGAGGTCCTCTGTGCTCGCGCTCTGGGGCTTACGAGAGCCCAGTATCTTTCCGGTGTGAGCGATTCAGAGAGACGCAAACGGTCGGCAGCATGGAAACGGCTCAATAGGCATGGCCTCCCCTCAGAGTTGCGCCAAGCGCTTCGCGGAGCCAGTGGCGCTTCCATGATAATGCGGCCCGGTTTCGAGGATCGTGCTTATCGGGAGTCGCAGTACGGTGGCGTTTGGGATGAGCTTCCTTGCAGGGCTGCTCGGGCACCGCGATACGATTTAGAAGATGAGGACTGGCGCACGCGGCGAGTGATTCAGTACGCGCGGCGATGATCGATCTTGCGGAAAACAAAGGACAAGAATATTTTTTCGAAAAATGTCCCCAAAACCAATTCGTCTTTGTATATATAAGTGAGAGGTGAATTTCTCTGGGGCATGCCCATCGGCGTGCCCTTCACTTTTGAACGGAGAGATAAGGCATCTAAATTTCGTCAGTAGCCAAAAACGATAAAGTGTACCGCCTCTATGCCCGGCGCCGCGAATCTGTGGTGCAATATTCTGCCGGAGCATTCTCGGAAATCGAGATCCGTACTCGCCCCATCCGAGCCCTGAAAGACGCTAAAACTATTGCGGTGACGATCAACTTTTGGCAGTAACCCCGACTCAAGATCAGCCAAAGGAACCAAGCCAACCAGTTTTGGAACACTCTGTTTCACACGAAACCGCCGATGGGGCGGTTTTGCAGTCTTCGACGTAAAGACTCGAAAGAACCTTCCCACTAAAACACCGGCCGTGTGGGACGCCATTGGCGTCGCACGGCGCCCTTTTCATTGGAGCCAATTAAATGAACAACGGAACGGAAAATAGCATTCTCAGCGAATATCTGACGAAAGCAGAACTTGCCGCCCAACTACACCGCAGCATCCGCAGCTTGGACCGCTGGGCCTTGACCGGCGACGGCCCACCGTGCATACGCATCGGGCGCAGGAGTCTTTATCGACGCGCTGCAGTAGTTGAGTGGCTTAGGAGCTTAGAGAGCCAGTACGGCCTCGTGGGCTCGAAACAACGCGGGCGTGGCAAGCGAGCATTCTGACCTAGCAACTTAGGCGCGCTTGCTGCTTTCGCGGCACGGCTATCTCGTACCAGGTAAGGTCCGGCCATGGAGTTCTTGCCGCTCGGATCTTCAAGAAATTCCACCCATCCATTCGAGTTGTCGCAAAACCAAAGCGCTTCGCAATATGCCAGCCCAAGAGGTGCACATGAGGTCAAAGCGCAAAGCCAACAGCGGCGGATAGCCCTATGGGAAAACATCACCCGAACCATCGTCTTGTCAAAATCAATCGGAGTTACACGGTGGAAGAAACAGCCAACGTCTTGAGCGTTCACAAGAATACTGTGCGCGAATGGATTAGGGCCAGACTTCCAACTATGAGCGAAAAACGTCCGATATTGATTCTAGGACGCGAACTCAGGGCCTTTCTTCAGGCGCGTCGACAAAAAAACAAACAGACTCTCCGTCCCGGGGAAATCTACTGCCTCCGATGCCGCGCCCCAAAATGCCCTGCGGGCGACATGGCGGAGTACCTACCTATGAACGAGAACGTCGGCAACCTGAGAGCGATTTGCCCGGACTGCGAATCCATCATGCACCGCTGCGTCAGCAAGGCCAAACTGGGGCAGGTTCGAGGCAAAATGGACATCACGTTTCTGCAAGCACTGCGACGATTAGGTGAGAGTGGTTAACCCACCGTAAACAGTGACTTGAGATAGGAGAAATCGATCATGACAACACACAACGCGGAAAACGAACGAATCAAGCGCAAGTATTTCGTGTATTTGAAGGAAGCGAAACGCCAGAGTGAGGCAACCGTAGATGCGGCTGCCGGTGCCCTGAATCGATTCGAGGTTTACACGAAACACCGCGACTTCAAGTTGTTTCACCTTGAGCAGGCGACCGCGTTCAAGAAGCACCTTGCCGAGCAGAATGGTGTAATGTCTGGGGAGAAACTGAGCAAGGCAACGCTATTCGTCGCGCTCACCCAAGTCAAGCGTTTCTTTCAATGGCTCTCCGACAAGCCCGGCTACAAGTCACGTTTTCAGTATTCCGATGCAGATTATTTCAACCCTTCAGGCAAGGATACGCGAATTGCAACCTCGCGGCGGGAACAGAAAGCGCCAACCGTGGAACAGATCAAGCACGTCCTCGACGCGATGCCGACCAGAATGGAGATCGAGCGACGCAACCGTGCGCTCATCGCCTTCACGCTCCTCACCGGCGCGAGAGACAGCGCCATCGCCTCGATGAAGCTCAAGCACGTCGATCTTGCCGCCAGCCGAGTCGATCAAGACGCCAGAGAAGTAAACACAAAATTCAGCAAGACCTTTGAGACCTTCTTTTTCCCGGTGGGGAATGAAATTCGCAACATAGTGGCAGATTGGGTCACCTATCTTCGCCAAGAGAGATTGTGGGGCAATGATGATCCGCTATTTCCGGCCACGCGCATTGCGTTGGGGACGGCTCGCCAGTTTGAGGCGTCCGGCCTAGAACGGAAGCACTGGACAACCACATCGCCTATTCGCATGATCTTTCGTAAAGCATTCGAGACGGCTGGGCTGCCGTATTTCAATCCGCATAGCTTTAGAAGCACACTTGTCCGACTCGGTCAGGATCTATGTAAATCTCCCGAGGAGTTCAAGGTATGGAGCCAGAATCTTGGGCATGAAGGAGTCTTGACGACGTTCCTCAGCTACGGCGAAGTCGAGTGTCAGCGTCAGGGTGAAATCATGCGCGCCTTAGCAAACCCGCAGAGCGTCCAACAGTCGAATATCCGCGAGTTTGCCGAGGCATTCATCCAACAACTGCGCGATTCCGGCGTGGACATGCAGGTTAAATGAACGCAATGGGTCACCCTGACGCATTGTTGCTCTCTGTTGAGCTTCGGTGCTTTGACCGCTGCAAAAACGTCTACACATCGAAGTGTCCGAGCTTTTTCGCCGGTTGCTTTTTGCCTCAAAACTAGGGGGTTTGTGCAGGGTTCATGCGGACGTGGAAGTAGCCGCTTTCGCTTGTGTGGCTGAGACGCATGCCGCCCTATTGTTAGTCAAAAGCTGCTCGATGGCCTCGGCTGGGGCGGGCTTGGAGTAGAAGTAGCCTTGGGCGAGTTCGCAGCCGATATCGTTTAGCAGGTCCACCTGCGCCTGTGTTTCGACACCCTCCGCGACGACCGTCAGGCGCAGACCGTGGGCAAGCATGACAATGATGCGAACGATTTCGTGGGTTGCGAGGTCGGTGTCTATACGCGAGATGAAAGCGCGGTCGATCTTTAGTGTGTCCACGGGGAAGCCCTGCAAGCGGCTCAGGGAGGAGTACCCTGTGCCGAAGTCGTCGATGTCCAGACTAACGCCTAGCTGTTTCAACTCGGAGAGCACGACGGCAGACCTCTCGGCATCGGCCATGGCGATCGTTTCAGTAATTTCCAAGTTGACACTGGAAGGATCCAATCCGGTCTCCTGCAAGGTCTTTCCAATCTCGGAGGCCAGTTCAGGTTGAGCGAACTGCTTGGGCGTGATGTTTACATTGAGCGTGAGGGGCAGATCGGACGGAAAAAGAGCCTGCCAGAAACGCAGTTGCCGGCAAGCGTCGTAGAGCAGTTGACGGTTGATAGGCAAAATAATACCGGTCTCATCGGCAACCGCAATGAATTCCCCCGGCATGACCAGGCCTTCAGGACGCTGCCAGCGACTGAGCGCCTCGAATCCTACGATCTGGCCGTTGCGCAAGGACACGATGGGCTGGTAGTAAACGCGGAATTGGTTCAACTCGAGGCCCTTGCGCAAGTCGGTTTCAAGCTGCAAGCGTTTGATGGCACCCGCATGCATTGCATGGTCGAACACTTCACAGCGACCCTTACCAGTGCTCTTGGCGCGATACATGGCAATTTCAGCGTCGCCTAGGACGTCCTGTGCCTCGGCCCCGGCATTGCCGCCGAAGGCAATGCCGATGCTCACGGTCAACACTATCTCTTGACCATTTAAGTCGAAAGGAATGGCTAGTCTCTGCTGAATGCGCTCGGCGACGCGAATGGTATCACTGGGGTCATGAAGTTCCTCAAGAAGCACAGTAAACTCGTCGCCTCCGGGCCGGGCCAGCGTACTCTCGCCCACGAGGGCCGCTGCGGCGTTGCCCACGTGAGAACGCGAAATAATGTCGTCGCCGCGGAGGCTAGCGGTTAAACGGTGCGCGATCTGGATGAGCAGTGCATCACCGGCAGCATGGCCGAGACTATCGTTGAAGACTTTGAACTCGTCAATGTCAATGAACAGCACGGCGAATCGAAAGTCCGAGTGCCGCCGCGAATGAGTAATCGCGCGTTGCAACCGGTCGAGAAAAAGTGTGCGGTTAGGCAGATTTGTCAAGCCGTCGTGGAAGGACAGGTGGTCCAGCTTTTCCTCGGCCCGCTTCCTTTGGGTAATGTCGCGGTTCACGATGACCAGCCCTTCAGTTTCGCCTTCCTTGCCACGAATAGCGCTAGCGGTAGACTCAATAAAGCGCCAGGAACCGTCTTTATGGCGGAGGCGATATTCGAGCCGTTCACCCCGGCCGGTGGTGCGAGCTTTCTCCGCAGCCTCGAGCACACGCGCTCGATCGTCCGGATGGATCTGGTCCGTCGAAGAAGTTGCTGCTAGCTCCTCAGGGCCATATCCTAAAATTTTCTGATATGCGGGACTGTTATAGAGGCGCTGTCCGTTGCGATCGATCACGGCAATCATGTCCGCTGCGTTTTCCGTAATCAACTGAAAAAGGTGCTCGCGTTCAGCCAGTTGGCGGCGGATTCGCTGCAACTCACGCTGCTGGTAGACGGTATAAATATCGAATAACAGCACGAGAGCGGCCAGTCCACGAACCCACTCTTTGAGATTCAGCGAATAGACGCTATCGACAGGTAGAAAACCAGGAAAGGTTAGAGAAAGAATACCGAAGGTCAGCACGAGAGTGACAGCTACGGCGGAACCCCAAAGCCACCACTCCCGGCCCTCGACTTGGCGCATGCGGAGTGCAGGAGGCTTTGTGCTCTCAGGCTGAAGTTGTTTACTCACAGGAAGGCCGCCTGCTCACTTTCTCGGACAACTGATAATTCAGGATAGATTGGATTCTAGACGGGCAGAACTGGAGGGAAAGTTACCAAAGTCCCACCCCTTCCTCACAGTATCGCAGATTAATTGCCGGGCGCTAAGATCGAATCGCGAGATTAGTCGAGCAGTCTTGACTTAAGCCCTGTCGGTTTTTCCACCCCTACCCCTTCGCCATTCTTTGACAAAGGCTGCTCTATTGCAAATTCGATGCGGTTACGCCCTTGATGCTTTGCTGAGTATAAGGCCGCATCTGCGCGGGTCACTAGGTCGCTGAAAAGGGGACAAGCGGTTCCGCGGGTGCCGGCAATTCCGAAGCTGGCGGTCGCGCCGAAAGTGTGTTGCGCAACGGTGAATTTTTGGGCCGCAAATTGGGCCCGGATGCGCTCAATGGCGGTCGCGACTTTTTCCTTTTCTACGTGCGTGATGACCACCAGGAATTCTTCGCCTCCAAGACGGCCGCAAATGTTTGACTTGCGGGTGTTGGACTTAAGAATATCTGCGAAGCTCTTCAGCACGATGTCTCCGGCATCATGTCCGTGGACGTCATTGATGCTCTTGAAATGATCCAAATCGGCCATGATCACCCAGACGGGGAAATCGTGACGCATGGCTGCGCTCAGTTGGCGGCTTGCCCAGAACTCAATCGCACGGCGATTGGGCAGGCCGGTCAGCGAGTCAGTTAACGCCATCTCTTCCAGTTGTCGGTTCTTGTCCTGGATCTCGCGGTGGAGATCGACGATGCGGCGGCCCACTCTTACGCGGGCTTGCAGTTCTCCGGGATGGAAAGGCTTAGTCAGGTAGTCATCGGCTCCGGCTGCCAGACCTTCAATCACTTCCTCTTTGTCGGTGTTGCCGGTCAGGAGGATGACATAGGCGTAGGACCGTTGGTAGTCGCGACGGATGCGCTGGCACAACTCAATGCCGCTGATGTCGGGCATACTCCAATCGGTGATTACAAGTGAAGGCTGGTGTTCAGTAAACAGATCCATGGCTTGGCGGCCACTCTTCGCTAAGAGAACGGTGTAGTGCTCTTGCGAGAGCGACTGCTCGACCAGTTTGCGGTATACCGCAGAGTCATCCGCTACCAAGATCTTCACAGATCGGA
>Ga0210404_10001395_pt1 | contig 10384 bp, 8 predicted proteins | sample IncBWH28MmetaG_FD_155455 | JGI IMG/M metagenome (GOLD analysis project Ga0210404, IMG submission 155455) | Forest soil microbial communities from Barre Woods Harvard Forest LTER site, Petersham, Massachusetts, United States - Inc-BW-H-28-M | ecosystem: Environmental > Terrestrial > Soil >... | reverse complement strand
GGGTGCTATTGGGCTACCCGGACCGGAATTCTCCGCGCGGAACAGTTGCTCGTCGAACCAGGACTTGGCCCAGCGCTCCTCGATTTCCTGCGGCTCGTACGCCTTGGGTATTTCGCGCGTCATGCGCCCCCTGGATCTTTGAGATTGCGGCGGAGATGAATCAACGAATATAAGCGGCAGTAGAGTGCGGCGTCAAATCTGCGGGATTAAGTGCTCGGGGAGTTCGGACTTGGGAAGAATCTGGCGCAACACGGGATTACAGCAAATGAAGCTGTGAGGAGAGAGAGCCTTCACTCACGTTGCTCGCTCAGGATGACGACCCTTGTCTCGCAACTTCACCCGGGACGCTCAAAACGCGTCGGGCCGTCACCTTTCTTTCTTGGCCAGCTCGCCTTGAAGCATGTTTTCAATCAACGGCTTCAGCACGCCCTTGGAAAGCAGTTCGTGCAGTTGCGGCTCGAGTTTCTCAAGCACTCGCGCCACCACTGCGTCTACGGTGTCCTGGTCCACTTTGCCAGAATCCGCGGGAGCGGCAGGCGGCCTGAGGAACGGAATTTCGGCCAGCGCCTCGCGGTTCGGGGGCGGCGAGGTCGGAATGCGCTCGCCATAATCCGCAGGCTCGGGTTCGGGCGGCGCGGATTCGTGCGACGGCGGCGCGAAGATTGAGTGGCCGCCATTAGCCGAATTATCTTCCGCGAAGGGTTGCGCTGTCGGCGCAGGGATGAACGAATGCGCCGGCGCCGTGACTTCCTCGCGCTTTCCATATTCGGATGGTGCTGATGGCTCGTCTTTCACGAGCAGGGGTTCTGGAGTGACATGCGCAGCGGCCGGTTCTATGAGCGCCGGATCCCTGCGTGAAGGTCTGGTATCAGTTGGTTCTGTGTCCAGCTCGTGGCTCGAGATTCGTGCCGCGCTCGAGAGCGCTTCGGGCGCCGGCTCGTGCGCCGGCTCGTGAATATCTTCCTGGATCGCGTCGTTCGCATCGACGTGATTTTCTTCGTGGCCGCCTTCCTGCACCACGCTCTGCACTGCTTCACGGACGGCTTCCACCGCGTCGGTGAACCAGGATTTTTTCTTTGGCTCCTCGTCCTCAAAGGATTTCGATGCCGGCTGCTGCTCTGAAATCGGGGACGTCGGCGAATCTGCTTCCTCCACACGTGGGGCAACGGAAGACGCCTGAGGCTGCGCTGATTCTGTACCCAAATGGCTGGCGGATGCATCCGTCGTCCCCGCCGCCGGGGATTCCGAGGGAACCGGCGCCATCAAGTCCATCCAGCTTCGCGTGCGAGGGAGCGGCGCAAATTCAGGCTCACCCTCCTGCTTTGCAGCCGGCTCGTCTATGTGCCCCTGCACACTGATCGGACCCGGCTGCGGCCGCGCCGCCGGATGGAAGAAATCGTCGGCGGAAGGAGGTTCGGATTTCGGGGTGCTTGTGGTTGCTGGCGCGGCATCATGCGCCACTGATGCTTGCTCGACTACTTCGTCCGACACATGGATTCGCCGTGGCGGGACATCGCGCTCAGACGGGAAAATCATCGGCGACGCATCGCGCCCGTAGGAAAACGCAGGCTCCGACGCGACATTCTCAGGAATCTGGATATCCATTCCGGATTTTCGTCGCCAATCGTTAGATGTAGCCGCTCCATCAAAATCTTCCGCCAGTTCCTCTTCTTCCTCCATGACTGGAGCTTTCGGCTCTTTTCCGGCCGCAACCCCTTCGTCATCGAGAGAGCGCACGCCTTTCCCGAAGCCGTAGATCGCTGCCGCTTCTTCAGGCGTCGGCTCGGGGAATTCAGGCAGAGGCTTCGGTTCCGCTTTTGCTGGAATTTCCAGAGCGGGCATTGGAGGGGGAGGCGGCTCGACAGGAACCTCCCGGCTCTTCGCAAGCTCCGCTGCAACTTTCGGATTCTTCTCCAGCGCGGACATGACCATGGCAACTAACGGGTCCGGCGGCACGAATGGCTTCTTCAGCACGCCGTCTGCGCCCACGCGCCGCGCCTCTTTTTCGTCCAGTGGGTCAAACGCGCCTACCAGGAGGATCACCGGAATATGCGCGAATCGCGAGTCCTTCTTCACGAATTCGCAGACCTCGTAGCCGTTGCGCACCGGCATGAAAACATCCGCCAATATCAGATCGGGATTCGCGTCAGGAAGGCGGCGGACGGCGGCCTCGCCGTTGCCGACTGCAATGACGCTGATGCCGCGCTCTTCAAACGCCAACACCACCATCTTTTGGATGTTGGTGTTGTCGTCGGCGATCATAATTCTGGGCACTGGAATCCCCTCGCGGCGCGCCCGCAGAACGACACGCCGACCGCTTTCACTACTACTATTGCTAGCATCCCCGGGAGGAGTGGTCAACGAGGACGAAGTACAGTGTTGCTACAGTTGTCAGCAGGGGGTAACCCGCGGGTTTACCACGGGACCATCTTGCGCAGGCCTTTCTTTTTCTTGCTGGTGGACTCATCTTTCGGATCTGTAGCTTTGGGCGTGGACTGAAGCCCGGGCTGGTCAGTCGGGGTGGTCGTCGGCGCGGATGTATCCGGAGTGGTGCTGGAGCTCTGGTCGGCGGTGCCAACCTGACCCGTCGGCGGAGTGCTGCCGTCCGTCGGAGAGACACTGGGAGTCCCAGTCGCCGCTGGAGGGTTTGCCGGCGTCGCAGCGGCAGTCGGAGGATCGCCTGGGGCCGGTGTCGTCGTGTCAGCCGACGGCGTGATGATCTGGACGCCCGCCCGCATGCCTGCTGTGCCGCCCCCGGCCGAAGCGCCCTGATTGGCAACGCCCGTCTGCGAGCCGCTTGTGTCGCCTCCCCCGCTGGAACTTCCCCCAACGGTTCCGCCGCTCAGCGACATGCCTGGCCCGTTCGATCCCGCCTTCAGAACCTCTGTGGCGGCAAATGTGTCGCTCGGCGGGTTCAGATTGGGCTGCCCGGAATGCGCTGCTGCCGAAACATCCGGGCCGCTCTTGAGCATGCCGAGTGGTGAGTTGAGGAACCCCGAAAAAACGGAATGATGCTCCTTCGCGTACGTCTGCTCCTTTTGCATTCGGGCGAGTGCGTTGGGATCTGGAGCGGGAACCTGCTGGCCCATGGATTTCAGGCGTGCCTTGGACTCCGGAGCACGCTTCGACAACGGATAATCTCTGGCGATGCGCGCATAGCAAAGGGCGGCTCGCTCGGACCAGAAGTTACGCGCATCTTCATCCTTTGTGGTTTGCTTTGTCTTCAAGTAGATCTCGGCCAGCATCCAGTAGGCCTCGTCGCTCTGGCTGTACAGTGGGTAGCGATCCGTCACTTCCGCCAACCTGGCGGCTGCGGCCCGCGAATCCTGCTTGGCGAAATAAAATTTCGCGATCTTGTATTCTCCATCGGCCAGCACCTCTTGCACTTCGCGGAGCCGCTGCTCGGCCTTCGGGGCGAGCGGGCTCTGCGGGTACTTCAGCAACATGGCCTGGAGCTCATCTTCGGCGAGCTGGGCCTGCGCGGTGTCCCGGTCGGATTTTTCCATCATCTTGTAATGTGCCATGCCAACCTGCATCTGCGCGTAGGCGGCTTCGTCGAGGAACGGGAAGAACGTCTCGAAGTCTTTGTATTCGGAGATCGCTTGGGTCAGATTAGACGTGCCGCCTTCCTTATAGTACGAGTCGGCGATCGCAAGTTTCGCTTTGGCGAGATATTCGCTGTCCGGGTAGGTATTGATCAACGTCTGGAGCGCCAGCCGTCCTTCGGTGTACCGGTTGTGCTTCAAGTCTTCCTGCGCGCGGTCGTAGAGCACCTTGTCGGGCTCGGAAGAGCTGGCGAGATCTTGCTGCTGCTTTTTTGCCGCCTCCTGCTTCTTGGATGACTTTTTCTGCGCGCCGGCATCTATCGAGACGCCGAAGATAAGTGAGACACCAAGCGTGGCGAGTAAAAATTTGCGCTTTTCTTTAAGGAATTTTGCCATCGGTGTGTTTCTGGTGCGACGCATCCCCTTCAAACTTTTTGGCTCAGTGCTTCTGTCGCCAGCTTGCGCATCTGCCGGGTGGCGGCCGCTGGATCGGGCTTGTGGAAGATCGAGGTCCCCGCCACAAACGTATTCGCCCCCGCTTGAGCCAGCTCGGCCAGATTTTCCAGATCCACGCCCCCGTCCACTTCGATCCGGAAAGACGCATTATATCTTGCGCGCCACTGATTCAGCTGCCGAATTTTTTCGATCGCACCGGGGATAAATTTCTGTCCCCCGAATCCCGGATTCACTGACATCACCAGCACCGTGTCCACCTTATCGAGCACTTCCGTGAGCATCGCAACCGGCGTCGCCGGATTAATCGCCGCGCCCGCTTGCGCTCCCTGCTCGCGGATCATGGCCAGCGCCCGGTCCAGGTGCACAGTGGCCTCCTGGTGGATCAGCACACGGTCCGCCCCGGCGCGCACAAACTCCGCGATGTAAGTTTCCGGCTGCTCGATCATGAGATGCACATCCAGTGGCAGTCGGGTTGCCTTGCGCAGCGATTTCACCACCGGAATTCCTATCGAGATGTTCGGGACGAAGTGGCCATCCATCACGTCCACATGAATCACGTCGGCGCCGCCCTCCTCCACCGCGCGCACTTCTTCGCCCAGCTTCGCAAAGTTCGAAGCCAGAACGGACGGAGCGATTTCAATTCGGGCGTAGCTCATCGAGTCCCTGCGAATTCTAGCACAGCACTCACAGCATTTTGTGACATTGGCCACCTGGGAAGGAGAAGGCGGCTTGCAGCAATCAGCTCCCCGCATGGTACCCCGGATTTATTCGGCGACCTGAAGCTCGATCCCCGCTCCCGCTTCCACGCGGGCCCCACGGGCCGGTGACTGGCCTGCCACCGTACCGTGGGCGGCGCCCAATACTGGCGAGAAGGTGATTTTGGAGACTTTCAGTTTCGCGCTCCCCAAAATTGATTCGGCTTCTCCCAGCGGGAGGCCCACAAGCTGCGGCATCACGTAAGCCGCGGGGCGCGCACCCAGCGATACGAGCATGTTCACGTGCGGGCTGGTAACGTCGCTGGTTCCTGGCGCCGGATCCTGACGTATGACCGTATCCTCTTCCGCGCCGGGCAAATAAGTGCTTGAAATTTCGCCCACCTGCAACCCGTCGCGCAACAATTCGATGCGTGCCGCTCGCAGGCTTCTGTCTTCCAAGTGCGGGATGGTCGCTTTGCGTGGCCCCAGGCTCAATACCACGTGCGCATACTGTCCAATCTTCACGTGCGTTCTGGCAGGTGGGCTCTGCCGCACCACGCTGTCCACCGCGAGCGGGCTGTAAATACGGTCCTCGATCCTCAGCCCGACTCCGCGCCCCTGCAGCACCTGTTGAGCCTCAACCGCCTTTTTCCCCACCACGTCGGGCATGGCCACTTCGCGCCCTTGGATCGCGAAGCGCATCGCCGTCAGCGCGCTCAGGAACGATACCGATGCGAGCACGAAAAGCAGCAGCGCCGTCCGGAAAATCCATTGCAGACGTTCTTTCAGAGTTGCCATAATCCAAAAAATCCTTCCGCGTGATTTTTCACCCGCCGCCCGTCGAGCCTAGCACGGTTGGCAATGAAGCAAGACATGAAGAACGCGCATTGGATCGCAAAAGGCACAAGAGTAAAGGACTGTCACGCCGGAAGCACAAGAAGACGCAGCCGGTATCTGACGCCTCTCTTTGGCGCGCTGCACTCGAGGCTAGTCCTTTTCCATTACTGCAGCGAAAAAGCCATCCACGGGGAGTTCGCCGGGAGAAGTCCGAAAGTACCTGCTGACGTCAAACAAGCTTTTCGCATCGACTTCCGGGACAATATGCTCTCCCAACGGGCGGGCAGCCTCGTCCGCGGTCAACTGCCGGACCGACCGCGCTTCACCTAGCACCTCCGCGATCACCTCCTCGTTTTCCTCTGGCTCCATCGAGCATGTTGAATACACAAGCCGCCCGCCGGGCGCGAGCTGGCCTGCTGCGCTCGTGAGCATCGCCACCTGCAGCCGGTGAAGTTCAGCAAGCTGGCGTAGCTCAAGCCGCCAGCGAATTTCTGGATGCCGCGCGAGCGTGCCGGTGCCGGAACAGGGCGCGTCCACCAAAATGCGCTGGAATTTTTCGCCGAATGGAAGGGCTTGCGTGGCGTCGAGTTCCACCAGCCTCACGTTGCGCAGTCCGAGCCGCGCGAATTGGTCGCACATGGCACGCACCCGGTGCGTGTGGCGATCCGCTGCGACCACGAGGCCATTCTCTCCGGCAGCGCGGACGAGCGATGCCGTCTTTCCTCCAGGCGCAGCGCAGAGGTCCAGCACGTGGTCGCCTGCATGAACATCGAGCAGCAGCGGAATCGCCTGCGACGCCTCGTCCTGAATCGAAATCCAGCCCTTGCTAAACGACTCCGTGCGCACAGGGCTGCCGCCGCTGACGGCGAATGCCGACATCAGCAAACGGCCCGGCTCAATGTGCAGGCCGTCTTTTTCGAGGGCGCGGGAAATCTCCTGTTGGCGGTCCCCTTCATGCACCACGCAACTCAATCGTGGCGCGCGATTGTTTGCTGCAAGCAGCCGGATGGTTCGCGTCTCGCCGAATCGCGACAGCCATCGCTCCACCATCCAAGTAGGGTGCGAATACAGAATTCCCAGGCGCTCGGCCGGCGTAAGGCTCGCAGGCACTAATTCGTCTGCGGGCTGCCGAGGTTCGTCAGCCAGCCGGCGCAACACGGCATTCACCAGCGCGGCCGCCGAGCTTTTCTTCGCGTACTTCACCAGTTCGACCGATTCGTTCACGGCAGCGCGCGCCGGAATCCGCTCGAGAAAACGGAACTGGTACAGCCCCATTCTCAGCGCGAGCGCCACCGGCAGGTCAAGCCGCGCCAGCGATTTTTTCAATTGCCGCTCGATCAGAAAGTCCAGCAGCCGGCGCCAACGCAGCACGCCCAGTGTCAATTCCGTGGCCAGCGCCGCATCCGCCGGCTTTACGCTTGCGCCAAGCTCCGCATGCAGCAGATCGCTCGCGTATGCCCCCTCTGCTTCCACCCGGATCAGCGCTTCAAACGCAATTTTTCTCGCTGTGCTGACGGGCATCACTACTCGCCGAATTTTTCGCCGGGAACGATTTTTGCGCCGTTCATGAATTCGTGATCGGTAATGCGGTTGCGGCCTTCGAGTTGGATGTGCTCGGTGCGAAGCACCGTCGCGCCGCCGCAGATCACCAGCAATCCGTCCTCTTGCGTCGGGAGGATGATTCCGGGCATGCCGCCCGCAGCCACAGGCTTCAGAGGCTTGCCCCAGATCTGGCACGTCTTGCCGCGAAATTTTGTGAAGGCTCCGGGCCAGGGCTGCAGCCCGCGGATGCGGTCGTATATTTTCGGCGCGGGGAGAAACCAATCGATGCGCCCATCGTCCTTTTTCAGTGGCGACGCGAGAGTCGCCTGTGAGTTGTCCTGCGGAGTCGCCGCAATCGCGCCGCGATCTAGTTTTCGCAAGGTTTCCGCCATCAGAGGCGCTCCCGCTTCTGCCAGACGGGCAGCCAGCTCCGGGGCCGTCTCATTTGGGCCAATCTCGGTTTGATGCTTCAGCAGCATCGGACCAGTATCAAGCCCAGCATCAATTTGCATTGTGGTCAGGCCCGTGCGCGTTTCGCCATTCACAATCGCCCAGTTGATGGGAGCGGCGCCGCGGTATTTCGGCAGGAGCGAAGCGTGCAGGTTGATCCACCCGAGCCGCGGAATCGCAATTAGCGCCGCGGGGATGATCTGGCCGTAAGCAATAATCACCACTACGTCCGGCGCCACACGCTTGAAATAATCGTACGCCGAGTCCGATTTGATTTTTTCCGGCTGGTAAACGGAGATTCCTGCTTCGAGCGCGGCCTCTTTCACCGGCGAGCCGGCCATTTTTTGCCCGCGGCCGCGCGGCCGGTCCGGCTGAGTGATCACGCCCTCCACCTGGAAATCCGGCTGCGCAATCAAATGGCGTAGTGTTGGCAGGGCAAAAGCCGGAGTGCCGCAGAAGACAATTTTCAGCGGCACGCGCGTCCTACCACTCGCCGGCTTTTTTCATCTTGCGGATTTTTCGCTTGATTATGTCGCGCTTCAACATTCCCAGGTGCGCGATGAAAAGCGTTCCATTCAGGTGATCAATCTCGTGGCAGAAAGCGCGGGCCAGCAATTGTTCGCCGCGTATCTGGAATTTCATTCCGCTAGCGTCCTGCGCGCTCACGGTCACGTACTGCGGCCGCGCCACATACCCGCGAAATCCCGGCAGCGAAAGGCAGCCTTCCTCCTCGCGTTGCTCGCCCTCGGCATGAATAATTTCCGGGTTGGCGCAAACGATCTTGGCCTCGGGATTCTTGCCGTCTGTCACATCAATCACTGCGAGCCGCAGACTGATACCGATTTGCGGCGCCGCCAGCCCCACCCCGCGCGCTGCGTACATGGATTCAAACATGTCCGCGATGAGTTTCTGCAATTCCTCGTCAAATTCGTCCACGGGGTTCGCGGGAGTCTCCAGCACCGGGTCGCCAAATTTCACAATGGGATGAATCATTTCGCGTTTTCGCCCTAGAATTCGTCCAATTGTTTTTGATAGCCATCGAAATTTCTGCGCGTTTCGCCCAGCGAATCCCCGCCGAATTTTTCGAGGAACGCCCCCGCCAATTCGAGGGCCACCATCGCCTCGCCCGCCACGCCCGCGGCCGGGACCACACACACATCGGACCGCTCGTACGCCGCCTTCACCGCTTCCTTCGTCTTCAAATCGGCGGTCAGCAGCGGCCGCCGCAGCGTCGAAATCGGCTTCAAGTATCCGCGCACCACAATGTCCTGCCCGTTGGAGATTCCGCCTTCAAGGCCGCCCGCACGGTTCGACGAGCGCGCGAATCGTTTCCGCGCGGCATCATAGCGGATTTCGTCCTGGACTTCCGAACCGTAGCTCGAAGCATTGGCAATTCCGCTGCCGAGCTCGACGGCTTTCACCGCCTGAATTGACATTACCGCCCGCGCCAGCCGCGCGTCGAGTTTCTCGTCCCACTGCGCGTGGTTGCCAAGCCCCGGCCAAATGCCGTGCGCGACCACTTCGAAAACGCCGCCTACCGAATCGCCAGCGCGCAGCGCGTGGTCCACCTCGGCTTTCATTTTCGCTTCGGTAGTTGCGTCCACACAGCGAAGCGGTGATTCCAGATCTTCGCAGACCTCTTCGATTTCTTCCCACCTTGCCTCACGCTCCAGGCGCGCATGCCCCACAGCGATCGTATGGCTCAGCACCGCCGCGCCGAACTCGCGCAAAAGCATCTTTGCAAACGCTCCGGCGGCCACGCGCGACGCCGTCTCGCGGGCGGACGCGCGCTCAAGCACGTACCTTGCATCGTGGAAATTGAATTTCAACGCGCCGGCAAGATCCGCGTGTCCCGGGCGCGGCGCAGTCAGGGGCCGCTGCGCGTCGTCCGCTCCCTCCGTGTCTTCCACCGGCAGCGCCTTCTCCCAATTCGCCCAGTCGCGGTTCTCGATTCGAACGGCGATCGGCGCGCCAATCGTTTTTCCGTGGCGCACGCCGGCAACAATGTCCGGCTGGTCCTTCTCGATTCGCTGCCGCCCGCCGCGTCCATATCCCAATTGCCGCCGGTGAAGTTCGCGCTGGATGAACTCAAGATCAACGGGCACTCCCGCAGGCAAGCCGGAGACCCACGCAATCAGGGCTTGCCCGTGAGATTCCCCCGCGCTCACAAATCGCAGCATCTTCCTCCACACCCGCGCCGCCGGCGGCTTTCACGCCCGCGTCCTGCATACTTCCGGGAGCAATACATAAACGCGCAATTCTACCGGACGCTTCCTCGCGCGTAAAGCTGCACCATCTCGTGCCCGCGGCGCGGATGATTGCTTGACGCCGCGCGCAGCGGACGTTAGGCTTCCGGGGACTCGGGCGATTCCCGGCGGCCCGAGTCCCACACGATGCTCGAAGCCAGCGAAACCCCCTCGCTCCCCTCCGTCCTGGGGGACGCGCTCAAGCGCCAGATTTTCGCGTTGCAGGACTATACGCTGCTAGTCTTGCAGTCGCTCAAGAGCGCCATCACGCCGCCGTTCTATTGGGTGGACACGCTCGAGCAGATGGACTTGATTGGTGTGGGCTCGCTTCCCATCGTGGTGATCACATCGTTTTTTATCGGCGGTGTGATGGTGCTGCAGACCGCCGCGCAATTCGAGCGCTTCGGCCAGACTGCGCTTACGGGTGACGCGGTGGCGCTCGCTCTTGTGCGCGAACTCGGGCCGGCCATTACCGCGCTCCTCGTCGCCGGGCGCAATGCCTCGGGGATCGCTTCCGAGCTTGGCTCGATGGTGGTCACCGAGCAGGTGGACGCCATGCGCGCGCTAGGCACTGATCCAATCCGCAAGCTCATGACCCCGCGCGTCATTGCCA
>Ga0210404_10001394_pt1 | contig 10386 bp, 10 predicted proteins | sample IncBWH28MmetaG_FD_155455 | JGI IMG/M metagenome (GOLD analysis project Ga0210404, IMG submission 155455) | Forest soil microbial communities from Barre Woods Harvard Forest LTER site, Petersham, Massachusetts, United States - Inc-BW-H-28-M | ecosystem: Environmental > Terrestrial > Soil >... | reverse complement strand
TTCGACATCGCAAAACCGATGGCAGAGCGAGGTGTACCTCAAATTCGGATTCGTCCGAATTCTAAGGCAGCCTTTGACAAAGAATGGCCGCAAATGGCCACTACGGATTTACAGCGTCTCGCTGAACTGTCTGCTGAAATTCCTAACTGCAACGGGGCGTCGGTCGCCCAAGCACGCGTCGGCGGTTTTTGGTTTTTAGAAGTCGACTCTCCGGATGTAGTTAAACGCGTAGAAGAAGAGACAGGCCAGCAGATTCCTGCAACATTCCGCGTAAGGTCCAGACCCGGGCGCGGTCATTTCTATTGGAAACACACCCCCGCATCTATCACTATGGGGAACCTAAGCCAGTCTTATGTTCGTCACGGTGACTTTTCTGTTAGAGCAGACAATCAATATGTAGTGTCTGCAAATTCAATCCACCCTCACTCTCAACTTCCGTACACAGCACTGCGCGAAGAAGACGTCATTATAGAATGTCCAGATTGGTTGGTTTTTTGGCTTCAAAGTCAGAGAGTGGAAAAGAAGGCAGCCGAGACCGAAATTAAGAAAGATGCTCACGGTCTTATCGAACACGGTTTTATTCATGGCTGGCTAGTTAGTCAGGCTGGTCGCTTAAGAAATATTGGCCTCGACATAGACACACTAGAGACCACGCTCGTTAAGCTGGCGGAAGAAAACTGCGCTCCTCCACTTGACCTGGCTAAGGTGCGTCAAGTCGCTCGCTCCTTCGCAAAATACGAAGTCGGCCAAAGCGGAGATATTTTATTCAAACAGACCGAGCCACAAATAAATGTTCAAGAAGAAATTGAACTTCCGTCTTTTGAAAACGAACCTTATCCTGTTTTCCCTTCTTACGTAATGGAGGGAACATCGCTGTATGAGAATTTTGTAAAACCCGTCTGTGATAAAAATTCTCGCATCCCGTTTTTTATGTGGATTCCGGCTATGACTCTCCTACTCAATTTCATCGGCCCTAAAATTAAAATTAAAAGATTCGGAGGCTCAGAACCGTTTCGCGGAAGCATTTATGAAGTATTGATTGGCCGCAAAGGCAAGACTAATAAATCTAGTTGTATCAATGATGCGAAGAACTATTTTAATTACATCGGATGTTTGCAGCAGCACAGCAGGGATGTCAAGAACGCCGATGGAAAAATTCTCACGTTTTCAGTAGGTAGTGCCGAAGGTCTAGGCATCGAAATGCAAAAAACTAATTGTAAGTCAGCGGTTTTAGTTTACGACGAGCTTTCGCAATTAGTGAGTAAGATGGGCATTGAGTCTAGTTCGCTTGCATCCGGTTTGCTTCAAATGTACGAAGCGGGTCCTTTCGCTAACGGCGTGAAGTCAGGCAAAGAGAGTTTTTCACTTCAATCGGATACATACTGTACTAGTTTGATAGCTGCAACAACAGATAGTAAATTTGCCGAATTGTGGTCCAAGCTCGCCGGTTCCGATACCGGCCTTGATGACCGCTTTCTATTTGCCTTGCAACCTGAAATCTTGCCCGAGCCAAAATTGAAAACGTACGTTAACACAATCGAAGGCTCCATGCGAACAAAGGTGCTCATAGATAAAGCTATTCAGCAAGCTGAGTTTGCATTCGAAGATAGCGGTCACCCAGGTTTGTTAGAGTTAAATGAGATTGAAAATAGATTCGCCATACGTGCTGAAAAGTGGGCGGTAGGAATAGCTATTGACTTAGGGCTCGATATAGTGGATGATGAGTGTGTGGCTCGTGCTGTTGATATCGTAAAATATGAGATGGCCGTCAAGCGCTATTTGAAGTCCTACGAAGCCACCACCCGCGAAGGCGAGATTCAAATGAGCATTCGTAGAGTTTTGGAAATGGCTCGTGGTCGTATGGGCAAACGGGATTTGGAGCGCAAGCTGAATGCGGGTCGTCACGGAACCAGTCTTTGGAAGCAAGCATACAAAGGTCTTTTGCTCGACGGCGTGTTTCGCGAGGAAGGTGCGGGAACCAAGTCGGACCCAATTATGCTGCAATTATTAAGAAAAAGGGACGTTTTCGATGAGTAACGTGGTTACGTGGATAATTTGGATTGCTGTCTCCCTAGCGTTTAATTGCGCTAGCGCAGTCAATCGTAGAGCCTTGCAATCGAGAAGCTGGCGTTGGGGCGTTTGGTCTTCTTTTACAACCGGTTTACTTTATATGCTAGGATTGGTCGAGGCTAACAAAATTTTAATGGGTTCTCGCGCAGCACTTGCGTTAGCCTTTTTGATTTATGGAATGGCGTCTGCGGTCGGGAGCGTCGTGGGGCAAGAGATTGTTTTGCAATCAAAATTTTTTAGAAAAATTGAGGAACACAATCGTGATTAGACAAATTGTATCAGATGCACGCGACGTCATTGAAATTGTGTTGCTTTATCGTATTTGGGTTGACGGCAAGGCAATTCGTCAAATCGAACAAGCCACTTATGAATTGTATAAATTTTACGTGGATGACCGCAAAGCCGAACGAACGGCTAAATTGGAACAACTTCGCAAAGCGAGGGAAGCAAAGGCTAATAAGAAGATTGAAAATCCCGCCGACGCGGAGCAATTGAAGAAATTGGTATGAAGATTCTTCACATAGACTACGAAACCAGAAGCAAAGTTCCGCTAAATGGAAAAGAATCCGTGGGACTTTGGAATTACGCTCGCCACGAGTCTACTGAACCACTTATGCTTGCGTACGCATTCGGAGACGAAGAACCTAAATTATGGGTTTGTCACGAGGGCCTGATGCCCGTAGAACTAAGAGAAGGTTTGGAGAATCCTAATCAGCCGCTCTCGGCGTTCAATTCGGCTTTCGAAAGATACATTACGAAGTTCAAAGTTGGTATTGATACGGCGGTCTCTCGTTACGAAGACCCTCAGATAGGGGCTAGATATTTGAGTATGCCGGGGGACCTCGATACGGTTTCTGATATTTTGAGTCTTCCTGAGCATTTGGCTAAAGATAAACATGGCGATGCTTTGATTAAATTGTTTTGTGAACCGCAGGTACAAAAGAAAACAAAAACTAGGCCCGAACGAATTTATTGGGCGGATTGGACAACATCTCCTGTAGAATGGGAGCAGTTTAAAGAATACTGTAAACGAGATATTGTGGCCGAGCGAGAATGTGCCCGCAGGATGAGGCTTTTAGGGGCTTTGCCTTTACCGCCGTTTGAGCAAAGACTCTGGGAGTTTGACCAGCGGGTAAATGATAAGGGAATTCCTACAGCGGTTAAATTTACGCAAGCCGCGCTTAAGTTGGCAACTAAAGCAAAACAGGAAGCCAAAGAGCGCCAAAATGCTATAACGGGGCTAGAAAATGCTAATTCAACTACCCAGTTACTACCTTGGGTACAAGAGCGAGGATATCCATTTTCAACATTGAATAAGAACACTGTTGAATCCGTTTTGAACGACCCCGAAGTGGAGTTAACCGACGACTGTCGAAAAGTTTTAACGGCCCGAAAAGAAGCAGGGTCCACATCTTACACTAAGTTATCGGCTATTATGAGACGAGTCAGCGAAGACGGAATGCTTCGTGGAATGTTTGTATTCATGGGAAGTCCAAGATGCGGTAGATGGGCTGGCTCCAGTGTTCAAATTCATAATCTTGCTCGGCCCGATAAGGTTTTTGAAGAGACGGAAAATGTTTTAGCGGCACGGGAGATGGTTTACAGGGAAGATTACGAGGGTATTAAAAATAGGTTCGGTTCAGTACTTCTTACTATAAAAAATTTAATTAGGACGGTATTTTCTTGTGAAGAAATCTAAATACAGATTTAATTTAAAAGAGTGCGAAGAAATCAGAAAAGAATATGAAAATCAAATGATTTCAACCGTCGAACTTTCTAAGAAATACGGGGTCGGTCATACCGCTATACTTAAAGCCATCCGTAGAGCAGACGGAGAAGTAAGAGATGTCAGGGACTGCCATAGAAAATTCACAATCGAACAATCTATAAAAATTAAAGACGAGTACGTTTCTGGGGTGCCGATATTTCGGCTTACTAAAAAGTATAAATGTAGCGACACAGCCATTAGAAATGCTATTTCTTTTACTGGCGGTAAATTTCGCCCTCAAGGATACGACAGAAGAAAATTCTTTCGCAATCCGAACAGAGAAAGAAATATATCCTGCGGATATCAATTAAAAGTATCAGACACGGATTGGATGCTCGAAAGACAAAAAGGTTTATGTTTGTGGTGTCAAGCCCCGCTTCCTGGCGATTCCCTTTTATGTACTATTGACCATATATATAGAGGAAAAAGAAAAGGACTTTCTAATCGTAATAACGTTAGGGGATTATCTTGTCCTGATAACTTATGCAATCAATTGGCGGGAAGAATCGAAGCAAATAAAATAACTAAAAAAGATTGGGGACTCTTATCCGCTTATGTAAATCACGTTCGTTTTATACTAAAAACTAATAAGGGAAATCTTCTTTTTCCTCCCACAGTGGTTGCATGAACTATAGACTTCTAGTAGCGGATTTGGCATCGATAGAAACGAGGGTCGCAGCATGGCTTTCTGGTTGCGAATCCTTGGAAAAAGTGTTTCGAGATGGCCTAGATGCCTATCTCGACTTAGCCGTTAAGATGTACGGTCTCCCATACGGTAAACTTTGGGCCGACTACAAAGGTCAGAATGGAAAGGCGGCGCAAATAGCAGCGAAGCAAATGCGTCAAATTGCTAAGCCCGGAATTCTTGGATGCGTATATGGTTTGAGTGGCGGAGGTTGGGGATTCAATAAAGATGGAGATAAAATAAAAACTGGCTTGTGGGGGTATGCGGCGGCGATGCAAGTTGATATGACCCAGGAACAAGCGCATATGGTCGTTCGTATTTTTCGTGAAGGTTATCGAGAGATTCCTGAATTTTGGAAGAAATTGGAAGATGCCGTCGCCGACGTTATGAAAGGTCAAAATACTGTTCGCAGGCTTGGACCTAATGATTGCATTGTAATAGATAAGATTATCGTGAATGACGACCGCGAGATTATGCGAATGCAATTGCCGTCTAAACGTTACCTTCACTACATCGACGCTCGATTGGAAATGTGTAAGATGCCTTGGTTGAAGGACGGCGAGCCCGTCTACCGTGAAAATCTTGTCTACGCGGGCATCAATCAAGATACAAAGCAGTGGGATTCGTGGGTGCAAACGAGGGGCTCTAAGCTGTTTGAAAACTTGGACCAAGCAATTAGCCGTGATATTCTTGGGGCCAAATTGCTGGAGATTGAAGCATGCGATATGCCCATAGTCATCCACGTTCACGACGAGGGCGTGGCTTTAGTCCCTAACGACCCATTCAGCTTCGGGGTTAATAAGATGATTGAAATAATGAGCCGAGAAGTAGATTTTTGCCCTGGTCTCCTATTAGGGGCCGATGGTTTTGAATCGGATTTTTACCATAAGTAGAAAAAAGACTTGACAAGAATCTTGAGTTGTAGTACAGTCGTACTATAACCTGAGAACAGGCGAACATGGAGCGAAAGAATGAACTTAAATACCGCCACAAATGAACAGTTAGACGAATATCGGTTAAAGACCGCCAGCATTCTCAAAATCGACCCATTTATGCTCGACTACATCTGGATGTCGGACCCCGAGACAGGGTTAAAGAATCGCGTCCTTTACGCCAAGCGAGGGGCAGCAGAGGTTTTGCGTCAGAACCTAAGTATTAGTGTAGAAAGCTTGGTACCGTCTGTCGCTCAAGATGGCCTGCTATCCTTCCAAGTCACCGGTAAGGATAAGACGGGACGCCAGGAGATAGCGGTTGGCTCCGCTTACTTGGATGGTTTGAAGGGCGATAAAAAGGCCCACGCAGTGATGACGGCGCAAACCAGAGCCGTCCGTAGACTCACTTTGCAGTTCGTAGGTGGGGGAATCCTAGACGAGACCGAGGTTCAGTCCCAGTCAGCACTTCAAGCCGCTCCAGCAGCCTCCGAAGCCACCCTAGCGGGCAGTCCTACGGTCATGCCACCTCCGCAAACCGCGCCAAGCGAAGCTCCTGGCAAAGATATCACGCCTGTTTCACCTGTATGCGTTGACTGCAAACAGCCTCTATCCACCCATACGCTAGTTAACAGCGCTTTAACTTGCCTCACCAAAACGGACATACAATCGGCAAAAACATCGGCAATTCCCGACGTGCTAAAGCAACAAGGACCATTAGACCAAGAATTTAGGCCTCCTCAAACACCGGCAAGCCAAACGGATATTAAAGCGGACATTTCAGGGGCGGAGGAGCCTAGAAAGAAGCGCCAATATCGTCGCAAGAATCAAGTCGATATTTCATCGCCCGGGCAGCAAACGGAACCTGTCGATGCAATTGCTGAGCACCTTAAAGGGTCTGTAACGATAGCTGAGATAGCAAAGGCCGTATTGCCTGAAGCCAAGACTGAGTACCATGTTCCACTTCCTCTACATGTTGGAAATACGGTCGTCGTTGTTCCTGACTCCGCTTTGCAAGGCGTGCCAATACAAGTAAGGGTTGCTGAGCCGATGCAAGCAAATCCCGCTCCTTCCGCGATTTCGAAAGAGAAGCAAGAAGAATACCGCACCCGCTTGTCGAAATATTATAACGACATTCTGCCCAGAGGCGGCATGCAATCCTCCGAGAGCATCGGGGGACCAACGATGAAAACTCGCAAATTCGCAGCCATTCACACAGGCGTCGCCGATACTAAGCAAATGACTGAGCAACATTGGGAAGATTTGTTTGAATTCCTAGATTCGCACGCGAGCAATCCTAAATTCCTCGTGGAATATATCAACAAAGCGTTAGGGGTTGCGTAATCGGTGTTCGGAAACTTCCAACCAAATCCAGAGCAACAAGCAGCCATCGACGCTATTGAAGGCTCGTACGTAGTAATTGCTGGTCCCGGCGCGGGAAAATCGAGCACTTTGATTCAACGATATCTTAAAATGTTGTCAAAAGGCGTGTTTCCAACCGATGTTTTGAACTTAACGTTCACTAGGACCGCTGCAGAAAACATGGTAACGAAAGTGGGGATTCTAGGGGCCGAGAAGGTGTTCCGAACCTTCCATTCGTATGCAATGGATTTGCTTCGTCGCGAAAAGGCCCATCTACCGTTCAAGTTAGAGGACACCATTATTCCGGTTTATGGCCAAGACTTTCAACTTTTGAAAGATTTACTTAAAACTTATCCAGCGATAACATCCTTTCGTTCCCTGAAGGAGAAACTAGCTGAGTGGAAGAATAGCAATATTAGCCCAGAGACAGCGTTGGAACAATCGTACCATAGTGGGCCCGAATTTTTCTACGCGTGCGCTTACAGAGACTACGAAAAAAAGTGTCGCGAGCAAGGATGGTTGGATTTCGAGTCTTCTTTGAAAGAAGCCGTATCTCTTCTCCGAGCCAACGAAGAAGTCAGGAATAGAAACAAGTTTAAGTACATCGCCGTGGATGAATGCCAGGACACCAATTTCGTACAGTTTGAATTGCTTCAATTAATTAGCAGTGGGAACGTGTTCGCGGTCGGAGATGAGAACCAACTTGTCTACGAGTTTAGGGATGCGCAGCCAGGGAATCTCTCTAACTTTTCTAAGACGTTCCCAGGCTCTAAGACAATGTTCATGGGGCAGAATTATAGGTCCACTAAGAAAATTGTGGCCTTTCTCAAAAAGATTTTACCTGTCGACAATGGTCTGGCCAGTCACATGTTTTCCGACCGCGAGGAAGGCAGAGACGTTCTATTTACTAAGTACGATGATGATATGCAAGAAGCATCGGTCACTCTTTCTAGCATTACGGACCCCGATAATACGGCTGTCATCGCCAGAACCAATCGTCAACTTCTCCACTTTCAAAGAGTTTGTATGTCGCGTCAGATGAAGTCTCAAATACAAGGGCGAAAGAATTTGTGGCAGCAAACCGAAGTGGCCCACTTGTTGAAGTTAGCAAAAGAAAAAGAGTCATCGTCTAAACCAGCACACGAAGTTTTAACGGAACTAATGCATCAGCATAATTTGATTCACTTATATAGGAACGCTGGTCAGCCTAATGAGAAGATACCTGTAGAAAATCTCAACGATTTGATTAAGCTATCTGCTAAGCGAGGAACAATCTCGGAGTTTCTAACGTGGCTTCGCAAGCTTACGTATGCGTCGAAGTCGAAGAAAAAAGGCGAGCCAGTTCTTACGTTGACTACTGTACATCAAGCTAAAGGCTTGGAATTCAAACATGTTTTCTTAATTGGATGTAACCAAGGAACATTGCCGCACAAAGACGGCGAATTACTAGAAGAGGCACGTATCTTCTTTGTTGGAGCGTCGAGAGCAGCAGATACCTTAGACATATCATTTTGGAAGAACAGAAGTCAGTTTCTCAATGATTTCGAATCGGAGATTAGGGATTATGGTCAAGAGCATAGACAAGAAACCAACTGACGAAAGGCGCGAAAAGAACTCAATTATTATAGAGCGCTATTTCATCGGCAGAGATGACTCAGGTCACGAGTATGTTGTGCCAATCTATCGTAAAATTGAATTCGATGAATGGAACCAAATGAGTGCGGAATCAGAAGGCTTTAATCCAGATTTGTTTAATGAGTACAGACTAGACGGGGGTCTTCTTACGTTTTTGGACCCGAGGATTAACTAATGGCTTTTTTATATATTTCACCTAAAGGTTTGGCATGGCGCAAGCATTCGTATTCGGCAGGAAATTTGTTCGATAAAAGCCCAAAAGCCTACTACCTACAAAAATGTGAAGGCTGGCGTGTTAAAGATAATTTAGCTCGATTTCAACTCGGAAAGGCTTTTGAGACGGCTATACAATTTCACCACGAGAATAATGGCACAGGCGCTATCGAACGATTCACGTCTGAGTGGACCGCATATAAAGACAATAAGGAATTACAGTATACAAAAGTTGAAAAGGATTGGGCAACCTGCCTTCGCGCTGGTATCGAAGCTTTGAAGCTTTACATCATCAAACAACCTAGCCTACCAATCCCAATAGGTGGCCAGACAATCTTCCAACGCGAATTTTCCAAGGAGGTATTTCCAAATGACCCAAATTACGGAGAAATTGAAGACGCGGGCAAACTGGACATCATCGCCTACGTCGAGCCCGAGCATCCACTCCTTCCTAAACTTAATTGGAAGCCTGAATATGGACCCCTCCGCCCCATCATCGTCGATATTAAAACTTCTGGAATCGATTTTCCCGAACAATACGGGCTCGCAGCGTACGACGTACAGCTACGACGCTATTCGTGGCTTAGCGGAATACGAGATGTCGCGTTATTGGTATGGGTCAAGAAAGGGCATAGTTTGCAAAAAGGTTCCAGCGTCGCGCTACTTGAAGACGCCGGTCAGTTTAAAGCAGGACAAGAGTTAGTAGTGGCCCAGATGGACGGTGAGGAAGCTATCCTAGTCGCCAACGATTTCATGATTGAAGAAATGGAAAGGGCCCAAGGCAAGAAGCCCGACGGTAAAACGGACCAAACTAATGTCGCCAAAGCTCGCAGAGATGTTTGGTTGCAACAATTCGGTGTTAAGGTGCCCACTGAAATTCTCACCAAGCAGCGCATTCAGTTCAACGCGGGTTATGTCACCGTTGAATCAGCAAATGAAGCGGGCATGATTGCGGCTCGCCAGATAACCAACATTGTCACAGCTTGGCACACTAAGCAATGGCCAAATTCGTTCGGCATTCGCTACCCCCACGATGATAAGAGCGACCCATACTTCCGCGCTTTCATTTTGGGTGATGAAGCGTATAGGGACCAAAATTTTACAAAATCGGATGAGGACACTCTCGACGATTTATTTGCAGACCACGGAGACGATAACGAATGACCACAATTAAATGCATCATAGGAGAGTGCCCTTCAGTTTTAAATACTGAGGAGCCCGTCTCCCCGAAGGCCGGGTACATTTGCCGAGCACATTCGGAAGCGGAGCAAAAAGTATTCTTTCAAAACTGTCAATTTGACCCTAATATAGGAGAAGGCGCAAATCCTGTGAACTATTGGCGAGGCCGTCCCTTTATATATAAGGGTAAGAAAGGCCGAGGATTCAAAACTCCTGGCAATACAGAGACTCAAACCAAAGCTGCTAAGTTTGCTCGAAAGGCTAAAGCCTCCGTTAAGGGACACGAGAAGGAAAAAGAAATTTTAGATTTGCTAGGTGTAAAGTGAGCAGAAAATCCGACATCCTCAGACGAGTGGTAGACAGCACCTTTGTAGGAGGAGGGCACCAAATAGTGAAGGCCCGCCGCCAGGAACGCAAGACTCCCGACTGGGCTAACAACGATGGAAAGATTAGAGAGTTTGTCACTCGTGCTTTCCCTAAGCTATCTACAAATACTCGACAACAGGAGGGGGCCCGTCGCTGGGTTCGAGTTGTATATTTGTATT
>Ga0210404_10001392_pt1 | contig 10394 bp, 9 predicted proteins | sample IncBWH28MmetaG_FD_155455 | JGI IMG/M metagenome (GOLD analysis project Ga0210404, IMG submission 155455) | Forest soil microbial communities from Barre Woods Harvard Forest LTER site, Petersham, Massachusetts, United States - Inc-BW-H-28-M | ecosystem: Environmental > Terrestrial > Soil >... | reverse complement strand
GTCAAGAAGGCGGTCTTAGAGGCGGTGGGCCAGTTTCCGAGTAGCCGACCAACCGACCCAGAACGAGGCGCTAACGAATATAAGGTTGATTCCCAACTCTCATTGTGTTGGCATACTATGTGTACATGCGAATTGTGCGACTTTTTTGGGCTGGCGTACAAATCGAATCAGAGGGTATCACTCTCGTCATCGATCTGCTGGAACACACGGCTGCCCTAAGTTCCTTCCTAGGCGATCCGCACGTGCCGCTCGCATTCGCCCCCGAACTTCTCGATGCAGCGCTCGTCACCCATCTGCATCCGGATCATTACGATCCCGACTCCCTTAGGCAAAAACTCCGGCCGCATGCAAAGGTGATTTGCGATCCCGCGAACGCTGCGAAGATCGTGCACGATGGCTTAACCGGCGTGGGCGCAAGGCTGTATGAACCCCTTTCAGTCGGGCCATTCACTGTAACTGCCCTGCCCGCAGTTGATGGCCTAGGGGACTCGCAGATCTCTTTTTTGGTGGAAGCAGAGGGTATCAAGCTGATGCATTTCGGCGACACACTCTGGCATGGGTATTGGTGGAAAATCCGTGCGCGGTATGGAGCGCCCAACGTCGCATTTCTACCCGTTAACGGCGCTGTCACGCAGTTTCCGGGTATGACGCCCAGTGGTATTCCGGCTGATTTGACGCCAGATCAGGCTGCGGCTGCTGCCGCAATCCTCGGCACGAAAATCGCGTGTCCGATGCACTACGGCGCGTTTCACAACCCACCAGTCTACGTTGAGGTGCCAGCCCCTGTGCAAACTTTCCTTGCAGCATCCGATCGGCTCGGAGTTGTCGCCAGAATTGTAGAGCCCGGAGGCGAAGTTGCAATCGTCTGATAATTGTTCTGCGGGTGCTCGTTGCGTCCAAGCCCGGCGGGCGTTTTCTCGGGCTGGCCAAGGGAACGGCATCACGACAAGCTGGGTTCTGGAGAAAAGAATGGACGATAATTCGATCTCGCAAGCGTGATATCCAGCTCCCGAGTTGCGAACGGATTACGGGCAAACCGGAAACTGACCCATTACGGTCTAACAGCAGAATCATAGCTGCGGCGTCAGGGTTCGACGAGAACCTTGATAATGCGGTGAACCATTTCAAGTTGCTGCGGGTTGCACTTTGTGAGAAGAGAATCAATGCGCTTCCGGATATCTCGTGGGTCTTCTTCCCTTTCCAAGAGCAAGAGAGTGCTCGGAGGCAAGGCAAGGCCTTTGGCCATCGCGACTATCGTGTCCAGGCTTGGCACTTTGTTGCCACGTTCTACATCCCCCCAGAAGTTTCCAGTAATATTGCCCCGCTCCGCCGCGTTTTCGAGGCTGAGTTTCGCTGCCTTTCTAAGTTTTCTGATCCGTTGTGCGAATAGCGTCCGGTGTTTCACGGTATAGCCTCGTCACAACCATAGCGAGGATCATGGCCTTCTAAAACTGTCTATAGAGTTTATCCTATAGACAAATAACGCTTTATCGCGGGTGGATGGGGCCGATTGTGCCATCGAAAGCGTTGATTAAAAGAGATCCGGCCGGAACAAGATAGGGCGCTTAAACTGATCATGACGAGGTCGGTGGGTTGTCGAGTGAAGGACCAGGTTTGTAGGCGTAGATCAACTTCGATACTTGAATTGCAAGCTGCAATTGCGGAGGGGTGAGGAGATCGAGCAAGCTGTCCAGTTCCCGACGATCCGGCGGTTGTTTATCCTTGTCGTCAAGTGCAATTAAGACACTGGCGGTGATCCCGAGGCCCTTGGCAAGACTGAAGATCGTATTCAGACAAGCCTCTTGTTCATTGCGTTCGAGGTTTCCCCAGAAATTAGTGGACAGGCCGCCGCGTCCACTGGCCTCTTCAAGGCTGAGGCCAGCCGTAATCCTGAGAGTACGGAGACGGTTTGCAAACGATTCGCGATAGTCGACGTCTGCCATCTGCCCAAACGATAGGCGTTGTTAATGGCTAAAACCACCAGCGATGGGATGTATTTTCCTTGCATTAAACACACGATAGAGTTATATATCGAGCGATCTTAACTCTAAAGAGTGTTATCTGCCCGCACTCTGCTTAATCACATCCCACGGACTTGACCACGTCGATTACAGCCCGATTTGCGATGCCATCCTCTGCCACGGCATCAGCAGGGGCGTCCAGTGCCAATCGCTATTCAGTCGACAGCATCGAAATTCCAGATGAAGCCCTGGTGGCTCGCGTCGGCGATGGAGAAAAGGAAGCGTTGGCTTGCCTCTTTCATCGCTACGCGCGCCTTGTTCGCGCGGTCGGGTACAAGATTCTCCGGGACGATTCAGAAGCGGACGACTTGGTCCAAGATGTCTTCCTGTTTATCCATCAGAAGAGCGCAGTGTTCGATAGTTTCAAGAGCTCGGCGCGCTCGTGGATCGTGCAGATGGCCTACCACCGCGCGATCGACCGTCGCCGTTATCTGGATTCGCGCCATTTCTATAGCCAGGTCGATCTGGAAGATGTCGGAAACGAACTGAGTGCTCCAGGCGCGAGGTCTGAACGATACGAAAACTCGATTGAAGAAGTGCTCGGGCGGGTTGGATTGCGCAAGGTGTTCGGAGTCCTGTCTGAGATCCAGCGTCAAACCCTTGGGCTTCACTTGCTGGACGGCTACACATTTGAAGAGATCGCGGTGAAATTGGACCAGTCCCGAGGAAATGTAAAGCACCACTATTTTCGGGGACTGGAAAAATTACGGAAACAAATTTTTAAGCAGGGCAAATGAGCAGTAATATAGGAGGCGTCATTAAGCCGAGGAGCCGGGGCGTTGTCTCACACCGAACCCCATGACGAGTTCCTAGAACTCTGTGCCATTTCAACCTCGGGCCAGCTGAGCGAGGAAGACCACAGGAGACTACAGGAGCATCTTGTCGTTTGCTCCTCCTGCCGTGAGGCCCTGCAGCAATACCAAGCGATCATTCGCCACGCAATCCCAGCGATCGGCGCAGAAGAGACACCAGAGAATCTGGAAGCAGGGACGCATTGGTCGGAGAAGCAGGCAGAGTCTGCTCTTTTCGACCGCATCGCACGAGATGAGGGGGGGGGCGGAATCGAGCGTACCGGGCCGATTCCGCCCCATCGTGAAACTAGCTCTCGTCGAGTCCTCGCTCCCGAAAGCGCCGCCGCTTGGCGCAGTGTGTGGACCCTCTATGCCACCGGAACACTGCTTTTCGTCGCTCTCGGTGTATGCGCTTATCAGGTCGGCATTCGGCGGGGGGTAAACGTTTCGAACATTTCACCGACCCGTCCAGATGCGCAAAGCCTGACTTCATTGGAAGAGAAGTTAAGTGACGCGAGCCATGAAGGCGAGGTCGCGCGCGCCCAAGTCGAACAACGTGACAGGCTGATTGCCGATCTGCGCCGGCAGTTGGAACAGCAGTCCGCGAAGATGAAAGTCGCTGAGGAGCAGTCAGATACTGCGATACGCAACGCAGACGCTGGACGACACGAACTCATCCAGCAGCGGACTGAAGCGGAACAGAAGTTCAACGCCGCGCAGTCGAGTGCGCTGGCGCTGCAGGCGAAGCTGGATTCAATAGCAGAACAATCTTCACGCGATACAAAGCAGGTAGGGACATTAGACGCAAAAGTCAACGAATTGACGAGCCTGCTGCGCCAGCGTGACGCTGCCGTGGATCAGCAACAGGAACTGCTTGCGCATGACCGTGATATTCGAGAACTGATGGGCGCAAGAGATCTATATGTGGCTGAAGTGTATGACGTGGCGCGCACGGGAGCGACGCAGAAACCTTATGGGCGCGTGTTCTACACGAAGGGGAAGTCGCTGATCTTCTACGCCTATGACTTGGATCAGCAGACTGTAGCGAAGAACGCCAGCACGTTCCAGGTGTGGGGCCGACGCGGACCGGAGCGGGAGCAGGCATTCCCCCTCGGTATTTTCTACGAGGACAATGCTTCAAAGAAGCGGTGGGTCTTGAAGCTGGACGACCCGAAACTGCTAGCGCAAATTGATGCTGTGTTCGTTACAATCGAGCCGAATGGCGGCAGTCGCAAGCCAAGCGGCAAACCCCTGCTCTTTGCCTACCTGCGAGTCGACCCAAATCATCCTTAATCCTTAATCGCGGTTGCATCTTTGCTGGCTCCTGCACGCTTCCAACTAATTCAAGGTAAGGAGCGGTACCAAGTGAGCCCCCTCTCCGTAGACCCGAATAGGATTTCCGAATCCGTCGGCCACAGGAGAATCACCGTGCGCTTCTCCCGCATCGCTTTTCTTTTCGCTTGTGCAGTGTCGATAGCTCTCCCACTTGCGGCACAGTCCCCCAATGGAACTATCAACGGCCGCCTGCTCGATCCATCCAACAGAGTGATCAGCGGAGCCGACGTCTTGCTAATAAACGATGCAACGGGTGTGAAGTACGCCAGCAAGACCAATGATGACGGAATCTACGTTGTGCCAAATCTCCCGCCAGGATCGTATCGGCTTCAGGTTTCCAAGGTTGGATTCAAGACACTCATTAAGCCCGATATTATTCTCAACATCCAAGACGCGCTGTCGATCAACTTTACGCTGCCGATAGGAGCCGTTTTCGACGCCGTGACGGTTGAAGGCGGCGCGTCAATGATCAATACGACGGATGCGTCGGTCAGCACCGTGGTGGATCAAACGTACGTGAAAAACATGCCGCTGAATGGGCGCAGCTTTCAGGATTTGATCTTGCTCACGCCGGGTGTGGTGACTCAAACACCGCAGGTTTCCTCGGTTGGCAATACCGGTCTTGGTCTGACGGGCGAGTTCAGTGTCAACGGCCAGCGCACGGAGTCGAACAACTATACAGTGGACGGGGTGAGCGCCAACGTGGGAGCGGCCTCCGGCACAGCTGCCACGGGTGCGGGCATGACCTACGGGGCTGGTGCCAGTGGTTCGCTTGCTGCCTCCACGGCTTTGGGAACCACGCAAGCTCTGGTCTCCGTTGATGACCTCCAGGAGTTTCGCGTGCAGAGCTCGACGTACTCGGCCGAATACGGGCGCAATCCGGGTGGCCAGTTCGCGTTTGAGACGAAATCGGGCACAAACCAATGGCATGGCACCGCGTTCGACTATTTACGGAATGGCACCTTCGATGCGCAGGATTGGTTCAATGACTATTTCAAGACGCCCCAAGCAGCACTTCGGCAGAATGATTTTGGCGGCACGTTGGGTGGACCGGTCGAGATTCCAAGCTTGTATCACGGGAAAAACAAAACGTTCTTTTTTGTCTCTTATGAGGGACTACGGCTGACTGCGCCGCAAGCTGCGACCGTCAACTACGTGCCGGATGCCGCCTTACGGGCTAGTGCCACACCAGCCGTTCAGCAGCTCTTGAATGCTTTTCCTCCACCTAGTCCGAATGGAATTGATGACGTGGCAAACGGAATCGCGCAATACATTGGAAGCTGGTCCAACCCAGCTTCGCTCGATTCCCTTAGTGTGCGATTCGACCAGATCTTAAACGATAAACTACGGCTCTTCTTCAGGTTCAGCGATACGGGCTCCAGTGGGGCGACTCGAGAAACTACTACGGGGACACCGAGCTCAAACGACATTTCTTCCAATACCGTACGGACGTATACAGGGGGTGTCACCAAGATTTTTACTACTCGTCTCAGTAATGAGCTTCGCTTGAACTACAGCTCCAGCAAAGTCACGACCGGCACCGTGATTGATGCTTTTGCGGGCGCGGCACCCATAAATGTGCTGCAACTTTCCGGGTTAAATTCAGGATCAGTCGGGGCGAGCGCACTGGTTGCTCTCGACTATAACGGATATGCACTTGGCCTGAGTCAGGGAGCAGCATCCGGATCTCAGCGGCAGTGGAACCTCGTAGATACGACGAATCTATCTGTGGCTCGTCACGAGCTTAAGTTTGGGGTGGATTATCGCAGGCTGGCACCGATTGCAATCATAAGGAACCCGGATGTGTTTTACTTTTACTTTAGCCAACTGGCCGTGGCCACGAACGATGCGCTGTCATTTGCCCAACCCAGTGCACCCGCGTACCCGCTATATACGAACTTCTCCGCGTTTGCCCAGGACCAATGGAGGGCGTCGCAGCGTTTGAGCGTTTCGTTTGGACTGCGCTGGGAGGTTAATCCTGCACCGGGTGTGACGCAAGGATTGAAGCCTTACGCAATTCAAGGGTCCGGTCCGAATACATGGACGCTAGCCCCCCAAGGCACGTCGTTGTGGCAGACAACATGGTTCAATTTTGCGCCTCGGCTGGGCGCGGCATATGTACTACGTAACGCACAGGGCAGTGAAACGGTTCTGCGCGGCGGAGGCGGTGTTTTCTTTGCCACTGGTCAACAGTTGGGTTCGCTGGGCTTCAACGGGCCAGGGTTCAGTGCGTTTTCAGCTTTTCAGTCTGGACCGTTTCCGGTAAATGCAGCAGCCTTGGCTCCGACGATTGTGAACCCGCCGGTGCCGCCGTACAGCGCCCCTGTGTATGCGTTTTCGCCGCACTTACAACTTCCATACACGCTTCAGTGGAACGCCAGTCTTGAACAGGCATTGGGCAAGTCGCAGGCTCTGACGATTTCGTATGTTGGCTCGCATGCGGCGCGGCTACTGCAGGAAAACTACTTTTTCCCCGCCAATAACCCTAATCTAAACTCATACGGCGCGTACGTGATCCAGAACGGTCTTACTGCGGACTATGACTCTTTGCAGCTTCGGGTCCGACGGAACCTGAGCCGGGGACTGACGGCCCTCGCTTCCTACACCTGGGCGCATTGCATCGACTATGGCTCGGAAAACTTCAATCTAGCCTACCAGCGGGGAGATTGTGACTTTGACGTGCGGCACAATCTTTCGGCTGCTTTCTCTTATGATTTTCCGACCGCAGGGCATAATGCATTTGTGAGTGCCATACTGCACCACTGGGGCGTTGATGACCGCCTTACTGTGCGCACCGCGTTTCCCGTAACACTTCGAGGAAACGGACTGTTCCAACCGAATGGGCAGTTTTATGATGAGGGACTAAGCTTGGTTCCGGGCCAGCCGGTCTATCTATATAGTGCGAACTGCGCCTCTGTTCTACAAGCGTCTAATCGCCTAAAGCCCGGGGAAGGATGTCCTGGAGGGCAGGCGATTAATCCTAATGCATTTGTCAACGTACCTTCCGGCCTAGGAGACGCTCCGCGCAATTTTGCGCGGGGTTTCGGGGCCTCGCAGATGGATCTGGCCGTTCGCCGCGATTTCCCAATCCATGAAAGGCTGAAGCTCCAATTTCGAGCGGAGGCTTTTAACATATTCAACCACCCGAATTTCGGAAGTATTAATCCATTCTTAGGGCAGAAGACCTTCGGGCAGGCGACAGCGACGCTTGCGAGTTCGTTAGGCGTCCTTACTCCACTATACCAGCAGGGCGGGCCACGCTCGATGCAGTTCGCGCTCAAGCTCTTGTTTTAGTACGCCGCGAGCGAAGTGGGCGGCGACGGACAACTCCTGCTCGCGGTTCTGCAGTCGACAAGCGTATCTGTCCCCACTTGACCAACTTCGAAGTGAGGCAAAATGAAGAAACCTGATCCTCGCATGAGTATAGGATCCTTTGCGCGAGATGCAGCTCGCATTCTGATGTGTCTCTTGATGATGGTTCCGATCATACGGAGCGAAGCTGTTCGCGAAAACAGTACAGTTCCTAGACCGCACGACACACGTCCTGCGAGCGTCGTAGACTCTATCCAGATGACGACCTTGGTCGCGTATGACAGCCGAGTGGCTGTGGAACAGAATCCGGCTCTCTTTTCACCGGACGGACGGCAATTTGTGATCGTTACAAAGAAGGGTGATATCGAACACAACACTAATAACTATTCGCTGCTTCTATTCCACGCCGGCCGCTCACTTCTGTCATCTACTCCCGAAGTCCTCGTATCGTTGTCGTCATCCTCGAATCGCCACGGAATACGGAATATCACATGGATTGATAATCATACTGTTGCGTTTCTTGGGGAGAATCCAGGAGAAGTTCAGCAAGTTTATGAAGTCGACTGCGAAACGAAGCGGCTCACGAAACTTACGAACCACTTGACAAGCATAATTGCCTATGCCATTAGGGCAAATGACAAACGTTTCTATTTTATAGCTTGCCGGCCAGTGAGACCGCTCTTTGATGAGAGAACTAAGCGATCGGGGATTGTCATATTGGATCAGCCTTTGACGGACCTGATTGCTGACGAGACTCGATGGAGTTCAGACAGGTTCGCAGACTTGTTTGTGAAACCTGCAGAAGGAAACGAGATCCCCGTCAGAATACAAGGCGATCTCATTCAGGATCGCATCTGGCTATCACCGAATGGGCGCTATCTTATCGGTACAAGTGTCGTTGTGGACATTCCCGAGATCTGGAAGGATTATGAGGATCGCTCTGTGCAATGGCGTATACGCGTGAATCCATTGCACGGAGACCCGCGGTTTCTCCGGCAGTACATGTTAATCGACGTGGAGTCGGGTCGGACCGAGGCCTTGCTCGATGCCCCGCTCGGGGACAGAGGCTCCTCCGAGATTATCTGGTCTTCGGATAGTCACTCCGTTGTAGTCTCCGGAGTCTATCTTCCTCTGAATATCCCAGATGCTACTGAGCGCAAGGTACGACGGTCCAAAACAATGATTGCAGAAATCAAGATACCGAGCCTCGAAATCGTACCCATCAGCGCGAAAGAGATATGCTCGCTGCAATGTTCGCTAAGGTGGGACCTCGGAAGCGACCACCTACTAGTTGAATCAACCGTCTACTCGGGAGCCTCCGTTCCCGACGGAGCGTTATTGACATTTCAAAAGGTGCCTGCGGGGTGGAAAGAAGTTGACATTCCGCAGTCTCGCCGCGCGCAGAGCCACCCAAACATAGCCGTTACCTTAGAGGAAAACATGAATGTTCCTCCAAAGCTGTTCGCTAAGGATATCGAAACAGGACAAAAGTCACTCCTCTTAGATCTTAACCCTCAGTTCAAGCAACTTCAGTTTGGGCGCGTGCAAAATGTTGCTTTCGGAGCCACCGACGGCCACAAGGTGAGTGCGGGACTTTACCTTCCGACTGGTTATGCACAAGGAAAGAGATATCCTCTTGTGATTCAGACCCATGGTTGGCATCCGGAGAGATTCTGGATCGATGGCCCATGGCCATCGGCATTCGCTGCACAACCATTTGTTGGCAAAGGACTTGCCGTACTGCAGCTAAGCGAGGATGTGAGCGAGAGTATCTCGTCGACTCCCGAAGAGGCTCCCAAAGAGGCGTCAGCATATGAAGGTGGTATAGATTATCTGGATAGCTTAGGAATTATTGATCGCGACCGCGTCGGACTCATCGGGTTCAGCAGGTCAGGTTTGGGTACGCGCTCACGCACTCAAAATATCACTTTGCGGCAGCCACTCTAGCTGAGCCCAGTGATGGAGGATATTTCTTTTATGTCGCTATTCTCCCTTCGTTTTCCTGGCGCTGGCCAGATCTTGAAGGCATCAATGGAGGCTCGCCTTTTGCGGACGGCCTGGCCTCTTGGTTGAAGAACTCCCCCAGTTTCAACTTGTCGCGAGTCACGACTCCAGTGCGTGAAGAGGCTTACGGTCCAATGCCCCTCTTCCTTGTATGGGAGTGGTTTGCAGGTCTGTCGCGCTTGGACAAACCTGTCGAACTGATCTACATGCCGGATGGCGATCATGTACTGGTTAGACCATTGGACCGACTGACTTCTCAACAGGGCAATGTGGACTGGTTTTGTTTTTGGTTAACGGATGAGGAAGACGCTGACCCAGCGAAGTCCGAGCAGTACGCGCGCTGGCATAAGCTACGTGAATTACAACAAAAGAATGAAAAGGCAAAATAGGACGTGTTGGCAATTGTGGACTGCTGGAGCGTCTTCTCACTCCGGACGCTCCAGCAGAAGTTCCTTAGTCTTCCCAATCCACGTACCCAGCCACTTCTTCCTTGTTGATACCATCCTTAGTAGTGCTTCCGACCTTTTCACTATTTTGGATGGCATTAACTGCAGGTGTCAGTGCCGTCAATTCTGGTTTGTCGTATTTCATGGTTGTCACCTCCTTTCTTTTAGGATTTGGTTTCCAGCTGCTAGCTAGCTGAACTGTTGCGCTGAGCGCGGGTCTGGAGTTCCTTCGCTTCCATGGATAAGGAGTAGTCTTGTCTCTTGGTTGGAGTCGAGTTCGTCAGAACTCCTTGGATCGTGAGATGACGTAGCCATGACTCCAGCTCCAATGTCCGCCTTAGAATATCGAGGGGAACTTCTTCGTCATGCGGAGCTTTCCGCAAAGATTCCGTAAATCGATCTGAATCAATGATCCCGATGGAAGTGCTAACAAAGTGTTGGCCCATCTCAAGCAAGGTTGGCCAGTTTGTCGAGTCATTCTTCAT
>Ga0210404_10001390_pt1 | contig 10399 bp, 11 predicted proteins | sample IncBWH28MmetaG_FD_155455 | JGI IMG/M metagenome (GOLD analysis project Ga0210404, IMG submission 155455) | Forest soil microbial communities from Barre Woods Harvard Forest LTER site, Petersham, Massachusetts, United States - Inc-BW-H-28-M | ecosystem: Environmental > Terrestrial > Soil >... | reverse complement strand
CGCACGGGACGGACACGTTGGTTGAGACCGGGCTGTTCGTCGACCAGGCCATCGCCGATTTGAAGGTCCCGATCGTTCTCACCGGCGCAATGGTCCCGCTCGGTTTTGACGGAAGCGACGCACTGCGAAATCTGACCGAGAGCCTGTTCGCCGCTCGCATCCTCGATCCCGGCGTCTACATCGTGATCCACGGCGAAATGTTTCCGGTCCATAAAGTGCGAAAGGACCGCAAGGCCAGGCGCTTTGTGCGAACGGACGAGAATCTCGGGTAGTGCAAAGGAAGGAGCGTCCAGAGTTACCATGCGAAAAATGAGGCGTCCGAAATGAAGGCTCTAGTAAAAAGCCGGCCCCAGGGCGGGCTTTGGATTGAAGAAGTCCCGGTTCCCGAACCGGGAATCAACGACGTGCTGATCCGAGTGCTGCTTACGGGGATATGCGGAACGGACCTGCATATCTACGACTGGGACTCTTGGGCCGAGGCGACGATTCCCGTTCCCCTGGTCATCGGGCACGAATTCGTGGGCGAAGTGATCGCCGTGGGAGCGAACGTCAGCGACTTCCATCCCGGCGAAATCGTCAGCGGCGAAGGTCACGTCGTCTGCGGCCGCTGTCGCAACTGCCTTGCTGGGCGGCGACACCTCTGCGCGCACACCCTGGGCGTGGGCGTCAACCGTGCCGGGGCGTTCGCCGAATTCATCGTGCTGCCCATGAGCAACATCTGGCGACACAACTGCAAGGTCGAACTTGAAACGGCGGCGATCTTCGATCCATTCGGCAACGCCGTACATACGGCGCTGTCTTTCCCGGTGCTCGGCGAGGATGTGCTGATCACCGGAGCGGGTCCCATCGGGATCATGGCCGCGTCGGTTGTGAGGCACGCCGGCGCTCGTCACGTGGTGATCACCGACGTAAATCCGAAACGCCTCGCGCTCGCAGAAAAGATCGGGGTGACGCTCGCGGTGAATTCGGCCCAAACGCGGTTGGCAGACGTTCAGAAGCGCCTGGGCATGCAGGAGGGGTTTGACGTGGGGCTTGAGATGTCCGGCAACGCCGATGCCTTCCGGGAGATGCTCGAGAGCATGAGCCACGGCGCCAAGATCGCCATGCTGGGAATTCCGGCCGAAGACATGGCCATCGACTGGAAGCAGGTGATCTTTGGAATGCTGACGATCAAAGGCATCTACGGCCGCGAGATGTATGAGACCTGGTACAAGATGACCGTGATGCTCGAATCGGGACTCGATATCAAGCCTGTGATCACCCACCGGTTCTCGTGGCATGATTATGAGAAGGGCTTCGTGGCAATGAAATCAGGCGACGCCGGCAAGGTGATACTGGATTGGCGGGAGCTGCGGGCACTACCCCGGGCTGTCGGGCTATAGGAGCGTGGGCCAATGTTTGAAGCCGTGAAGCCACAATCCGAATCCGGTCGTGCCTCAGGGCAAGGCACGGATCCGCGTGCAGCTCTCGGCGGCGCATAGCCTCGAAGACCTGGGTTTGCCATGGCGAGGTTCGCTGAGGTCCGGGCGGAATGGGACGCTACCTCGGCCGCTTGGTGAGTGAGACGCCGTCCGAACACGTCTGGGTTAGGAGGGTTCATGAGACACACGATTCTGCTCGTGCTTTCGAGTGCAGTGGTCCTTCTGGCTACATGTTTCGCTGCCAACGGCCAGTCAACGTCTGAAAAAACCTCGCCAGATTTCGTCCTCGTCGTTCACGGTGGCGCCGGTGATTACAGTCAGGTGCCGCCCGAGCAGATCGCGGCGCGCCGCGCTGCGATGACCAAAGCAATCGAAGCCGGCTTCCACGTGCTGGCACATCAGGGAACAAGTATCGACGCGGTCGAAGCGACGATCCGTGTGCTCGAGGATTCAGGGGAGTTCGACGCCGGTCGAGGGGCCTACTACACGCGCGACGGAGTGCCGGAACTTGATTCGGCAATCATGGATGGCCGGACGCTTCAAGCCGGAGCGGTGGCTTCGGTCAGCCACATTGCGAATCCGATCAGTCTCGCGCGGCTGGTCATGGAGAAAACGCCTCACGTTCTGCTCGTAGGCGAGGGTGCGGAGCAGTTCGCGAAATCGCAGGGCGTTGGCTTGGTCTCACCTTACTACTTCTTCAGCGAGAAGGAGTGGAAGCGCTATCAAGACCTGAACGCCTCTGAAGGGAAGCGGAAATCCGCCCGAGTGGAAGGCGACGAATTATATGGCACCGTCGGGGTCGTTGCGCTCGATCAAGCGGGCAACCTAGCAGCTGGCACATCCACCGGCGGGACAACGTGGAAGATGCCGGGACGTGTCGGTGATTCTCCGCTCATCGGAGCGGGCACCTACGCCAACAACGATAGTTGCGCAATCTCTGGGACGGGAGTGGGCGAATTCTTCATACGCAACGTGGTCGCTGCCGATATCTGTGCACGAGTACGGTACCTGCACGTCACGCTCGAGCAGGCGGCGAACGATGTGGTGATGAAGGAGCTCGTCGCGCAAAAGGGCGAAGGTGGGATCATTGGTCTCGATCGCCAAGGTCATGTCGCCACGATTTTCAACACCCAAGGCATGATGCGCGGAGTGGTCCGCGCGGACGGGACGATCACCATCAAAATCACGGGTGAATGAACCTAAGAAGCGTCGTGTCACTCGGGGAAGGCAGGAACCAGCCTTGCGAAAAATAACGTACCGTCTGTTCTTGCTGGGCCTCATCAGCACGGTTGCGCTGCTCGCTCAGGCGCAAACACCGGAGCCGAGAACCACGCTCCCGCCGGAATTGATGACGAAGCTCGAGAACCTGCGCGACACGGCGCTGTCGAGCGACTACGCGTGGCGTCAGGTCGCGGGCTTTGATGCTGCTTCGCGCAAACGTCCTCGCCCTGGGGTACAGCGGCTGCCGCGTCGAGCTTTGCTGCACGGTATCATTCAAACGATAGGAGGCGCGCCGTCCCGCTGATTCTAGTCTTGCTGTCGCTGCTCTGGGCGTTTGCTCCTGGTATATAAAAAGAGAACCTTAGATCGAAAAAGACTATATTGAGGTGCGTCCGAGGGTCCCAACGCATAATTCGCACTTGCGTGAGTGCTGACCGATTCGTGAGGAGTCAGTCATGAAGACGTTTTTCAAGATCGTTGGAATCGCATTGGCTTGCTTGATGCTGGTGCTTGTGATCTTCCGCATCACTGGATTTGGTCCTCACGGCAGGACCCCGGGCCTGTGGCTCAACGGAACTCGCGTTACTGCGCCGGTCACGGATTGGTCGTTTGCCGCTGGACACCCTACGCTCGAAATTCAGACGCGAACTCCATACTTGCTTCCGCATTCAGTCACGACGTCTTGTATTGCCTATATGGGCCAGCTCTATGTCGGCTCGATCTATCGCGCGGGCCTTGAATATCCTCACGGGCGAAGCTGGAACGAAAATGTAGCCCGCGACCCGCACGTACGCATCAAGCTTGGCGACAGTCTTTACGATGGCACTCTGGTTCATATCAACGACCAAGCTCTTGTAACCGCCGTGCTTCAGGCCGAGCAAGCCAAGTTTCCCGGTTTTAGAGTGCCACCGAATGGAAGCCTTCAATTGTTTCACTTTCTTCAGGCCGGTGAACACATGACCGCCGGCCATTGAGCTTGCTGCGGTTTTATGGACACGATAGCGGCGTTTATTCTCGTGAGTTCATTTGTGCCAGTTGTATCGATGAATCGCCGTTGGGTGTAGGAGCGCAAGATGAAGACATTCGGAAAGATACTCGCAGGACTACTGGCTTGCCTGATCGTACTGCTCATCGTTCTGAGGATAACTGGTCTTGACCCTCACAACAGGATTCCTGGGTTGTGGCTAAGAGGAACCGTCGTCAACACTCCGGTGAACGACTGGTCGTTCACTGACAACGTTCCGCAGATCCATCTGCAGACGGAGACCTGGTATTGGCTTCCTCACTCGGTCACCATCAACTGCATCGCCTACAACCACCAGCTTTACGTCGCTTCGGTATATCCCGGTAGAGGTCCTCGAACTTGGAACGAGGACGTGATGCGCGACCCGCACGTGCGCATACAAATCGGCGATCAGTTGTACGACCGGACCTTGGTGTTTGTGACTGATCCGGCGGAAAAAGACGCCGTGCTCCAGGCGAGAGCCAAGAAATATCCCCAGCTGAAGATTCCAGCGGACGCCACCATTCGCGTATTTCATGTAGTTGGGTGAACTTGGAGCGGCATGAAGGTAGTCATCACCGGCGCTAATAGCGCCGTCGGCCAGGCGATCTTCCGATGCGTGCGCAAGCGAGGACCGTCGCTCGACACATTCATCGCAGCGGTCCGCTCGAGCCGCGCGGAGCAGCAGCTACGGTCACAGATCGGCGATCTCGGCGGAGTGGTTCGAATCTCCTACGATGATCCAGCCACTCTCGACGCCGCATTTCGAGGGGTCTGTTCGATCGTTCACCTCGCAGGAATCCTCGTCGAACAGCCGCATTCGACATACGAGGATGCAAATGTGGGTTCCACCCGCAGCGTCGTTGAAGGGGCAAAAAGAAACAGGGTGGAGAAGCTGACTTTGGTGAGCGCAATCGGCGCGGATGAAAACTCTAGAAATCGCTATTACCGCACCAAAGCGCAGGCAGAAGCTTTGGTGCGAGAGTCCGGGCTGTGCTACTCGATACTCCGTGTGCCGGTCTTGCTCGGCCCTGCCACGGCAGGTGCTGCGGCACTCAAGCGTCAGTTGAAGGCCGGGAGGACCAGGCTGATCGATGGCGGCCTCTGCCAGCAACAGCCTCTCCACGTAGATGATCTTGCACGAGCCGCAATGGTTGTAGCCACGCGGCCATCCGTAGCACGGGATACTATGTTGGAATTGGTCGGCCCGTGCTCGCTTTCGGAGCGGGAATTGGTTGAGCGGACCGCTCGCTCATTGGGGCGCACAATTCGAATCCGTCCAATTCCGAAGCGGCTTTTGTCTGTGGCTCTCGCGATTCGGGAACGCGTTGCCAGCCGGGGTTTCTCGCGAGATGCACTCGACGTCATTACGGCAGATACCCACGTGGCCCCTCAACCCGCGGCGCGCGAACTCGGGATCGAACTCACGGGGATCGACCAAATGATTCAGGACAGCTTGTCCTAAAGGACCAGGAAATGAACCACACCGTTTCGAGTGTGCCTTCTATTGCAGCCCGCAAGAAAGCGAGTCCGTGGCAGCGGCTTTTGCCGTTGCTTATTGCAGTGGTCTGCTTTGCTTACATTTACACGCGCCTCAAAAGTGCCGCTGCAGCGCAAGACAGCAGCTTGCTCGCCTATCTTCTAAAGAGCTTTGAAAACGTGAACTGGCCTCGCTGGCTCGCCCTGATGATCCCCTATTGTTGCTTCTATCTGTTGATTGACAGCGCCGTGGTATGGAAGGTGATCAACTGGTTCAACGCAAAAATCCGGTATACAGACATCCTGCCCATCCGAGCCAGCGCCTACATCATTTCCCTCGTGAACGAGCAGGTAAGCAAGGGTGGGATCGCCTACTACCTGAATCGCCGCGACGGTGTGCCGGGCTGGGAAATCACCTCGAGCATGCTCTTCCTCATGTTTTGCGAGTATTACAGTCTGATTATCTGGGCGTCGATCGGAGTGACGTTGAGATGGAACAGTTTCCAACGAGTGTTTCACGTGATTCCGTGGATCGCTCTTGGCTCGATCGCCTTCTTCATATTGTTCCATCTTTTCTTCAGCGGAAAAATTGGCTCGCGGAGAGCACTGCGCGAGCGCCCGATCTTCCGAGCGTTCCGGCTCGCCAGAGTCTGGCAATACGGAGCGGTGATCCTACTTCGCGCTCCGCTCGTGATTGTCGGGGTCATTGTATACACCCTGGCTTTGAGGCTTTTCGGAGGCACGGTCACTTACGGCGAGATGTTAGGGTATTTGCCAGTCATTTTTTTCGGGGCTGCCATGCCGGGGCCAATGCACTCCGTCGCAATTCTCTTCTGGGTGTTGTTATTCCCCGGGAAGCCTGGCCAGATGACCGCTTTTGGACTGGTGATGCACAATTTCTTCCTTTTCTTCAATGCCGGGGTCGGCTTGCTATTTTTGCGGCGAGCGACTCGTGAGATCTTCGGATAGCCTCCGGTACGTCAAGCGCTGCAACATCGACACGATCGTGCTTACGACCAGCACCCAGACGAGAACACGCAACAGCGGCCTAAGGAAACCTACACCTAGGCGAATCAAAGCGTCCATGCAAGGGGGCGCAAAGTAGAGCATCCCGTTATACCGACCGAGCTTGCTTGCGCGAAGCCCGACTCGCAGGTGAATCCAATAAGAATCGATAACGTACTGCGCAAATGCGGCCGTGATGCAGATTGGCAGGATCCACGGAAAAGCTCCACGCCAGGCACTAGCCGAAATCCCGCTGGTGACAAAAAGAAAGTCCGTAGCGTGGTCGAACGTTCTACCAAACGCGCTTACGGTACCTCGACGGCGTGCGATCGGTCCATCGAGCAAATCCGTAGTCAGGGCAACCAGCCAAATAATCAGCGCCGTAGCCGCGGAGCGTGAATCTCCATGGGCCATGAAGAACATAAATGGAAGTACGAGAACTAGCCGTAGAGTCGTCAGCGCATTGGCCATGGTTCGCCGCGAAGTCCGCGCAACCTAAGGAACACTCGTTCCCCTCAGTTTTCGCAGTTTGACACCACCGGAGTGCAAGCATATTCTTTTTTGTGTCCTTCGTTGCATGAAACGATTTCTCCCGAGGCGGCTAAATGCCGAGCGTGGCAGCTTCAGACCTATTGGAACCCGCTCTTGAAGCGGGCTTAGAGGGCCGTGGGATATCTGGCGAGCAGGCCCTTGTTTTAATGAAGCGGGCCCCCTTACCCGTCCTGTGTGAAGCAGCGTCTGCCGTCCGCAATCGTTCGAAAGGCCGCTCGGTAGGTTATTCCAGGAAAGTCTTCATTCCGCTGACCCACCTCTGTCGCGATTATTGCGGCTACTGCACATTCCGGGCCGACCCTCGGCCGGGCGTGCGACCGTATATGCTACCTGATGAGGTGCTCGCCGTGGCGGAAGCCGGGTGTCGTGCGGGATGTAAGGAAGCCCTGTTCAGTCTTGGCGATCAGCCGGAGCGAGTGTTCCCCGAGGCGAAAGCATTTCTAAAATCCATGGGCTTCGACCGCACGCTCGAGTATCTTGCGGCGATGTGCGAACTGGTGCTTGAGAAGACCGGACTTCTTCCTCACTCGAACCCCGGCCTGATGCCTCGCGAAGATCTTCGGCGCCTTCGAGAGATAAACGTCAGTGTGGGTCTCATGTTTGAGGCCGCTAGCACCCGGCTACTTCGCCTTGGAGGGGCGCACTGGAACGCCCCCGACAAAGTGCCGCTGCTTCGTCTTCGAACGATCGAGAACGCCGGGGAATTGTCCATGGCCTTCACGACCGGCATCTTGATCGGCATTGGGGAGACAAATGAAGAACGCGTCGACGCGCTGCTGCTGATCCGTTCGGCGCATGAAAAGTACGGCCACATTCAGGAAGTTATTATTCAACCGTTTCGGGCGAAGCCAGACATTCGCATGGCGGATTCTCCGGAGCCGTCCAAGGAAGATTTGCAGCGCACCATAGCGGTGGCTCGCCTGATACTGGGAGGCGACGTGAACATTCAATCGCCTCCCAATCTGCTTTCGCAAGATTATCCGGAATTACTGATTGCCGGGATCAACGACTGGGGCGGCATATCTCCGGTTACCAAGGACTTCATTAACCCGGAGGCCGCTTGGCCGCAGATTTCGGCGCTGGCCGCGCGAACCGCCTCTGAAGGATTCGTCCTGCGCGAGCGATTGGCGATTTACCCCGAATTTTCCTTGCGGCCCAAGTTTGTCAGCGACCGGCTCCAACCCCACCTGCAGAAGATTCGCAGCGAAGACGGGTACGCTCGGAGTAACCAATGCTGAATCAAATCAATCGCATTTGGAAAGGTATTCCCTGGGATCGCGCGCTGCGCGCTGCCACTCCAGCAGTGGCCGCTGCTCTTGAAAAAGCGCTTGCTGGAAGCGACCTTGGTTTTGAGGAGGGCCTGGCGTTGGCCACCGTCGAAGGGCGGGACCTCGTGGCTCTGGTCAAAGTCGCGGACGAGCTTCGCCGGCAGCAAGTGGGTGACCGCATCACCTACGTGGTGAATCGCAATTTGAATTTCACCAATGTCTGTATTGTGGGCTGCGCGTTTTGTGGATTCAGTCGCAGCGCCGATGCACCGGATGCCTATTTTCACTCGATCGACACGCTGGTGGCTAAATCCGTCGAAGCGGTTGAGCGGGGCGCCACCGAAGTTTGCATCCAAGGTGGACTCCCGAAAGATCTCGATGGGTATTTCTATGTGCGACTCCTTCGCGCCATTAAAGCGCGGCTTCCTGATCTTCATGTGCATGCCTATTCGCCCATGGAAATCACCTATGGCATCGATAAGACGCGTCTGCCCCTCCGAGACTACATGTTAATGCTGAAGGATGCCGGTTTGAATAGCATTCCTGGAACGGCCGCGGAAATCCTGGACGACAGTGTACGCAAGTCTCTCAGTCCAAATAAACTGAAGGTGCCGCAGTGGATAGATGTAATTCGCACCGCCCACAGCATCGGCGTTCCTTCTACTTCCACCATGATGTACGGCCATACCGAGCTTCCGGAACATTGGGTCAGACACATTCTTCTGCTCCGGGAAATACAAAAAGAAACCGCAGGTTTTACTGAGTTCGTGCCATTGGGATTCATCCATTCGGAAACCAGGTTATTTCGGAGCGGACATGCGCGCGCAGGGCATGCGGTCCACGAGGATTTGATTGTCCATGCTTTGGCGCGAGTCCTGCTGCGCGGCTACATCCGCAATATCCAAGTTTCTTGGGTGAAGATGGGATTCGACCTGTCCTTGGAGTGCCTCCAAGCGGGAGCCAATGATTTCAGTGGTACGCTGATGGAGGAAAGCATCTCGAAATCGGCAGGAGCAATATTCGGAGAGAGCATCACTCCTGGTGAACTGCGCGCCATGATCCGGACGATCGGTCGAATACCGGCCGAACGCTCCACGACTTACAGAATTCTGAAAGTCTTCGAGCATTCGGACCCACAGGAACACCTGCCAGCCGGGCGGCTGCCACTACTCTCTGACGCGACGGACCGCGTAGGGTTCAACGCCACGGGTTATTGACGTCTCGTGCGGTGCGCAGACCTTGCGGTCGGTTCGCTAACCGGGCAGTTCTTTCGTTGTCGGATCCATCGACGATCTCGGCTCAAGTCCTGATTAACGGGGCGGTCTCAATGGGTCGACGCAACACTCGCTGGGAGTCTATTTGCAGCAGTCTCAAAGGCTAAAGTCGTTCGCGAGCGTTGATTCGAGCAAAACACTGCCCTGGCTAGTGCTGATTGAGTAGAGCCGGACAGATCGGTTCTCCCGGGAAAGCCCGGCCGGATCAACTGATTAGAAAGTGTTGCGTCGACCGTGTGAGCCGGCCGGGCCAATTGGATATTTTGGGATGATCTTCGCAGCCATTGCGCCGATGGCGAGCACTTGAACGATGAACGGCTTTCTCAGACATATGGAGTACTGAGCCGGCATTGGTCCGAGAACGCGACTACAGCAGTGCATGCTCAGCGCGCTTTCACTGGGACACTGCGTGAAACAGATGCATGATCCGACCACTGGTCGCGTTTGAGGCCGTGGGTTGAGGGTTCTGTATTGCCCTCGACCCGAGAACGGCCGCTCTTTCATCCGGATCGGTGACCGGGGACAGCGTACAGTCGTATAATTTATCTCCGAACTTCAAGCGGACATGCGGATCATGCATGACGTCGGAAACCCACATCTTACCCTGCGGGAACGGCATTCCCACGGGGAACATTGATGTCAAATAAAGCTGACCGTTATGGACGATGAAACCCGTAGTCACGGAGTGAGGAATCAAATACCAAGTTCGCGTCTGCACTTTGTCAGTCCGATATTTCGTGGCGAACGACCAATCGGTGACCGGCGTAGTGACAACCTGTCCACTGAGCCATAGCCCCGGATAATTCCTTGGACCGGGTGTATCCCCGATAGGGTTAAGGCCAGTGATGCGCAGAACTACCAACACCAAAACCAAACAGACTAGGATTGCCCCGGCAATTTTCGCTGCCGTCTTCATAGTAGGCTCCTAAGCGCGAGAAGTGTTTCTTTCCACGAGGAAGCTGGAATTTCCGATTTTGAGTCTCATGCAATATGGTTCAGAGTCTACCATTTCGGTGAAGTAGCTCCCGACGAACGGCTTTACCGGAGCAGTGAAGCACTACTTCAAATGATTGCATAACAACGTCGGCTCCTCGACCCGAGTAGACTCTGGGTTGTCGAGACCACAGGCTCGGGAGAGAGGAGCCGAACATGATGATTATAGGCGTAGATTACCAC
>Ga0210404_10001388_pt1 | contig 10411 bp, 6 predicted proteins | sample IncBWH28MmetaG_FD_155455 | JGI IMG/M metagenome (GOLD analysis project Ga0210404, IMG submission 155455) | Forest soil microbial communities from Barre Woods Harvard Forest LTER site, Petersham, Massachusetts, United States - Inc-BW-H-28-M | ecosystem: Environmental > Terrestrial > Soil >... | reverse complement strand
AGGGAGAACCCATCCATGTCCAAACCTTCCGACCTCGTTCAAGGCACCCTTGATCTTCTACTTCTGAAAATTCTCACCCTCGAGCCGCTGAATGGCTTCGCCATCAGCCTCCGCCTGAAGCAGGTCTCCGGCGATGTTCTGCAAGTCAGTGACGGCTCGCTCTATCCCGCGCTTCACAAGCTGGAGCAGGAAGGCTGGATCAAAGCGGAGTGGCGGCCCAGCGAGAACAACCGCCGCGCGAAATTCTATTCGCTCACGCGCCTCGGCCGGCGCCACCTCGAACGCGAAGCGGACAACTGGAACCGCCTGTCCGCCGCGATTTCTCACGTCATCAAACTAGAGCAGGCCTGACATGCGATTCGAACACTGGATTTACTCGATCCCCCTGCGCATCCGTTCCCTCTTCCGGCGCGACGACGTCGAGCACGAACTCGACGACGAGCTGCAGTTTCACTTGGAGCAAAAAACGCAGCACTATGTGGCCACCGGCCTCTCTGCCGAGGATGCACGACGCAAGGCGCTCCGCGACATCGACGGCCTCGAACTTCGCAAGGAAGAATGCCGCGACGCACGACGCGTCAGCCGACTTGAAGACCTAATCCAGGACCTCCGTTTTTCCATTCGCACGCTGCGAAAGGCCCCTGGGTTTACTGCGGCTGCGGTTTTGACGCTGGCTCTCGGCATTGGCGCGAACGCCGCCATCTTCAGCGTCGTTAACGCCGTGCTCTTTCGCGGGCTTCCCTATCCCAATTCTGAACAGCTCTTCACACTGCCTTCGAATCAGTCCCTTCCCGACCTGGAAGACATTCAGAAGCAAACGAGTTCGTTCGCGGCCATCGGGGGAATCAACACGCAAGCGCTCGACTTCACGGGGCAAGGCGAGCCCGTGCAGATCTCCGGCGGGCTTTGCAACGCGGAACTGTTCGACGCACTCGGAATCCATCCCGTTCTCGGGCGCGCGTTTTCGCCTGCGGAGGACAGTTACGGAGGACCCGCCCTGGTAGTGCTCTCGCACGGCTTCTGGATGCGTTATTTCGGCGGAGACGCTGCGATTATTGGCAAGCCCATTCGTCTTAGCGGCAATTCCTACACCGTAATCGGCGTGCTGCCGCGCGAATTCTGGCTGCCGGGCAGGCCCAAGGACGTACTCGTATCACTCCGTGTGTTTAATCCGTCGGCTGCAAAAGAACGCGGGGTCCATTTTCTCCATACCTATTTCCGGTTGAAGCCCGATGTTTCATTCGCGCAAGCAAGCGCCGAAATGGGAAACGCCGACCAGTGGCTCGCTCTCCACTACCCCGAGGAGAATACCGCGCGTGACTTCGCGGATATCCATCGGCGCCTTATCTCCCTCCAGGAATCAGTCGTCGGCGACGTACGGCTCGAGTTGCTGGTGCTGTTCGCCGCCGTTGGTCTGGTCCTGCTCATTGGCTGCGTGAACTTTGCCAGCCTGCAATTGGCGCGCTGCGCCACGCGTCAGCGCGAGATCGCCATTCGCGCCGCCCTGGGCGCGCCTTCCGGCCGCCTTATCCGCCAAATGCTCACCGAAAGCGTTTTTCTCTCACTTCTCGGCGGAGCTGCCGGGCTGGTCCTCGCGGCCATGGGCGTGCGTCTATTGATGACGCTGACACCGGCGGGCTTTCCGCGAATCGCAAACACTTCGATCGACACCGCGGTTCTCGGGTTCACTTTTGCCATTTCGCTGCTTACTGGAATCCTCTTCGGATTGGTCCCGGCCCTCAACGCTACGCTCTTCGGCGTCAGCGCCAAACTGAAAGAGGACACGCGCACCACGGCTGGCGGAGCATCCGGCCAGCGTCTTCGCAAGTTTCTCGTCGTTTCGGAGATCGCTCTCGCGCTGGTCCTCTTGATCAGCGCGGGCTTGATGATCCGTAGTTTTGTGCTGCTGCATCGCATCGACCCCGGCTTCCGCACCGACAACCTGCTGACGATGCGCCTCGAGCTTCCCGAAGCGCGTTACCGCGAACAAACTAAGCAGCGGCAATTTCACCGGGAATTGCTCGAGGACCTCAACTCCATTCCGGGCGTGCAAGCCGCACTGGTCAGCGAGCTTCCCATGAGCGGCGACTACCTCACCCACAATTTTGTGATCGAAGGCCGCCCGCGGGGTCCAGCAGGCAGTGAACCTGAAGTCCAAACGCGCACGGTCGCCGGGGACTATTTCCGAGTGATGGGAATCCCGCTTCTCTCAGGGCGTGATTTCGGCCCGCAGGACCGCACGGCCGGCCAACATGTTGCTCTGGTCAATCGCGCATTTGTCGCGCAATATTTCCCCGGGCAGGACCCCGTTGGTGCGCGGGTCGAATGGGCGCGCTCGGATCCGCCGGATTGGATGACTATCGTCGGCGTTGTCGGCGATATCAAGCATTTCGGTCCCGATCAGCCCGAAGAGCCGGCGGTCTACGATTTGTATTCCCAAACGGCGCAGAAGTGGAAGCGCTGGATGTATCCCACGATTCGCGGCGCCGCTTCCCCGGGAGCCCTGCTGGCGCAGGTGAAAGAGCGGTTGTGGGCCATCGACAATCAACTTCCTGTAACGCAGGTTTTCACCATGAGCGACGTCCTCGCCGCCTCGCTCGACCACCAGAGATTCAATCTCACGCTTTTCGGAATCTTCGCGGCCGTGGCCCTCGCTCTCGCCGTGGTTGGAATTTATGGAGTGATGTCCTACGCCATCACCCAGCGCACCAACGAGATCGGTATCCGCGTCGCGCTCGGCGCCCAACACGGTAACATCCTGTGGCTCATTCTTGGCCAAGGCTTGCGTCTAGCTCTCGCGGGCGGCGCGCTCGGGATTGTTGCTTCCTTCGCCCTGACGCGTTACATGTCTCATCTGTTGTTCGGCATCAGCCCGCGCGATCCGCAGACTTTCGTAGCCATTCCGTTCGTACTACTTTCCGTCGCCCTTCTGGCTTGCTACATCCCCGCTCGCCGCGCCATGCGCGTCGATCCCATCGTGGCTCTGCGCTACGAATAACAGCGAGCGCGCCGCGTCATTCTCGACTGTCAGTTGATGACAGTTTCCGTGAGGCAGCGCGAAGGAATTGCCAGCGGCGGAAAACTATTCGTGGCCGCCGCCCAGTTCGCGCACGATGGAACCGACGAAGGATTTTGCGTCGCCGAAAAGCATCAGCGTTCTGTCGAGATAGTAGAGCGGATTGTCGATGCCCGCAAAACCCGCGGCCATGCTGCGCTTGATGACCATGACCGTGCGCGCCTTATCCACATCCAAAACGGGCATGCCGAAGATCGGGCTCGAAGCATCGGTGCGAGCCGCGGGATTGGTCACATCGTTCGCGCCAATCACCAGCGCCACATCGGTCTGCGGAAAATCGCCGTTGATTTCATCCATGTCCAAAAGCTTGTCATAAGGAATGTCCGCTTCCGCTAGCAAAACGTTCATGTGCCCCGGCATGCGCCCTGCGACGGGATGAATCCCGAACTTTACGTCGACACCGCGCTTCGTCAGCGCGTCGTATAGCTCGCGGACTTTGTGTTGCGCCTGCGCTACGGCCATGCCGTAGCCCGGCACGATGACCACCTTGTTCGCAGCCGCAAGAATCGCCGCCGCTTCTTCTGGCGTCGCGCTGCGCACCGGACGCGCCTCCTGCTTGCCCGCAACAACAGTCTGCTCCTGCCCAAAGGCCCCAAAGAGCACATTCGAAAACGATCGGTTCATGGCTTTCGACATGTTCACGGATAGAATGAGGCCGGATGCTCCGTCGAGCGCGCCCGCAATGATCAATAATTTACTGTCCAGCACAAATCCCATTGCCGCGGCGGAAAGTCCCGCGTAGGAATTCAACAGGGAGATCACCGTGGGCATATCGGCGCCGCCGATGGGAACGATCATCATCACGCCGAACAAAAGCGGAATCCCCACGATCACCGGAAAGAGAAATGTCTTTTCCGGGTGCATCACCAGCATCCCGGCGACGACAATTGCCACGCCCAGCAGTCCGAGGTTAACGAAGTTCTGTCCTTTATAAGTAATCGGCCGCTGCGGCAAGACTTCCTGCAGCTTTCCCGCGGCCATCAAGCTGCCCGTGAACGTCAGCGAACCGAGAATGACTTCCAGCGAGAGCACGCCCATCATGAAGCGCGGCACATCGGGCGTGCGCAGATAAAATTCCGCCGTGCCTACCAGAGTTACGCACAGCGCGCCAAACGCATGGCTCAGCGCCGTCCGCTGCGGCACGGCGGTCATGGCCACTTCGCCGAGTGGAACGCCGATGATCGTTCCCAGCACCAGCGCGATGATGATCCATTTGTATTCCACGATGCCGGTGTGCAACAAAGTCCCCGCAATCGCCAGCAGCATACCCAGCTCACCGGCGAAAACTCCGCGCCGCGCCGTCTTAGGAGAGCTCAACCACTTCAACGCCAGAATGAAAAGCGCTGTGGCAATCAGGTAAGTAATTTCGATGATTTGATCCCTGCCGGGGAGATTGATCATGGCTTCTTGGGCCCGCTGGCTTTGAACATGCGGAGCATGCGGTCGGTAATCAGGAAGCCTCCGACGATGTTGCTGGTGGCCGCGACGATAGCGATAGTGCCAAGTATTTTCGCAAGCGTGGCACCATGCGCATGGAATTCGCCAGCGAGGAGAATCGCTCCCACCACGGCGATGGCATCCAGTGCATTCGTAAGCGACATCAGCGGAGTGTGGAGCAGCGGCGAAACCCGGCGGATCACTTCAAATCCGATGAAAGCCGCGAGCATGAAAACGTACAGGCTGGTGAGCAGGTCCAGCTTCATGACTTTGCCACCTCCTTCGCATCTGCTGGCAGGGCCGGCAGCGCAAAGAACTCCCTCACCCGCGCGTTGATTACTTCTCCGGCGCGCGTCAGCATTGTCTCGCGAATGATTTCATCATCCATATTCAGTTGAAGCTTTCCGTCTTTCACGAGGTGCAGCAGGAACGCGGTCACATTTCTCGCATACAGCTGGCTGGCATGATACGGCACGGTGCTCGCCAGGTTGAACCACCCGATAATCGTCACACCATGCTCCACAACAATTTCTCCGGGGCGCGTCAATTCACAATTACCTCCGCGTTCACCCGCCAAATCCACAATCACGGATCCGGGCGCCATGCTGGCCACCATTTCCTTGGTCACCAGGATCGGCGGCTTCTTCCCGGGGATTACCGCCGCGCTGATCACCACATCGCTTTCGGCAACGACTTTTCCGAGCAAATCCCGCTGCCGTTTGTAGAAAGTTTCATCCTGCGCGCGCGCATAGCCGCGGGCATCTTCGGCGTCCTTCGCTTCAATAGGGAGTTCAACGAACCGTCCGCCGAGGCTCTGCACTTGTTCTTTCGCAGCAGGCCGCAAATCATACGCGGATGCCACCGCCCCAAGACGGCGCGCAGTGGCAATCGCCTGCAAACCCGCCACCCCTGCGCCGATCACCAGGACGCGGCCCGGAGTGATGGTTCCCGCTGCCGTTGTAAGCATCGGAAAAATTCGCGGTGAAGTGTCTGCGGCTAGCACCACCGCTTTGTAGCCGCAGATGGTGGCCATCGAGGAGAGCACGTCCATGCTCTGCGCGCGCGTAGTTCGCGGCATCAATTCCACGGAAAACGAGGTCACACCCTTCGAGGCGATTTCCTTGATCGTGTCCAGCGAGCCTAGCGGCCGCAGAAATCCGATGAGCACTTGGTCGTGCTTGTAAAGCGCCACGTCGGCTTTGCCGGTCTTGTCATTGGATCCATAGCACAGGATCTGCACCACGATATCAGCGGCGCGAAAAACCTCGCTGCGATCGGCGGCAATCTTTGCGCCTTTGGCTGCATAATCTCCATCCGGATAACCTGCGCCGATTCCCGCTCCAGCCTCCACCACCACTTCCAGTCCCGCTTTGGCCAGGTTGGGAATCGCAGCGGGTACCAGCGCAACGCGCCGCTCTCCGGGAAAACTCTCTCTGGGCACACCGACAATCATCAAACTTCCTCCGCATTGTAAAACCAAACGCGCCAATTGAGATTCGAATGGATCGAAGAGAGTTTTTCAAACCGTCTCAAAACAAAGGCCTCTTTCCGGCAGGCTTGACGACCACAAAGCATACACTCACAAGCCCCAAATTCGTTAGGACCGCAGATTTGTTTTGTGATTGCGGCACCTTTCCCTCCGCGTAGCACAGGGTTCGAGGGCGGGACGATTCAGGTTATAATCCGACATGCGATTCCGCCACTACTTCAGGCAGACGCTCCTCATCGCCTCGCTCTGCGCTCTTTTCTCTATTCCCGCTCTCGCGCAGGACCCTTCGTGGCAAAAAGATCTCGCCGCATGGCGCGCGCAGTACGTCGAAAATCTCTTGAAGCCGGACGGCTGGCTCTCCCTCACCGGCCTCGAATGGCTGCAGCCCGGAAACAACTCTCTCGGTTCCGCAGTGGACAACAAAATTCATCTCGCCGCCGGAAACCCCGCGCATCTTGCGATTCTCCATCTCGAAGGCGAAACGGTCACTCTGAATCCTCCTCCCGGCGGTTTTCCACCGGACTTTCTTGTCGCGGGCGCCCCCGCGAAACCGCAGGCGCTCCGCGCCGAGCCCAACAATGACAAAGTTTCGCCCCATCTCACCATCGGCACGCTCAACCTGTACGTCATCCGCCGCGAAGAGCGTTTTGCCTTGCGCGTCAAGGATTCCCATTCTCCCGCGATCGTGGGATTTCATGGACTCAATCTGTATCCGCCGGATATTTCCTATCGCGTCACCGCCAAGTGGATCCCTTACTCACCGCCAAAAACCATCACGCTCGCCACGCTGGTCGGCACCAAATACGATCAGCCCGTTCCCGGAGCAGCCGAATTTACGCTGCAAGGAAAAACGTTTCGTCTCGAGCCGGTCCTTGAAGATCCCGCGGTGGCCAAGCTTTTCTTCATTCTCCGCGATACCACCAGCACCACGACCACCTACGGCGCCTGCCGCTTCCTCTACACCGGCTTCCCCACCAATGGCCTCGACAAACTCGGCGAGCTCGTCCTCGATTTCAATCACCTCGAAAATCCTCCGTGCGCCTACACGCCCTATTCCACCTGTCCTCTTCCCCCACCAGGCAACCGGCTTCCCATTGCTCTCCCCGTCGGCGAGCAGCGCTATCACTGAGTTGCTTATTTTGAAATTGTTCGCGGACTGTCGCACAATAGATTAGTTATCCGGACAATGGCTTCCGCAAACTCCAATTTGCCCTCGTCGAACAACGATTCCGCCGCCCGCGAGAAACTGATCACCCTCCGCTTGGCACTCCTCAAGCTGCACAAGACGCTCCTGAACATGGAACGCCGCGAGTACGAGCGCGAGCATGGCTACGTGAACACCGGCGAGCTCTTCCGCCTGGTCATCGACCACGCGCAGTTCGCCTGGCTCCACAATATCTCCGAATTCGTCGTGCGCATCGACGAAACGCTCGCCGCCAAGGAACCCATCACCGCCGAATACACCAGCGGCTCCATTGCCCTCGCCCGCAAAATGTTCGTGCCCACGGAATCCGGCGACGCTTTCCAGAAAAAATACTTCGACGCCATTCAAAGCGATCCCGCGGTGGTTATCGACCACGCCGAACTCGCCCGCCTCTTCAACAACGAGCCCCCCGATTCTTCCAATCCTTGAACCTTGCTTCCGTGAAAAAGCTCAACGCACAAAACTCTGTCCGCCGCCTCCGCCGCACGGAGCTTCCCGCGGACACCATCGCTCTCGCGCGCTTCCTCATCGGCAAAGTCGTCGTCCATGATCTCCCCGCCGGGCGCCTCAGTGGCCGCATCGTCGAAACCGAAGCCTATCCGCCAGGCGATCCTGCCGGGCACCATTTCCGCGGCCCCACGCCGCGCATTCGCTCGATGTACCTTGCACACGGCCACGCCTACATCTTTTTCAACTATGGCGCGCATTTCATGCTCAACGTCGTGAGCGAACCTGCCGGAACAGCCGCGGCAATTCTCATTCGCGCGCTTGAACCACTCGATGGAATCGATCTGATGCGGCAAAACCGCAACATCACTCGTCTTCTGGACCTGACCCGTGGCCCCGGCCGCCTCGCTGCCGCGTTTCGAATCGACCGCCGCCACGATGGCCTGGACCTTTGCGCTTCCCGCAATCTCTGGCTAGGCGTCACCCGTCTTGCCGCCGGTCCCATTAGCAAAACCGTGCGTATCGGCATCTCTCGCGCGGCCGATCTTCCTCTGCGCTTCTACGAACGCGGCAATCCCTTTGTTAGCGGCCCAAAACGCCTCCTTCTCCCCATTCCCGCGCGCAAGCAACCTGTATCCCGATAAATGTTCCGCTCTTCACGAACTTCCGGGGACTCTCAGTCTTTCTTGCTCAGTATTCCTTCGGGCTCTTCATCCGCTTTCCTCCGCCGATCCACATAACTCTCAAGCAGTTCATCAAGTTCCTGGGGCCGGATCGGTTTGGTAAGGTAGCCATCCATTCCTCCCGCCAGGCATTTTTCGCGATCGCCTTTCATGGCATGCGCCGTCAAAGCCACGATCGGAAGATGACTTCCAGTAGCCTTTTCTTTCTCTCGAATTTCTGTGGTGGCCTCGAAGCCATCCATCTCCGGCATCTGCAAATCCATCAACACCAGGTCGAAACTCTCTCTCTCGAATGCCGTAACCGCCTCGCGCCCGTTGCCGGCAACCACCACAAAGTGGCCCCTCTTTTCCAGGAGGCGCATGGCCAGCCGCTGATTGACCAGATTGTCCTCCGCGAGAAGAATGCGCAGCGAGGACGCAGGCTCACGCGCATCCTGCAACGAATACCGGGTGATCAGCGGAATCGCCCCCTTCTGTTCCTTGGCTCCGAGCACCCGGGCAATCGCCTCGCGCAATTCGGACTGCCGTATCGGCTTCAGCAGATACGCAGAGACTCCCAACTCCTGACAACGCTCGGCATCCCCCCGATGCCCCGCCGAACTCAGCATCATGATGGTCGCCGTGCCTAGCTCCGGCTTTTGCCGAATGCGCTCCACCAGCTTGAACCCGTCCATCCCCGGCATGTGCATGTCCGTCAACACCAGCCCGTAAGGAGTTCCCGCTTCCCGCGCCGCGCCTAGCTCCGCAAGCGCTTCTCCCCCTCCTTCCGCGCACCTCACCTTCATCTCCCAGCGTTTCAGCATTCCTTCCAGGATGCGCCGGTTGGTCCGGTTGTCATCCACCACCAGGACTCGCACGCCATGCAGTATTTCTGGCGGGGCTATCGTTCCGATTTTCATCATCTTCGATTCCGCGACTCGCAGCCGCACTGTGAAATGAAACTCGCTTCCCCGCCCCATCTCGCTGGTTATCCAGATTTTCCCGCCCATCATCCCTACCAAGCGCGTGGAAATGGTCAATCCCAGACCCGTCCCTCCATATTTTCGAGTCGTCGACGTGTCCGCCTGCGCGAACGGTTCGAAAATGGACTCCAGCTTCTCCTCTGCGATGCCAATTCCGGTATCCGCCACTACGAAGTGCAGCAAGAGATCTTTTCCGTCACAGACCTCGTTCTTCACTTTCAGAGCCACCTCACCCTTGTTTGTGAATTTAATGGCGTTGCCTAGGAGGTTGATGACCACCTGCCGCAGCCGGCTCGAATCTCCCCGCACCATTTCCGGCACTTCTGGCTCCACTTCGCAGAGCAGCTCCAATCCTTTTTCGTCCGCGCGCAGGGCGAGAGTCCTCAGCGTTGTTTCCAGGCAATCCCGCAAACTGAAATCAGCGTCTTCCAGGTCGATCTTTCCGGCTTCGATCTTTGAAAAATCCAGAATGTCGTTGATTACCGTGAGCAGGGAATCGCCGGACATCTTCACGGTTTCCAGGTACTCGCGCTGTTCGGCGGTAAGCTCCGTCCCCAGCGCAAGATCCGTCATGCCCATCACGCCGTTGAGCGGCGTGCGAATTTCATGGCTCATGTTGGCCAGAAATTCACTCTTGGACCTGCTCGCGGCTTCCGCGGCCTCTTTTGCATGCCGCATCCCTTCTTCGGCCTGCTTCCGTTCTGTTATCTCAAGTTGAAGCTCTTCCGTGCGGGCCAGCACCCGCAATTCCAGCTCTTCCTTCGCGCCATGCAAGGCTGCGTCGCGCTCCTGAATCCGCATCAGCATTTGGTTGAAAGAGCTGACCAGCTTTCCTAACTCATCTTTACTTCCTTCGGGAGCGCGCAAGGCATAGTCTTCTTTGGTCGAAACTCGTTCGGCCAGCGCGGCAAGCTGGAGGACCGGCTCCGTGATCAAGCGCACCAGCCGCGAAGACACCAGGAAAGTCGCGGAAGCGCCTAGCAGAAGCACCAGCAGGGAGATTTCTCGGTATCTCGCCATTTTCGCTTGAAATTCGGAAAGATCCGAAATGATCACGATCGATCCGACCTTTTCGCCTCCCAGAAAAATGCTGTGGTGCAACGTCAGATTCTC
>Ga0210404_10001387_pt1 | contig 10416 bp, 7 predicted proteins | sample IncBWH28MmetaG_FD_155455 | JGI IMG/M metagenome (GOLD analysis project Ga0210404, IMG submission 155455) | Forest soil microbial communities from Barre Woods Harvard Forest LTER site, Petersham, Massachusetts, United States - Inc-BW-H-28-M | ecosystem: Environmental > Terrestrial > Soil >... | reverse complement strand
AGTCCCGCCGCGCTGGCCGATGAAGCGAAAGCCGCTCACGAAAAATTAGTCGAAATGGTTGCCGAGGGCGACGATGAGTTGATGGAAGAATTTTTCCGCGAAGGCACCATTCCCATCGAGGATCTGATCCCCGGCGTGCGCAAAGCGATCGTCGCCGAAAAAATCTTTCCGGTCCTGATGGTCTCCGCGCTCCGCAATGTCGGCACCGCCAGCCTGCTCACCTTCATCACCGATGTCTTCCCGCATCCCGACGAGCATTCCCAGGTCGGCTTCAAGGAACCGAAGGGCCAGGGCGACCGCATCGAGCGCAAGTACGACGACACCCAGCCGCTTTCACTCTTCGTTTTCAAGACCCTCGCCGATCCTTTCGCCGGCCGCATCAACTATTTCAAGGTAAAAAGCGGCGTGCTGAAGAACGACGCCACCCTGCTCAACTACAACCGCAGCCTCCCCGAACGCTTTCAGCACACGCAGGTCGTTCAGGGCAAGCAACTCACCGAAATCCCGGAACTCCACGCAGGCGACATCGGCGCCATCGCCAAGCTGAAAGAAACCACCACCGGTGAAACGCTCGGCGACAAAAACTCGCCGATCTACTACCCGCCTGCGCAGCTTCCCGAGCCTTCTATCACCTTTGCTATCGAGCCCAAGACCCGCGCCGATGAAGACAAAATCGGCGTCGGCATTCACAAAATCATGGAAGAAGATCCAGCATTGCGATTCTCGCGCGATGCGCAGACCAAGGAATTTTTGCTCGCCGGCTCAGGCCAGCAGCACATCGAAGTCGTCGTTGCCAAGCTGCACAAGCGCTACCACGTCGACCTCACGCTCAAGCCGCCCAAGGTCCCCTACCGCGAAACCATTCGCGGCAAAGCCGACGCCGAAGGCAAGCACAAGAAACAGTCCGGCGGTCACGGCCAATTCGGCGTCTGCCGCGTCAAGATGGAGCCTATCGAGCGCGGCAAGGGCATTGAGTTCGTCGACGACATTTTCGGCGGCTCCATTCCCAAGAACTGGATTCCCTCCGTGGAAAGAGGAATTCGCGAAGCCGCCGCACGCGGCTATCTCGCCGGCTTCCCGATGGTCGATTTCCGCGCCATTCTCTACGACGGCAAATACCACGACGTAGACTCCTCGGACATCGCCTTCAAAATCGCCGGCTCGCTCGCCTTCAAGGAAGCCATGAAGCAAGCCCGGCCAGTTTTGCTCGAGCCGGTCATGCACGTCGAAGTCTATGCTCCCGATCAATATTCGGGCGACCTGATGGGCGACCTCAGCTCCCGCCGCGGACGCATCGCCGGAAGCGATCTGCGCGGCCACAACGTAATCATCAAAGCGCAGGTGCCCTTCGCCGAAATGCTCACCTACGCCAACGACCTCATCTCCAAAACGCAAGGTCGCGCCACCTACTCCATGGAATTTTCCCACTACGACTACGTGCCCAACGAACTCGCCGAGAAAGTAATCGCCGCCCACAAGCCGCACGCCGAGCACCTCGTTGAAGAAGAAGCCTAGCCGCACGTCGCAGCTCTGCGGCTTTTCCCCCGGGAACGCCAATCTCCGGATTGGCGGGACTCAAAGAAGAGCCGTAAAGCCGTACTCGGTTGGATTGTTCATCCGAACGCTGACTGGAAGCAGCGATTGTAAATCTCCATAGTCCATGTACGATAAATGCCAATGCGGATAGGCTCTGCATCTCGGCTCTTGATTTTCCTGTGCGTTGCGATAGCTTTGCTCGTCGTCACGACGCAGCCTTTACTTGGCCTGCTTTTCGCCTTCTTAATCCCGGTTTGGTTCTTCATAACCGAAGTTGTCAACGCCCCGCTACCTTGCGTCTGCAACGCACCCACACCGCGTCCGTTCCCTTCACGTCCCGTTTTCTCCCCTCGCCCACCTCCGCTTAGCTAACTCCTGGCGCACAAGCGGCCGTCTAGCGACGGCACAAATCAACACGTTCCGGTTGTGTCTCACTACTCACTCGCGATTACAACCATTGCCGAGACTCTGCGTCTCGGCGGGAGATTCATGCTGCTCAGAAATGTATTGCGCAAGATCTTTTTATGCATAGCCCTTGGAGGACACCCAGTTCTCGGAATCGGAATGAGCCAGCAGAAAATCGAGGAACTCCTGCACGCAATGCATCAAACGAGGGTCGAGATGACTGTTTCCGATGACGAAAAGGCCAGCGATCCGGATCGCTAAGAGAAGTGGGGCAGGAACATTCCTGTATGGCGGCGGTGTTCCGCCCAGCCGGGACCGAATTCTTGCGTAAGGAAGGATTCTTCGCGGCGGGCTTTTATGTAAAAGGAAAGCCAGGCAACGGCTAAGGCCAGCAAGCCGCGAACTTCGCCTACGGCGACTGCGCTGCCCAGCAGCGCCAACAAAATCCCCGTGTAAATCGGATGACGAATCGTACGGTAGGGCCCGGTGCGAATCAATTCATGCCCTTCCTTGAGAGTGACGACGCCGCTCCAATTGGAGCCAAGATGCCAGCGCGCCCAAAGTGCTATAGCCACACCCGCAGCGGTGAGCAGAACACCGACCCACCCCGCCGCATCGCTTGCAGGAACGAAACGAGCACCAAGCCACCCATAGTGCGCCGCAGGCCGGTCCAGCAGGTAAAACGCGACCACCAGAGGTAGCACGTAGCGTAAACGCTGCGTCCAGCTCTCGCGCTGCTTGGTTTTCTTGCGCTTGAACGCGGACACCAGCCAATACAGCCCGAACAGAATCCAGAGCGCATTGATCCATTCCCGTTGCGATGAGAAATCCATTAGTGCGCCTCCGATACGTCCCGTAGCGCAGGTTTACCCTGATCCTCGAAGGGTCGTGAGTCTTCGCAACCCTGCGGCTTTTTCCTCCGGGAACGCCAACTCTGCCCCATCCCGCGGTTCAGCGGGATCAATCTCCCGATTGGCGGCGCCATAACACTGAGACTCTGCATCGGTTCGTATCGACTGCGAACTTAAGTTAGAATGCCGCGCTGCTGAAACACACCTTTTTCTCGGAGCGTATTCGATGACTAACGGCAGTTACCTGCATCGCAGACTTCTGGCCAGTAGCTTCGCCGCTAGTGTTTGTTTCTGGTTCGCCATCTCCCCAGCCTTCGCCCAGCAATCCGCTTCCCATGATCCCGCAGAGCCGCAGCAAGGTCAGCCGCACACAAAGTTGTTACCGCGGCCAGCCGGAGCCATCGCGCGGAAAAGCGTCGACGAAAAATCGATGCGCGCCCTCATCGACCAACTCGTTTCCTGTGGCACTCGCCTCTCTCTTTCTTCCTGGACCGACGCAAAGCGCGGCATTGGCTGCGGCCGCGATCATATCGTGGCTCGCTTCAACGAGATCGCCAAAGATTCCGGCGGCAAGCTGCAAATCGTGGTCGACAAGTTCGACTCCACCTCCGAGCGCACTTCAGGCAAGCCGCTCCCCCTTCAAAGCGTTTACGCCATCCTTCCCGGCTCCGATCCAAAGCTCGCAAAAACAATCTTCATCGTTTCTGGCCACTACGATTCGCGGCCATCCGACGTGATGAACACCGACGCAGACGCACCCGGCGCGGACGACGATTCCTCCGGCGTTTCCGTCAGCGTGGAGTCCGCGCGTTTGCTCAGCAAAGCCCCTGCGGACGGCAAGGGCGGATACCGCGCCACGCTTCTCTTCGCTGCCATCTCCGGCGAAGAGCAAGGCCTGCTCGGCGGCTATCGCTTGCTCGATTGGGCCAAGCAGCAGGGCTACACCATCGGAGGCATGCTCGATGACGACATCGTTGGCGATGATCCTTCGCCGGGAGCGCCCCATCGCGTCCGCCTGTTCTCCGGCAATGGCGAAATCGATGACAGCGATTCGCCCGGTCGCGAGCTGGCCCGCGCCATCGAAGAAATCGACGGCCGCGAACATATACGCATGATTTTTCGCGTCGATCGCTACGGTCGGGGCGGCGACCACTATCCGTTCTTCAAAGCCGGGCTCCCCGCCGTTCGTTTTACAGAACCGCTCGAGGACTACACCCACCAGCATCAGACGCCGCGCACGGAAAACGGCGTTGAGTATGGCGACTTCGCAAAATATCTGAACGCGAGCTTCCTCGGCGACGTCGCGCGCAACAATGCCGAGGCTCTGCGCCAACTAGCGATGGCTCCCGCCCCGCCAACAAATGCCAGGCTCACCGGCGCCGTCACTCCAGACGCCAAAGTTTCCTGGTCCGCCGAGGATGATCCGGAGCGCGCCGGCTTCGAAATCCTCTGGCGCGAAACAACCGAGCCGCGTTGGCAGGTCTATGACCTCGCCGCATCCCCCGGCGAAACCGTTCTGCGCGGCGTCTCCACCGACAACCATTTCTTCGCCGTCCGCGCCGTAGGCAAAAATGGCGCCCGTTCCATCGCCGTACCCACAGAAATGGAACGCCGACCCCCACCTCTACCCGCTGGCGCAAAGCAATAGGCTTTGGCCTTAGGGCTCAGCGGCATCCGCGCCGCCGAGTCGACAGGCAGCCAAACTTACGCGTGTCGGTTCCTTCCTAAGAAAACGGAGCGCACCATTTTCACGGCTGGAAGAAGGTCCGTGTCACCCGAAATAATGAGCGCTTTTTCGCACCTTTCCTCGATTGCACGGACATCATAACTCCTGTGCGGTTCATAAGGCCGTAAAATCCGCTTAGGAGATAAGAGATGAATAGACGTTCGTTTTCGGCAAGCACTTCGGGTGCAGCCGGCGCTGTTGCGCCAGCCGGCGGTCAGTCCGTGCAGGCAGGGCCGACGTTTCGGTGGCCCAAAACAATTATCCCCGTCCCAACACCTTCTCCGAAGTTTCAGCGCGTAGAGGATGGAGTCCCGGACACCCAACTGACTCGCGAGGCTACCGGACTTCTCCGAGAGTTCAGCACGCCTCTGCTCGTTAACCACTCTCACCGCGTCTTTTTCTGGGCCAATGAGCTTGGTAGGCAAATGGGGGAAAAATTCGATGTGGAGCTTCTGTTTATCTGCGCTGCATTCCATGATCTTGGCTTGTTGAAGAAGTTCAGCAGCGCGGCCGATCGCTTTGAAGTTGATAGTGCAAACGCCGTCCGCCAGTTCCTGGAACATCATGGCGTGCCGGAGGCTCGAATCCAAACCGCCTGGGACGCTATATCTCTACATACGACTCCCGGCATCGCACAGTACAAGCAGTTGGAAGTCGAGCTATTGTTCAATGGTGTTGGTCTGGATGTGCTCGGCATCGGATACGAGAAATTCCCCGAAGACCTGCGCAAAAAGGTGGTCGCGCAGTTTCCGCGCCTCGACTTCAAACAAGGCATCGCCAAGGCATTTCTTGGCGGTTTTGAGCACAAGACGCAGTCGACGGAAGGAACGTGCAATGAGGATATCTGCTCCCATTTCATCCGCAACTACAAGCGGAGCAATTTTTACGAGCAGATCCAGAATTCACCGTTTCAGAATTCGTAGATCCGTAAAATCGCGTCTCGGCGTGGATCAAAGACCGGGGAATTCTCCGGAAGAGAAGTTGCAAGTTGCTACTCCTCCAGTCGGCGTGCGCGAAGCACTAAGGAGAAGACCCGATTGCGGGGTCTCGTTGCTTGTGATTAGCTGCGAGCCCCGCAAACCCGACCCAACCCACAAACCAGCGAGTAACAGTTCGAGATTGGAGGACATATGAGCGACCAACGCGAACAACAACGACCTCTAACAACAACCGATGCCGGCAGCCCCGCGCCGAGCGACGATACCTCCCTCACGGTCGGCGCCGGCGGCCCCGTGCTGCTGCAGGATAGGTACCTGAACGAGAAGCTGGCCCACTTCGTGCGCGAGCGCATCCCCGATCGCGTGTACCACGTCAAGGGCGGCGGTGCCTTCGGCTACTTCGAGGTGACCGCCGACGTCACCCAGTGGACCAAGGCCGCCTTCCTCAACAGAGTTGGCAAGCGCACGCCGTTGTTCCTGCGCTTCTCGATCGTGGCGGCCGACGAGGGCGCCCCCGACACGGACCGCGACGTGCGCGGCGTCGCCATCAAGTTCTATACGGAGGAGGGCAACTACGACATGGTCGGCAACAACACGCCGATCTTTTTCATACGCGACCCGATGAAGTTCCCCGACTTCATCCACTCGCAGTTGCGTCTGCCCGACACCGGCATCCGCAGCAACAACATGCAGTGGGACTTCTGGACCCTCTCGCCCGAGTCGGCCCACCAGGTAACCTGGCTGATGAGCGACCGCGGCACGCCGCGCACCTGGCGCAACATGAATGCCTACGCCAGCAGCACGTACATGTGGGAGAACGCCGCCGGCAAGAAGTTCTGGGTCAAATACCACTTCAAGGCCGAGCAGGGCATTCAGAACTTCACCGACGCCGAGGCCAGGGCCATGCGCACCGAAGACCTCGACTACCACCGGCGCGACCTGTGGGATGCGATTGCCCGCAAGGACTACCCGGCTTGGCGCCTGGAGATGCAGATCATGCCGTTCGAGGATGCGGCCAACTATCGGTTCAACCCCTTCGACCTGACCAAGGTCTGGCCGCACAAGGACTACCCGCTAACTCCGATCGGCCGGATGGTGCTCGACCGCAATCCCGATAACTTCTTCGCCCAGGTCACGCAGGTCGCGTTCGAGGTGTCGAACTTCGTCCCGGGCATCGGGCCCAGCCCGGATCGCATGGTGCTGGGGCGGTTGTTCGCCTACGGCGACTCGGCCCGCTATCGCGACGGCGCGAACTATGATCAATTGCCGATCAACAAGCCGGTCAACGAGGTGCACAACTACAACAAGGACGGCCCGATGCGCTACCGCCACAATGCAAACCAGCCAGTCTACGCGCCGAACAGCTACGGCGGCCCGCGAGCCGACCCGCAGCGCTACCGCGATCCGAGCTGGTTTGTGGAAGCTGCCGAGATCATGCGCACGGCCTACATGACGCACAAGGACGACAACGACTTCATCCAACCCGGCACGCTCTACCGCCAGGTGATGTCGCCCACCGATCGGGACCATCTGGTCGGCAACATCGTCTGGCACTTGAGCCAGGGGGTAGAACGCTTCATCCAGGAGCGCGCGGTGAAAAGCTACTTGTCCCCGATCGACCCCGACCTGGGAGCGCGGGTAGCCAAAGGCCTCGGCTTAGAAGTCACGCCTAAGTCAACTGTTGTCGGCAAGCCCGGATAATTCGGTGCGCCTCAACGGCGCAGATCACCAGTAGAGGAAGGAGCCGCCCGTGTAGAGGGTCCCGTGCCAAAAAAGCTTGACGGGCGCCGCGCAAGGGTTCTGACCATCGGGAACTGTACTTGTGGCACCCTCGTCCCGCTGAAACCAACGAGAGTGCAAAAGGACACGTTTTTGCGCCACTTTTCGGCAATTAGCGTCGGTTTCCTGCAGCGGAATTCGAGCATCAGTATTGGGGACAGGAAACACAATCCCCATTGCTTCAGCGTTAGTGCTTGGCAGGTTGCGATGCGGGCGGTCCGTCTACTCCGAAATCCCACACGTACAAGTTCATTCCGTCCGGCAAAATCTCCGCCAGCGCGTACTCGCCGGGCGGCAGCGGTTCTCCCAGCGTAAAGCGGTACACGGTTGCGGCTATTTCCCACCGTTGAATCGCAATCGATTTCCGTTCAACTCCCATATCCTGCCCAAACATGCTGCGGATCGACTCCAGCTGCCGCTTATTCCCTCTTACTGTGGCGCGCACCAACTCCACCTCCGGCCCTGATTCGCCGGGGCGGCTGCTTCGATACACGCTCGAATTCCGGTCTGGATCCGGTGGCGCCTCTCGCAGATAAAACTCCGGTCCGCTCGAACTGATTCGCGTCTTGGCCTTCGCTCCCGGAATTTCCACGTTGCGCTTTCCCGGCACAATGGGAATCGGCGAAAGCACCTGCTTCAGGAACGTCTTCTTGTCCGTCTTTACCTGCGAACCTACCTGCTCAATCGGGGTTACCGACTTACCCTCAATCGCAAACATCCCTTCGCCCGGCGGCAAAAATATCCCCGGAGCCACCTGCAAGCTGGCGTCAACGTCCAGCACCGTCTCAATCCTATTAGCCTCTTCCTGGGCGTGGATCTTTCCCAGCAGCGCCGTTGAAGCCTTGTCCGCCTCTCCCTGCGCCTTGGCCGTAGCCTCCCAGTCCACCATGGCTGCCGGAATCTCCTCCCAAGCACCGCGCTCCAAACTGAAATAGCGCACCCGGTCGCCCTTTCGCTCATACTCGCGCACCAATTGGAAGTTTCCATCCTTCAGCATCAGCTTCTTGCCACGCGTCAGCCTGGCGCCTGCCGCAGAATCGCCCGAATCTTGCCCCGAATCTTGCTTGGTGTCAGGGCTTGCCTGACGTTGGGTCGACACCTGCGCGCCGGCTAACACCAGCTTGGCAGCGCTACTCGCAGCCAAGCACGCGAAAGCAACCAGCCAGAAGACACGGATGGATACGGAAGAGCGGCTCATACGGGGTTCCTAGGAAGTGCGATGCGCCACATCACGCCTCGGTTTTCCTGTCAGGCACGAGCATAGCGCCGCGCCAAGGGCTCGGCAACTGGATTGAAATAAGGAACTGGGGCCAACAGAGTCAGCCAAAGAAACCAGCGCCCGCAGGAAAGGGGCATTTTCAGCACCAGCTTGGCAAAATTCTTGAACCTAAATGAAAAAACTCTCCGCTCGTCCGGAGAGTTCAAAGGACTTGGACCCCAACTCAAAACAGCACTTCGCTGGCCCGCTTTCTCAGCGGCAACCCGCGCGTTTTAGTGCGTGCAGCGCGGGAACAGCGTCACCAGCACCATCAAATCTGACAGCGTGAACAGCCACTGATCCGCCTGAATGCCCGCTGCTTCCGCTGCCCTTGCGATGAATCCCAGGTGCCGGCTTTTCGCAAAGTTGTGCAGGTGGTCCACGCAAATCCCCGTGAGATTGGCCACCTCGTTATCGGTGAAAATTTTCTGGCTCGCTTTGACAGTAACCACGACGTTGGCCCTCGTTTCTTCTCCGCCTTACTTCACCCTACCCCGTTAGATGCTGGCCGCATCTTAGGGGCTGCAATGATCTAAGAGCAATAGTCGTTCCGTTAGTCAAGCGTAAAACGATTCGGCTAGTACTTCGCGCCCAAAATCGCGGGAAACGCAGGTTTTCGCAGGCTCCTACCTTAAAGAACATTTAGTACCGGAGCGCACAAAATTCACGTCATTGTAAAATTTGTCCACTTTTCGCGAACCGTCTCCGCAATCCCATATTGCGCGTTCGCGTTGCCTACCATAGTTCTGGTAGGAATTTCATGGTTGTTTTGTCGAATTCTGAATAGCTTTCGGTAGGCTCGCCGCAAGTTCGCGCATCTGCTTTTCGTGCCGAATCTGATGCGACCCTAAAAACGAAAACCATTCGTAGCCGTTGAGTGACCCTAAGAACGGATGGCGCCACCTGTAGGCGCTCAGATCTCGGTTCCTGGTTTCCTCCATCAAGGCCAGTGTGCGCCCCCGCACCTCTCGCAGTTCCGCGAGCATAGTTTCCTTTTCGCGCAGGAGTTGCGGATCCACGGGAATTGGCGTTTTCATCCGGACGAAGCGCATTTCCGCCAGGACAAAAGGAAGGCGAAATCGCTTCAACAACGGAATTTGCCTTGGCTGCTTCTGAAGAATTCGGTCCACCGTTGCGATCACCGTTCGCTCCACGGTCACCACGTGGGCGATGAGTTCGGCGGCGGACCAGACGCCTTCGCGGGGAGATGTTTTCCAAAGCTCGGCGGGGATTGCATCGGCTGCTCGCAGCAGGTCATGCTGCGAACGCGCCAGTTTCTTGAAGATGGGTTCGAGCCGGATCACGACGCTTTTCGAGAACGTTGACGCTGATTACAGATCATCGCTACGGTGTGACGCTAAGGTGTCGCGCTACAGTGTGGCGCCGCCCGCTTGCTCGAAGGCTTGCGCCAATTGCAGGACGCGGCCTTCCCCGAACGGTGGACCGAAAATCTGCAAGCCGACCGGGAGCTTTCCGCAGATCTTGCCACAAGGCACCGAAATCCCAGGCACTCCCGCCAAAGACCCTGTAACCGTATAAATATCAGCAAGATACATCTGCAGGGGGTCGTCTGTTCGCTCGCCTAGTTTGAAGGCGGGAACCGGCGAAGTGGGGGTCACAATCGCATCTATCTTCGTGAATGCGTCACGGAAGTCCTGCGCGATCAGGGAGCGCACCTTCTGGCCTTTTAGGTAGTACGCATCGTAGTAGCCGGCAGAGAGGACGTATGTGCCGAGGACGATGCGGCGTTTCACCTCGGCGCCAAAGCCCGCACCGCGCGTCTTGCGATACATGGAGAGCAGGGAATCGCCATCCACGCGCAGCCCATACCGCACGCCATCATATCGGGCCAGGTTGGAGCTCGCCTCCGCGGTGGCAATGATGTAATAGACCGCGATGGCATAGTCCGTGTTGGGCATGCGA
>Ga0210404_10001386_pt1 | contig 10418 bp, 4 predicted proteins | sample IncBWH28MmetaG_FD_155455 | JGI IMG/M metagenome (GOLD analysis project Ga0210404, IMG submission 155455) | Forest soil microbial communities from Barre Woods Harvard Forest LTER site, Petersham, Massachusetts, United States - Inc-BW-H-28-M | ecosystem: Environmental > Terrestrial > Soil >... | reverse complement strand
ATCAGGCATCTCCTGTCGATGACGAGTGGCCTCAGGGACGTGCTCGAGATCGAACGATTGCGCGGTGTCTGGACCTCCTCGTCGTCGAGGACGCGAGATCTGCTCGACTTGGCGGCGCAGCAAGCAACGGTGAGCGCTCCCGCTGGCGCCCAGTACATGTACGCGAACGTCAACGCCCTGCTGCTGGACGAGTTGATTGCACGCGTCGGCGGCATGCCCGCCGACACGTTTCGCCGCGCCGCGCTGTACGAGCCGCTCGGCTTGACCGCAACCAGCGCGCGTTCGCACGAAGGTGTTGTCGTGCCTGACCTGGCCGAACCCTACGTGCCGGATGGACGAGGCGGATGGTCAAGGGGAACGCATCTCCTCGGTATTGCGGCCGACACGCTCACGACCAATCTCGAGGATCTGACGCGCTGGCTTCTGGCCCTCCGGATGGGCACGGTCAACGGCGTTGAAGTGACGGCGGCGATGGCCGAGCGGACGCGGGTGCGAGACGGCACACTGGTTTACTACGGGCTCGGCCTTGCGGTGCGACGGTACCGGGGCCTGACCGTACTCTGCCATACCGGCAGCCAGCCGGGCTGGAAGGCTCATCTCGCCTACATGCCCGAGCGCGACCTCGGGGTGGTAATCCTCTCGAATCGAGACGATACCCGCCCGACCGTGCTGGCGGCGTCGATCATGGCGGAGTCGCTTGGAGACGAGTGCCCGAAACTGCATCCGGCCGACGACAGAGGGCCGCGTTCCGAGTCGGGGGCTCTCCCAGCCGAACAGGCTGCGGCTGTGGAAGGCAACTACGTCGATCCCGAAACGGGAGAGTGGGCGGCGCTCACGGTCGAGGATGGCATCCTTCGTGGTGAAACCCTGGGCGACCCAGTCTTTCTCTACAGCGAGGGAGGTGGAGTCTTCCGAGACGGTGACGACTACAGGGCGACCGTTCCCGCCGAGCTCCGCGTCGCGTTCGGCCCGAGCCCCCACGAGGTCACTTGTCGACTGAACCTCGGCGGCCAGCGGATCGCGCTGCGAAAGTGCAGCGCTCCAAGCTATGCCGGGGGTGCCCTGGACGCCTTCACCGGCCGCTACGAGAGCCAAGAGATCGCCAGCCGGCATTCCATCTGGGTCCAGGATGGAATGCTGAGCATCGAGTACGGACTTGGGGCCGCCCGCGGCCTGAGGTTCACCATGGAACCGGTCGCGCCCGACATCTTCCTCGTCCGCCCGATGGCTCCGGGTGTCGCGTACCGGCATGTGTTCCGCTTCGAGCGGGATGCTGACGGCACCGTGGTGAGTGCGGTCGTGACAATGGAGCGATTGAAAGGGGTGAGGCTCTGGCGCGCATCACGCGGTGCCGCCTCCAGCCCGCGCTAGTTCACGCGGGGCCGACGGCCCTTGCGATCTAGTGGGTCTCTGGGCCCTACCACCGACCTCGCACTGTCCACACCGAAGACGGGAATCACCGCTACAGTGGTATCCGACTACGTTCTTGCGCCGGAACTGGCAGCCCGAAGTAGCTTCGGGACTTGTTCAGAGCTGCACGTAGGATTGGAAGTGCTGTGTCCGGGCGCCTGTGTCCGGGAGAAGCGGGGAGGCCGTTGATCCTTATCGGATAGGTCAGGGCCCGGAAACCGTGCGCGGCTGTCGCTTCAGCGCCTCTTGCGGACGAGCCGGAATGCGTCGCTCGCGACGTCCTGCACGTCCCATCCGAGCCGGTCGATTTCGCTCCGCAGACGGTCGGCGTCCCGGAAATCTCGCCGCTGCCGCGCTGCTTGGCGTGCCTCGGCGAGCCGGTGCACCTCGGGTGGGGCCTCGGCGGCATCGGCGTCGATGGCCAGGCCGAAGACACGGAGACCGCGCCCAAGAAGCTCGACCTGGCCCGCAGCCCGCCACGCGTGGAGAATCGACAGCGCGCGCGGCGTGTCGAAGTCGTCGTCGAGCGCGGCCCGGAAGTTGTCCCAGGTGAACGCGCTGGGGCGCGGCGCCGCGACGCGGGTCGCAGCACGGAACTCGGCGACTTGGGCCCGCGCCGCCTCCATTGCGGCGTCGGAATACTCGACCGGGCTCCGGTAGTGCGCGTTCAGGAAGAACACCAAGATCGGTTCACGCCCCCACGATTCCAGCGCCCCACGGAGGGAGACAACGTTGGCGACCGACTTCGACATCTTCTCGGCGTGCAGCTCGAGCATGCCGTTATGGGTCCACAGCCGCGCGAATTCCCGCCCGGCGCCCCGCGATTGTGCGATCTCGTTCTCATGATGCGGGAAGCGGAGGTCGAGCCCGCCGCCGTGAATCTCAAAGCGTGGACCCAGGTGTTTCTCGGCCATGGCGGAGCACTCGATGTGCCATCCGGGACGGCCCTGGCCCCAGGGAGACGGCCACCACGTGTCCTCGTGCGGCTTGTTCGCTTTCCACAGCGCAAAGTCCCGCGGGTCTTCCTTCCGCGGGCCGGGCTCCTGAGCGGCCATGTCTTCCGGCCGCGCGCCGGAGAGCCGGCCGTAGTCCGGGAACCGCGCCACGCGGAAGTACACGTCGCCGGCCGACTCGTACGCTAGGCCCCGGGCCATCAGCTCCCCAATGAGCGCGAGGATCTCGGGGACAGTCTCTGTGGCCAGGGGCTCGACGTCCGGCCGGCCGAGACCGAGGGCGCTCGTGTCCTCGAAGTACCACTGGGTCGCCTGTCGGGCCAGCTCGGCGCTGCTGATTCCTTGGGCCCGCGCTGCGTCGTAGATCTTGTCGTTGATGTCGGTGACGTTCAGGACCAGCCGCGCCTGGTAGCCTGATAGCTCGAGCCACCGCCGGAGCCACATGGAGAAGATGAACGGCCTCGCATTGCCAATGTGGATGCGCTGATAGACGGTTGGCCCGCAGGAATACATCCCGATCGGGCCTGGCGGCAATGCCAGGTCCTCTTTTCGGCGCGAATACGAGCTATAGAGTCGCATCGGAGCGCGCCCCGTGGGTCACGGGGCGCGAGGCTAGAAGAATCTTTACCATGCGCTCCTCTCTAAAACACCAGCGCCCACGACGGGAGTCGTGGGCGCGTTACTCGAATGGGACTTCGGCGCGTCTACCCGCTCGTATCTGACCTCAATACGGACCGCCGACAACAGATGCAGTCGCGGTTCCGGGCGGGACCGATAGTAAAAGGAGAGTGCATGATCCTTTCCTTATACCTCCAACCTACGGGAAGGCCAATATGAAGAACTAGCGGTGAGGATTGGAAGTCCTCTGCTCTCAGCCGAGCTAATGGCGCCACGCAAGCCTTACGGGCCCCCCGGACCGCCCCAATGATCCCAACCCTCTCTAGGCTCGCGTCACGGATGAGGGTAGGCCAAGCCCATTGCTCTCTTGCTCGCTGATCTCGGCGTGACCAAGACCCACGCGCGCACCCGCATGTTCCCAACGACATCCGTTCTCGGAGGCGCAGTTCAAGACGCTGAAGTATCGCCCGGACTTCCCGGCGCGCTTCGGCTCGATTCAGGACGTGTGGGCCACTGTCACGTCTTCTTCTCCCTGTACAACACTGAGCACCATCACTCTGGGCTCGGCCCGCTGACGCCCGCTGATGTGCATCATGGCGTGGCCGAGCAGCGCCTGGCGGCGCGAGGGACCGTGCTCGCCCGGGCCTACACCACACACCCGGAGCGACTTCCCGCTGGTTTGCCCCATCCGCCGGCGCGCCCGATCAAGGGTATCAACCTGCCCAGGACCCGAGCGACGGAAGATTCGCGGACTCGCGGCGGTGTCCTTGACCACGCGAGATGCGGGCAGTTACCCTCGACCCAGCGACCCGACCTTCCCCGCGCGAGACTGCTCGGAGGCTCCCGCATGACGTGTCCCCGGTGCCAGCAGGACAACCCGCCCCACGCGCGGTTCTGCCTGGGGTGCGGGGGGCGCCTGGCGCTGCCCTGCGCCGCCTGTGGCGCCGAGCTCCCGGCGGGCGCCCGGTTTTGCCTACAGTGTGGCCACGCGGTGCCCGCCGGCCCGGCTCCGGCGCGGGCCCCCGCGCCGGAGACCTACACCCCCAAGCATCTCGCCGAGAAGATCCTGACGTCCCGGGCGGCGCTGGAGGGCGAGCGCAAGCAGGTCACCGTGCTCTTTGCCGACCTCAAGGGCTCCATGGAGCTGCTCGCCGATCGCGACCCCGAGGAAGCCCGCAAGCTGCTCGATCCGGTGCTGGAGCTGATGATGGAGGCCGTGCACCGCTACGAGGGCACGGTGAACCAGGTCATGGGCGATGGGATCATGGCGCTGTTCGGCGCGCCCCTGGCCCACGAGGATCACGCGGTGCGGGCCTGCTACGCGGCCCTCCGGATGCAGGAGTCCGTCGCTCGCTACGCCGACGGCGTCTTCCGCGCGCACGGCATGCCCATCCAGATCCGCGTGGGCCTCAACTCCGGCGCGGTCGTCGTCCGCGCCATCGGGTCGGATCTGCACATGGATTACACCGCCCTCGGGCAGACCACCCACCTCGCCGCCCGCATGGAGCAGATGGCCGCGCCCGGCACCATCCTCCTTGCCCCCGCCACCCTGCAACTCGCCGAGGGCTTCGTCCAGGTCGCCGCCCGGGGGCCCGTCGCGGTCAAGGGCCTGCCCGATCCCGTGGACGTCTACGCGCTCACCGGCGCCAGCGGCGTGCGCTCCCGCCTGCACGCCGCCGCCGTGCGGGGCCTCACCCGGTTCGTCGGCCGCGACGCCGAGATCGAGCTGCTCCGCCGCGCCCTCGCCCTCGCCCTCGAGGGCCACGGCCAGCTCGTCGCCCTCGTGGGCGAACCCGGCGTGGGCAAGTCCCGCCTCGTCTACGAGTTCACCCACTCCCACCGCACCCAGGAGTGGCTCGTCCTCGAAGCCGGCTCCGTGTCCTATGGCAAGGCCACCAGCTACCTGCCCGTCATCGACCTCCTCAAGGGCTACTTCAAGATCCACGACCGGGAATCCCACGGGGAAATCCGGGAGAAGGTGACCGGCAAGCTCCTGTCGCTCGACGGAGCGCTGGAGCCCGCCCTGGCGCCGCTTCTCTCGCTCCTGGAGGTCCCGGCGGAGGACGAGGCGTGGGGACGGCTCGATCCTCCCCAGCGCCGGCAACAGATACTGGACGCGGTGAAGCGACTACTGCTGCGGGAGAGCCAGGTGCAGCCGCTCCTGCTGTCCGTCGAGGACTTGCACTGGATCGACGGCGAGACCCAGGCTCTCCTCGATAGCCTCGTCCAGAGCCTGCCGACGGCCCGCGTGCTGCTGCTCGCCAGCTACCGCCCCGAGTACCGGCACGGGTGGGGCAGCAAGACCTACTACCGGCAGCTCCGCGTCGACCCGCTGCCGGCCGAGAGCGCCGACGATCTGCTCACGGGTATGCTCGGGAGTGACCCGAGCCTGGACGCGCTCAAGCGCGCCCTCATCGAACGGACGGATGGCAACCCGTTCTTTCTCGAGGAGAGCGTTCGGGCCCTCGCGGAAATCAAAGGGCTGGTCGGGGAACCGGGCGCCTACCGACCGGGGCAGGGTGCCACGACGATCGAGATGCCGGCGACGGTCCAGGCAATCGTCGCGACGCGCATCGACCGCCTGGCGCCCGCGGCCAAGCGGCTGCTCCAGGCGGCCGCGGTCATTGGCAAGGATGTGCCCATGCCCCTGCTCCTGGCCACTGCCGACGCTCCAGAGCACGAGGTGCGTGTCGAGCTCACGCATCTCCAGGCCGCGGAGTTCCTCTACCAGGTCCGGATCTTTCCGGACCTCGCGTACACCTTCAAGCACGCGCTCACCCACGAAGTGGCGTACGGTGGACTGCTCCACGACCGGCGGCGCGCCCTGCACGCCCGCATCACCGAGGCCATCGAGCAGCTGTACGGCGACCGGCTGGCGGAGCACGTCGAGAAACTCGCGTACCACGGCGCCCGAGGAGAGCTGTGGGAGAAGACGGCTCGGTACGCCCACGAAGCGGGGATCAAGGCAATCGACCGCTCGGCTCACGTGGAGGCGCTCGGGCACGCCGGCCAGGGGATCGAGGCGCTCCAGCATCTTCCGGCCACGGCCGAGCGCAGCCGGTACGAGCTCAAGCTCCAGATCACGCGCGGATTGGCGTTGATCGCGACCAGAGGCTACGCCGCCCCGGAAGTCGAGCAGGCGTACGCGCGCGCGCGGGCGCTCTGCGAAGAGGTCGGTGAGCCCGCCCAGCTCCTCCTAGTCTTGCGGGGGCTCGGGACCTTCTACATGAACCGGGCGCAGCTCGAGGCGGCGCGGGGGCTGATCGAGCAGCGCCTGGACCTGGCGCAACAGCTGAATGACCGGACCGCCGTCTGGGTCGCTCAGAGTGGACTGGCGATGGTCCTCTACCACATGGGCGAGTTCCCTTCCGCGATGGGGCACCTCGAGCGCGCGCTCGCATCGGCGGACGTCAGCACGGCGCGCGAGCGTGCCGCGGGGTATGGGATTTACACCGGTCAGTGGACCATCGTCGGGTGCCTCGCGCACGCGGCGTGGGCCCTGTGGTTCCTGGGCGCGATCGACGAATCCCTGGTGCGAAGCGACGAGGCGCTCACGCTCGCCGGAGAGTTTGGCCAACCCTTGCACCTGGCCAACGCGCGGTACTGGGCGGCCCAGCTCTCGCAGTACCGCCGTGACCGCGTCCGCACGCGCGAGCTGGCCGAGGCGGTCATCACGGCCTCGGCCAAGGAAGGCTTCGCCCAGCAGAAGGCCCAAGGCATGTTCCTGCGCGGCTGGGCCATGGCCGAGCCCGGCGCGGGCGGGCAGGGATGGGCGCAGATGCGGGAAGGCTTCGCGGCTTGGGAGGCGACGGGCGCCGGGGTATTGCGGCCCTACTACCTGGCGTTGCTGGCCGAGGTCGCGGCGCAGGCCGGTGACGTGGCCGAGGGACTGCGTCTGATCGACGAGGCCCTCGCCACCGTCGAGAAGAGCGGTGAGCGTTCGTGGCAGGCGGAGGTGCACCGCCTCCACGGTGAACTGCTGCTGCAACAGGCCGGGAGTGACGCGACCACGTCCAGCGCCGCCGAGGTCGCGGAGGTGTGCTTCCGCCGCGCCCTTGCGGTTGCTCGCGACCAGCAGGCCAGGTCCCTGGAGCTGCGCGCCGCCATGAGCCTTGGCCGCCAGTGGCATCGTCTCGGCCAGCGCCAGAGGGGGACCGAAGTCCTGGCACCGATCTGCGGCTGGTTCGCCGACAGCATCGACACCGTCGACCTCCGGGAGGCCCGGGCGCTCTTGGCGGCATGGGCGTAACCGCTAGGCCATAGGACAAGCGACAAGCCCATGCGCGGGGACGGCCGCCAGCGACCTTCCTGGTGGCGCGGGACCAGGATTGGAAGTCCTCCTCCCTCCCAAAACCTTCTGGCCGGAGAATGGACCGTAGCCCGAGGGCTTCAGTGGCGGACCCGCATTCGTCATCCCGGCGGACGGCCTGCTCGTCGCGCCCCATCTGCGGAATCGTGAAAGAGGGGGGCGTGTCGAGCCTGGCGCCAGGCAGGATCGTCCTGCACTATGCCCCTACCCATCGACTCCAGCGCAACGGGGAAATGGAATAGGACGAAAATGCCTGGCAATGGATCGGACAGGGGAGAGTAGATGACTTGGATGTGGATCACCAATCCGGAGGAACTCGAGCGCGTGAAGCCCCTCGAAGCCGAGGGCGCGAGAGTCCGGGCCGAGATCGCTGAGATCGTCTCGTTAGGTAGCGATACCGCCTGCCGCCTGTGCGGCGTCGAGACGGCCTTAACCGAGGAGCACGCCCCCTCGAGGAAGGCCGGTAACAGAGGGAGGCTGATCCGGGGCATGATTGATCACGCGGCGTCGGCCGCCGGGGGGAGCGTCGTATGGCGCGGGCAGATGATCCAGGGTGGCGCGAAGTATGATTCGCTCTGCGCTGCGTGCAACAACACGACGGGGAGTTGGTATAACGTCGCCTATGTCAGGCTCGTTCGGGCCGCCGTGAAACTTGCAACACCGGGAACGGCGGGGGCAGCCTGCGACGTCGCCGTCCTGAACCCGCAACGAGTCGCCAAACAGGCGCTGGTGTCTATGGTCGCCACTTCGCAGCCAGGCCTCACCACGCGTTACCCTCATATCCGGACGCTTCTCTGTGAAAGGGAGGCGAGAGGGTCGATCGCGCCTCTTCGCCTCTGGTTCTATCTGAGAGCGACTTCCGGCGGGGTAGCGACGGGCTTGGCGACTGGCTTAGACATCGATCGCGGCCGGGGAAACCTGCTGGCCGGGTTCTCCTTCTGGCCGCTGGGCTGGATCATGACCATCGGTGACGTTGCCGAGGTCAAGGGCACCGTCGAGGTGTCGACCTGGACTGAGCTCGCTTATATGGATCGCGGACCGATCGAGGTGAAGATCCCATGCCAGTGGGCGATCAGTCCGTACCCCGGAGACTTCCGGAGCCCCGACGAGGTCGGGCCCGATGCCTGGAAGATTCTCCCCTTAACATGAGCGACGGCCCGCCCACCGGCACAAGCCTGGATGCAACGCACCCGCGACCGAGGATGAGGGCGCAGGCGATTGTTCAATGACACCCTCTGGCGGTTCCTAAATGTCGCGGCGTGGATCGCCATTCTCTTCGTCTCTACACTGATCCTGCGTCGGCGCTCAGCCTGTACTTTCATTCGTTGCGTCGTCCTGCTTTCACTCGGCCAAGCGATTGCGGTCCCGATCCTCGCCCTCGGGTTCATAGTCGAACCCGCTCTTTGGACCCTCTTCCAGAGAGGCGCGATCGAGATTCCGGAGGCACTCGCGGAGGTCCTAACCCCGTACGGCCTGCTCAGCCACACACTGGAGCCGTCACTCTTGCCGGCAGGCGTCCTCGCCTTCATGACGGCGATTCCAAGAACACGATACGCTCGAATCTTCCTGTGTGCGGGTGGGGCTGTCCTAGCCCTGGGCGTGTACGACCTTCTGGCACGTATCGCACCCCTCTCTCCGAGTTCGCCCCTAGCCTTCTCTCTCGGAAGCGACCTCGTCGGCGGAGCCTTCGCCGGCATCCTAGCTGGATACCTCTCATCGCTGCTCCTCGAGTCCGCATCTCGGCCTAGCCTAACTCTTCGGCACGTGTCCCTCGGACTCATCTCGGTCGGGACAGCCGTGATTGCAGTGGTAGGAGGCTATCTAGCCTTCCTCCACTATCTTCCGGATCCCGTCATCCTAGACGTTCGCGCCTGGGATTCCGCCAGCTTCGAGCACTCGGGCGACCGCTTTGCATACAGCCGGTATCTCCCCGAGATGGCCACAAGCTACGCGCTCTCGACTCCAACCGGGTGGCTCACAGGCCCGCTCTACCGTGGCGCAGAACTTGATCTGCAGGCGGCTGAGTCCAGTCATTCCGGTACTGGGCGTGTCTTCATCGAGATAGCTGAACTCGTCCGTGACAATGCCGATGGCCACCTCACGCTGTCCGCGCTCTTGAGTGGGGCTCGCACGAAGTTCAGCGGTCAGATCGACGCGGGTACCATTCAGATCGACAGCGAGCCGTTTAACATCGCGGTTTTGCTCCATGAATCAACGAGACCTCAGGAGTCGGACGGGCTGCTCATGGGCGAGAATCCGACGACGCCGTCGATACGATTCACCTACGAGCCCCGAGCCGCTGTTCTCGTTGCTTTCGGGGGCATCGCGGAGTCGGTATTTTCGAAGCTGAATGTAGATTCACGCTCGCAAAAGACGCTCACTATATCGGCAGGGGAACTCAACAAGATACGAAAGACCGCTGTCCGTCAACTCGTCGCCGTCGTCGGATCGCCGCCCGCCCTTCACTGGCGCATGGGGAGCGGAGGGCCAGTCGAGGTCCGGATAACTCTTCCAAACGGGCACGTGGTCCGAGCGTTGAACCAGCCGTTCAAGGACAAGGGGTGGGGAGGGTTGCACGGCGTCGCTCTCGTCGTCGGCTCGCCGAACGATCCACCGAACAAGGCGGTTGTTGCCGATGTTGGCCGCTATGTCGTCTGTCCGGGTTGTCGAGTTCAACTGAAACCGCGTGGTGCCCTACAGCATTCGGTGAGGCGTCTTCGCGTCTCAGGCATTGAGGGGCGACTCCAGGTCGGACTAAAGGAATACGAACTCAAGACCCGAGGGGAAGTGTTCTTAGGTAGTGATTCGATGAGAATCGAACAACTTGATGAGAAAACCGTTCGTGTGGCGGGACGTACGGCACCGGTGACCCTGGACGATGTGGTACTCAGCAACACGGTCTGGGGCACCATTTCAAACGAAGTGAAGGCCGTGATAGTCGGCGCCGTGCTGACGGTGATCGGTGGTCTCATTGGTCAAATCGTCCGGCTCTATCGTCAAGCTCATGGCAGACGACACCCTCCGGCAACATCCGGACAAAGCTAAGCACCCGCCATATGGCATTGAAGGGGATGGAGCGGGCTCGGACGGGACACCCCCCGGGTCGTGGGGAACCGGGCGGGCGGTGG
>Ga0210404_10001385_pt1 | contig 10421 bp, 9 predicted proteins | sample IncBWH28MmetaG_FD_155455 | JGI IMG/M metagenome (GOLD analysis project Ga0210404, IMG submission 155455) | Forest soil microbial communities from Barre Woods Harvard Forest LTER site, Petersham, Massachusetts, United States - Inc-BW-H-28-M | ecosystem: Environmental > Terrestrial > Soil >... | reverse complement strand
TGCTCCATGAACATCACGCAATTGGCGGAAGCCGAGGGCGGCCACGACCAAGCCGAGCGCAAACAAAAATTTGTCGAACTGCTAGCCAAGGTAAAGTCGGCCAACGCCTAGCAGTCGTTTTTGCAATCGGTTACTTGGAATTTGAAGAGGCCCTCCATGGGCATGTTTGAAGTAAACGTGAAGTTGGCCAACCTGGCGACACCCAGCCAGACCGAGGAGCTGTCGCTTCTCGTGGACACTGCCACGTTGTCTTGGATTCCTCGAGCGATTCTCAAAAAACTAGGTGTGACCGCCTTCTCGCGTTTACCGTTTACGTTAGCCGACGGCAGTCGGCTAGAGCGTGATGTAACCGCGGTTCTGCTGACAATCGACGGCAGAAAAGCTCCAGTGCAAGTGGCCTTTGGGGAAGATGGCGAGGCGGCGGTGCTGGGTGCAACATCGCTCGAAGGCTTGGGCTTCATGGTAGATCCGGTCGGCGAGAGGCTGGTTCCCTGCGACCTTCGCCAGCTAAGAGCCTATAGAGACTAGCGGCGGAACCCGGGCGGTGAGTTGATGACGGTGAGTTGATGACAATGTCGGATCGCTCAGCCGTGATGGCATTGATTGGGGCGGGGCCTGTTGGGCTCGGCATGGCTAAGGCTTTGCTCGAGCACAAAATTCCTTACGAACAACTGGAAGCGGACCGCGAGCTGGGTGGGAATTGGCTGCACGGCGTGTACGAAACCGTGCACATCATTTCTTCGCGCAAGACCACGGAGTACACGGACTATCCGATGCCTGCGGATTATCCGGATTTTCCCAGCCGCCAGCAGATGCTGGATTATCTGCGGGATTACGCGGAAAAATTTCAGCTTACACCACACATTCAGTTCAACACCAAAATGGTGATGGCTTTACCGCTTGCGGAAGGGCGCTGGGAATTGGAATTGGCCAGCGGCGAAAAACGCATCTACAAAGGACTGATTGTTTGCAATGGGCATCACTGGGACCGGCGGTTTCCCAGCTATCCGGGAAAATTTGCAGGCGAGTTCCTTCACTCCAAGGATTACCGAGCGCCGGCGCAGCTCGCAGGGAAACGCGTGCTGGTGATTGGCGGCGGAAATTCCGCTTGCGACATTGCGGCGGAAGCGGCGCGGGTGGGAAAAACGGCGCGCATCAGCTTGCGGCGCGGTTACTGGTTTCTGCCGAAGACACTTTTTGGGATTCCGTCGGCGGAATTGATCAAGCCGTGGGTTCCGGTGTGGGCGCAGCGGACTTTCCTGCGGCTGATTCTGCGCATCGTGATCGGGAAATATTCGGATTACGGCTTGCCGGAGCCGGACCACAAAATTTTCGAAGCGCACCCGACGATCAACAGCGAACTGCTTTATTACGTGAAGCATGGTCGAATTCAGCCGCGCAAGGACATCGCGCGCTTTGAGGGCAAGACTGTGCATTTCGTGGATGGCGCGAGCGAAGAGTTCGACACGGTGGTGTGCGCCACGGGTTATCACGTGAGCTTTCCGTTTTTGCCACCGGGCCTGGTGAAAGTAAAAGGCAGCACGGCGCAGGTGTACGGCGGCTGCGTTCTGCCGGATTACAAAAATCTCTACATCATTGGGACTTCGCAATTGCGCTATGGATTCGGTCCCGTGGTCACTCCGGGAATGGACCTGATGGCGCGTATGATGCTGGCGCAGGATCAAATGGAATTGCCCATTGGGTTGGTGATGAAGGAGTCCGGGGTGAGAATTCCCAGGACGCACCTGGTCGATCCGCACGCTGCCATACGCGCGATTCGCCGCGGCCAGCGCATGCTTCCGTTGCTTTTGTGGAAGGAAAAGAAGCTGCGCAAGACATTGGGGAAGCCTGCGGCTGCGCCTCCGCCGGTTCCCGGGCCTGCTGTCCCGCAGATCAATCGTGGCTTGGAAGTCTTCTGAGATCAGAGCAGCGTGAGTATTGACGAGGTCGATGCCATTTTTAAGCGATGGTGTGGCGGTTGTAACCGGCGCCGGCTCCGGCATCGGGCGCGGGCTTGCGCGGCAGCTTGCGATGGCGGGTTCCGCGCTGGCGCTGGCGGACATCGATGAAGCGGGGTTGCAACAGACGGCCGCGTCGCTGAGCGAAAGAGGCGTCAAGCTAACCACGCATGTTGTGGATGTTTCCGATGAATCCGCTATGCAACGCTTCGCGCAAGACGTTGCAGCCAGGCATGGACGAGTCACGCTGCTGATCAACAATGCCGGGGTGGCACTGCTTGGATGGTTTGAAGAGATTTCGCTGGACGATCTTCGCTGGTTGATGGGGATCAATTTCTGGGGCGTCGTGCACGGCGTGAAATATTTCCTGCCGATGTTGAAGAAGGAACCGCGGGCGCACATCGTGAACATTTCCAGCGTATTTGGGATTGTCGCGCCGGCGGGACAAAGCGCCTATTCCGCGAGCAAATTTGCAGTGCGGGGATTTACGGAGGCGCTGCGACATGAATTGGAGGGAACGTCGGTGTTCGTTTCGTGCGTGCATCCCGGCGGGATTCGCACACCGATTGCGAGACGGGCGCGGCTTGGCGCGAACACACCGCCGGCTTCGCGGGATGAAGCGGTGGCGCGGTTCGATCGGCTGACGCCGACAATGCCGGATGCCGCGGCGGCGAGGATTTTGCAGGGCGTGGAACGCCGCGAACCGCGCATTTTGATTGGGCGCGATGCGCGGGGGATCGATATATTGCAGCGGCTGCGGCCGGGAACGTATTGGAAGACGCTGGCGCGGCGTGTGCAGGAGCCGACGCACTGAGCGTGAGTGGAAAGCTAACGGCCACCTGAAGGTGGCCGCTACATGGGCCACTACGCGGCGTCGTGGAAGATGATGCCGAGCGTGTAGCGGGTGCCGCGGTGGACGCGGCTGACTCCGTGGCGGAGGTTGACGCGATAGTAGCCGCGCGAGCCTTTCACGGGGCGATAGCGCGTGGTGAAGATGATTGCCTGGCCCTGGTCGGCGGCTACCACCTCAGCTTTGGATTGCGCGCGGGGTTGCTGCTCTACCAAGAGGAATTCGCCGCCTTCCCAATCGCGGCCCGCCTGGCCGAGTAGAAAGACCATTTGCAGCGGGAAGGCAATTTCGCCGTACAGATCCTGGTGGAGGCAGTTGTAGCCGCCTGCTTCGTAGTGCAGCATTAGAGGCGTGGGTCTTGTCTGGCCCGCTTTATGGCAGATTTTCAGGAATGCATCGTGATCGAGAGGAAACGGCGGCTTCTTTTCGCCGAAAGCTTCCGCCCATTCGTTTGCGACTTTGGCGAGATGCGGATAGGCGGCGGTGCGAAGGTCGGAGACGGGATCCGGCAGCGGATGGGAAAAGTATTTGTAGTCGCCGACACCGAAGCGGTGGCGCTCCATGATGATGTGGCTCCGGAAGCGGGCCGGTTGGTTGTAGAGTGAAACGATGGAAGCGCATTCTTCGGGTGAGAGCATCTGATCGGTAACGCCGTAGCCGCGAGCCGAGAGCGATTCGCCTGCCTTGCGCCAATCGACGGCATTAATTCGTTGTTGGATGGAAGGCATGTGATCTTAAGTGTGGGTCCGGAGTCTCCGTCGATAACAATCATGCTGGGTGAAAGTGATTGTAGATATGCGTAGCAGATGAATCTATCCGGTATTCGCTGGCAAATTCGACGCGGGCTTTTGACTGGATATACGGCGGAGACTATACTCCGCTGAAAGAAAAATCAGGAATTAACACAGAGCGCACAGAGTCCGGAGCACAGAGAGCACGGAGACGCTTCGCTCGTAAATGAGGAGATTGAGATGGGGTTTGTGAGGGCTGCAAAGACGGGGGATGTGCCGCCGGGGACAATACGCGAGTTTCAGGTGGAGGGGAAAGCGGTGGCGGTGGCGAATGTGGATGGGCAATTCCACGCGATCAATAACGTTTGCCTCCACCGCGGAGGGCCGTTGGGGGATGGTCCTTTGGAGGGGGCGGTGGTGACGTGCCCCTGGCATGGATGGCAATATGACGTGCGGACCGGGAAGGTCGCTCAGAACCCAACTGTGGGCGTGGAGTGCTACCCCGTGGAGGTGCGCGGGGACGAGATTTTCGTCAGTGTAGGCGGCTAGGTCTGTAAGTGTTTGAATCTAAATGAAATAACCAAGGTTTCCGTGCCAGAAAACGCTTTTTGGGGCCGCCATTGTAAATTTTACCGAAAAAACGGCTAACCCTCATATTTTGTTTCGCTTTTTCGTCATCCCAATGTATAGTGCCGACTCGAAGCCTCGATGGCAATTCCGACCTCGCAACGACACTACTGGATCTTTAGCGCCGACCCGCACCACTACCACTGGGACACGCTTTTCGTTAAGGGCAAGGAAATGTGGCACGGCGCCGCTGGGAAACCGGACGCGATCCGCGCGCTGAAACAGGTGCGCAAGGGCGATCGCGTGCTGTGCTATCACTCCTCTCCGGAGCGCTCGCTCTATTCGATTGCGGAGGTGACGCGGGATCCTTATCCCGATCCGCACGATCATAAGGGAAAAAACCTGGTGGCGGACCTGCGGGCTTTCGAACGGCTGCCGCGGCAGGTGACGCTGGCGGAACTGCGGGAGAATCGCGCGCTGAAGAAGGTGAAGTTACTGAAAAACGTGCGCGTGCTGATTTCTTCGATTACCGACGAGGAGTATCTGGAGATTTTGCGGATGGCGGGGATTGTGGCTACGCCGGGAATTCCGCTGCCGTAGGTTACCGGACTCGAGCCATGCCGCTTAGGCATTTTAGAAATACTTTAAGTTGAGGTCCTTCACCTACCCTCTTCCTTCGCCCAAGGCGCTCAGGACAAGTCGGGTAGGTTCAGGATGACAGGTTCGTAGTGGTGACGGTTTGCTGGGGGAGAGATGGGTGTCTCCGGGCGGTTGGGGTTATCCGCTGCTGTTGTACTTGTTCTTATGATGTTCCTGCCTATGGTGCTTTTTCCACAAAAATCAGAGCGTGACAGTTTGCTTTCCGGCATTGCGAATGGGAAGACGCGGGTGCTGGACCTCAGTTACGCGATCAACGACAAATTGGTGCCGTGGCCGGGGGATAAGCGTTGGTTTGAAGCGCAAGTGAATGCCACGGTGGAGAAGAACGGGTATTTCACACGGAGTTTTTGGATGCTGGAGCATTACGGCACGCATCTGGATGCGCCGATTCATTTCCCTCCTGGTAAGGCGACCGTAGATCACATTCCAGCGAAACGGTTCTTTGGTCCGGCCGTTGTGTTGGACGTCAGCGCAGAAGGTGCAAAGGACGCTGACTATCAGGCGCCAGCTTCGCGCGTCGAAGAATGGGAGAAAAAGCACGGCCGGATTTCCGAAGGGTCTATTGTACTGCTGAGGACCGGGTGGGCTTCGCGCTGGCCGGATGCGGGAAAGTATCGAAATCAAGATGCGCAGGGCAAGATGCATTTTCCAGGGTTTTCGGCGGACGCGGCGAAATTATTGGTCTCACGCAAGGTAAGCGGAATCGGGTGCGACACATTGAGTGTGGATTACGGGGCCTCCGAGGATTTTGCGGTGCACCATCTGGTGCTGGGAGCGGGCTTGTATCAGCTGGAGAATCTTTCGAATTTAAGCGAAGTGCCGGAAGCGGGAGCGTTCTTGGTGGTAGCGCCGATTAAGTTGGAAGGTGGATCGGGAGGACCGGCGCGCGTGTTCGCGGTTTGGCAGGTAGGAAGTAATGAAGTAAGGAAGTAATGAGGTAAAGAAAACCGTGATTCCGAAGTGTGAAATAACGAACCGAACGGGATCTCTTTAAACATTTTTCAGGGATTTTGCGTTTAAGGGTATGGCTGTTTTGCGCAGGTGGATATGAAAACACGTTTGATGAGTAGGGTGGCGTTCGCGGTGATGGCTGCGGTTTTGTTGGGGGCGCCGGTTTGGGGGCAGGCGGAGTTTCCGGTCGCCGCGAAGACGCTTAAGAACGGGATGAAGGTGCTGGTGCAGACGGACCACAGCATCCCGAATGTTGCGCTGTACATTTTTTATCGCATTGGGTCGCGCAACGAGGGACCGGGGACGACGGGTCTTTCACACTTTTTCGAGCACATGATGTTCAACGGAGCGAAAAAGTATGGCCCGGGCGATCTGGACAAAGTAATGGAAGCGAATGGCGGATCGAATAATGCCTACACTACCCGCGATGTGACCGTTTACCAGGATTGGTTTCCGCGCTCGGCGCTGCCGCTGATTTATGACATCGAGGCCGATCGCATTCAGAACCTGAGCTTTGACCCGCAAAAGATTAAATCCGAGCGCGAAGTGGTGGCTGCCGAGCGACGTCTGCGCACCGACAATGAAAATAGCGGCCTGCTGGACGAGCAGTTGTGGGCAACAGCCTATATCGCACATCCCTATCAGTGGCCCGTGATTGGATGGATGAGCGATATCGAGCATTGGACCATGGAACAACTGAAGCACCACTTCGAGATGGGGTATTCGCCGAATAACGCGACGATGGTGGTGGCCGGAGATGTTTCTCCCGAGGAAATCTTTCAGTTATGCGAGAAATATATTGAGCCGATTCCGACCCACGCACCACCGCCGCCAGTGACGACCGCGGAGCCGGACCAGTTGGGAGAGCGACGCCTGATTGTGCGAAAGCCGTCGCAACTGCCATTGGTGCTGGTGGCGTACCACATTCCGCAGACGAACAACCCTGACTTCTACGCGCTGAACGTTTTGCGGACGGTGCTGTTCCAGGGGGAAAGCTCGCGAATGTACCAGCGCTTGGTAGACAAGGATCAAATCGCGCTGGATGTTTCCTCGTCGGTGGATCCGGCATTCGATCCCACGATTGTGGAGATAGCCGTCCAGCCCAAGCAAGGAGTGGACCCGCAAAAGTGCGAGAAGGCGATGTACGAGGAGTTCGAAAGCGCGAAGAACGCTACAGTGAGCGATACAGAGCTGGAGAAAGCAAAAAATATCCGGCTGGCGGAATTCTACCGGGAGATGCGCACGATCAACGGGCGAGCGAACACGATCGGGACGTATGAGGTGTTCTTTGGGGATTACAAGAAATTGTTTGACGCGGCGAAAAACTATTCGGCAGTGACAAAGGAAGACGTGCAGCGGGTGGCGAATGCGTATTTTGGAGCGGGCAACCGCACGGTGTCGACACTCATTCCCGAGAATCCCGAAGAACAGGCTAAGCCATGAACCGCGCGCGACCTGGATTTCATGTACTTGCTTTAACTATGGCCGTGCTCTCTCTTACTTCCTCGGCGGCAGCGCAGACGCTGCACATGCCGCCGCATGAGAAATACGTCTTGAAGAATGGGTTGACCGTGCTGCTGTTGGAAAAGCACGGCGTGCCGATGATTAACCTGTACGCGATTGTGAAAACAGGTTCGGCAGCGGACCCCGCGGGCGAAGACGGCCTGGCATCGATTACCGCCGGACTGTTGAGGAAGGGAACGAAGGCGCGGACAGCACAGCAGTTTGCCGCCGACTTGGATTACATAGGCGGCGAGTTTGAGTCCGAAGCGGGGCCGGATTTCAGCAGCGTCAGCGCGGAGTTCCTGACGAAGGACTTGACGCGGGGCCTCGAGCTATTTTCGGATGCGCTGCTGCACCCGATGTTCCCGCAAGCGGAAGTGGAGAAGCTGCTAGCGCAGTCGGTGGATGGGGTGCGCGGGGCGAAGGATGATCCGCAGCAGGTGCTGGGGCTGTATTACTACGGATATTTGTACGGGGCGCATCCTTACGGAAGACCAGCGGGCGGCGATGAAGTTTCGCTGCAGCGGATCAAACGGGATGCGATCGCAAAGTTCTATGAAACGAACTACGCGCCGGGGAATACGCTGCTGGCGGTGGCGGGGGAATTTAACGGCGTGGAGATGCGGAAGAAGCTGGAGGACGTATTCGGTGGATGGCCGGCGCGCGCGGTTGCGGTTCCGTCGATTCCGGCAGCGACGCCGGTGAAAAGCAAACGGTTGCTGCTGGTGGACAAGGACGACGCGACGCAGACGTATTTCGCGTTTGGGAATGTCGGGACTGCGCGCAATGACCCGGATCGCGTGGCGATTCGCGTGGTGAACACCATTTTCGGAGGGAGATTCACTTCGGAGCTGAATGAGGCATTGCGCGTGGAGTCTGGCTATACCTACGGAGCGTCGTCCTTTTTTGATGCGCGGAAAGCGCCGGGACCGTTTGGGATTTTCAGCTTCACGAAGAATGAGACGACCACCCCGGCGATCGACCTGGCGGTGCAGGTGCTGCAAAAATTGCACAAGGACGGAGTGACGGACGAGCAGTTGAAGTCGGCGAAGAGCTATATCAAGGGGCAGTATCCGCCGAACATTGAGACTTCGAGGCAATTGGCGCAGATCATCGCGACGCACGAGTTTTATGGGCTGGGCGACGACGAGGTCAACCAACTGGAGGCGCGCGTCGATGCGGTTACGCCGGAGATGGCGAAGCAGGTGATCCAAAAACATTTTCCATCGGAGAATTTGGTGTTCGTGTTGATCGGGAAAGCTTCGGCGATTGGTCCGGCAGCGGAGAAGTATGCGGAGAAGCGCGATGCGAGGGCGATTAGCCAGCCGGGCTTCTGGCCGCCACCGAGTGGAGCGAGTAAATAACTGGACGCTGCGCTCGGAACTAATCTTCTTCTTCGGGGCTGACCGAGATAGAATCCCACTTCTTTTTGCGTTACAGGGAAGTTCCGCATTTGGAAGCGACGTTAAGGTCTTCGTTAAGGTGTGGGTCGGAGGAAAAATGCGTAATCGGGTGACGGTGTTGCTTGCAATGTTGGTGTGTTTTGCCGGGCGGGTTGTGGCTGCCGATGAAGCGCCATTGCTGGCGCACGCGCCTACGCTCAGCCGGACGCAGATCGTGTTTAGCTATGGAGGATATTTGTGGAGCGTGCCGCGCGAGGGCGGAGAGGCGCGGCAACTCACTACGGGCGGTCACGAAGGGCTGCCGATATTTTCGCCGGATGGAAATTGGATCGCGTTCACCGGGCAGTATGACGGAAACGTCGACGCGTTTGTCATGGCGGCCGAAGGCGGAGAGCCGCGAAGGCTAACGTGGCATCCGGGACAAGATTCGCCGGTGGGCTGGACTCCGGACAGCAAGCGCGTGCTCTTTCTGTCGGACCGCGACGCATTTGCAGATATCACGCGTCTATATACGGTTCCGGTGGAAGGCGGTTGGCCGGAAGTATTGCCGATGTGGCGCGCGTTTCAGGGAGAGCTTTCGCCGGATGGAACGCGGATCGCGTACGTGCCGAATTTCCAATGGCAAACTTCGTGGAAGCGCTATCGCGGCGGGCAGACTACGCCGATTAATATCGTGAAGCTGGGCGATCTGACGCTGGAGAGGATACCCCGCGAGAACTCGAACGATTCGCATCCCGTGTGGTTTGGGGACACGGTGTACTTTTTGTCTGACCGGAATGGCGCGGTGACACTGTTTGCCTATGACACGAAGACGAAAACGGTGAAGCAGGCCCTCGAGAACAGAGGGCTGGATCTGAAGGCAGTTTCCGCAGGGCCGGACGCGCTGGTGTACGAGCAGTTCGGCGGGATTTATTTGTTTGAACCGAAGAGCGGGAAATCGACCAAGGTGCAGATACATATCGCCGGGGATTTGCCGTCGACGCGGGCGCATTACGAAAAGGTTGGAGAAAAGATCCAGAATGCGGGGATTTCGCCTACTGGCGTGAGGGCGGTTTTCGAAGCGCGCGGCGAGATTCTTACTGTACCGGGGGAGAAGGGTGATGTGCGGAATCTTACGCGCACGACGGCGGTGGCGGAACGCGATCCAGCGTGGTCGCCGGACGGGAAATCGATTGCGTTTTTCTCGGATGAGTCCGGCGAGTACGCGCTGCACATTGTGGATCAATCGGGATTTGGAAATGTGAAGAAGATCAGCCTGGGCAATCCGCCGTCTTATTTTTACGGGCCGACGTGGTCGCCAGACAGCAAAAAGATTGCGTACACCGATAAGCGGATGAATTTCTGGTATGTGGACGTGGAGAAGGGAACGCCGGTGAAGGTGGACGCGGACCGCTTCGAGGATCCGAGCGTGACGTTAGCGGTGAACTGGTCGCCGGACAGCAAGTGGCTGACGTATTCGAAATTCCAGGAAAACCATTTGCGAGCGATTTTCGTGTACTCGCTGGAGAGCGGGAAGGTGTCGCAGATCACAGACGGGCTGGGAGACGCACGCTATCCGGTGTTTGACAAGGGCGGAAAGGAATTGATTTTCGCGGCTACCACAGATCTAGGACTTTCGGCTGGGTGGCTGGATCTTTCGAGCTTTCAGCATCCGGTTTTGCGGCACATTTATGCGGCGGTGCTGAAGAAGGGGGAGAAGTCGCCAGTCGAGCCGCAGAGCGATGAAGAAAAGGTGGAGGAGAAGAAGGACGCGGACAAAGGTAAGGAAGCGGAGAAAGGGAAAGAAGGAGAAAAGGGC
>Ga0210404_10001384_pt1 | contig 10423 bp, 8 predicted proteins | sample IncBWH28MmetaG_FD_155455 | JGI IMG/M metagenome (GOLD analysis project Ga0210404, IMG submission 155455) | Forest soil microbial communities from Barre Woods Harvard Forest LTER site, Petersham, Massachusetts, United States - Inc-BW-H-28-M | ecosystem: Environmental > Terrestrial > Soil >... | reverse complement strand
CATCCAAATGAGCGGAACACGAAATAAGCGGAAGTTGGCGTTGACCAGGGCCATCGTTTTGCCGAGGCGCACGCGGGCCCGCGGTGCGTAAAACTGCCACTTGGGTTGACGCGGGTCACAAACGGTGATCCATGCCTGGTGAATAATGTAGAAGTCGTTTCCGAACCGTTCCACAAGGCGAGCTTCGAAATAGAGCGGATTATCAGTAACGAGGATAGTGGGATTTGGCTGGCGCTCAATTTTTACCGTGCCGTGAACGTTGATGAACGTGCCGCGGCCGGTGCCAACGTTATAGTGAGCTTCCTCGGCTTCGAGGTGCTGATTTTCGAAGTCGTATCGTACGTGGCCGCGCGCGAAAGCTTCCGTGGTCTCATCGTTGTACTCAATGTGATCAGCGCGCAGGCGCTGGCCGGCGTAGTGGATGTCGACATTGTCGTCGGCGATGAAGAGATTACCCTGGCGGCGCTGCGGGCCGTCCGCAGAGAGTTCGGCGACACCGCCCCTGGCAGCGGGCGGGCGGACTCGTTGCGCGGCGGCCGAAGCCGCACCGGCAAAAATCAGAGCGAAAGAAAGCAGCGTCACCGGCGAAAGAAGTTGGAGCGCGGAGATTTCCCGAGCATGAGAGTGGCGATTCACGCTGAAGATGCGGCCAATGGAGTAAGCCGGATAGCCTAGCATGGGCATTCCGTGTTGTGTAGCTGGCGGCGAAACCATGGCGCGGCGGCGTGCATCTGTCAACGCAGAACTGAGTCGTTTCCACAAACGAATGATGCGCGTTGGCAAGCAGCGGAGTAAGATGCCGCGCCGCGCGATGAGGGAGAGAATCATGAAGCGAGTGTCGTTTGCTTTGAAGTTGGCAGCCGCCGCAGGGTTGTTGGCGGAGCGCTGATTGCTGGGAGCGAGATGCAAGCTCCACTTTTTCTTTTCAGGATTTCGCTGGAGTCGGCAACGGCGCGGACGCAGGTGCAGGAGTAGCAGCCGCCTTCATTTGCGCAGCGCGATACCAATCGAATGTGCGCCGCAGGCCTTCTTCGAACGTAACCTGCGGCTCGTAGCCGAGGAATTCGCGGGCCTGCGAAATGTCCGCTTGTGAATCGCGAATATCACCGTCGCGCGGCGGCTCATATTTCGTCTCCAGGCTTTTGCCGGAAATCTGGTTGAGGAGCGCCACAGTCTGGTTCAGAGAGAAGCGGCCGCCGACCCCGACATTGAACACCTTGCCGGAAACGTTGGGAGCTTCACAGGCGAGCAAATTGGCTTGCACGGCGTTTTCCACATAAGTGAAATCGCGCGTTTGCTCGCCGTCGCCGAAAATCACGGGTTGTGTGTCTTCCAGGAAGGCCGTGCAAAATTTGGCCAGCACGCCGGAGTACGGCGAACTGGGATCCTGGCGAGGGCCAAAAATATTGAAATAGCGCAGCGACACGTTTTCGAGCCCGTAGCACCGGCCGAAGGTTTGCGCGTACAACTCTCCGACATACTTTGTGACGCCGTACGGCGAGATGGGCTGCGGCTCCATCTTTTCGATCTTGGGAAGCGTGGGCGTTTCTCCGTACGCGGAGGACGAAGCCGCGAAGACGATGCGCTTCACTTTCGCGTCGCGCGCCGCGACTAAAACGTTCAACGTGCCGTCGATATTGGTCCGGTTCGTCTCAATGGGATCCTTGACCGATTTCGGGACCGAAGTGCGCGCCGCCAGGTGCAGCACATATTCGGCCTCGTGCATCGCCTTGCGAACCACCTCGATGTCCGTAATGCTGCCCTTAATCAACGTGATTTTGTTGCGGATTTCCGCGAGGTTCTCTTCCTTACCGGAAGAAAGATCGTCCAGCACCACCACGCCGTGCCCGCGGCGGACGAGTTCGTCCACCGTATTCGACCCGATAAAACCGGCGCCACCTGTAACAACGAAGCGCATCCAGGGAATCCTCCTCCAACAGGTTTTCGCAGCAGAGGGGTGGCTGCCGCGGGAAGCAAGCGCGCTTCGGAAAGACGAGCGCCTCGCGTTTTGATAATCTCAGAATTCGCGTTGAGCCGCCGATTGTCCGACGTTCACTTTGCGCGCAAAATGTATTGTACGACGGAAGCCGGCGAGGCAGCGCATTGTTTCAGACTAGGTTCACGCAAATAGCATGACCAAGCTCTCCGCAACGATCGCGATACTGGCCGCGCTGGCCTGCGCCGCCGGAGCGTATTACTGGGCGCATGGCCCTGGCGCTTTCGGCCGAGTGTCGAAGGCTTCGCAGCCCACCACCCTGGCTACCCACGCCTTGGCAACAGACAAAGCGGCGGAACCTTTCGCTCCACCCGCGCTCTCAAGAACAATCGAGCCCGGCGATCGTGCCGCGCCTGCGGACGCAAGCGCGCCCTTGCACTCAGGTGAAGTCCTCGAATTTGCCGCCGATGTGGCGAACCTGAGCAACGTCGCGAATCTGCGCCTGCAAATTGTCGATCGCCGCGACTTCTTCGGGAAGAGTGCCTGGCACCTGCAAGCCTTTGCACGCACGGAGAATCCTCTGCGCATGATATTCGAGCTTGACGATCAGTTTGATTCCTACAGCGATGCAACCACGCTCTCGAGCCTGCAATATGAAATGCATTTAAACGAGCGCGGAGAAAAACAGGATTCCATCCAGCGTATGACGACGACCAGCACAGAGCGCGCTGCGGCAAACGCGACGCAGACTCGTGTTGCGCCTGGCACGCGCGACCCGCTTGGGCTAATGCAGTATTTGCGCACGGTGGATTGGGCGAAGATTCACGAAGTGCGCGGCCCGGTCTACGACGGCCACAAATTGTACGACGTTAGCGCGAGACTTGACGGCCCGGCGCAAAATGTAACCGTGCCAGCGGGCAGCTTCTCCGCTTCGAAGATCGAAGTTCGCGTGTTCGACGCCGGAGCGGAATTGAAGGACGCCCATTTCGCGCTGTATCTTGCAAGCAACACTTCACGAACCCCCGTGCTGCTCGAAGCGGTAATGCCGTTTGCGACTGCGCGGGTGGCCTTGGTTAAAATAAAGTAGAAGTAAACCTGGAACCAGAGTCGCACTTACTCCTGCAACGCGAGTTGCTCGATCAGAGAGCAAGCGATGTGCCCGATGGTGATGTGCGCCTCCTGAATGCGCTGGGGATCGCGAGAAGGAACGTTTAGCAGGAGGTCCACTTTCTTCGCCAGTGCGCCGCCCGTCTCACCCGTAAGCGCCACAAGAGAAGCGCCCCCCGCGCGCCCTGCTTCGATTCCCCGCAGAATGTTTGCGCTCTCGCCACTGGTGGAGAGAGCGACCAGCACATCCTGCGCCGAAACGAGCGATTCGATCTGCCGCGCGAAAATCTGCTCGAACCCGTAATCGTTTCCCGCCGCGGTCAGCACCGATGGATTGGTGGTCAACGCCAACGCCGCCAGCCCGCGCCGGTCGTCGCGCAGTTTCACCACCAGCTCTGCCGCGAGGTGCAACGCATCAGCGGCGCTGCCGCCGTTGCCAAAAAACACGACTTTGCCCCCGCTGCGCAAAGCTGCGGCGCATTCTTGTGCAAATTGCAGAATCTTTTGAACCAAGACATCGGAGAAAGCCTGCTTGACGCGCGCGCTTTCCTCTAGCTGGCGGCGGATTTCTTCGATGGACGCAGTCATTTGCGCCTAGCAGAGCACGATTTTGTCACGATGACGCATCACGCGGCGCGTGGCGTTGCGTGCGTCCACCACCAGCTTGGCGGCATCGACAATCGCGGAGTAGTCGTAGCTGGAGTGATCCGTGGCCACAATCACGGCATCATAACTGCCAATCGTTTGCGCGTTCAGCTGCACGGATTTCATATGCTCGTAATTATAATGCCGCATTTTGTGGAGCTGCGGGAAATACGGATCGTTGTAATCAGCCTGGGCGCCTCGTTGTTGCAGCAATTGCATAATCTTGAGTGTCGGCGACTCGCGCAAATCGTCCACGTCCTTCTTGTAAGCCACGCCCAAAATCAAAATCCTCGCGCCCTTCAAACTCTTCTTGTGATTGTTGAGCGCCGCGGCAATCGCTTCAACCACGTGATATGGCATCGCGGTATTGACCTCGCCGGCAAGCTCGATGAAGCGCGTCGAAAAGTCATACTCGCGTGCCTTCCACGAAAGATAGTACGGATCCACCGGAATGCAGTGCCCGCCAAGGCCCGGCCCAGGATAAAAAGGCATGAACCCAAACGGCTTCGTCGCCGCGGCGTCAATCACTTCCCAGATATCGATACCCATGCGCAGGCTGAGCATCTTCAGCTCGTTCACCATGGCGATGTTCACACAGCGAAAAATGTTTTCCAGCAGCTTGGTCATTTCCGCGGCGCGCGTGGAGCTTACCGGAACAACGCGCGCCACAACCTGTGCGTACAGCGACACTGCCGCGCGTCCGCTCGGCGGATTCACGCCGCCGACGACTTTCGGGATTTGCGCCAAACCAAACTGCTTATTCCCCGGATCTTCGCGCTCTGGAGAAAAGGCCAGCCAAAAATCGCATGCCACATTCTCGTTTTCCGGCCCCGCCGCAATGGGGCAGCGCAAGCCGCTCTTCTCTAGAATCGGCAACACTAACTCTTCGGTGGTCCCCGGGTACGTCGTGGATTCCAGCACCACGAGCTGCCCCTTTTGCACGTGCGGCTGAATCGAGACAGCTGTTTGCTCGACGTAACTGAGGTCCGGCTCGCGCCGCTCGTCCAACGGCGTCGGCACGCAAATGATGATGGCGTCTGCTTCCTTCAAGCGCGCGAAATCCGTCGTCGCCGCAAAATGCCGGCTATTGACGAACTGCTGGATTTTCGTCTGCGGAATATGCTCGATATACGACCTGCCCGCATTCAGCATGTTCACCTTGTTGGGATCGGTGTCGAATCCCGTAACCTTGTGCCCTGCTTCCGCGAAACGCAGCGCCAGCGGCAAGCCTACATATCCGCATCCGATGATGGCGACCCTAAGCTGGGCGCCCTTGAAGAACTCAGGTTTCCGGTCAATTGGCATGAGTCGCGATTGACTCCTAAACTATTTCGGGTTACGCAGCCTGCGAAGACCGCTGAAGAACCGAACAAATATAACAGGGTTACCCGCGCGCGCAAAAAACACCGCTCCGGACGTATTCCATTGGCGCGCCAGCATTGCGATTACCTGGCGAAACGGAGCAAGATAGTAGGCACGCGCCTTGACGTCCCCGGCCGGCAGTTGAAGGCTTAACCGGCATTCAACCAGCAGCGCATGAATGCTCGCTCAGAAGGAGTGGGCGAATCAGATATCGCGGCACTGTGGTGCTCGCGCGGCGAGGAGCTTGCAAATCCCATGGTGGATGTGCATTGCCACATTTTGCCAGGCCTTGATGACGGTCCGGAGAACATCGAAGAGTCTCTGGCCATGGCTGAATCGGCGATCTCCGACGGCATCACGCATGTCGTCGCCACGCCCCATTGCAGCGCCAATTATCCATTCGATTATGCGCAGGTCCAGCGTCTGCGGGAGCGCCTGCAAACTGAAATCGGCGACCGGCTGAACCTGGCTACCGGATGCGACTTTCATCTCAACCCGGAAAATCTCGAGGCTTTACGGGCTGACGGATCGCGCTTCTGCATCAACCAGCACGATTACCTGCTTGTTGAATTCAACGAAATCTCCATCCCGCCCTCCATGGACGACACCCTGCACACTTTGCAGCTCAAGCGCCTACGGCCAATAATCACCCACCCGGAGCGCAACGCTATCCTCCGCCGCCAGCCGGAGCGACTGGCAAAATGGGCGCGGCTGGGTTGTTTTGTGCAGGTCACAGCTGGCTCCCTGACCGGGAGCTTCGGTCCGCGTGCGCAGGAAGATTCCTTGTGCTGGATCGCGAAGGGCTTGGTGCACTTCGTCGCCAGCGATGCGCACAACACCAAGCGCAGGCCGCTACGTTTGCAGGCCGCGTATGACGCGGTAAGCAAACAATTTGGCGACGCGAAGGCACGCGCCCTATTTCTCGAAAACCCGTTGGCCGCGTTTGAGGGACGCGACCTTCCCTACGTCCCGGAAATTCCCGACGAAATGGTTTCGCCCCGGCGCAAAAGGTTTTTCTTCTTCTGATTTGCCTCTCATCGCGCAGGATGCAGCGGCAGGCCCGCCCACGCGTTCAATAGGCCTAAGACTTCCCTTAACACCTCCAGCGCGTCGCCGGTCGCGCGCCACCAATGTTCAGGTGAGAACGAGTCGGTGGCAGCCGCGCGCACGATAGCATGCCCTCGCCCGCCCGCAAGCTCTCTCCACAGCCTTCGCACCCGCCGGGTGTGCGCCTTCGTAGTGACAATAATCACCACGGCACCCTTCTCCCGTTCCAATTCGGCTGCAATAGCCCGGACTTCATCAGCCGTACTGTCTATCGGTGGCTCAAGCACCCTGATCGCATTCGCTGGCACACCTTCATGCATCAAAACTCGCGAGTTGAAAAAATCCTCGCCGAGGTAGGCGATATGCATCTCCTGGAGTGAGGCGGCAGGTTCATTGGCGCGCGTCAGCCAAACTTGCGGCGCATAAGCGGCATTGTACAAGCGTGCCGCCTCCTTCGCCCGCATAGGCATTCGGCCGCTAAGGACCACAATTGCTTGCGCTTTGTCCAGCGGATCTTCGACAACCAGCCACCGGCCCACGCCAAAAAAACTGACAGCCGTGAAGGCGATTACGCCAACAACCAAGGCGAGAAGAATCGCTCTGGCTAAGTGGCGCTTCCGAACCTGCGGTGCGTCTGCGCTGCTGTGCATGAGCAAACGCGCGCATGGTATCGCGGCCGACCAGTGTGGTCAACCGCTGCCCAGCGCGATAAAATCGACGATTGGCATTTCTTGGGAGGATGCATGCGTGCAGTGGTTACGGGCGGAGCCGGATTCCTGGGCTCGCATCTCTGCGATCGCCTGATCGCGGAGGGATGGGACGTTCTTGCCCTCGACAATCTTGTCACCGGCGCGGAATCGAATGTCGGTCATCTGCTGAGGCATCCCCGCTTCCGCATCGCGCGCGCGGACGTTTCCAACTACATCGACGTTGCCGGACCCGTTGATTACGTCCTGCACTTCGCTTCCCCAGCCAGCCCGGTCGATTATTTGAAGATGCCCATCCCAACCCTCAAGGTCGGCGCACTGGGTACTCACAACGCGCTCGGCCTCACTCTCGCCAAAAAAGCTAAATTTTTTCTGGCTTCCACCAGCGAATGCTACGGAGACCCGGAAGTTTCTCCGCAGCCGGAAACCTATTGGGGTCACGTCAACTCGATCGGACCTCGCGGCGTCTACGACGAAGCCAAGCGCTTCGCCGAAGCCATGACCATGGCGTATCACCGCTACCACGGCGTGGACACCCGTATTGTGCGCATTTTCAATACCTACGGGCCCCGCATGCGTCTCAACGACGGCCGCGCCCTTCCCAATTTTGTCCACCAGGCACTTACCGGCAAGCCCCTCACGGTCTACGGCGATGGCAAGCAGACGCGCAGTTTCTGTTACGTTTCCGATTTGATTGAGGGAATCTACCGCTTGATGTTGTCCGATGAGCATTTGCCCGTGAATATTGGCAATCCGCAGGAAATCACCATCCTTCAATTTGCGGAGCGCATTCGCACCCATTTTGAAAATGCGCCGAAGATCATTTTCGAGCCTTTGCCGCAAGATGACCCCAAGCAGCGCTGCCCGGACATCAGCAAAGCCAAGCGCATTCTAGGTTGGGAACCGAAGGTGGGGCTGGAGGAGGGCTTGCGCACCACCCTGGACTATTTCAAGGAGCGTTTTGCAAGCAAACAAAGCGCCGGCGCCGAGTAAGGCTTTTCACTTTTTCTGCCGATCGTTTGAAATTATTCGCGCCCAAACGAAAAATATTCAAATCCCAACTCGCACATCCTCGACGGTGAATAGAGGTTTCTGCCATCGACCACCAGCCGCCGCGCCATGAGTTTCCCGGCACGCTCCCAATCCAGATCCCGAAATACGTCCCATTCCGTGCAAACCAGCGCCGCTTCCGCGTCACGCAAAGCGTCGTACGGATCTTCGTGATAACTGGCTGCGGGAAACAGCGCTTTAGCCTTCGAAATTGCTTCCGGATCCGTCGCTTGCACTTGCGCTCCCTGCCGGAGCAGTTCCTTCACCACTTCCAACGCCGGCGAGAATCGGATGTCGTCGGTATTCGCCTTGAACGCCAGGCCGAGCACCGCGACGCGTTTGCCCTTGACCACCCACAGAGCCCGGCGCACCTTTTCGAAAAACCGCTCGATGCGCTGTTTGTTGACGCGCTCGGCCGCCTTCAAAATGTCGAAATCCACCCCCACTGTGCCGGCCAGGTGCACGAACGCCTGCAAATCCTTGGGGAAGCAAAAACCGCCAAAGCCCAGCCCGGCGCGCAGGAATTGTTCGCCGATGCGCGGATCCAATCCCATTGCATGCGTCACTTCCTCCACGTCCGCTCCGATTTTCTCGCAAAGATCGGCAATCACGTTGGCGTAACTGATCTTCAACGCCAAAAACGAATTGGAAGCATGTTTGATGAGTTCCGCGCTGTTGATCGTGGTGATGAGCAGGTTCACGGGATTCCCCGGAGGACACGTGCCGTTGTGCACCGGGCACTGAAAAGATCGTTCCAAGATCGGCCGGTAAATCTCCCGCATATCGCGCGCCGAAGTCTCATCCTCCACGCCCACCACTATGCGGTCAGGATGAAGGAAATCCGAAACGGCCGTCCCCTCGCGAAGGAACTCTGGATTGGACACCACGCGAAACGCCAGGCCGCTGTTGCGAGAGTAGGCCGTGAGAGCGCGGCGCAATTCCAGTCCCGTGCGCGCCGGTACCGTGCTCTTTTCGATGACCAGCTTCGGCGTTCGCGCTTCCGTGGCAATCTGACGCGCCACGTGGTCGATTGCGGAAAGATCCGCTTCGCCGTTTTCCTTAGGCGGTGTGCCGACGCAAATGAAGATGGCATCGCCGCTGCGTATCGCTTCGCCGGCGTCCGAGGTGTACGAGATTTTGCCCACACTTCGCGCCGATTCCAGGATTTTGTTCAAGTGGTGCTCATAAATGGGCACGCCGCCCGCCTGGAGTTGCGCGATCCGCTTCTCATCGATGTCCGTGCAAATGACCTCATGACCCGCCTCGGCGAGACATGCGCCGGTCACCAGGCCGACGTAGCCGCATCCAACTACAGAGAGACGCAATCTATTCCTCCGGGCGGAGATTCTTTATACTCGCGCACATTCCCATCTACAGCACCTCTAACGTCGCGCACTGTTCCAGCCCAATAGCAGCCCTCGCAGTCCCAGCAGCACGAGTTGCGGCTGGCGCCACAGCACGTTCCACAGCAGCCGCGTTGACTCGTCGCGCGTAATCTCGCTGAGAGTGTCCCGGGTTGCCGCGTTGAGCAGATCGACCAGGCGCGAGTAATCTTCCTGCTGGAAATGATGCATTGTGCGCCGCAGCAGCCAGTGCGTGCTCAGTTCGCGCCGCAGGGCCAGCAGTTCCCCGCCGCGCCCGCCTTGCAAAATGGAGTCAGCGACGGCCACCGCGCCTCGAAACCCGGTAACGATCCCTCCCACCGTGGATACTTTCACCTGCGCCGCGGCGTCCCCGACCAGGTACACATTCCCTTTTCCCACCCGCCGCTTCACCGGCACCCACCGCTTGTACACCGGGATTCGCGCGCCCTGCCATTCGAGCGGCTCGATTCCCTTCTTTTGTAGGAATCGGGCCAGGCATCGCGCGGTGTCGCAGGCGTCCTCTCCGATGACGCCCAGCGCGCCGCGCTCCGCTGATTCCGGAATCAGCCAGTAGAAATATGGCGTGTCGTCCGGCACGAACCACACACGCGTTGTGTCCACCGGGCAATCTTTCGGCAAGCGCACGATCGCCTGCATCAGCGGCACTGTTTCGATGGACGGCCAACCCGCCGTTCGCGCCACGCGGCTCGCCGCGCCGTCCGCTCCCACCACGCTCTTGGCGTGCAACTCTTCTCGCTGTCCGCCCGATTCAACCTCCACCTGAATGCCATTCGCGGTGGGAGCCAGTCCCAGAAAGCGCGTATCGAAAGAAACTTCCGCGCCGGCCCGCTGCGCCTCACGCGCCAGCGCCGGAATCAATTTCGCGCGCTCGATGATAAGGTCCGGCTTGGCCAGCGCGACCTGCGCGGAGCGGCCATCGGTGAAGAGTTCAAACCGCCGGATCTCGTTTAGAACGCTTTCGTTTGCCGAAGCTCCCAATTGCCTGCGGAAGTGACTCGTCACAATCAGCGTCCGCGGCACCGGCTCCAAGCCCCGCTGGGACTCCAGCACACGCACACGCTTGCCCCCGTGAGCCACTTTGGCGGCGGTGTAAAATCCGGCCGCCGAGCCGCCCACAATTATTACTTCTTCGTTATTTCCGTGCCGGATTTCTTCCTGTTTCGCTCGCAACAGTTTCCGCCTTG
>Ga0210404_10001383_pt1 | contig 10427 bp, 12 predicted proteins | sample IncBWH28MmetaG_FD_155455 | JGI IMG/M metagenome (GOLD analysis project Ga0210404, IMG submission 155455) | Forest soil microbial communities from Barre Woods Harvard Forest LTER site, Petersham, Massachusetts, United States - Inc-BW-H-28-M | ecosystem: Environmental > Terrestrial > Soil >... | reverse complement strand
CCCGGGCAGCCTTTGGCGACGATAGCCTCTACGTGGAGCGATTCATCCCTAATGCCCGACACATCGAGATCCAACTGCTCGGAGACCGGTTGGGGAATGTCATCCACCTGGGTGAGCGAGATTGTTCTCTGCAAAGACGCCATCAAAAAATCGTGGAAGAGTCACCAGCACCCAACATCACCAATACGCTGCGCGAGGAGATCCGTCAAACTGCTGTGACGCTAGCGCGAAGCATCGGTTATGAGAATGCCGGTACAGTTGAGTTCCTTGTCGATCAGGATAGCGCGTCGTTCTACTTTCTTGAGATGAACACGCGGATACAAGTAGAGCATCCGGTCACCGAAATGATTACCGGAATTGACGTGGTCCAGGCGCAGTTCCGCATTGCGGGAGGAGAAGCACTGCCTTTCTCGCAGTCCGATGTAACGTTTCGAGGACATGCCATCGAATGCCGCATCACCGCGGAGTTGCCGAACGATGGATTCCGGCCCAATCCAGGCAGGATTGTGGCGTGGGTCCCACCCGAGGGCCCAAACATCAGGCTCGATACCCACTGTTATGCGGGCTATAGCGTCCCTATGTTTTACGACTCCATGCTCGCCAAGCTGATTATCTACGGCTCTGACCGGACCGAAGCAGTGGACCGAATGCAACGGGCTCTTAATCAGTTCTCGATAGGTGGTATCGGCACGACGTTGCCATTTCTGCGCTTCATTATGAGTCACCCGAGCTTTACATCTGGCAACGTGAGCACACACTTGGTGGAGGATCTGATTCACCACATGTCGACCGGGCCACAGCAAAAGAATGAACAATCCTAAGCAACCCGCGATTGAAACAGCAGTGTTAGTCGCAGAGAATCTGCTTGCAGCAGCAAAATCTGCACGGTTATGTGCCTTGGAGAACCGTGCGCGGCGAGGCGCTCAAGACACGCGGAAGATCATCTCATAGCAGCACGATAAGGAGAAACAACGATGCGACGAATTCTCTTAGTCCCCTTGTTGGCAGTCGCTTTGGTCGGTTTTGTCAAAGGCCAGAGCATCAGTGAGAAGAAAGAAGATGCAGCTGGAGTTGAACAAAAAGAGGTGCTCATAAAAGAGGCACAGGCGTTTGCCGATCACATCGAAGACGTCAAGCGGAGCGGCGACAGGAAGGCACTGGAAAGTCTTTATGCCGACGACTTCATCTGCAAGGACGAGAGATTTGGAATTGGCGAAGTTCTCCACAAAACTCAGTATCTGGAACTTAGAGGATCTGTCGGTCATGGTTCTGAGAACCAAGTCATTAAGCACGCCCATTCCGATGTTCGCCTGCTTGTCTTTGGAAACACAGTTGTCATGACTGGATACAGCACCACGATCCTGCGACACAAGGGCAGACTCTCAAAGGGTCCCAGATTGTTTACGTTTGTCTACGTTAAGCAGGATGGACGGTGGCAGGCTGTGGCCGAGGACGTATTTGACATTCCGAAGGGCTACGAGGAGCCGCAGTAATATTGAAGAGTAGGTTGTCCGCGGGTCTATCTTCGCGCGAGAGAGCAAGGCGACTTTAGAGCGCGAAGCTTTTCTTGAAATCGTGTCTACTTCGTATTCGCGAGATCGGAGAGCAACATGTCAGGACACTCTTTGCTTTCTACTACCCGAATCTTGCTCATCATGGGCGCTTTACTCGGGCTTGTGCCCTGCTCCACCGCCGAGACGCTTGTGGAATCCAGTGTCGAGACCCGGATCCAACTGGATTTTCACGTACCTGATGCTGTGCTTACTACTTTTCTACCTACGGGCTGGGCTTCCAACGTAGCAACCCAAGGTCCGGCAAAAGATGCGAACCTTCGTGTCGTGTTCATTGATCGCCTGACGATCAATGGACCTGATGGAAAGCCGCTCGGTACAATGGGATCGAACCGTCTCGTCTACCTCGTGGCTCCGGTAAAGGACTCTAGCGGTGCTAGTGTTCAGCTTGTTATTGGGGGGTTGACTGAAGACCAGGCGGATGCGCCTGGGCCGTTCGGGGAATATCTGTTAGCCACAACTCATTCGATGCAGCGCTCGAGCTCAGTCAGCACTGGCCCGATTCTTGAATCGCAAGACTGGGTATTTGCAGCAACTAGCGGTGAACGTCTTGAGTTGCACATTAAGTACGAGAAGGGAGTCGGAAATAAGACCAGTCCTGTCGACGTCAAATTCTACTCTGCGAAGAATCCGACCTTTTATCAAGTCTCCAGGCAGGAGCAGGTCTTGGACATTCTCCGCAACATATCCACGAGTCCCGCGGATCGGGTAAGGGAGTTCTCATTCAAGGCATCGGGGGGAATCTATGCCAAGTTGTTTGACGGAACAGAAAAGGTATTGAGTTGGGACAACGTCGTTTGGATGAATCGCTCAATCATCCAGCCCTAAGTTGTGAGTTGAGTGTCCCTGGCTAAATGCGATCCGAGATGGAAATCGTATCCGCCAAAAGCCTAAGAGTTCAACCAGGTTCAAGGGCTTCAATGGCAACGCACAATGCCCTTCAACGAAAGCGACCTCGAAGAAGCAAATCTCAACAGGTAAGATTTGGATTCTGGTTCGGGACCAGGAGGTTCGAAGCGCAACCTTTTGTTAGTCGGATTACCGGACAGGGGTCTTTGGTGGTCACAGAACTGCGATTTGTGATACCTACTCATGGGAAGCGGCCCAAAAGGTTGATCTACGGCTTCAAGTGGAAGGGAGGAGTTTCGCATGAATTCATTATCTGTCCTCAGACGTCTCGCAAGTGGCGTGGCTTTTGTCCTCCTCGGCGCTTTTTCTTTCGCAGTGGCGACCACTGGTGGTTACCACTTCCTCAAGAAGTACAGTTTTGGCGGAGCTGAGGGTAGTACTCGAGAATATTTTGACTACATCACGATCGACCCTTCTGCGCGCCGCGTCTACATTTCGCACGGAACGGAGATTAAAGTACTCGATGCCGACAATGGGACCCTCATAGGCAACATTACTGGCTTGAAATTGGACCACGGCGTAGCAATCGCCAACGAGTTCGGTCGCGGGTTCATCAGCGATGGCCTCCAGGGAAAGGTGATCATTTTCGACTTAGAAACTCTCAAGGTGATCGGCGAGGCGAAAGCCGACAACGACGCCGACTGCGTTCTTTACGATCCGGCTTCAAAGCGTGTCTTTGTGATGAATGGAGACCCCCACACCTCCACCGTGATCGATGCCAAGACTGGGACCACCGTGGGAACCATCGAGCTGGGCGGTGCTCCTGAATTCGCCGTGGCCGACGGGAGAGGAACTGTTTACGTCAATATGGAGGACAAGAACGAAGTAGTCGCCATTGATTCCCACGGCCTCACAATCAAGTCGCGCTGGCCCGTAGCCCCGGCCGGAGGTCCCACCGCACTGGCGATTGACATGAAGAACCGGCGGCTGTTCACCGCTGGCCGCAATCCTCAAATTCTCGTGGTGATGGATGCCGACAGCGGAGAGGTTATCCAGTCGTTCCCAATTTCGGCGGGTGTGGATGCCGCCGCCTATGAGCCTTCAACGGGAATGATCTTCGCCTCGACGCGGGAGGGTATGATCCATATATTCCACGAAGATTCCCCTGACAAATTCAGTGAAGTGGAGACCGTGAAGACTGAGGTCGGTGCCAAGACCATGGGGCTGGATACGAAGACACACAACCTCTTTCTGGACACCGCAGATTTCGCTCCACCTGCGGCTCCCACGGCAGACCAACCCCGTCCGCGACCGATGGCAGTTCCCGGAACGTTTCGCGTTTTAGTTTATGGCCGCTGATGCATAGAAATGTACAGCACCTGCTCACTAGGCAGGTTTCCTCGTTATGACTTTCTGACCGTCTGCTACGTTGGCAGACGGTCAGGGGCGCGATCCCTTCTCCCTATTTCCTCGCAACACCCCCGACAAGATTCGAAGCCTCATACTAATTTACATCTGACGGTTGGGCGCTGCTGCCTTCGCCTGTTAGGCACACGACCCACGAGAGCTTCCTCAAAAGTATGCCCTGGGCGCCCCAAGAAGAACTGATTCTGGGCACTCCGTTAGTTGTGGCGCGTTGAAGGAGCCTCGGGTAGCTCCTTGAGTCGCGCAAGCTTGAAATTCACTTGCCAGCCGAGCTGCGGGATGAGTGCTTGAATGGGGAGATCTTTTACTCGCTGAGGGAGGCACAGATCGTGATCGAGAAGTGGCGGGTGGAATACAACGCGAGGCGGCGGCCTCACTCGGCCCTAGGCTACAGGCCACCAGCACAAGCGGCCAGCAGCCCCTTGGTTCCACCTAACTCAAGTTCACAGGCCCCCGCTGTGATGTAAACTCTCTGATTCGTCGTGGTACAAAAACTCGGGCTGGTCAAAGCCTCTCCAGAGATGCACGGTGAAGCAACCGCAGTCAATCGGGATATTTCTTGATCGCTGGAGCGGCGCTGCTCATTGATCGGCCCCTCTTTGCAGACCATGCTGGGATTGCGCCAGCCGCAGTCCGGCGGGAAATGGACGCACCGAACGCGTTGTTTGGCGGACTGAAGCAAATCGATTGCGCCTCTTTAAACTTGGATGCGCAGAGAATGGCCCGATGCACCCAAATAAAAGGACTGCACCAGTGACGTAGCGGAAGGCGCCGTGATTACGGAGGAATGAATTATGAAAGCGATTGTCGTCCACCAATATGGCGGTCCTGAAGTGCTGAAATTCGAGGAGTACCCTGATCCCGTGGCTGGGCCAGGGGAAGTGCTGGTGCGAGTCGCTGCCGCCAGCGTCAATCCCATCGATTACAAGCGGCGCGCTGGCAAAACCCAGGATTTCTACCCCATCAAATTCCCGGGACTGATTGGAGTCGATGTCGCGGGTACGGTCCTTACCGTTGGGCCTGGAGTTGAGGGCTTTCGTAGGGGCGAGCAGGTTTTCGCGGTGGCGGACAACGCATACGCCGAGCTTTGCGTCGTGAAGGCGACGAGCCTTGCCAAGGTACCGGCGGGACTCGACTTGATCGAAGCGGCGGCTTTGCCTCTCGTTACCACAACCGGCAACCAATTGATCTCCGAAGGTGCTGCGATCAAGACCGGCGAGACCGTGCTCGTCGCGGGAGGCGCAGGGGGTGTCGGGCGTTCAGCAGTGTTCACCGCGAAGTATCGTGGAGCGTTTGTGATTGCGGGAGTTCTGAAAAGACAGGTAGGGGATGCGGCAGCTATCGGTGCCGATCAGGTGGTGCCGACCGATGATGAAAGCGCGATGAACATTCTGCCGCTGCTGGATGCCGTTGCCGATACAGTCGACGGCAAAACCGCGGAGAAGCTAATCACGAAAGTGAAGCCCGGTGGCGTGTTTGCGTCGGTTCTTGGAATGCCCCAGAATGCCGAGAAGTACCCATCGGTGAAAATTGTGCCGTTCTACTCAACCGCGAATGCAAAAGTTCTCCAGTTCATGGCCGAAGCCGTCCGAGATGGCAAACTGCGCATCCCCATAAGCCGGAAGTTTCCACTCAGCGACGCGGCCGAGGCTCAAGCTTTGGCCGAAAAGGGCGCCAGCGGTAAGATTCTGCTGGTGGTCTGAACTCCTAGCTAACGTACGGCGATTCGCGTGGCACGCGGAACACCGGTTCTGAGAGATACCATTGGCACCGACAAGATGTGACATCGTCATCGTTGGGGGTGGCATCGCCGGTTCCTCATTGGCGACCGGCATGCCGTTTAACGCTTCTCGTACGGGTGGAAGATGTAGTTCTTCGCCTTCACGGCCGTATGGCAAGCGTTTCCGCAGTCTGCGGGGCTGGGATCGGCCGTGAACTTGTCCGACGCCGCGTCCTAATTGAACAGCGCATATCCCCATCCGCCCGTTTTCGGAAATCTCTTGCTGTCCTTTTCCATGACGAAAGCTTGGGTAAAGACGTCTGGCACTTCCACGACGAAGGGGGCCTCCGTGCTCTTCTTCGGCTTCCACTGCAGCTTCACGATCTTGGAGCCATCCGGGAAAGGCTGACCGTTGCCCGGAACGCCGGACTTGTACGCATTGATCATGTCCGGATTGGCGACGATCACCTTGAGCACTTCGGTGGTCCGGGCGGAAGAAGCCGCCGCCCAGTCCTCGTATCCCCTGAAGTCGGAGAACGCGATTCCGCCCGGCGATTTCAGCGAGTACTTGTCCTGCGCGTAAAAGGCCGCGCCGCCGAGAATGGCGAGTATTGGCGTGGCTATCGCAATCGTGAGCGTGCTTTTGCGCTTCATGGCTGATCCTTGTCTTAACCGCTCTTTCGAATTGTGAGAGTGGCCCTAAAACTCGCTTTTTACACTCGGATCAAAGTCCGGTCAATACAGGGTTAGGTTGCGAAATCGGAAAAGTGGCTCATAAAACGCACTTCGGCGGTTACGGCGTTTATCAGGACTTAGAGCCAGTCCCGCGACTGAAAAATTCTGGTAATGACCATCAAGCTCTCGTCTACCGACAAGCTGCTTCGTCGATCGATCACCTCAGTAACTTGCCAGCGAGCCAGTGATCGACACTGAACTTTCCCGGACCCGAGCAGATCAGCCAGATAAAGAAGAGCACGTACAGAACCTCCGGAAGGTAGAGGAAATCGTCGAGCCAGTTAAGAGGCGAAAGCCCCTTAGGCATGGTGGAAATCGCGTTGGTCAGAGTGGCGACAGTCATATCGATCAATAAAGCCACGCACGCCAGGCTCGAAAGAAACCCCACGGCCAGCAAAGATCCGCAAACGAACTCGACACTCGCCACGAAATAAGCGTCTGCTGCGGAAACGGGACTTTGGCCTTAACGAGCGTTTCGTAGACGGGTTTCGTCCCGCCGGCGACAAACAATTTATTTGCCCCGGAGATGGCGAAGAACAGCCCCAGCGAAACGCGTACCAGCAGGAGGGCATATTGTTCCAAATCACCGCTACCCTGCAGCGCAAACTGGACCAGCCGACTCCAATCCATCTCTTGTCCCTCCATCGGGGGACGTGCTCTAACGCCCCCCATCGTACGAGATTAGTTGTCCATCCGTTTGACCCATTGAGCGCGGAATGCGGGAGCCACGAATGGATCCGCACGGTACTGTGTTTCCCGCGCTACCTTGTCGCCCCTGAACTCCATGATGCTCACGGTCTAGGACGGCTTGCCGTCATAGGTCAGGACGAACTCGGTGACCCAAAGATCACCGCTGCCAACGATTCGTCGGGTAGAAAACAGCTTGTTGCTCGGCTGACTAGCGCGCTGGTTCTGTATGTTGGATCGACCGCGTGTTCGCTCGCCTGCATGACGCACTCGCCGGATTTCGCCCCGTGGAAATGAGGCGCGCTGCCGGGAAGAACGATCACCGCGCCGGGCGGATAAGCCTTCAACTTGCTCGCGTCGAATTCATCACCCAGTCCGATATAAAAAACGCCGGAAATTAAGGTATCGACTCGATCCTCCGGGTGCTTGTGAGGCATCAGCTTCTCGCCATGGGGCATTTTGACCCTGATCGTGTAGGCCGGGCTCGGAGGGCTGCCCCACGACGACGGCCAGCCGCACCGAAGACGGGAATTCCGGGAACGGTTTCCAATCTACATCTTCGGACAAGATGGTTGTGAAGACATCCTGCCCCGGTTGGTGAGGTCGAGCTGTAGTTCGTTGTGCTTCGATTGCGCCTTTCGTGTCTGCCATAGCAAGCCTCTGGTCCAGAACTTGAATTGCATATCAGCTGTGGCACGCGTTAATGATTGCTAACGGCCGTTCTCGCAGCGACGGTAGCCGAAGTGCCCCACCGCGAATTCTCCGAAGAACCGACGAAGTTCCGCACTAATGCGGCAATCTCATCCGCAGCGGTGTCCAAAGCGAAATGCCCTCCATCAACAATGTGGACTTCGGCCTTCGGCACATCGCGGCGATAGGCCTCCGGTTCCGAGGGGTCGAACGAGAGTTCATATTTGCCCCAGATAACCAGTAGGCGCGGCTGCTTTTCGCGCATCCAAGCCTGCCACTTGGGACAGGCCTCGACGTTCGTGCGATAGTCGTAGAAGAGGTCGCTTTGAATCTCAGCCTGGCCAGGCTGGTTAAGAAAGTAAAATTCATCGCTCCACAGGTCCGGGGCATAGCGTTCCACGTTGGGATCGCTCCCCAGGTGGCGCGTCCGCGTCGTCGCCAGCGACAGGAGATTTGTGCGCAGCGCGCTTTCGTTGGCGGCGCGATCAGCCCAAAAGGCCCGGCGTGTCTTCCAATTCGCTCCCAGGCCTTCGTTGTGCGCCACAGCGTCCTGCACGATTAGGGCCTCGACGCGGTGAGGATGGGCCAAGGCCATGCGAAAACCCACGGGGCCGCCGTAGTCCTGCATATATAGCGTGTACCGCGAGACCCCGAGCGCTTCGGTGAAGCGATTCATGATCTCGGCGATGTGATCAAACGTGTACGCGAATTTTTTCGGGTCCGGCCAGTCGCTATGTCCGAAGCCCGGATAATCGGGCGCGACTAGATGATAGCGATCAGAAAGTCGGGCGAAAAGAGGCTCGAACATCCGCGAAGAAGAAGGGAGCCCGTGCAGAGGGAGAATCGTCGGCGCATCCTTCGGGCCGGCCTCCCGGTAAGAAATGGAAAGCCCATCAATCTGGATATTGCGATAAAAAGTCGGATGTTCCACGGAACGTTCCTTTCCTTTTGTCTGGCCCCATGACCGAAATGATGCGAATGTCACAAAGAACGTGGGTTATGGCTGTGGGAACCCGAACATCAACCACGACTGATTGGCTACCCAATGCGGGTATAGCTCCGTCATCTGATCGAACAGCTCCTTGTCAGACGTCGCGGTTTTCTGCACCCGATCGAAGTCCTGCAGGTAACGCTTGGTGTCTTGGATCGTCGAGGGAGAGTCGGGCGCGCCAGGCTTCTTGTGACCGGCGACAACAATCGCCGGGTTCAGCGCCGCCAACCGGTCTAGCGCCGCGATCCAATTTTTTCGGCTCTCTGGGGTGGTGTCGCCGACATACATGCGGCATTGGTTGTACACAACGTCGCCAGCGACGATCAGGCCGATCGATGGAACGTATAGAGACGTGGTATCGGCACTATCGGTGTGGCCCTGCTCGATGATGCGCAACTCGTGGCCCTCGAGTGTGAACGTGTCGTGCTCGTAGGGCTGAGGGGCGACCAACTTGGTGGGCACTTGCCCAGGAAAGCACCGGCGGGCTAACCGCTCCACTGGGGGCGTGAAAGACATCTGCATGGCTTTCAGTGCCTTGGGCGTTGCAATCGCCCGAGCGCCCGGGAAACGGTCGAGCAGAATGCCCAGACCGTAGAAGTGGTCGAAATGGGCGTGCGTTATATAGATGGTCTCCAAGTTGCGGTTGTGCAGAGCAATCCAATCCGCGAGAGCCTCAGCCTCAGCCACTGTCATCATCGCGTCTACCAACACCGCGTCGTGCTCGCCGAAAATCAAAGTCGACGTGATCGGGTCAAAGCCGAGCGCTTCGCCAAAGGGCCTGGGCCGCTCGCCGACCATAGCCTTTCCCGGGGCGGTAAAAACGTTCACACCAAGCGTGGTCTCTTTCGGTCCCTTTGTGCCATCCATCTGGGACTCCTTTCGATATCAGAGCGAGTGACCGTTCGAGGCAGAGATTGGCAGAAGCGCGACGACGAGGCGCAGAGCCGGCATCCTATCTGCTCCAAGGGCTAACCGTACTTGAGGGTGGTGCTTTGTCCGATCTCGATAATATAACCGTCCGGATCGCGGATGTAGCAGCGAATCTCGCCGTACTTGGGGATCGGTTCCGTGAGAAACTCGGCTCCCCGACTTTTCCACAATTCATAGCACGCTTGAATATCCGCAACTCGGAAATTCATAAAGCTGTTGATGTAATTCGGGTCGGGAACGCTGAGCGTTACCGTCGGCTTATCCGGGGTCGGCCCGCCCCCCACGTTCAGAATCATCCAGATATTCGCAAGCTGAAGGTACGGAGGGGCGTTGCCGTCACCCATGGTCAGAATGCGAGCGCCGAAGACCTTTTCGTAGTAGCGAGCCGATCGTTCGACGTCGGCGACGGTGAGAAAATACGCGATGCTGATCCCCTCTTGCGGGGGCATCTCATAGCTCTTCTGTTCTACTCGTACGTTGCTCATGAGGACCTCTCGACTTCGTTTGAAATAATGCAGGCATAAAGTCGCCGGGATAATACAACAGAAACGCAGTCGTCTCTGCAAAGTCCTGATTAACGCTCAAATCGGACAAGTCGGTCCCAGTACCCACATCTCCGGTAATCCGACTAACAGCTTGTTGAAGAACTCTTTTGCGCCGTCATTTTGAGCCGCGATGCGACATGAAATCTCACTTTTTGTTGGCTTTTTGGCGAGGAGGAATTCTTTGCAGCGCTCGCCATGGCGGTTCAGAAGCCTTTTGTCGCGGTAGGGACGTCGGTTGCCCGACGCCCCCCGCACAGATCCGTACTTGCAGAATTACTGCATAC
>Ga0210404_10001380_pt1 | contig 10452 bp, 10 predicted proteins | sample IncBWH28MmetaG_FD_155455 | JGI IMG/M metagenome (GOLD analysis project Ga0210404, IMG submission 155455) | Forest soil microbial communities from Barre Woods Harvard Forest LTER site, Petersham, Massachusetts, United States - Inc-BW-H-28-M | ecosystem: Environmental > Terrestrial > Soil >... | reverse complement strand
GACCTGTTCGTGCGCAGCTTCGTGAACACCAAACTTCATTTCTCGGTGCCGCTCGAAGCGCACGCCTTTTCTCTCGAGTCAAAGTTCGCGGGCGCGCCTGCCGCCAGGTTTTGCGTCGAAGATGAGGTCCGTCTCTGGGCTAAACAGGCGCGCTACTAGCCCTGCTCGCTCCCTGAAAGATTCCGGAGCCCCACGCTCCGGATGCGCGGGCCTCCCCCGTCGCGGTTTCCGGGGCGGCGCAAGCCGCTCCGGAAATCTGAATAGTTGGTCCCTCCCCACGGTGAGCGGGGACGGCGCGAGCCGTCCCCTTTTTGTTTGACGACTCCCCGTTTAAGTCTCGTGCGGGAGAGAATCCGTGAGGACGTTTGTCCCGCCGAGTCTCCATCGCAGCAAGCGTGCTGCAAGAACAAACGGCGCGACCCAACCCGCGTGATTCAGCACTGAGAACCGGGGACCCAGCACTGGCTCCTCCGCGCAAGCCTCGATCCGCGCAACCTTGCCCGGCGTTTCTCCGCGCAGCAGATGCCACGCTTCCTGATACTCACGATACTTCGCGCTCTCCAGCTTCGGATACAGCCCTACGCTCCACATCCCGCGAATCTTTTTCTCCGGCAGGATGAACCACACATCCTCCGGAATCACATACGCCGCCACAAAATCAAACGAGTTCTTCTTATACGGACCTTTGCTGTCTTTCAGAGTGCACGAATATCCCTCCGCCCCTTCTTTGAATATCGTGGACTTCACCTGCACCCGCACAATCCGCGCCCCCTGACCCACCGTAAAGTCGTATCCCGACGACTCTCCCCAAGGCCTAGCCAGATGCATCCCCCGCTCGATCGCTCGCATCGCAAACACCAGCTCCGCCCACTCCCCGCGCCGCTTGCAATTCTTGATAGTTCTCCCCGCCCATCGATTTTTCGACATACAACTCCTCCATCACCTGACTCTAAGCTCTGTCATCCTGAGGCGCGCTCTTTGCGCCGAAGGACCCCTGCACTCTCACCCGTACCCACGCAGCCTCAGGGAATTCTCCCCAAGATCCGCCGTTTTGATTTTCGCCCAACAAAAAATGCGGCCCGGTGGCCGCACAATTCTCGGAACCTATTCCACTTTCCCACGCTCCGTAGAGAACGTAAAGTCTACGAAAGTAGGGCCTACTTTCGGAGACACGGAGATTCCCATTTCGGGGAAGCGACGCGGCAGCGACGCTTAAAAGAGAAGGCATGTACTGATAGGCGGGAGCGTTACGGCGTCTGCCCTCCCCCTGCGACGGTGCGGGGAGAACTCCCTGAGATGGCAGCGGCACGAGCGGCAGGGCAGGGGTCCTTCGACTGCGCATGCGGATTCATAAAGCGAATCCGCATGCTCCGCTCAGGAAGACAGAGTGTGGGAACTCAGGTTCGTGCGGCGAACATCAGCGAATTCCCAGGAGAACGCCCAGGTAAGTGCGTGCCTTCGCCAAGAGTGCGGCATCCGCCTTGGAGTGAAATGCCGCCTTGCGCGCTGCCCAGTCCATGCTCTTGATGTGATCCACCAGCACTGCTCCCTCAATTTTGTCGATGCTGGCGGGCAGGGCGAAGGGATAAGGTTTGCGGCGGCTGGTGAGCGGACACACGATCACCAGTCCGCTGGCCCGGTTGTAGCTCTGCTCGGTCACCACCAGCGCGGGACGCCGTTTGGCTCGCTCGCGCCCCGCCTGCTGATCGAAGTCGAGCCACACAATGTCGCCCGCCTGGGGCACATAGGACGACGCGTGGTGCGTCACCACTCCACGCTCTCTTTGCCGCGTTCCGGCCCGGTAGGCGTCTCATCGTAGCGGTTCTCGCGCGTGATCTGCGCCACCAGTTCTTTCAGCGTGGGAATTCTTTGCTTGCGTCGCAGGCTGATCTCGCCCGCCGCTGCTTCGATCACGATAGGGTCTCCCTCGCGCACCCCCGCTTCTTCTGCCACCGGCTTGGGAATTCGCACCGCCAGGCTGTTCCCCCACTTCACGATTTGTGCTGTTGGCATGAGCTCCAACTTCCGTGGATACAATGTATCTACCATCGTAGATACAAGTATATACTAGTTCAATCGGCAGCGCGAGAAATCCCGAGCGGGACGCGACCGTGGAATCCCACCCTTCGCAAAGGGCTGTCTAGTCCCGACAAAAGAGGGCGAAGGATGGGGCATTCGGCAGACATGAAAAGCTACCAACCCCAAAGACGCTCGCATGTTTTCAAATGAAGACGCGGCCCGTTCCTGCTGGCCGATGAGGGCACCGTGGTAGCTGGCGATAAATCGCTATCACTCATCAACCGCGAGTCAAACTAGTTTTTTCCGCGCTCACTTGTACAATCGCTCGCGGCCCGAGTCATGCGGCTCGTGCCTTCGCGGAGGACAGGCACGCCGTCACCTCACGGAGGACCTGCTCGTAGTCAGCGGCTATCGCCCGCTCCACATGAATACGAGCGCCTTTTACGCCTGCTTCTTGCGCCAACCTCTTGAACTCACTCTGAAGAAAGACTTCCAACTGCTTCGGTGTCAAGACGGCAATGGGAACAGTAGCGGACTGGCCGGTCCCGGTCTCGATCCTCACGCAGTATGGAGATTCGGATTGTTGCGTTTCCGGATTCATGCGACACACCCCTTTATGGAGCGACGAGAGTGGCAGGCAAAGGTTCCCAGCATTTTAGCGCGTCCCGCCGTTCCCGTGCGCGATGCGGGGAATTAGTTGAGGCAGGTCGGCACAGTTGGCGATAAATCGCGATTTCACTCACTGATCAACTTAACTGGTTGGCCTGCTGGTCATCGGGCCTGGCAAGTCCAAGCAGAGCAAAAGACGCTGAGATGATTTGCTGGCAGTGTTCTGATGCATGGAGCCGGTGCTCCGGTGCCACCCTCCCATTTACGTCCGGCAAATATAAAGCGGGGCGGCTTGCGCCGCCCCGCTTCAAAGTCAAAAGCAGCGGGCAGAGTGCCCGCTCCACATAAGCCGCCTCTACGTTCCCTCGCTCCAGCCCGCCAGATACTCCTCCTGCTCCGGACTCAGCCGGTCGATCTTGATCCCCATCGACTCCAGCTTCAGCTTGGCGACGCGCTTGTCGAGTTCGTCGGGGACGCGGTAGACCTTTTTCTCCAGCGTCTTGAAATTCTTGACCATGTACTCGACCGACAGCGACTGGTCGGCGAAGCTCATGTCCATGACCGATGCGGGATGGCCCTCGGCGGCGGCCAGGTTGATGAGGCGTCCCTCGCCGAGGAGGTTGATCTTGCGGCCGTCCTTCAACGAATATTCGTCGACGTAAGTGCGCGTGGTGCGCTTGGAGGACGACATATTCTCGAGCGCAGGAATATCGATCTCCACATTGAAGTGGCCGGAGTTCGAAATGATTGCGCCGTCTTTCATCAAGGCGAAGTGCTCTTTGACGAGCACGTTCTTGTTGCCGGTGACGGTGCAGAAGACGTCGCCAATTTTGGCGGCTTCGGGCATGGACATCACGCGGAAGCCATCCATCACGGCTTCGAGAGCCTTGGTGGGATCGACTTCGGTGATGATGACTTCGGCGCCGTTGCCGCGGGCGCGGCTGGCTAGTCCGCGGCCGCACCATCCGTAGCCGGCTACCACGAACTTCGAACCGGCGAGCAGGAAATTGGTGGCGCGGATGATGCCGTCGATGGTCGACTGTCCGGTGCCGTAACGGTTATCGAACAAGTGCTTGGTGTCGGCGTCGTTTACGGCGACGATGGGGAACTTCAGCACGCCTTCCTTCGCCATGGCGCGCAGGCGGATGACGCCGGTCGTGGTTTCTTCGGTGCCTCCGATCACGCCTTCGAGCGCGTCGGTGCGCTTGGTGTGGAGGATGGTGACCAGGTCAGCGCCATCGTCCATGGTGATGTGCGGCTTGTGGTCGATGGCGGCGAGGATGTGGTTGTAGTAGGTGTCGTTGTCTTCGCCCTTGATGGCGTAAACCGGAATGCCTTGATCGCGGACGAGGCTGGCGGAGACGTCGTCCTGAGTCGACAGCGGATTCGAGGCGCAGAGCACCACGTCAGCTCCGCCATCGCGCAGGCAGATGGCGAGGTTCGCCGTCTCCGCCGTAACGTGCAGGCAGGCCGAAATGCGGATGCCTTTGAGCGGCTGGTTCTTGATGAACTCCTTGCGGATAATTTGCAACACCTTCATGGACTGGTTCGCCCACTCGATGCGCTTCTTGCCCAGTTCGGCCAGTTCCAGGCTCTTGATGTCGCTATTGATCTGTGCTGCTGTTGACATACGCCTCCTGTGGCGCTTGCATGCTTTAAGAAATTGTAATGGTGCCCTGGTTGTTGAGTGAAAAAGATGAGTTCGGTTGCTCCGTGCACTGTCAGAATACACGAATCGGCGGAAAGATCAGCATGCCCAAACGCTCGTAAGGGAGTGGCACTTTCGGCCTATCTCCTGGGTTGCACTTTCGGTTAGCCCGCGGAAAATTCTGACCGCTGGCGGCAAAATTCTTTACCACAGAGGACACGGGGTTTCACAGGGTAAATCTACTTTCGCCCCGCGTGCGCCGGCTCGCGCACACCGGCGTCGCTCGCCAGCGCCGCAGCCTTGTCCGTCGCTTCCCACGTGAAGTCGGGATCGTTGCGCCCGAAGTGTCCGTAGGCTGCCGTCTTTTTGTAGATCGGGCGGCGCAGATCGAGCGACTCGATGATGCCGCGCGGCGTCAGCTTGAAGTGAGCACGAATCAGGTCGGGGAGGATTGCGGGATCCACTTTCTCTGTGCCGAACGTATCCACGCGCACGCTGACCGGGTCGGCCACGCCGATGGCGTAGGCGAGTTGCACTTCGCAACGGTCGGCAAGTTTTCCGGCGACAATATTTTTCGCGATGTGCCGTGCCATGTAAGCCGCGGAGCGATCCACCTTGGTCGGATCCTTGCCGCTGAACGCTCCGCCGCCGTGGCGCCCCATGCCGCCGTAAGTGTCGACAATAATCTTGCGGCCGGTGAGGCCGGTGTCGCCCATGGGGCCGCCAATGACGAAGCGTCCCGTGGGATTGATGTGGTACTTAGTGTACTCATCGAGCAGATGCGCCGGAATCACGGCCTGAATCACATGCTTCAAAATGCCGGCGCGCAATTCGTCGTTGGCAACGGTCTCCGAATGCTGCGTGGAAATCACAACCGCATCCACCCGCAGCACCTTGCCGTTCGCATCATATTCAACTGTAACCTGGGATTTTCCATCGGGACGAAGGAAGGGAAGCGTTCCATTCTTGCGCACCTGCGAGAGCCGCATGGTGAGTTTGTGCGCGAGAGAAATGGGAGTCGGCATCAGCTCCTCATTCTCGTTGCAGGCATAACCGAACATCATGCCCTGGTCGCCGGCGCCGCCGGTGTCTACGCCCATGGCGATGTCGCCGGACTGTTTGTTGATGCTGGAGATGACGGCGCAGGTGTTGCAGTCGAAGCCGTGGAGGGCGTTGTCGTAGCCGATCGACTGAACAGTGCCGCGGACTACGCTTTGGAAATCGACGTAGGCTTTGGTGGTGATCTCTCCGGCGATGACTACGAGGCCGGTGGCGGTGAGGGTTTCGCAGGCGACGCGGCTGAAGGAATCTTCGGCGAGGCAGGCGTCGAGGATGGCATCGGAAATCTGGTCGGCGATTTTATCGGGATGGCCTTCGGTTACGGATTCGGATGTGAATAGAATTCGGTTCTTTACTGTAGAGGTTGGGGGCAAAATTTTGTTCTCCTTAGAAAACTGCTTCGGACTTTATTTCTATTTCTATGTCTGTGGCGAGAGCGGCGGACCCTTCGGCGCGCTTCGCTCGCTCAGGGCAGGCCCTTCGCTCACTCTGGGCAGGCAGCGGCATGCGGTCGCTACAGTTGGGCCCGGTAATAATGACAATAAAAAGGCTAACAGACGGCTGCGGGGCGCGCAATGGTTTTGGGCTTAAAGGCTGGAGGGCGAGTTCAATTGCGGATTTGGAGTGGCGGATGGAGGGATTCGGGCGGCGAGCGGCGTTGTGGAAAGCGAGTCAGAATGGAAAACGCGACGACTCGCCAAGAATGGGGGACGTTCCGTGGTGCAGTGCAGCCGCCTTCCCCGGATTTGTCGTCCCGGATTTATCCTCGTGCCCGAATTTGTCCCCTAGCCACTTTACATCTCTTGTTTATCCGCGATGCGATCTTTTGCTGGAGTGTCCTCCGGAGGAGTGGCCTCCGCCGTGGGATTTGGGGGCGTGGGGCGCCTTGAATTTTGGGGCGGAGAAGTGCTTGGGCTGGGAATAGTGTTGCGACGAGTTGTGCTGCGACGAGCCTCTCGGAGACGACATGCGGGCGGCGGAGAAGTGCGGCAGGTGCGCCCAGGAATGGCTTGACTTGGTTGTGCGGGAGGGCTCGGGGCTTCTTGCGGTGTTGGGATTCGCGAAGGCGTCATGGTTCGACGCAAAGGATCTCGAGCTGATGAAAGATCTTGAGGCGGGGAATGCGGGGGCGCGGTTAGTTGCTGAATTCGCGAAGTAAGGGTCTCTGCCGGTACTGCGATTTGTCTGGAAACCTCTATCGTTTGTCCGTGCGGGGGTGCGTGACGGCTGGGAAAACGTCCGGCCGAATTGTCCGTTAGACGCCGTCTGCCGACCGCTGCCGAATGTGCGCCAGTTGTCTCCTCTTTCTGTACGATTAGCTGTGCGACTGTCCCGCTGGAAACTCTGGTTGGAGGCTGATCGGTAGGGCGCAAAGGGCCGTCGAGGTTCGGGAGCCGAAAATCCCCGGGTGCGGTTGCCGAAGGTTTGCCATCCGTTGCCGAACTGCCGCTCCGGCCAGAGATCTCTTCCTCTTTCTCTTCCTCGCTCTCCTTCGCCACGGTACGAACCGGCCACAAGATTATTCCCATGGGGGACGCCGAGGCGGTGGTGGGCATTGTGAACCCAAAGGCTCGACTCGCCGTAGCTGCCATTGAAAGAGCCGCCGTTGGAATTGTTGAATCCGAAATCATTAAAGAAGGAGTTGTTGACGAATAAGGCTTGGGCTAACCAACCTAGCGCCCATCCCCAACTTTTTGGTCCGAGCAATCCGGCGAACCCGGGAAGGAAGCCGGCCAGATCGGCGACGGTCCCGAAGAGCGAGCCAAAGCCGCTTCCGGCGTAGGGAAGATCGGGGTAGGAGCCCTCGGCGGGGGCTCCCCAGACGGCGGATGGATTGTAGGACGGAACGTACATGGTCTGGGGATCGGCTGGCTGAATGTCGATGGCGGACTGATCGCCCTGCACTTCTGTGTTGACGGAGAGTTGAGGCGTGCTCTCGAGTTGGCCATTGCCCCGGGCCTGAGCCCGCAGACTCTGGATTGCGTTCATAACGTCGGACTGCTGGGAGAGAAACGCGTTGCCCAGGTCGGTGGTCCAGCGAATATTGCGATTGAGGAGCGCGAGCACGTCGGGAAAGGCCACCAGGGCTTGCACACTGGGGTCCCAATTCTGCTGCTGAGCCGCCTGGATCAGTCCATCGTTATGCAGGTTCCCGTACTGCTGCAGCCACTGTTGCGCCTCGACCAGCTCGAGGGGATAGGTGCAGGCGACCAGGACCTGGCTGAGAAGCGCGTCGGGATAAAGCGCGATGGGCGCGACGAGGTTGGCCAAGTCATTAGGCGAAATCGCGGATGGCGGCGGAACAGGCGGGCCCGATGCGCCGTCCTGGGGCATTTGGGCCAGGCTGCGAGAACCTGAGGCCAAGGCGAGCACTAGGGATGCTATCGCGACCGCGTTTTGGAGCTTCGGCCGAGAGATGAATCTTGACATATGCCACCTCCAGCTAGCGTAGTGCGGCAGGCAGAGCGCCCATTGTTCCGGCGTCTCTTGCGCTGCTTCAAACGCGGAAAGAAAGCATGTTAGTGGCCTGCTGAGTCCAAAGACCTTCTGAGGCACAGAAGGAATTCGCTCATTGGACTCTTCCCGTGATTGGCATTCTATATCAACTGAAGGGTTCAGATGGGCTAAAAGGGAAAGAGGATGCCCTGGGCGGGTAGCCCTCGATCGCAGCAAAGACTAAGCCGTCTTGTGTAACCGCGAAAAATGGAGAGTGTCTGTATGAATGCATAAGTGAAATGAAGAAGGGTTCTCGACGCGGCTACGATGCTGAGACTGGCGAGGAAAGCGCCAGCACTCTGGCACGCCTGCCCTCCTCCCTATTGGCAATCGGCGCTGGTCCGCCACGTCGTAACATAGACGACTCCGCCCGACAGCCCGCCCTTGTGTTTTGCTGCTTGCGAGCAAGTCATCCCCATACCTTCCCCCCGCCTGGCATTGGTCGTTTCTCCCTTCCCCGCCCAACCGTTCGATTCTTCACGGAACGAATCCTCCTCCCTCAATTGTCATAGAGTCGCTTCTTCCTTAGAGGCGCTCAAGCGGCGGGCCATACCATTGGGTTGTAGATTTTTGTCCCTCCAGGGAAAAACGGTCCATGAGACTTTCGGGCCGGCTAGATTCCTTGGAATTCAAAAGGCAGACACATGTTTAAGTAGTTGGCGATTTGTGCCCAGTGAACCGCGTGCGGCTTTAGCTTCATTCGGAGCTATGAGGGTATTTTATATCTGAGGACGAGGTGGGACGTGTCGTCCGCATATAGGGTAAGATGCATCGAATTCGGAGCTTCTTTTGCCAATGGTGCAGTTTCTAATCATTTTTGCCCTTTCAATCGCGTTAATTGTCGTGTTCGGTGTCTGGCGCCGAGATCGAAGACTTCTCTTCGAATTGCGCGAGGGTTCGCAGGATGGGGACGCTGAACGAACAGCTGCCGTTGAAAAAGCCAATGAAGGTCTAAAAGCCTCCCAGGCCGATTTGCAAAGACGATGGCAGTATCTTGCAGAGGCTCAGAGACTGAGTCACTCGGGGACCTTCGGATGGAAGGTGCACAGTGGTGAGCTCGTTTGGTCTGATGAAACCTACAAAATTCTGGGCTTCGCACGAGAGACGAATCCTACGCTCGATCTGGTTTTCGACAGAGTTCACCCTGACGACCGCGACCGGCTGCAACAACTTAGGGACCGTGCCACTCAGGATGGTATGGATTTGGATATCGAACATCGATTGCTCTTACCTGACGGGGTCATCAGAAACGTTCATGTAGTTGCGCATGCAGGAAGGGACAACTCCGGCAACCTCGAATATGCCGGTGTAGTAACAGACATCACCGAACGCAAACGAGCCGATGACGAGCGCGAGGCACTGTCCCGGAGCCTTCAAGAAAGCAAAGCAAGACTTGAAGAAGCTCAAAGTGTCGCCCATGTCGGCTATTGGGATTGGGATCTTGAGACGGGCGAGATCATCTGGTCGGACGAGACCTATCGAATATTCGGGTTCAAACCGCAAGAACGCCCTATGGATATCGAAACGGTTAGCGGGTTGGTCCACCCCGATGACCGCGAGGCTCTCTACAGCACAGTAGACGAGGAGGTTGCTGTTGGCGTACATCCGGTTCACCAACATCGGATCGTCCGTCCAAGTGGAGAAGTGCGTACCGTTCAGTCCATTACTTCGAAGCTCTGGAAGACGACGGATGCGGGACCGGAGAATGGGATTTCCAGAGAGCACGACAGACTTTTCGGCACCGTTCAAGACATAACTGAATTGAAACAGGCCGAAGAAGCGAGTCACGCCTTGTCTCGCGATCTTCAGGAGAGCAAGGATTGGCTCGAAGAAGCGCAGCGTGTTGCCCACCTGGGCTACTGGGTATGGGATCTAGAGACGAATGAGGTGATTTGGTCTGAGGAGACCTATCGCATTTTTGGGCTGGTTCCGCAGGGCGGTTCCTTTGACGTTGCGGTTGTGCGCGAAATGACCCATCCCGATGACCGGGAAGCTGTATTTGCGACGGCTAAAAAGGCGATTGATACTACGACACGCGCCGACTGTGAGCATCGTCTTTTTCGTCCCGATGGGGAGATGCGGGTAGTTCATAGCTTGGGTGATGTAAGAAAAACTTCACAGGGCCGAATTCAAATGTTCGGTACGACCCAGGACATCACCGACCGGAAACGTGTAGAGGAAGATCGCCAGGCGCTATCAAACGCTTTACAGCAAAGTAACGCGAGGCTTGAACAAGCTCAGAGATTGGCGCACATCGGGCACTACGAGTGGGATCTCATCGAGAATCGCGTTACGTATTCTGAAGAGCTTTGCCGTATCTGGGGAATACCGCCGGTGAAAGACTCTTTTGACGTGAGTGCGATTTTTGAAAGAATTCATCCGGAGGATAGGGAGAAGGTCTCCCGCGAGGCTGCCGAAGCCATTAGCAACGGGATTCATGCCAAGTCGGAACATCGAATTGTGCTTCCCAGTGGTGAAGTGCGCGTCATCCTGGGTCTTGGAACTGTAAAGAGAGATGCGTCGGGGAAAGCCTATGAGATGTTCGGGACCGGTCAGGACATCACCGAGCGAAAACTAGCAGAACAGGCTTTGCGACAAAGCCAGGTTTATCTGAGCGAAGG
>Ga0210404_10001379_pt1 | contig 10461 bp, 15 predicted proteins | sample IncBWH28MmetaG_FD_155455 | JGI IMG/M metagenome (GOLD analysis project Ga0210404, IMG submission 155455) | Forest soil microbial communities from Barre Woods Harvard Forest LTER site, Petersham, Massachusetts, United States - Inc-BW-H-28-M | ecosystem: Environmental > Terrestrial > Soil >... | reverse complement strand
GAATCGTGCGGTCGTACTGAAAGTCGGCGGCGACATCCGAATAGTGGTCGGTCAGCGTGCCTCCGTTTTCTCCAGACGGACCCACCACATTGTTCGGCGTCGATTTCATGTACATCCCGTAACCGCCAGCCTCCAGGTAATTGTTGCCCCAAGTTTGTTGCCAGGCCACGCGCCAGTAAGGCGCCAGACCGTGGATGTTAAACGTCGCGCCGGCGCCGGGATTGGGCTGTGTGTCACCAAGATGCTCGGAGCGGTACAACGTGGAGGCCACATACAGGTGATCGTCCCACATCTCGTAGCTTCCGAAACCGGCGACATCCTGCGCGAGCGAATCGATTATAGGAGCCGCCGCTGGCGTTGGCGCTTGATCGTTGCTGATGAATGGAAAGCTCCAGGCTGGTGTGGTGTGCCACAGATCCTCGACGCCGGGAGTATTGTTCAGCGTCATCCCGTACACCAGATCCTTGCCGAAGAATTTCCGTGAGTTCGAATATCGGATGTCCGTCTGGTCCCACGTAAAATGGTCGTCCTGTGCGCTATACGTGAACTGGACGAAACTGCCCAGATGCGCGGCCCACGCGCCGGCGACGAAAAGGGAAACGTCCTGAGGGAATTCGAAACTCTGATTCTGGGTGCCGGGCTGCACCTTGTTCGTCTGCGTGTAGGATGTGTCAAAGAAGACGGAGAGCGGCAGATTCTGCAGCAGCGTAAGCGGAGCTTCCTTGGCAGTCTTCTCAACCTTGTTCACAGGCATTCCGGTAATGGTGTAGCCATTCAACTTGAACTGACGCCCCAGCGGGGTGAGCTCGGGTGGCGTGGTGTGGCACGATCTGCACGGAAAGCCTGTCTGACGCGAATAACTCGGTACCGCGCTTGCACTGGGCGCCCGGACGCCACTAATGAAAACGAGTACTGTCAGCGAAATGCTCGCTAGAGCTAGCTGGAGCCACGTTTTGGAATTCAATCTCTTCATTGCCGTTCCTCCCGGTAATCTTTGCAGCTCAGCCAACTAACGTCGGGGCGTTTGCCGTCGCCTCCGCATTCAGAGCCTCGGCGACCGTGTTGATCGAGCGCCAAATTACACGAGCCGGTCGCAGAGCTTCTGTGAGAAGGATCACCGGGATTTGTGATATGCGTCACTTAGTGCGGGGCAAGGAGGCGCAGATGAACGCAGGTGCGTGTAATCGCCGACGAAAAGGAGGCATCTGCGATAGTTCGTTGACTTACCGCATCGAGTTGTCGGAGGCCGATACCCTGCTCAGCAGGAACTCGGAAGCCTTCAATCTAGGAAACCAGATTACCGAGCCATCGCTGAGATGCCGGCGTAACTCGGTCGCAACCGTGGCCCGCGTCGGTGGCAGCACCGATGTGCGGCGCAACTCGGATCACTGCTGAAGTAGTGGCGGCGCACGTGGGTCGGTTGAACTCCACGTAGGCAATTCAAGATGCGTAGCGAGAATCGTAAAGGTAAAGAGGATTCCCGTCCCAGTCCTGAAATGCAGCACGCCGAATCGGGTAGTGGGACCGCTCCAGAATTGCTGCGACGCCCCCCAAGGGCTGCGGAGGAATCGCAGGCCGCAGCAAGCTCCCATCAATCGCAAGCGGCATATCCGTCGCAACCGACGTGCCCGAACCGACCTTCGCAAGTACATAGGCTTCGTCGGCCAATTTGTTGTAGGCATTCAGAACGGTATTGCGCGAGACTCCAAGTGCCTTTGCTAGGGTGCGACTCGACGGAAGCCGTTCTCTTTTTCGAAACTGACCATCTAGAATGAGCTCGCGCAAAGCGAGGTAGAGACGGCGATGCAAGGGGGCTCCTGATGGGAGACCCAGCTTGATCGCGGGCATTTTCAACGTTGGAGGGCGCTTAGCCATGTGGGGTCGGCGTATTTGATCTCATACTCAGAATGGTACCTTGTTTATTCCATAATGGCACTTGCGGTGGGAGGGTCTGCGGGCTAGAGTCTGGCCCAATCGACTTCGCAAGGAGGAGCCATGGCTGTCGTTACCATCTTTGTCGCGAACATGGATCGCGCCGTACAGTTTTACACCGAAGTTCTGGGGTGGAAATGATTGTATCGATTTGGGAATGATTGGGCCTCGCTCAAGACGGATGACGGAATGAACGTCGGCCTGCATCCGGCTTCGAAAGAATCTCCCGCCGGAAGAAAAGGTTCGATCACCATAGGGTTTGAGGTCTCGGAGTCGATGAGGAAGGTAGTCGCCGCAATGAAAGAAAGAGGAGTGAAGTTCGTAAGCCCGATTGTCGACGACAAGGAGATCAAGGCAGCTCATTTTGAAGATCCCGATGGAAATGAGATGTATTTTGTCGAAGCCCAACAGCAGTGGAAGGATTACGACAGAACGAAGGCTACTGTCTAGGACTCGACGTCTCCTTTTGCGGGACAACATCTGACGCCTCCATGCGACATGCTGGGCTTGCCATCCCCGAACTGCTCGACAAACTCGAGAAGTTCTACGGCAAGCAGAAGCCCTGCTGGCCCATAGATCCTTACGAGTCCATCGTGTGGTGGAATTGCGGATATCCGCCCAGCGATACGGCGTGCGCAAAAGGCTGGAATAAACTGAAGAGCGAGTTTGGTATCGAGCCGCATGACTTGTTGGAATCGACTCCGCGAAAGCTCGCCTCCGTCTTGAAGGCCGGCGGCATCGTTCCAGAATTGCGCGCTTTGCGGCTCAAAACGATTGCTACGCAGGTAAGGGATGAGTTCGGTGGCGATCTGCGTGTCGCTTTGGCCGGGCCACTTTCCGGCGCGCGACAAATCCTAAAGCAGTTTCCCGGGATTGCAGATCCGGGGGCCGATCGTATCCTGTTATTTGCCGGGATCACGCCGATCGCAGCAGTTCCCTCCAATTGCGCGCAAGTCCTGCCTCGTGTCTTCGATGGTCAACAACAGGGGACTTACCGTGCCAACTATCGTCAAACGCAGCTCGCGATTGCGGCAGACGTTCCGGAGACGTTCGACGCCCGCACGCGTGCCTATCTTCTGCTGAAAGTTCATGGCCAGGAGATTTGCAAACGCACCAACCCAAAGTGCGAGGTGTGTCCGGCCAGTTCGAAGTGCGCTTTCTTCGCCAGCCATCGTCGCCGCGGCTCGATGCGGTGACCGGTGAACCTTTCGAGTTCCGCAGCCAACCGCTCTTGAGCTAATCGGCAGGATGCCGTTACGGGTTCCGCGCGAGTAGTCGCCTACATGGAAATTATCGACGGACCCGATCTGCCCGAGACCACGCGGCGAACTCTCGGTAAGTCCGGTTACTGGTCCGGTTATCGGGAGTTGAGTGGCAGGCTGCCGAATAAATCACAAGGCCGGGCGGTTGTGCCAATTCCCAAAAGTGTCCCAAACAGAACAGACAGCCACGACGAGTTTGACTAGCATCCCGGCGAACGTCGTCCCGCAATCTGGGGAAACTAGGAGGCGCTCACATGCGCATTGACTTGTACACGAAGACAATCCTCACACTCATCGTTTTGCTTCTTACGGTGATCGTAGTGAAACCAATGCTTCAACCCCAGGCCGCTATGGCGGAGGGAAAGTACGCCGCTGTCCAATTCTCGTATAGCGGGGGCAACCACGCGTTTTTCGATACCCGCAGCGGCGACGTTTGGGAATATGGCGAGAATGGGCAATTCCACCAGCACTACAAAGTCCGTGAGTTTGGTAAGGATCACGATCGCGATCAGGGGCACTAAATAGAACAGGGCCGGGAACCCCGGGTCGGGCCCATAATTGTCCGTTGCGAGACGGGCAAATCGTCAAAACAGCGTCAGGCGACACGGGTGAACGGAAGCAACGGAGGCAGACGCCATTCGTGCGCCGACTATGATGTGTGCTCAAACCCAATGATCGGGCACAGAAAAACACTTGCAACGGCCGGCGTCGTCAGAGACAGCGCGTTAGTCAGGAGTTAGCATAGTCGCCCTGTATCGCGGAATCGACTCAGTCGTCTTGGTCTTCCGATATGTCGTTCGAATGTTATCTGGGGGATCGCTTAGGTTCGAGCGACCACGGCTTCTGGTATGCCAATTGTTGATCCGGACTAAAGTCGGACATCTTTTCTCTGCTCCCATCATTGTTCGGCCGCGAAGCCTTTTCCAAGTACAAGACTTCATCCGCTCTTTGCAGCATTGTTTGGCTCGTATCACAAATCTGATAGTGAGCCCTGCCTACCGAATATCGAATCGAAATGACTTGACGATCGAACCGAACTTCAGAAGCTCCGATACGATCTAAAATTATGTCGACCTTTTCTCTTGGGCACTCTGGAAGAATGACTAGGAACTCGTCCCCTCCAATTCGGACCGGAACATCGCATGCACGAATCGCTCTCTTCAATTTTCGAGAGAATTCTTTCAGGGCCGCGTCGCCGGCGGCGTGCCCAAACTGATCGTTGATAAGCTTGAAATAATCAAGATCGAAGAGCAGCACAGCCAGGGGGTCGCCATTTCGCTCCGATCGCGAGACTTCCTCTGCGAGGCGCTGTTCACCGAAGCGGCGATTGTGAAGCCCGGTCAGTGGGTCAAGAATTGAAAGATCGTATAATTTATCGGCTCGTATGCGTTGTTTGACCGCGACCTTCAATTGTTTTGCGAGATGATCGCGCACCGACATTGTACGGCTGTGCCTAGCCAGATCGTACGCCTGTAGCGTGAGCAGCAGAAGAAATATCCCAACCACGACAAATACGATTCCGAAATGATGTTTTGAAGCAACGTCGCCCATAAATAGAGTCGCTGATATTACAGCTAGTACTGCTGCGATTTGCGCGACCGTGGTCCGGAAACTGGTCCTTACAATGCGGTCCAATTCCGCAATGCTCTCTTGGAATATTTCGTGGTCGCTTCGCTCCGGCGCATCCACGTGGATGGTGTTCATTACGATCTGCGCTCCCTCGTGTTGCTAAACTCACTTGAGAGTGATGCTGACATTCTCAAAGTTGGCGGCGATCGAATCTCGATAAGTCCCAAAGTGGAATCGCTTTTTCACCGTGAAGAATTATCACGGTTATCGGTGGCCTGACCTATGGAACCAGCGATCTATTTCCTTGGTACCACTACAGAAGACAGGCCTTACAGGAAATTTACGCCTCCTGGAACGTCGGTACTAGGGTAAGGCTACGAAGAGGCCATTGGTGTATGCCACTGCGGGATTTAGTCTGGAAGCTCCCAGAAGCGATGGATTTAACCCAATGACAACTATTGATGCGTCTTTGACACGCCGAAGTGAGAGTTGCGCTTTCGACGCTGCGGCTGTTGATGTCGCTGCAGACCAGCATGGTCTTGCCGCATCCGAAAGCGGCGCAGAATTTCCAGGCATTCCCGGACGTTTCGAGATTTTGCGTCAAATCGGCAATGGGGGAATGGGGATCGTTTACAAAGCTCGCGACTTTGAAACAGGCGAAATCGTCGCGCTGAAACTACTTAAGCCGGAAATTGCTTCGGATCCTCAGATGCGAGAGGAATTCCGAAAGGAAGTCTGCCTCGCGAGGAAGGTTACGCACAAGAACGTCTGTCGGATTCACGAATTCTACCGCTCAAGTGCCGCTTCGTGTATTTCCATGGAGTTCGTTGACGGCGAGACCATGTTGTCCAGATTGCGTCGCGTCGGTGCTCTCTCGGTACGCGACTCGATCGAAATCACCCGCCAAATATGCGCGGGTTTGCGCGAGGCCCATGCACATGGGATCGTACATCGTGACCTGAAACCTGCAAACATCATGATCGATCAGGCCGGCGTCGTAAAGATTATGGACTTCGGAATCGCTCACCTCTCTCAGGAAAATGGTCAGGTGACGAGGACAATAGTCGGAACGCCGGAGTACATGGCTCCGGAACAGATAGAACTTAAGGCCATGGGACCGCGGACCGATATCTATTCCCTAGGTTTATTGCTCTACGAAATGATCACCGGTTCGCAGGCAATTACAGGCAATTCTGCCATAGCGGTCGCTCTCAAACAGATTCGTGAATCGCCCAAACGTCCATCCGAGATTGTATCGACTCTTTCGCCCGGGCTTGAGGCGGTCATTCTGAAATGTCTGCGCAAGAATTGTGATAGCCGTTTTCAGTCAATCGACCAACTCGATTCGGCGCTGTGCAAGGCAGCCTCGAACGCTGCTCCCAACCCGATCGTTACCCGATTCCGAATAGATGTTGTTGTGGAATACGCATCCGGCAAATGGCGGGTTCTTCTTCCCCAGCTAACTCATCTCGGCCTCGGCCTTTACCACGCAACGCAGCGCCTGAGTGAGATCGCGCAAAACGAGTCCAGGAGGCTTGCGCTTTGGGCAGCTAGCCGTCACGCTCGAGGCCCAAGAAAAAATCGCCAGATTCAGTCAGCAGCCATCGTGACAGGGACGCTTCTAACCATTTTCCTGTTCGCTCTGCTCGCCAGCAAGCATGGCAATCACAAACCAACGACGTCCGAGGCCATGAACTCGCCATCTCCTCAAGACAGCGAACCAGCCGTTTCAGTACAAATACCCTCGGCTCCGCCCGCCGCGCCGATAAGTCCAACCGAACCGCTGGCAGACGCGAGCCAGCAGAATACCAACCTCAATCTCGATATCGACCGGACATCTGACGATCCTTCGACCGATGCCGCTTCATCCCCCCCGCTGTTGTCCGACAGCGTTGCGGAATCCGACATGCCGATAGCAAGACCCGTAATGAAACGGACGAAGGCGCGACCGATTTCCGCCCCGCTGGCCTTGAAAACTAAGCCGAATGCCGCGAACATTAAGCCCAGTGCTCCCGAGCGAACGTCTCTCCCGTCTCCGGCGGATCAGACTACCGGTATCGCCAGCGCGATTATCGTGCGGGCTAGCGTGGCCGCGCCACAGCCTGCGACACCCGCCATGGCAAATCCAGACCCAACGAAACCCAGCGAAGACAAATCAGATTTGATCACCGAAACCTATCTTGAAGTAGGTTCGTTCAAGGAAACAGAATGGGCCGACGATGCGGTCGAACGACTCTCTCAACTCGGATTCCACGCCATCTGCGTACACAAGACCGTTTTGTGGATGCAGTCCTATCACGTTCAAGTCGGTCCTTATGTGACGTCAGATCAGATCGATCGCGCTCAAGTACGATTGACAGAGCAGGGTATCAAATCACATATCGTCAGGTAGTTTTCAGTTGCAACCACGACGTGCCGATTCGAAAAATCGACGTCGGCTCCAATCGGACCACCGAAACCTGGGAGTTGCGAAGGTAGGTTCCGTTCGTAGAGCGCAGATCGTATAAGAGAATCCCGTCGCGCCGGACCTCAATGGCGCAATGTGAACGAGAAACTTCCGGATCATCAATTTCAATATCCGCACCACCTCCCATTCGCCCGATCGTTGTGATTGATCTTGTTATTTCGAATTCTCCTTCCTGCGATGGTCCTCCGACGACACAGAGCTTGATATGTGCGTCCACCGGAAGCTCGAGATTCGCAACTTCCGGCGATGAAGATTCCGACAACCCGATGGGGCTGGGCCTTTCCCGTGGCAGTGCTGAGGGTACTAGAATCGTCGGCGGACCCGGATCGGACGGCATGTGCTCTATAATCGAATGACACATCCAGCATTTAATCACCCGCGGCGCGTTCTGAGCCTCTTCCAAATGAATTATCGAACCGCATCGGGGGCAATGGACCTGCATAAGACCCGAATCTACCACCGGGATCGGCTTACTTCAGACCGTATTTCCTGTATAAAGCCCGGCTGACAATTCGTAGATCAGAATTCGCTGTTGACGTCCCTGCGGCATAACCAATGGCGGAGTCATAGCATCAGAGCCTGTATGAGCGGACCAACGTTTAACGTTTCCTCGGGGACCTCAGAAAGGGATGCCCTCTGGTTGGAATCTGGCGAGGGGCTTTCAACAGCGCGAGTGCGCATAGAAGACATTGCGGCGGTCAGACCCAGCGAGTATTTTCTGTACAGTCCGCTAAGCGATGCTTGATCGTCGCTTACTCGTGCAGGACAACGCTGAGAAGCGCCTTGTCAATCTTAAGTCCGCCGTTATAATGAATCAGACCCATTTTCCGAAATTGGTTCATGAACAAATTGACTCGGGACCGCGTTGTGCCAATCATTTCTGCCAGCATCTCCTGAGATACTTTGGGGAGCAGCTTGTCAGGCTGGTCCTGCTCCCCGTAGCGCGCGAGCAACAGAAGAGTGCGGGCCAGACGTTTCTCGCTAGAGTTGAAGAACTGGTCTACCAAGTCCGCCTCAACTCGAATGTTTCGTGCGAGCATATACGCGATAAAGCGATCGGAGAATTCGTGCTCCGCGTGGAGCACGCGGACCATCTCGTTTCTGGCAATGACGAGGACGGTGGTGGGACTCGTCGCGGTCGCAGTCGCCATGCAAATCGACTGGCCCGCAAGACAGCCTTCACCGAAGAAATCGCGCGGTCCCCGGGGCCGCCACAACGGCCTCTTTGCCGCTCCCATTGACCACGGTAAGCCTGACGCTGCCTTCTTGAATGTACATGACGTTCTTCGCGGGATCGCCCTGCGCGAAGACGATTTCTCTTGCTCGAAACCTATTAACCTTTCTCCCGAGACCGGCTGAGTCGAGAAACAATTTCACATCGAAATCAGAACCCTTTGAGAGGTTTTCCTTGGGTGCGCGGCGAGCCTTGACGGACTTACGCCGAGTTGGGGAAGTCGGCATGGGCTAAACTGGCATGGAAAGCCCTTCCTGTTCAATACTGCTCATCATCATTTACGTCCGTCCTGAAGACGCCAATGAGAAACGGCTCACAGGTTTCTACCGCATACACGCTGATGTGACGGAAATCCACAAGGCCCTCGCTTTGAAAAGAATCCACACCAGTTCCTGAATGACCCGGTTATAAGTCTCGATAAGGCGGATAGCCGAACAGAAGTACTGTCGCATTGTAGACACTTTGGATTAAGTCTTTCCGAAAGCGTTTGACGGGATTCGCAAAAACTTCCGGCCTGAATTCAGGTTGGGAGTGTGCTGAATGAGACATGAATCGAGGTCGTCTCAGGCGCATAGTCGTGAGTGATTTCACCCTCAGACCACGTCGTGAGGTTTCAATTGATCGCAGAACTTATTAAGAGCTACCGTGGAGTGTCCTGTACGAACTGCACAGAAGCAATTCCCGTTTCCCAGAAGATTGAGAACTTGCAGGACGAACTCGGATACAGAGACGCGAGCTCACCGCAGACATTCATTGCTCGTTGCAAGCAGTGCGAATACGAAAACATATACTCGATCACGCAAGTTCAAATGTTTAGCGGAGAACCACGGAAGAGGCGGTCGAGGACACGGTCAGCCGGAGCATAAAATCCAGGGATTTGCGGCTCGCCTTGGCCTGGCGTGCCGCGCGGAATTTCCGTGAAGGAGTAAAGGGGCGGAATGACCCGCCCCTCAAATTAGAGCCGCTTCAGCTAGTTATTGCCTGCGTGTGCGGCCATCGTTCTTACAGGCGCGATGATTGGTTCGGCGCCCAGCTCTGTTTCGGCTGTAACCCAGTCCTCGACATCTTTTCCAGGCTCTTCGCCGCGTTGAACGTACAATTCGTAAGCTCGGTGAGCAATGTCTTCCTTGGATATTTCCTTGTGTCCGATCATGGCAACCTCCTTGGTTGTCGGCACTGGCGGCCCCTGCCCCCGTGCCCGGGCTACAAACAAACTACTTGGCGGTTGCTGAAACGCTGATCTTAATCCGCTTCGGTTTGGATTCTTCACGCTTGGCCATATGCAGTGTCAGGACCCCATTGCGATATTCGGCTCGAATGTTTTCGGAGCTGACCGAATTGGGTAGCGAGAAAGTCCTCACGAACGGGCCATAGGCGCGTTCGATTCGGAGGCAGTCATCTTCCTTTACGTCCTTCTCGAATTTCCGCTCGCCACGGATGGTCAACGTATTGTTGACAACTCGGATGTCGATATCCTCATCTCGAAGATCCGGCAGGTCCGCCTTTACGACCAATTCGTTTGCAGTTTCGTAAATGTCTACCGCTGGCGACCACGTTGCCATGTCCGCATGACCCGAGTGGTCGCGGGTAAAGCTGTCTTCAAACAAACGATTCACTTGGTCCTGTAACATCGAGCCACGAGAATCGGCCCAACGCGCAATAGTGTTCATATAATCTCCTTGAATGTATGGATGCAAGTTTTGGTGCTGGATCAGGCCAAGAAGCGATTCAGATAACTTCCGTTGGGTGCAGGTGAGCTGAAGAAATCCTCGGTCCCTAATGACAGTGGTCTTATCTGAACTCATTGTCAACGGAATTACGAACTGGACGTGAAATAGTCGCTTGTAGGCGAAACGTTTTCACGCACGCAGAGCACGCGCTCTGATTCTTAGGGGGTTGGGCTTTGCAAGCGTAGCGTGGTGCTTCCGCGACGGAGAGACCTACTCACGCGAGGCGGCTAAATTCTTCCGGCTTGTCGATTCGTTGGTCGCCGACTC
>Ga0210404_10001373_pt1 | contig 10488 bp, 7 predicted proteins | sample IncBWH28MmetaG_FD_155455 | JGI IMG/M metagenome (GOLD analysis project Ga0210404, IMG submission 155455) | Forest soil microbial communities from Barre Woods Harvard Forest LTER site, Petersham, Massachusetts, United States - Inc-BW-H-28-M | ecosystem: Environmental > Terrestrial > Soil >... | reverse complement strand
CTTCGGATTTGCATCTTCGCGTGAAGCTGAATATGTCGCGCGAGCAGGCGCTCGAAGCGATCGCATCGATGATCCGTCTCGGCAGGCAGCACGTCGGTGAAGTGGAGTTTTCCGCCGAAGACGCCGGCCGCACCGATATCCAGTTCTTGTGCCAGGTGTGCCGGGTAGCGGTCGATGCCGGCGCCACTGTCCTAAACCTGCCAGACACAGTTGGTTACGCCATACCGGAAGAATATGGCGCGATGTTCCTCCGCGTGCGCGAATACTTGGGCGATCCGCAAGGCATTACGCTCAGCGCGCATTGCCATGATGATCTCGGCATGGCCGTGGCCAATTCGCTGGCCGCTGTGCGCGCCGGCGTTCGCCAGATTGAATGCACCATCAACGGTATCGGAGAACGCGCCGGCAACGCAGCTCTGGAAGAAGTGGTGGTCGCTCTCGCCGTGCGCAAAGAAAGTTTCGGCGTCACCACAGGAATTCGTCTCGAGGAACTTTTCCCCGCAAGCCGTTTGCTTTCGGAAATCACTGGAGCCGCCGTGGCGCCCAACAAGGCGGTGGTCGGCGCAAATGCCTTTGCGCACGAAGCGGGCATTCACCAGGACGGCATCATCAAGAATCCCCTGACCTACGAAATCATTTCGCCGCAAACGGTAGGCGTCCCCGCGCGATCCCTGGTGCTCGGAAAGCATTCCGGCCGCAACGCGCTACGCTTGAGCCTGCGGGATTTGGGCTATGAGCCGAGCGACACGGAACTCGCGGAGGTCTACCGCAGGGTTACTGCTCTTGCGGACCAGCAAAAAGATCTAAAGCAGCGCGACTTGGTAGCCATCGCCCATCAAGTGATTCGCCGCGGAGCGGTGCCCGTCGCGGCGGAAGCAGCATCGCCCGCGGGTTGAGCTTTCCGAAAACCCAGGTCTTCGCGCGGCCGCGTTGGCGAGTTCGCCGCGGGTTCTTCGCAAGGCGCGCCGTACTACGATTTTCTCGATCGGGGTCCTTGAAATGAAGAAAACTATTGTTTTGCTCGCCGGAGACGGCATCGGCCCGGAAGTGACTCGGGCCGCGGTTACCGTGCTTCGCGAAGCTGCGCACGAGTTCCATCATCAGTTTGACTTTGCGGACTTTCCGATTGGCGGCGCCGCGATTGACGAGGCGGGCGCGCCGCTTCCCAACGGCACGCTCGACGCCTGCCGCAAAGCCGACGCGGTTTTTCTCGGGGCTGTGGGCGGACCGAAGTGGGATTCGCTTCCGGTCGGCAAGCGGCCGGAGAGCGGACTGTTGGCGTTGCGCCAGGGCCTGGGGCTCTACGTAAATGTGCGCCCAGTGAAGCTGTTGGAGCCGTTGCGCGGAATTTCGCCGTTGAAGGCCGACCGGCTTGGCGACCTGGACCTGGAAATCGTGCGCGAGCTTGCCGGCGGCATGTATTTCGGTGAGCGCGGAAAGGTAATAGAAAATGGCGTGGAACGCGCGTTCGACACGGAATCGTACTCAACCTCGGAGATTGAGCGCATTGCGACGTTTGCCTTTGCGCGCGCGGAAAGCCGCTCGCGGCGTATTTGCTCGGTGGACAAAGCCAACGTTCTGGCGAGTTCGCAGCTTTGGCGCCGCACCGTTACGGCCATGAGCGCGGCGTATCCGGGAATCCGGCTCGAGCATATGTACGTCGATAACGCCGCCATGCAGCTTACGCTGCGGCCATCGCAGTTTGATGTAATGCTCACGACCAATATGTTTGGCGACATTTTGAGCGACGCGGCCGCGGCCTTGGCGGGATCGATCGGGCTGATTCCGTCGGCCAGCTTTGGTTCTAGCGCGCCGTTGTTCGAGCCCATTCACGGCTCGGCGCCGTCGCTCGCGGGGACGGACACGGCAAATCCCATCGGCGCGATTCTCAGCGTGACCATGATGTTGCGCGACGCCTTCGGGCTGTCGTTGGAAGCGGACTGGGTGGAGCAATCGCTACTGCGCGTCCTGGGCGGCGGCTACCGCACTCCGGATATCGCCGAGCCTGGCGCGCGCACCGTATCCGGCTCGGCGTTCACGGAAATGCTTCGCGAAGAGATGCAGCGCACGCTCGAACATGCCGAACGTTACGGCTGGGGCGTCTAACCGCCCGGTCCCCGCGCGCTCCTCTGTCATACCGGCAGCTTGCCGGCCTGCGAACCTCATCGCGCCTTGCGGGAACCCGCCGAGGATGCTACTTTTTCACTTCCCATATAGGTGACCGCTCACCTACGTCGGGGACGATTGGCCCAGGTGTGGAGGCGGAACTGTAAGAGGGCTTGCCTCCAAGTCGTTTCATTTAGGTGCCCACATCATTCGTGAACATCGGGCGTCCGGAACATTCAGGATAGCCGGGCTGCGTGTGCTTGCCCGATAATCGTTTGTTGGTATGACGGAAAGCCTAGCCAAATTGAAGGACACGGCGATACAGGGTGCGTCGCGGAGCGTGACCTATTGGCGCGTGGAAGGCTCACTGCTCGAAGTGGGTGCCATGCGGCTGGTCGGCTTTTTCACTTGGAACGCGCAGAGCTTCTCGGAGCGCTGGGCGCGGCGGCTGGGCATGGCGGCAATGGCCCTCTCGCGGCCTTTCGCCTATGCGGCAAGCCGCACCTTCGCCACCCGGCTCCTGCACGCGCTGTTGCGCGGCGTTAGCCAGGACCGCCTCGACCTGCTCGGTGAAGAGTACTTTCACTATGTTCTCAAGCCGCAATTGCGCCCCGAGGCGGTGGAGAAACTGCTGGCTGCGGTGCGCGGCGGCGAAGAAGTTGTGTTGGTGAGCCAACTCTTGGACCACGTGCTGCGTCCGCTTGCCAATCACTTCGGTGTCTCTTCGTTTGTCTCCAACCGTCTGGAATTTCGCGACGGCTACGCCACGGGTCGGTTGCTTTCTCCGGTCGTGCGCCCGCGCGGGCCCCTGGCGTGGATCGCCAGCGGCTCGACGGACGGCCGCGTACCGCGCGAGAAATTGCTAGCACGGCTTGGCTGGAAAGATCCCAAGCTGGATGCCGCGACGCAGACTGCGGCGCGCCCGCCGGCGCCTGCCGGACGCGCGGTGGCCGCATTTGGCGAGGTGCCCCGAATCGAGCGTCTCGCCGTTCGCGAAACGCTGGCCAATCGCCACATTTTGCTGGTCGGAGTTACCGGCTTCATTGGCAAAGTGTGGCTGGTCGATCTGCTCGAAAACGTCTCGAGCATCGGCAAAATCACGCTGCTCATTCGCCGCAACCGCACGACTGCCGCGCAACGCCGCTTTGAGAAAATCATTGAGGAATCGCCGGCGTTCGACACGCTGCAGGCGCGGCACGGCCGGCAGCTCGGGCCTTTCTTGAGGGAAAAAATAGAGGTTGTGGAAGGCGACGTCAGCCAAACTGGGCTGGGGTTGGACGAAGCGACGCAAGCGCGGCTGGCGAAATCGGTGGACCTGATTGTCAACAGCGCGGGACTGACTGATTTCAATCCGGATCTGCGCGAAGCACTGGCTTCCAACGTCGATTCCGCCGTGCATTTACTCGATTTTCTGCGCAAATGCAATCATGCAGGCTTGATGCACCTTTCCACGTGTTACGTGGTCGGTATGCGCGATGGCCGCGTCGGCGAGGCGCTGCAAGACAATTACACTCCCGCGCAGGATGCCAACTTCGATGCGCAACGCGAGGTGGATTCGCTGCGGGACATGATTGGGCGCATCGAAGCGCGCGCGGAAAGCCCGGAGCTGACTCGCGCGCTGCGCCGGCAGGCGCTGGGCCGCGCCGGAGATCCCTCCGCGGTTCCCGCGCAGGAGTTGGACGGCGTGCTGAAGCGCAATCGCGTGCGCTGGGCGCGCAATCGCCTGCTCCGCGTAGGCATGCGCCGAGCGCATCACCTTGGCTGGCCGAACACCTACACGTTTACGAAGAGCCTGGGGGAGTCGATTCTCGCGCGCCACGGACAAGACTTGCCGATCGCTATCGTGCGGCCGTCAATCGTGGAAAGTTCGATGCGCTCTCCCTTCATCGGTTGGAATGAAGGCATCAACACCTCCGGCCCCCTCTCTTATTTGCTGGGCACAAATTTCCGGCAGCTTCCCACGAATGAACGCAAGTGCCTGGATGTGATCCCCGTGGACATGGTCTGCCGAGGCATGACGCTGATCGCCGCTGCTATCGTGGCACGGCGGAACGCGCGCATATATCAGCTCGCGACCTCCGCGATCAATCCCGTGAATATGGGGCGCAGCATCGAGCTCACCGGGCTGGCGCATCGCAAGCATTACCGCACGCAGCAGGGCATCGAGCACTGGCTCAAAGTGAAGTTCGAGACCATTCCGGTGTCCAAGCAGCGCTATGAGCGATTGTCCATTCCTATGCAGAAAGCTGTCATCTCGCGCATCAACCGCATTGCGGCAATCCTGCGCATGAAGAAAGCGCCGCTGGCCAGGCAGGAACGCGACTTGTTGCGCGTCGAAAAGCTTATCGAGCTGTATGAACCTTTCATCCTGCACAACGAGCATGTTTTTGAAAGCGAGAATGCACGCTTGCTTTCCGCCGCGCTTTCTCCGGAGGAGCACGCTCTTTTCGCGTTTGACCCGGAATCCATCGACTGGTGGGACTACTGGATCAATATCCACATTCCGGCGCTGCGCCGTTGGTGCTATCCGCTGATGGAAGGGCGTCCGCTGGAGGCGCGTGCGCCTCGCGAGCTCGATTGGTCCGCGCAAGCCGCCTGCGCCACCGCCAGTCCTAACTCTGCCCCGCCGTCCGATCCTTTATGGCGATCTTCGTAACCGGTTCGACCGGATATCTCGGCAGCTATCTGGTCGCCGGGTTGCTGCGAGACTATCGCGACTCCTTGAATCTACTTGTGCGCGCAAACTCCCAGCAGGAGGCGTACGAGCGCCTCTGGCACTCCCTCCAACTTCACTTCGAATTCCCGGAGTTCTTCGATCACATCAATTCACGGGTGCTCATCTTCCGCGGCGACCTTACCTCCCAGCGCTTCGGCCTTTCCGAGGACGACTATCACGCCCTGGTCGACACCACCGACTCCATCATTCACTGCGCGGCTTCACTGAACCGCAAGTCTGAAAGGCAGTGCCTCAATGTAAATCTGCGCGGCTCGCTGGAAGTAATCCAGCTCGCGCGCCGCACGCAGGACCGCAAGGGGCTGCGGCGCTATTCGCACGTTTCCACGGTCGCGGTTGCCGGTCATCGCCGGAACGAAGTGATTGCCGAAGATTCGTCCATTGATTGGGGCCGGTCGGACTACGATCCCTACGCGCGCACGAAAAAATTTTGCGAGCACATGGTCGCGCAACTTCTGCCCGATGTGCCGCGCACCATCTTTCGCCCCGCCATCGTCATGGGCGACAGCCGGCGCGCCGAAACCTCGCAGTTCGACATGGTACAGGCTTTCGACCTGCTCGCGCGTTTGCCTGTTCTTCCGCTGCGTCCTCACGATAAGATCGACATTGTTCCGGCGGACTACGTCGGCAAAGCCATCGTGACCATTCATCAGAAGGAACCGCCCGCACACGGCATCTACCATCTTTCCTCTGGCGTGAGCTCGCAGACCTATCGAGAGCTGACCGATAGTCTCGCGGAAGCGGGCGGTTGGCGGCGCCCTGTCTACGCGCCTTCATTCGGTCGGCCGTTTTCCGCCACGGTGAAGTGGCTGGCGAATCGCGGAGGGGCGGTCGGCCATGGCGCGTCGCTGATGAAGGTCTTTTGGCCTTATCTCGACTGGAACACCGTCTTCGATAACTCGCGCGTGGTCGCGGAAATCAGCGAAGCGCCCGCGAAGTTTTCCAGCTACGCGTATCCTCTGCTGAAATTCAGCCGCGAAAACAAGTTTCGCTATCCGGCAAAGCCGTGGCCTTCTGCCGCCAGCGCCGCCGCACCGAAAACAGTTGCGGGGAGCGCTCGCGCATGACCGATTTCCTCCTCGTCGCGTGGGTCAGCGCGCTGATCGAAATCCGGCGTGTCGGCTGGATGTTCGGACTCGGCCAACGTTGGCAGCCCTGCGAAAAACTGCGCCTCCTGTTCGCGGGTTACAACGGCACGCGCAACACCGGCTCCGACGTCCGCGTGCAAGAGATGCTGCGCCAGGTGCGTCACGTCCTGGGCGCCGGCAATTGCGACTTCAGCGTTATGACCCAGGACTTCAATCGCAGCCGCGGCTATTTCGCGGGCACGAGCCAAGTCTATCTGCCCGATGTGTTTCCCCCATTCCTGTTCCGCGAAGTGCGGCGGAGTCATGGCGTAATCGCTTGCGAAGGCTCGATGTTCAAGAGCAAATTCGCAAACGCGTTGACCACCATGATGATCGGCTCGCTCGGCCTGGCTTCCGCGGAAAATAAATTATCGCTCGCGTACGGCGGAGAAGCCGGCCAAATGGATCCTCTGATCCAAAATATGTGCGCCCGCTACGTTCACGACTCCCTGGTCATCACGCGCAACGTGGAGTCGCAGGATCTTTTGCGCAAACTCGGCATCTCCACCGAGCTCGGCACCGACACCGCCTGGACGTTCGAGCCGCATCCCCCGGAATACGCGCGCAAGACGCTGCGGGAAGCGGGCTGGGACGAAAAAACTCCCATCCTCGTGCTCTGCCCGATTCATCCTTTCGTGTGGCCGGTGAAGGCTTCCATTGCGAAATACATCGCGCGCGTCACTACCGGCGCTTACAAGGAAAGCCAGTACCGCACCGTCTATTTTCACCAGTCCGGCGCTGATGTGGACGCGAAATATCGCCGCTACGTCTCGGCCTTCGGCAAAGCTGCCGCTGCCTTCCGTGAACGCCATCGCGTCTTCCCGATTCTTGTCGCCATGGAACGCCTGGATGCGCATGCTTGCCGCTCGATGCTGGAGTTTCTCCCGGGCGCGCCGGTATTCACATCCGACGACTATGACATGTTCCAGCTCGTTTCTATCTTACGCGCCGGTTCCTACATGGTTTCGTCGCGCTATCACGGCATCGTCACCTGCATGCCGAGCTTGGTTGCTTCTGCCGGCGTCACCATGGACGAGCGCATCCGCAACCTCATGCGCGAACGCGGCCACGAGCACCTCTTCCTCACCGTCGACGACGCCGAGCTGGAGTCGAAGCTTTTGCAGATGATGGAAGTGCTCATGCGCGAAGCGGATTCCGTCCGCGAAGGCATCGGCCGCACCGTTGTCCGCAATCTGAAAGTCATGGCGCGCATGGGCACGCTTCTTGAAGACACCGTCCGCCGCACTTATCCGGAGTTTCCGCTGCGCTCCGGCGTGCTTTCCTGGGAAGAGTATCTGCCGTCGCTCAGCAAAACATTGCGCGACTTGGCGGAACGCTTCGACACCAGCACCATCGTGGAACACTCCGTGGCCGGATCCGCGTCGCGATGAGCAAGCCGGTTGTTCCGCCACCCGCGCCTATCGATTTCAACTGCTGAAGCTCATGCCGAATTTCCTCGAAGCTATTTTTGCTCAATTGCAGCGTGGTGCCGGACGCGTGGTACTGCGCGAAATTCACGGCGAGCAGTTCGTTAGCGTCACCGGCCGGGAATTGCTCGAGCAGATCCGCGAGGTGCGTGCGTACTTGCGTGTGGCGGGACTTCGCCCCGGCGATCGCTGCGGCCTCCTCGCGCCCAACTCGATTCACTGGGCTGCTTTTGACTTGGCGTTGATGGCCGAAGGGCTCATCGTGGTCCCGTTGTATTCCCGGCAGTCACCGGCGGAACTCGCCGCCATGATCAATGATTCCGGGCCCAAACTGCTTTTTGTAAGCGACGCCGCGCTCGGCGATGCCGCAATACAAGCATGCGCCGGAGGCGCGCCACGCCGCGTGCTCTTCGATGAAGTCTTGCAGCAGTCCGCGCCGGCTGAATCGATTCCCGACGCTCCTAATCCGCTCGGCGATTCTGATATCGTCGCCATTATCTACACCTCTGGTACCTCCGGCGAACCCAAAGGCGCGTGCATCACTACCGCCAACCTCACCCACATGCTTTCCTGCACCACCGAGCGCCTCGACCAGCTCATGGGCCAAACTTGCGAGCCCGACCGGGTCTTCCAGTACGCGCCTTTCAACTTCGCCGCGTCATGGATTCTCTTGCTCTCCTGCCTTTCGCGCGAGAGTGTTCTTACGCTGTCTACCGATCTCGCCAAGCTTCCCGACGAGATTCGCCTCTCCGCCCCGCACTATTTCCTCAACGTGCCAACGCTGCTCGAGCGCGTCCGTCGCGGCGTCGAAGACGCCCTTTCCAAGCGTGCCGCTCCGATCCGTTCCCTCTATGCCAAGGCGCGTGAAGCGTGGCAGCGCCAAAATGCAAGCCGCGCCAGCGCCGCCGATGCGCTCTGGCTAGCGCTCGGCCGCAAACTCATTTTCAGCAAGATCAAAGATCGCTTCGGTCCGCACTTGCGCGCGTTGATCTGCGGCTCGGCACCGCTCGCTCCTGAAACGCAGCAATTTTTCCTGATGATCGGCATCCCGGTCCTGCAAGCCTACGGACTCACGGAAACCACCGCCATCTGCACGCTGGATGATCCGCGCCTTCAGGCCGAGCCCGGCTACGTGGGCCAGCCGATTCGCGGCATCGAGATGAAGACCGTCGACAACGAAGAAATCGTCGTCCGCGGCCCGCATGTTTTCGCGGGCTACTGGAATCGCCCCGAGGAAACCGCGCGCGTCCTCCACGACGGCTGGTTCCATACCGGCGATCGAGGGGAAGTGAACTTGCGCGGGAATTGGCGGATCATCGGCCGCATCAAGAATTTGATCATCCTTAACTCCGGCCACAATGTTCCGCCGGAGCCCATCGAAGACAAAATCGCCCAGCATCTCCCCGCTGCACAGCACGTCGTCATCGTCGGGAATGGCCGCGGCTATCTTTGCGCGCTCATCGCCGGCCCCGTTGAGGCGCAAGCCGTGCAGTCGGCGCTCGACGCCGTCAATCCCACCCTTCCGCACTATCGCCAAATTCGTAATTTCACGGCCGTCCGCGAAGTGTTTACACCGGAAAACGGCATGCTCACCGCCAACGGTAAGCTCCGCCGCGACGTCATTAACGCGCGCTTCGCCTCCGAGATTAACTCCATGTACGATAGAAAGCCGTCATGAAACAGTTCGCCGGGAAAACGCTGCGTTGGGAATTGCGCGACGCCATCGTCGAGCTCACGCTGGACCACGAGCCTGCGAACGAAATTGGCACCGAAACTCTTGCCGATCTGGAGAAATTTGTCGCCGCGGTTCCTGCGCTCGCCCCGGAAACCGCCGCGTGCATTATCTCCAGTTCCCGTAAACAAGGTTTCTCTGCCGGCGCCGACCTCCGCCAACTTTATCGCGGCGCCGAGCCGCTCTCCCCAAAGGAACGGCTCGCCGGTGTTCGTCAATTCCTCGAACGCATTCACACCGTACTCAATGCCATCGATGCCGCTCCGTTCGTGACTATCGCCGCAGTTCACGGTGTCTGTTTCGGCGGCGGCTTCGAACTGGCGCTAGCGTGCGACATCATCATCGCCGACAAAATGGCGCGCTTCGCCTTTCCCGAATTGCGTCTCGGTCTGATCCCCGGCTTCGGCGGCATCCCGCGCCTCAAGCGCGACCTAGGCAACGCCTTCGTGCGCGATCTGCTTCTCACTGGCCGTAGTGTCAACGCCGCACGTGCGCATGCGGTTGGCCTCGTCGCGCAACTCGCCGCCGAAGGCGAAGCGCTCAAGATCGCCCGCGCCACCGCACTGCAAATCACCAAGTTCGACGGTGTCACCCGCGCCGCCGCAAAAAAGTTCATCAAGCCCATTCCCCACGACGAACTTCGCCGCGAAATCGACCTCTTCTGCGAACTCTTCACCCGCCCCGCCGTAATGTCCGCGCTGAAAAAATTCGTAGAGTCCACCGACGCCATGCCCTATCTTCCTTAGTGAGGCTAAACAGGGAAAACTACCATGCGCCTATTTCGCTGCACCACGGTGATAGCGGCCCTCGCGCTTTCGCCTGTTTCGCCAAAGGCCTTCGATTATTCCTCGCAGATCGGAATCGTCGAATTCCACCCCGGCAGCTCCGCTTGTCTCACCATTCAAAACGCTTCCTTGAAGGCCCAAGAAACCGTAACAATCATCGTCATGGACAAGCCGCAGTTGCTCGAGACCGCACAAATCGAGAAGAAGCTCGACAAGAGCTGCTCGCGCGACCCCGATGCGAGCGCTGCCGATTCTTTCTATATTTTGCATTTGGCACAAACTGACTCCGACCCCAAGCCTGTGTCCATTGCTATCGCGCGTTTTGCGGGCGACGTTCACGTTAACGATGGTTTAGCCAGGGCAGACTTGACCGCAACGGGTTCCATGCATTCGTTTCGCAGTTGCACCAGTACAGAAGGCGTGCATCTAACCGTTTGGGACGGTGCTTCTTCCCGAAAATGGCACCGCTACTTCTATCTGGGCTACGATGTCGAACCCGATTGCACTGAGAAGGACTACGTCGAGGAGCGCTAGTTCACACTAATCATGCCAATCCTCAACATCGACGTGCAAGTCG
>Ga0210404_10001371_pt1 | contig 10494 bp, 8 predicted proteins | sample IncBWH28MmetaG_FD_155455 | JGI IMG/M metagenome (GOLD analysis project Ga0210404, IMG submission 155455) | Forest soil microbial communities from Barre Woods Harvard Forest LTER site, Petersham, Massachusetts, United States - Inc-BW-H-28-M | ecosystem: Environmental > Terrestrial > Soil >... | reverse complement strand
TGGCGGCTGAGCCTCGGAATTTGCGACATGCAGGGAACGGGAGTCGAGGCGCGAGGAAGATAGCGCGAACTTAGCTCGAAGTTGGACCCCGCGCCTGGCCATCGCCCGAAGTGGGATGAGCCGCCCTCTGGAGGCTGCCCCTTCGGGATCCTTGCCGGTGCCGGTTAGCCCTTCATTCAACCTTTCTGAGGCGGAGGCTATCATCTCCGCCTCGTGACCGGCCGACCTGCCCCGCTCCGCTCACGGGCCCCACCAGATTCTTGCCGTCTTTGTAGAGCGTCAGCACTGCCGCCTTCCGCTCCGGGGTCATGAACCGGAGCACGACCTCCCCGTTGATCATCTCCACAGATCCCAGCACCGGAGAGAGTTTCGCGTCGCCGTAGTCTGCAGTGGTGACGAGCTGCCCGTTTCTTTCTTCTATTGACTTGATGATGAGCGTCCTATTGTAGGTCCCCCTCTCGGTCTGCAGTTCACCGTTCCAGCGACCCACCAGAAGCTTGGTGGGATCCGTCTGAGTCCAGCCTGCGGTCACGCTGAAAAGCATCAAGACCAGCCCCGCCGCAACAACCAAAGCGCGATCTGAATACACGCTCGCACCTCCCTTTCTGGATGAACAACGGCCTATTACGCGCCGCCTGCGTTGGAATGCAGCCCTGCTCGCCGGCGGTGCGGACCGGGCGCCAGGACAGATTAACGGCAGTCGTGGGGTGACTCCCCCAAGGGACTCGGCTGTAGTAAGGTCGACCCGCCTGGCCGCCCCCCGGGAGGCGGGATCCCCGATCGGGAGCGCCTCGACACCCGCGATCTCGCGCTCACCGCTCGGGCAGCGACATCGGAAGCACGCGCCGAGTCTGGGTGATGAAGCGCGATGAGAGCGGGTAGCGCCCCATGAGCCGCGCGAGGAGACCCTCGAGCAGCCCCGCCAGCTCCGCGTCCAGGTCGGAGGCGAGATTGAGCCGCAGAGCCTCCTCCCAGGAGAGCGCGCGCAGGCGCTTGAGGGTGCCCACCAAGGCCCCGGACAGCGGGATCGCGTCGGCGCCCGGCCGGCACGCCGCGCAGACGAGGCCGCCCGCGGTCACGTCGAGGGCCGGGTCGGCGAAGGGGTGGAGCCGGCCGCAGGCCATGCAGCGATCGATCCGGGGCCGGTGACCGAGCAGGTCCACCGCGCGCAGCCCGAAGCAGACCGCGACCCGCGCGGGCCGGACGCTCGTCTCCATGGCCTGGAGCGCGCGCACCAGCAGCCCGAACAGGGCGGGCTGCGGATCGCGGTCGGCGGAGAGCCGCGCCACCACCTCCACCATCCACGCCCCCTGGCCGAGCCGATCCAGATGCTCCCGCACCCCCACGAACGGGCGCACGATGTCGAAGTGGTCGACCTGCACCAGCTCGCTGCGCCCGCTGTCGAAGAAGATCATCTCCCCGAGGGTGAACAGCTCGAGCGCGCTCCCGAAGCGCGAGCGCGGGCGCCGGGCCGAGCGGGCAATCCCCCGCACCTTGCCGTGGTCGCGGGTGTAGAAATCCACGAGCCGGTCGCTCTCCCCGAAGGCGCGCCGCCCGATCACCACCCCACGGGTCTTGTAGAGCGCCATCAGGAGGTCAGGAGGAAGCCGAACTCGCGGAGCGCGCGGTCGTCCTTGCGCCACTCCGCGCGCACCCGCACCGTCAGGTCGAGGAACACCTTGATGCCGAAGAACCGCTCCAGGTCCGTGCGGGCGGCGGACCCGATGCGCTTGAGCATGGCCGCCCCCTTGCCGATCACGATGCCCCGCTGCGACTCGCGCTCCACGAAGATGATCGCGCGGATGTAGAGGCACTCGGGCCGGCGGCGCTCGGTCAGCTCCTCCACCCGCACCGCGCAGGCGTAGGGCACCTCCTGATGGGTCAGGCGGAAGATCTTCTCCCGGATCGCCTCCGCCACCCAGAAGGTCTCCGGCTGGTCGGTGAGCGCGTCGGGCGGGAAGTAGGCCGGCCGCTCGGGCAGCGTCGCCACGATCAGCTCGAGCAGCCGGTCGCAGTGCTCCCCGCGCTCCGCCGAGATCGGGACGATCTCGGCGAACGGGTGCGCCACCCGGTAGGCCGCGATCAGCGGGAGCAGGCGCGACTTGGGGCTCACCAGGTCCGTCTTGTTGAGGCAGCAGAAGACGGGGGCGCGGGAGGCCTTGAGACGGTCGAGCGCCTCCCGGTCGAGCCGGGCGGGATCCTCGGTGGCCTCGGCCACGAAGCACACCAGGTCCACGTCCTCCACCGCCCGCTCCGCGGTCTTGGACATGAGCTGCCCGAGGCGGCCGGACCCCGGGTGCAACCCCGGCGTGTCCACGAAGACGATCTGGGCCGAAGGCAGGTGCCGGATGCCGGTGATGCGGGTGCGCGTGGTCTGCGGGCGCGGCGAGACGATCGCCATCTTCTCGCCGACCAGCCGGTTGAGCAGCGTCGACTTCCCCACGTTGGGCCGGCCGACGAGCGCCACGAAGCCCGCGCGATGGAGGGCCGGCATCAGGCCTCGAGGAGCCCCGCCCAGAGCCGCGCGGGCACCGCGCGGGCCGACCGTCCGGACAGAATCTTCCGCGCCCGCTCGTGCATGCGGCGCGCCCGGCGCGGATCGTGATCGTCGTAGCCGGCCAGGTGGAGCACACCGTGCACCACCAGCAGGTCGAGCTCCGTGGCCAGCGACACCCGGAGCCGCCGGGCCTGGCGCGCCGCGGTCTCGGCCGAGACGATCACCTCGCCCCAGAGCCGGCCGGGCCCGGGCCCGGCGAGGTCGAAGGCGAGCACGTCGGTGGCCCGCCGCGAGCCGAGGTAGCGCGCGTTGAGCGCCCGGATCCGCCGGTCGTCGACCACCGTCACGTGCACCTCGCGGTCGGCCCGGCCGAGGGCCGCGAGGGCGCGGCGGGTCACCGCGCGCAGGCGACCGGCAGAGACACGGGAGCGCCGCTGGAGGTTGGAGACCGCGACTGGCACCGCCGGGCCGGACCTCAGCCCGCTCCGCGCGTGGAAGGCTTCCGGACGCGGTCGTAGGCCCGCACGATCGACGACACCAGATCGTGCCGGACGACGTCCCGGTCGTCGAAGTAGATGAACCGGATGCCGTCGATGCCCTGCAGCACGCTCTGGATCTCGATCAGCCCCGAGGTGCGGCTCGCGGGCAGGTCCACCTGGGTGATGTCCCCGGTGACGACCATCTTGGAGTTGAAGCCGAGCCGGGTCAGGAACATCTTCATCTGCTCGGAGGTGGTGTTCTGGGCCTCGTCGAGGATGATGAAGGCGTCGTTGAGCGTGCGCCCCCGCATGTAGGCGAGCGGCGCGATCTCGATCGCGCCCTTCTCGGAGAGCGAGCCCACCTTCTCCGGCTCCAGCATGTCGTAGAGCGCGTCGTAGAGCGGCCGGAGATAGGGGTGCACCTTCTCCACCAGGTCGCCGGGCAAGAAGCCGAGCCGCTCGCCCGCCTCCACCGCGGGCCGGGTGAGGATGATGCGCGCGACTTCTCGCTTGAGTAGGGCTGATACGGCCATCGCCACCGCCAGGTAGGACTTGCCGGTGCCGGCGGGCCCGATCGAGATGACGAGGTCGTGGCTCCGCACCGCCTCGAGGTAGCGCCGCTGGTTGGCGGTCTTGGGCGTGATGAAGCGCCGGCGCGAGGGCACCGCGATCGCGTCCGAGAGCACCGACTTGACGTCCGCGCCCGGCTCGCTCCCCGCGATCCGGAGCGCGGAGCGGATGTCGGCGGCCGCCAGGGAGGGCCGCTCCCGCAGCATCGCCACCAGCTCGCGCAGGACGCGCTCCGCCTCGACTACCTGGCGCTCCTCGCCCCGCAGGGTGACGTCGTGGCCGCGGGCGGTGATCCGGACGTCGTGCTGGGCCTCGAGCGCGCGCAGGTGCTCGTCGTGGCGGCCGAGGAGGGCGAGGTGGTTGAGGTCGGGAGGCAGGACGATCCGCCGGGTGACGCCGGTGGCTTCGGTCAACGAGCGCTCATCCTTCTGCCGTTCAGCATATCACGCGGGTCCGAGCCCTTCCACGACCCGGATCCCCAGCTCGCGGAGCTGTTTGGGGTCCACCGGGGCGGGCGCGTCGGTGAGCGGACACGTGCCCTTCTGGGTCTTGGGGAACGCGATGACCTCGCGGATGGACTCCTGGCCGGCCAGGTTGGCCACCAGGCGGTCCAGGCCGAACGCGATGCCGCCCATGGGCGGCGCCCCGAACTCGAGCGCGTCGAGCAGGAAGCCGAAGCGGGCGCGGGCGTCCTCCTTCGAGATGCCGATCAGGCCGAAGACCCGCTCCTGCACGCTCGGCTGGTGGATGCGGATCGACCCGCCCGCGGCCTCCTGGCCGTTCAGCACCAGGTCGTAGGCCTTAGCCCGGGCCTTCCCCGGGTCGGCCTCGAGCCGGCCCAGGTCCTCGTCGTACGGCGCGGTGAACGGATGATGCACCGCGTCCCACCGCTTCTCGTCCGCGTTCCACTCCACGAGCGGGAAGTCGATGACCCACGCGAAGACGTCGCGGTCGGACGGGATCAGGTCGAACCGCCGGGCCAAGTCCACCCGCAGCCGCCCGAGCACGGTGGCGGCCACCGCGGGCGCGTCCGCCACCAGCAACAGCAGGTCGCCGGGCGCGCCGCCGAGGGCCTCGAGCAGGCGCGCCTGGATGCCGGTCATGAACTTGGCCACCGGCGACTGCACGCCCTCCGGGCTCACCTTGATCCACACCAGGCCCTTCGCGCCGGCCTGCTTCGCCTCCGCGGTGAGATCGTCGAGCTCCTTGCGGCTCATGCCCCCCGCCCCCGGCACCCGCAGCCCCTTGACCGCGCCGCCGCCGGCCACCGTCTGGGCGAAGGCCTGGAACTCGCTTCCCGCGAACAGGGTGGAGCAGTCCACCAGCTCGAGGCCGAAGCGGAGGTCGGGCTTGTCGGAGCCGTAGCGGGCCATCGCGTCGTCGTAGGCGATGCGCGGGAACGGCAGCGCGAGCTCGATTCCCTTGACCCGGCGCCACACCTCGGCCACGAGCCCCTCGACGACCGGCAGGAAGTCGTCGCGGTCGAGGAACGAGGTCTCGATGTCGATCTGGGTGAACTCGGGCTGGCGGTCCTTGCGGAGATCCTCGTCGCGGAAGCAGCGCACGATCTGGAAGTAGCGCTCGAAGCCCGCCACCATCAGGAGCTGCTTGAAGAGCTGGGGCGACTGGGGGAGCGCGTAGAAGCTGCCGGTCTGCAGCCGGCTCGGGACCAGGAAGTCGCGCGCGCCCTCCGGGGTGGAGCGGGTGAGGAACGGGGTCTCCACCTCGAGGAAGCCCTGGGCGTGCAAGTAGTCGCGGGCCGCGCGGCACACCTGGTCGCGGATCTGGAACGCGCGCAGCATGTGGGGCCGGCGCAGGTCCAGGTAGCGGTACTTGAGCCGCAGGGTCTCGTCGACGTCTGCGTCGTCGTCCAGCTGGAACGGGAGCGGGCGCGACTCGTTGAGGATCCGCACCTCGCTGACCTGGACCTCGACGGCCCCGGTGGCGAGCTTGGGGTTCTCGGTGCCCGCGGGGCGGGCCCCGACGGTGCCCCGCACCGCGAGCACGAACTCGGCGCGAACCGCCTCCGCCTTGGCGTGGGAATCGCCGCCCGCGCCGGGGTTGAACACGCACTGGGTGAGGCCCTCGCGATCACGCAGGTCGATGAACACGAGGCCGCCGTGGTCCCGTCGGCGGTACGCCCAGCCCATCAGCGTCACCACCTGCCCCAGGTGCTCGCTCCGCAGCGCACCGCAGCTGTGGGTACACCGCCAGCCGCCCAGACTCTCCGTCATGCTCTCGTCTCCCTCACCCCGTCCGGCCGGCCGATCTCGAACGAGAGCTTACGCTTCGACTGCTCTACGTTTTCGAAGTTACGAAGATGCCCTGGGCGGCTTCGGGCCACAGATAGGTGAAGGATGCGTCCTCCTCTATTGGTCCCGTGAGCATCTTCAATTTGGAGTTGAACTGACGCGGAAGCAGTAGCTCTCCCTTGCCGCAGTCGGGACAGAACGTGCGCTCCGAGCTCCGCAGCGCGGATAGACCTCACCCGCCGGAGTGAACTTGTTGCCCCTGGTAACTGAGCAGTAGTGCACCCACGGCGTCACCGCGAGTTGAAGTCCCAGCGCCAGACAGGCATAATCTTGCTCCTCAAGTCGACCCCGACGGAGCCGTAGTCCCAGCGCAAGCCAGTGCCGTCGTAGATCTCGGTCAACTGGAAGGCGAACGCGCGCCGCCTGCAGCACGAGACGAGACCGTCCTAACAGCACCATGGTCGTCAGACTAGCACAGGGGATCAAGACCTGCCCTCAGCATGCGCCCGGCGCCGGCGCCTAGACGCCGGTCGGCGGGTTTGTCTAGTTCAACTGTATGCTCCAGCGTGAGTGTCCCACGTTACATTGGTTCTTGAACCTGGCGGACCTCCAGCAGACGCTCCAGACGTGGCGGGACGACTACAACCACCATCGTCCGCACAGCGGTCTAGCGGACGTCTCCCCGGCCGAGTTTCGGGCCGGCGGAGCATTTATCCCCGACCGCAGCCGGCTGCAATTCGCGCGGACCTAATGGACCAAATTGGGGGAGGGCTGCCGGTCAAAGGCTAGACAAGGGCGATCCGGACCGGGGTTTCGGGTTCAGGCCAGGCAAACACCACGAGCGCCGAGCAGGCGCTCGACGCTCGCGTGTTTTGCACGTTGCGCTTGGCGCGCGACACGAGGGCTAGATGTGGACGCTACCGCTGCCCAAAGCTTGTTGACTGTCCGAGGGGTTGCCCGTCCACACCGACCGGGACTGTCAGACTCGTGCCCGTCGGCCGCTCTACTACGGGCTGACTGAAGGTCTTGATTGGCTGCCCGTCCGGAGTGGCCGGGTTGGTCATGCTCACGCCCGTCCCCCGCTCGACCATACCGGCTGGAGGTTGTGGGGCCGGGGTCGTAGGCTGCTGCGCAACGGCAAGCCCGGCGAACGCGACGGTGGACACCACGGCTAGTAACGTGATCCAAGGCTTCAGGCTCATGTGCGTGACCTCCATGGTTAGGCTTGGGCCGCCCGCGGCCCGGTTCCCGGACCATTCCGGAAACCGGGGGCGCCTGGCGGGACCCATTCTCACTGGAAGAGTAACAGAAGTCGCGATAGGTGGGCACATTGGCGAACGCAGTAGGCATGATCTGCACAGGGAGGGCCCGCATGGCCGACTTTGTCCGGAAGTCAGACGGCCGGCGGATCTTCACGGTCGAGCAGATGGGGGTGGAGATCCTGCTGGCGGCGCAGGAGGTCGTAAAAAAAGTCCTTGGTTGCGCAAAGGGTCCGCGAAGTGACCGGCCACCCCGTGGGCGGCGATCTGCCGGGCGCTCCGCCTCGCACGGCAGATTGCGTACTACACCCCGGAAAGACGCCCTGGGTGACGCCGGCAGGGCCAGCCCACCTCCGTGCTCGCTCCACAGCGCCCCGCAGCTGTCGGTGCGCCGCCAGCCCCGCAGGCTCTCCGTCACAGCCTGCCCTCCGCTGCCCCGTCGCCTCGGGGCGCGCGCCACTCGACCATCCCGTCCGCGCCCATCACCCCGATACGCCGGAACCCACGTGCCTCGAGCTCCTGGAGCTGCTTGCCAAGCCGCTTGGCACGGGTCTCCAGCAGCACCTGCCGTCCCTGCTCCCGCAGCTGGCGAGCCAGCCCCAGCACCGGAGCAAGATCCATCGTGTCGTCGAACACCAGCGCCACTCGCTCACCGTCGCCCTTGGCAGAGGAACCGCGCTCCATCAGGATCCCGATCACCCGCTCGAACCCGATAGAGAACCCGGTGGCCGGGACGTCCCGACCGATGAACTTGCCGACCATGCGATCGTAGCGCCCGCCGCCCGCGATCGACGAGGTGGAATCCCCGTGCTGGACCTCGAAGATGGGCCCGGTGTAGTAGCCCATCCCGCGGACCAGCGTGGCATCGAAGACGAGCCGGAAGCACCCGGCCGACTGGGCGGTCACCGTGTCCACAATCCGCCGCAGTCCCTGCCACACGCCCTCGTCGGCGCGCGCGCCCAGGAGACCTTGTAGTGCCCCCGGCGTGGTGGCCGATCCGAGAAGCGCCAGGAGCCGGTCCACGGCGTCCGTCGGGTGCCCCGCCTCGCGGAGCTCGGCGGCGACCTCGTCCCGCCCGATCTTGTCGAGCTTGTCGAGCGCGATGAAGACCGAGCCCGCCCGGGCCGGGTCGAAGCCGCAATGCGCTACCACGGCGGCGAGCACCCGCCGGTCGTTGAGGCGCACGGTCAGGTCCTTGAGCCCCAGCGCGGCGAGGGCCTCGGTGGTCGCGAGGATCAGCTCGATCTCGGCCACCTCGGAGGCCACCCCCAGGACGTCGATGTCGCACTGGGTGAACTGGCGGTAGCGGCCCTGCTGCGGCCGCTCCGCCCGCCACACCGGCCCGATCTGGATGGCCTTCAGGGGCTGGGGCAGGCGGGCGAGGTTGTGGGCGTAGTAGCGCACCAGTGGCACCGTCAGATCGAAGCGCAGGCCCAGATCGGCCATGTCCGCGGGGCGGCCGGCGGTCTGGAGCTTCTCGCCCCGCTTGAGGATCTTGAAGATCAGCTTCTCGTTCTCGCCCCCGTCGCTCCGGAGCAGGAGGCGGAGGCTCTCCACCGCGGGCGTCTCGATGCGGACGAAGCCGTGGCGACGGTACACCGCGAGGATCTGCGCCATGGCCCAATCACGAAGCGCGACCTCGTCGGGCAGCACATCCCGCATGCCGCGGGGCGGGGAGGGATCATGCCGAGGCTCGCGCCCCCGGGTCTCTTCGGGGCTCGCCAGGGTGGGCCTACTCCTGCGGCACGGTCATGATGATCTGGGTGTTGCCGGACGTCTTGAAGATCAGGCCGTCGAAGTGCACCACCGCCGCAATGATCGTCGGCTGGCTCGAGTCCTCGGTCTTGTAGGCCCCGAGACAGGTGATGCCGCCCTCGAAGCCAGTGTTGATCGACTGCAGCCGAAAGCCGGCCGGTCCCTTGAAGACCACCGCGAGCAGACCCTCCCGCACCGCGTTCTGGGGCACGACCAGCTCGTCGATGCCGTCGCCGTCGAGGTCGACCGCCAGCGGCGTGGGCTCGATCTTGTAGAACTTGCTCCGATCCGTCCGGCCAGACTGGGAGGCGTTGAGGAGCTCGACCGTCAGGTATCCGCCGCCCACCAAGGTGGACGAGCGCCACTGGTCCCCGCCTTCATTGACGATCTGCAGCCGGTTGAACTCGTCGAGGAGGGCCAGCGATCGCGTGTCCTTGCCCATCACGTTGGAGAAGGCCGCGCCCATCGGGCGGAACGAGGCGGGTACGCGCACCGCTTTCTCGGCGACGAGCTTGCCGTCCTTCAGGATCACCTGGTCGGCCTGGCCAGGCGTGAAGAAGTTCTCGGGACTGTAACGCTGGGTCCACAGCGTCTGCTTCACCCCGGTACCTTTCAGGTCCACCGCGAACAGGAAGTCGGTGACGTACTCGATCGCGACAGATGGATTGCCGCCCTTGGCGGAGATGATGAAGGAGTTCAGGCCAACCTTCGGGACGTAGCGGTTGCCGATGACCTCCAGGTTGCCGTCCTCGTCGAGGTCGGCGAGCTGCACGGAGAACACCCGCCCGAGGCTCCGCATGGATTTGGTCCACTCCGGCTCGACCTTCTGGTCCACGATCCGGTACATGTAGACTTGGTCGCCGTCGCTCACCACCATGTGCGCCAGCTTGTCCTTGGGCGAGACCGCGATGTCCATGGCGAGCACCGGGAAGCTGAACTTCGCTACCTCCCGGAGCGGCAGGGAACTCTCACCCGAGGAATAGCTGCTCGCTTCCAGATCCCCTCGCAGCAGCCGCTGCAGCAGGGACCGGGGCCGCGCCTGCGGGGGGTTCGCGGGACCGCCCTGGGAGAACCGGGGCCCAGGATTGGCCGCCCGCAGGATCGAGGGCGGGACGAAGAAGGAGGTGGCCACCGCCGGGTCCGGGCGCGGCGCCGCGAAGAAGCGCACGTCCATGAACGGCTTGCCCTGCGCTCGCGTGAAGTGGACGGCGAGGATGTTGTCGGCCTTGAAGCGCTCGGAGGCCTCCCGCACACCCTTGCCCGCCAGGAAATCGGCCGCGGTCAGACGCTGCTGGGAGAGGTAGACGTTGATCGCGTCGCCCATGGTTACCCGGAACCGCCCGGTGGCCGCGAGCCGCTCGACCAGCTCCTGGGTGGCCGTCTCCACCAGGGGCTCGCGGAGGCTCCCCAGCAGCGGCAGGAGGACGATGTTGACCTTCGTGGACGACACGCGGAAGCGATCGCCCGGCTTGACCTCGGTGCCGGCCGGCGCCGGCGCCATCGAGAAGGCCTCCTGCGCCGCCGTGATGCGGGTGGTGCCCAGCACGTCCTCGGCTCGGCCGAGGACCTGGCCGGTCTTGGGATGCATGATCTCGCGCCCGTCGCGGTACAGCTCGATCTCGAGGCCCGGCCGCACACCCGCCTTGGCGCCCGCCGCGAGTGTGAGGCCTCCATCGCGCACC
>Ga0210404_10001370_pt1 | contig 10494 bp, 8 predicted proteins | sample IncBWH28MmetaG_FD_155455 | JGI IMG/M metagenome (GOLD analysis project Ga0210404, IMG submission 155455) | Forest soil microbial communities from Barre Woods Harvard Forest LTER site, Petersham, Massachusetts, United States - Inc-BW-H-28-M | ecosystem: Environmental > Terrestrial > Soil >... | reverse complement strand
TCGGTCACGGTGACGAAGCCCAGGCGCGGGTCCTTGAGCTGGCGCTGGACGAGCATCGAGATCTCTTCCTTGATCAGCTGGTTGACCCGCTCGAGCCGCTTGGCTTGCATGGGGCGCTCGTCGCGCGGCTAGAGGATCTCGACCTGGACGTCGGTCACCCAGCCGTCCACGTGGTCCTCGATGTAGTCCATCGCCTTGGAGATGACCTCGTTGGCGTGGCGGGAGTCGCCCGAGACGCACGCCAGGGCCAGGGTCGCGCGCTGCCAGACGTCGTGGTGGTCGACCTCGGCGACCGAGATCTCGAAGCGGCGGCGCAGGGTGTCCTTGAGCCCTTTCAGGGCGTGGCGCTTGCCCTTGAGTGATCCGATGTCCGGCAGGTGCAGCTCGACGGTGCCGACCGCCACCCGCGCTCCCGACACTGGTCGACGCCCTACAGGGTGCGGGCGACCTCTTCGGTGGTGAAGGCCTCGATGACGTCGTTGGGCTGCACGCCCTTGATGCCCTCGATGCCGATGCCGCACTCGAGCCCCTGCAGCACCTCGCGCACGTCGTCCTTGAACCGCTTGAGCGAGCTGATCGTGCTCTCGCCCAGCACGGTCTCGCCGCGCTTGATGCGGGTCCGCGCGCCGCGGACCATCTTGCCCTCGGTGACCGATGAGCCGTAGATGGTGCCCACCTTGGAGATCGGGAAGAGCTGGCGCACCTGGGCGCGGCCCAGCACCGCCTCGCGGATCTCGGGCGCGAGCATGCCGGACAGCGCGGCCCTCACGTCGTTGATCGCGTCGTAGATGACGTTGTAGCTGCGCATGTCCACGCCGTTGGCCTGCGCCTGGCTGGTGGCCTTGGGGTCCGCCTTCACGTTGAAGCCGAGCACGATGGCGTTGGAGGCGGACGCGAGCATCACGTCCGACTCGGTCACCCCGCCCACCGAGCTGTGGATGACCTTGAGCTTGACCTCGTCGGTCGAGAGGCGCTCGAGCGACTCGGTGAGGGCCTCCACCGAGCCCTGTACGTCGGCCTTGATGACCAGGCGCAGCTCCTTGATCTCGCCCGCCGCGATCTGCTTGTGCAGGTCCTCGAGGGTGATCCGGGTCGCGCCCTTGCCCTTCAGGCGATCGCGCTCGCTGCGCACGGTGGCGATCTGCCGGGCCTTGCGCTCGTCGGAGACCACCAGCATGGTGTCGCCCGCCTGCGGCACGCCGGAGAGGCCGAGGATCTCGACCGGATCCGAGGGGCCCGCGCTCGGCACCTTCTTGCCGCGATCGTTGAACATGGCCCGCACGCGGCCGGAGTGCGAGCCCACCACCACCGCGTCGCCCTCCTTGAGGGTGCCGGACTGGATGAGGGCGGTGGCCACCGGGCCTCGGCCGCGATCGAGCCGGCCTTCCACGATCACCCCGCGGCCGGACCGCCCGGGATTGGCGCGCAGCTCGAGGATCTCGGCCTGCAGCGCGGTCATCTCGAGGAGCTGCGGGATTCCGTCGCCCCGCTTGGCCGAGGTGTGGATGAAGATGGTCTGGCCGCCCCAGTCTTCCGGCACCAGCCCCTGGTTGGCCAGCTCGCGCTTCACCCGGTCCGGATCGGAGCCCGGCTTGTCGATCTTGTTCACCGCCACCAGGATCGGCACGTTGGCCGCCTTGGCGTGGTTGATCGCCTCCACCGTCTGGGGCATCACCCCGTCGTCGGCCGCGACCACCAGGATCACCATGTCGGTGGCCTGAGCCCCGCGGGCCCGCATCGCGGTGAACGCCTCGTGGCCCGGGGTGTCGAGGAAGGTGACCTTGCCGTGACTCGTATCGACCTGGTAGGCGCCGATGTGCTGGGTGATGCCGCCGAACTCGCGCTCCGCCACCTTGGTGGTGCGGATCGCGTCGAGCAGCGACGTCTTGCCGTGGTCGACGTGGCCCATGACCGTGACCACCGGCGGCCGCGTGCGCAGCTGGGCGGGGTCGGACTCTTCCTCCTCGAGCAGATCGCCCTCGAGCGAGCGCACCTCCACGTCGAAGTGGAAGCGGTCCGCCACCAGCTTGGCCGCGGTGGGGTCGAGCACCTCGTTGACGGTGGCCATCACGCCCAGATCGAGCAGGGCCTTGATCACCTCGGTGGACTTCCGCCGCATCGCGGCGGCCAGCTCTCCGACCGTGACCGACTCCGGCAGCTTGACGAGCTCGCGCTTGATCTCCTGCGGGGGCTCGGGCGGCGGCGGGATCGTGGACGGCGTCGGCCGGGTCGGCGTGGGCGACACCGGAGCGGCGGGAGCCGCCGCGGCGGCCGGGCGGGCCGGGACCGGCGGCGCAGCCGGGCGCGCGGGCGCCGGCGGCGCGGCAGGCCGAGGCGGCGCAGCGGGCGCCGCGGCCGGACGCGCGGGCGCGGGCGGCGTCATCGGCCGCGGGGGGGCGGGCGGCGCCGGGCGCAGCACCGACGGCGCGGGGCTCACCGCGGCCGGACGCACCGGCGGGGCCGGCGGCGTGACCGGCCGAGGCGGCGCGGCGGGCGCGGGCGGCGGCGCGACGGTGGCCGCGGGGACGATCGGCGGCGCGGGCGCGATCTCGGGCGCGGCCGGCGGAACCAGGCTCGGCGAGGGCCGGAAGATCGTAGCGGCCGGCTTGGCCACCTCGGGTGACGGGCTCGGCACGAGCTCGACCACCGCGGGGGCCTCCTCGCCGACCTTGGCCGCCGCCTTCTTACCGCGCGCGGGAGTGCCGTCGCCCGCGGGCTTCTTCTTGGGCGCGGCCGCGACCGCGTCGCCCTCGGCCGGCTTCGGCTTGGGAGCGCGCTTGGGCTTCGCCTCCGCGGGCAGCTCGCGCCCGCGGCCGAGCTTGACCCGCAGCTCGTTGGCCTGCGCGGCGAGGAGCGGGCTCATGGCCCGCATGCCCTTGTGGCCCATGCCCTCGAGCGCCACGATCAAATCCTTGCTGGTGACGCCCAGCTCCTTCGCCAGGTCGATGACCTTTACCCGTGCCGCCACGCGCGATTACCTCCCCTTCCAGCTCGCGAGAATGACTACCGAACTCTCCTGCGGCGGACGGCTCGGCCGCTTGAACGCATGCCCCAGCCGCCCCGCCTGCAGCGCCTTCTCCACGCACTCGGCGACGGCGCACATGTACGCGCCCCGTCCCGCCGCAACGCCGTCACGATCCACCCGCACGTTCCCCGCTTCGTCCCGCACCAGCCGGATCAGCTCCGCCCGCGGTCGCACGGTGCGACACGCGATGCAGGTCCGCTCCGGCCGACCGCCTCGACCGCTCAGCGCTCGAGCGGGCTCGGCTCGACCTCCGACCCGCCGGCCCCGTCGTCCGCGGTGGACGGCTCGGTCGCCACCGGGGCCGGATGCTCGGCGACCCACGCGGTCGCGGCGGCCAGGATCGAGGACGCCTTCGTCTCCCCTACGCCCGGCACCGCCTGCAACGCGGGCAAGCCCGCGGCCACGATGCGGGCCGGCGAGTGCAGCCCGACCTCGACCAGCTTCTCCACGAGCTGGGGGCCAACCCCCGGCAGGTGGACGAGATTCTGGCGGCCCTCCGCGCGCTCTTCCTCCTCGCGCCGCCGCTCCTCCTCGACCTCGCCCTCGCTCTTGATGTCGACGCGGAAGCCGGTCAGCTTGGCGGCGAGCCGGGCGTTCTGCCCCTTCTTACCGATGGCGAGCGAGAGCTGGTTGTCGGGCACGACCACCAGCACCGAGCGCAGCTCGTCGCTCTCCTCGCCCTCCGGCCGCTCCTCCACCGTGACCGAGGAGACCTTGGCCGGCGACAGGGCCCGCGCCACGAAGACGGCCGGATCGGGCGACCACTCGACGATGTCGATCTTCTCGCCGCGCAGCTCGCGACTGATGACCTGGATGCGGGTGCCGCGCAGGCCCACGCACGCCCCGATCGGGTCCACGTCGCGCTTGGTCGACGCCACCGCCACCTTGGCCCGCTCGCCCGGCTCGCGGGCCGCCCCCTTGACCAGCACGATGCCCTCCGCGATCTCCGGGATCTCGGTCTCGAACAGCCGCACCAGGAAGCCCGGATGCGTGCGCGAGAGGAGGATCTGGGGCCCCTTGGCCGTCTTCTTCACCTCCAGCATGTAGGCGCGCAGGCGGTCGCCGGGGTTGTAGCGCTCTCCCGGCAGCTGCTCGCGCTCGGTGATCACCGCCTCCGCCTTGCCCAGCTCCACCACCACGTTGCGCTTCTCGATCCGGTGCACCGCCCCGCGGACGATCTTGCCTTCGCGGTCGATGAACTCGGCGTAGACCGCGTCGCGCTCGGCGTCGCGGACCCGCTGCAGGATCACCTGCTTGGCGGTCTGGGCCGCGATGCGGCCGAACTCCTGGGGGGCGAGCTCCTGCTCGATCTCGTCGTCCATCTGCACGTCGGCGTTCAGCCGCCGCGCCTCGTCGAGCGTGATCTCGAGCTTGGGATCGGTGACCGCGCCCACCACCTTCTTGCGGGCGAACACGCGCAGGCTCCCGGTCTGCCGGTCGATCTGCATGCGGACGTTGTCGGCCGCGCCCATCGTCTTCTTGGACGCCGACAGCAAGGCAGACTCCAGCGCCTCGAAGAGGACCTCTTTCCCGATCCCCTTCTCACGCCCGATCTGCTCGATGACGTAGATCAAATCTTTGTTCATCATCACTTGGTCCGCCCGAACGCCTGCAGCTGCAGACGCGCCTTCGTCACCAGGCGGCGCGGCACCTCGCGCCGCGTCCCCGCTCCTTCCTCCAGCATCAGCGCGGCCGGCGACACGTCCACCAGCCGCCCCGAGAACTCGGTCCGCCCATCCACCGGCTCGCCGACCCAGCAGTGCACGTCGCGGCCGACCGCCCACCGGAGCTCGCGCTCCTTCTTCAGCACCCGATCGAGCCCGGGCGAGGACACCTCGAGGTCGTAAGAGGGCTCGATCAGCCCGGAGACATCCAGCACGTCGCCGGCCTCCCGGCTGAAGGACTGGCAATCCTGGATGCCGACGCCGCCCGGCTTGTCGACGAAGAAGCGTAGCACCCAGCGACGCCCCTCGCGGTGCCATTCGGTGTCCACGAGGTCCAGGCCGCGCGAGGCGAGCACCGGCGCCACGACCGCTTCGATCCGGTCGAGCCACTGTGCATCATCCACCATGCCCTGCCCCCCAGAAAAAAAAGTGGGCGACGGCCCACTTTTTTCAGGACTTTAGCACAGGGACCGGACCCCCGCAAGGGGACGGAGACGCGGATGGTCTATGAAATCGTTTGCGCCATCTCCCGGATCACGCCGACGACCTCCGCCTTGGGCACCCGGCGATCCGCCTTCGTGGCGCGCTGGCGCACCTCGACCACGCCCTCCTTCGCCAGGGCATTCCCGATGGTCACCCGGATCGGCACCCCGAGCAGGTCGGCGTCCTTGAACTTCACCCCGGCCCGCTCCTCGCGGTCGTCCATCAGCACGTCGAACCCGGCCGCCCGGAGGTCCCGGTAGAGCTCCTCGGCGGCGGCGATCTGTCCGGCATCCTTGACCGAGACCGGCACCAGGTGCACGTGAAAGGGGGCGATCGACCAGGGCCAGACGATGCCGTCGGCGTCATGGCGCTGCTCCACCGCGGCAGCGGCGATCCGGGCCGGGCCGATCCCGTAAGAGCCCATCACGATCGGCTGCTGCTGGCCGCGCTCGTCCAGGTAGGTGGCCCCCAGCGGCACCGAGTACTTGGTGCCGAGCTTGAAGATGTTGCCGATCTCGATCACCCGCTCGATGCGCAGGTGCTTGCCGCAGCTCGGGCAGCCCTCGCCCGGCAGGGCCACCTGGAGGTCCGCCCACTCGGGAGTGAAGTCCTCCCCCGGCTTCACGCCGGTCACGTGGAAACCCTCGCGATTCGCCCCCACCACGTAGCGGCCCTCCCGCAGCGACTCGTCGGCGATGATGCGGGCGCTCCGGACGTCGAGCGGCCCGACCGAGCCCGGAGCCACTCCCAGGGTCTTCTCGATCTCCCCGGGATGGGCCGGCCGCGCCTCGGCTCCGAGCACCCGGGCGAGCTTGCGCTCGTGGAGCGCGTGGTCGCCCCGCACCAGCGCCAGCACCGGCCCGTCCGGCCCGATGAAGACCAGGGTCTTGATGGTGGCGGCCGGATCGATCTTGAGCTGGGCCGAGACCTCCGCGATGGTGCGGGCGTCCGGCGTCGCCACCTCCTGGCGCTTGGCGTCCGACGACGGGGCGGCGCTCGGCACCCCCCGGGCCAGCTCGACGTTGGCCGCGTACCCGCACGCCTCGCACAGGGCCACGTCGTCCTCGCCGGCCGCACTCGGGGCCATGAACTCGTGCGAGCCCGAGCCCCCCATCATCCCCGGATCCGACTGCACCACCACGTAGGTGACGCCGCAGCGGTCGAAGATCCGGCAGTAGGCGTCCTTGTGGGCGTGGTAGGAGATCTCGAGCGCGGCCGCATCCGGATCGAGCGTGTAGGAGTCCTTCATCAGGAACTCGCGCGTGCGCAGCACCCCCGAGCGCGGGCGCGCCTCGTCCCGCTCCTTGGTCTGGATCTGGTACCAGATCTGGGGCAGGTCGCGGTATGAGCGGATCTCGCGCGCGGCGATCCACGCGATGACCTCCTCGTGGGTCATGCCGAGGCACATGTCGCGCCCGTTGCGATCCTTCAGGCGGAACATCTCGCCGCCGATCGCGTCCCACCGGCCGGACTGCTGCCAGATCTCGGCGGGGAGCAGCACCGGCATCTCGATCTCCTGGCCCCCGATGCCGTTCATCTCCTGGCGGATGATCGCGTTGACCTTCTCGATCACGCGCAGGCCCAGCGGGAGATACACGTAGATGCCGGCCGCGAGCTGCCGGACGAGGCCGGCCCGCACCATGAGCTTGTGGCTGATGGCCTCGGCGTCGGCGGGGTCGTCCCGGAGCGTGGGGATCAGCGACCGGGTCCAGCGCATGGCGGGCCTAGCTCTTCTCTTTCTCTTTGACCTTGTTCGCGCCCTTGACTCCCGGGTCGTAGATCAGGCGCTTGACCGGCACCCCGTTCAGGAGGTGCGACTCCACGATCTCGGGGAGATCGCTCTCCTGCACCCCCGCGTACCAGACGTTCTCCGGATAGACCACGATCATGGGGCCGTGCCCGCACTGGGAGAAGCAGCCCGCCTTGTTCACCCGGACCTCGACCTGGCGCCCCGCGGTGACCACTCCGGCCCTGAGGGTCTTCACGTACTTCTCCACGTCGCCCTGGGCCGGGCAGGTGTCGCCCGCGGTGCACACGAAGACGTGCCGCTGGTACTGTCCCATCAGAAGAGCCCGATCCGCTTGAAGTCGTTGTAGAAGGCGAACACCATGAGGAGCATCAGGAGGGCGAAGCCCACCTGCTGGGCGACCTCTCGCTTGCGCACCGACAGCGGCCGGCCCAGCACCGCCTCGAACGCGAAGAAGAGCAGGTGGCCACCGTCGAGCATGGGCACCGGCAGCAGGTTGAGCAGGAACAGGTTGACGCTGATCACCGCGGTGAAGAGGGCGAGGCTGACGATGCCCTGGCGCGCCTGCTCTCCCGCGGTCTTGGCGATCTGGATCGGGCCGCCGATGTTGCTGCGATCGAGCTGGCCCACCACGATCTTGTAGAGCCCGATCGCGGTCTTCACCGTGACGTCGCCCGACCACACGAGCCCCTCCCAGAGCGCGCTGATCGGGTTGGACCGCACCATCGTCACCGAGCCGCCGGGGCGGATGCCGACGAGGCCGACCTCGGTCTCCTTGCCGTCCGCCCCAGGAACCTTGCCCTTCTTCGGGGTCACCGTCACCGCGAGCGTCTCGGCGCCGCGCTTGATCTCGAGCCGGGTCGGCTGCCCCGCACGCTGGTGGATGCGCTCGGCCAGCTCGTCCCACGAGAGCACCGGCTGCCCCTCGAGGGCCACCACCACGTCGCCCGCCTTGAGCCCGGCCTGGTCCGCCGGATCGCCGGCGATCGTGTCGCCGATGGCCGCCGGGATGTACGGGCTCGCCCCGATCTCCCAGACCGTCTGCTCGTCGCCGAAGAGATCCTTCCGCTTCGTCTGCGCCGGAGTGAGCGCCACCGTGCGCTCGCCCGCCGACCCCTGCACCGCGACCTGGAGCGCGCGCCCGCGCGCGGCCTGCACCAGGCGGGCGAGATCCTCCCAGTACTGCACCGGCTTGCCGTCGACCGCGACGAGGCGGTCGCCGGTCTTGAGCCCGGCCTGCGCCGCGGGACTGCCGTCGGTCACGCGCCCGACCAGCGCGGGGGCCACCGGGCGGCCGACGAACATGAACATCAGCGCGGCGATGAAGGCGGCGAGCACGAAGTTCATGGCCGGCCCCGCGAACACGATCAGGAAGCGAGCGGCCAGGGGCTTGCCGTTGAAGGCCTTGGCCGGATCGATGGCCGCGCCCTTGCCGCCCTCGAGCGGGTTCTCGTCGTCCCCCATCATCTTGACGTAGCCGCCCATCGGGATCGCGGAGACGCAGTACTCGGTCTCCTTGCCGCGGAACCGCCAGAGCACGGGCCCGAAGCCCACCGAGAAGCGCTCGACCCCGACCCCGGCGAGCCGGGCCATCAGGAAGTGCCCCAGCTCGTGCACCACGATCAGGACTCCGAGCACCACCACGAACGACACCAGCATCTGAAGCGTCGCCACCGAGCGCCTCCTCTATCTCGCCGCCGCGACCGCCGGCCCGGGCAGCCACTCGCGCACCACCGCCCGGGTCCGGGTGTCGACGTCCACACACGTGTCGATGTCGTCGAGGGCGCGCGCCGGCACCCGCGCGAGCGCCTCTGCGATCAGCTCGGGAATCTGGGTGAAGCGGATCCGCCCCTCCAGGAACGCGGCCACCGCGATCTCGTTGGCCGCGTTGAGAATGACCGGCGCGCAGCCCCCCTCGAGCAGCGCGCGCCGCGCGAGGGCCAGGCACGGGAAGCGCGTCTCGTCGGGCTCCTCGAAGGTGAGCGAGCCGACCCGGGTGAGGTCGAGGCGCTCGGCCGGACACGGGAGCCGCTTCGGGTAGGTCAGCGCGTAGAGGATCGGGATGCCCATGTCGGGCACCCCGAGCTGCGCGATGACCGAGCCGTCCACGTACTCGACCAGCGAGTGGATCACCGACTGCGGATGCACCACCACCTGCACCTGCTCGGGCCGCACGTCGAAGAGCCAGCGCGCCTCGATCACCTCGAGGCCCTTGTTCATGAGGGTGGCCGAGTCGACCGTGATCTTGGCTCCCATGCGCCAGGTCGGATGGTTGAGCGCCTCCGCCACCGTGACCCGCGCGAGGTCCGCCGCCTTCATGGTGCGGAACGGCCCGCCGGAGGCGGTGAGCAGGATGCGGCGGATCTCGGAGCGGTTGTGCCCCTCGAGGCACTGGAAGACCGCGCTGTGCTCGGAGTCGACCGGCAGGAGCGGGAGCCCGCGCTCCCGGGCCGCCGCGGTCATCAGGCTGCCCGCCATCACGAGCGTCTCCTTGTTGGCGAGCGCGACCGACTTGCCGCTCTGGATCGCGGCCATCGTCGGCAGCAGACCGGCGCCGCCCACGATGGCGGAGAGCACCACGTCGGCCTCCACCTCTCGCGCGAGGGTCACGAGCCCGGCCGGGCCCGACAGCAGCTCGGGCCGCGGGGCGGACAGGGCGCGCGCCACCACGTCCATCGCGACCGGATCCGAGAGCGCGAGGGCGCGGGGCCGGTGACGGCGGACGAGGTCCGCGATCAGCTCCGGGTTCGAGCCGCGCGCGGCCATGCCCTCGACGCGGAAGTCGTCGGGGAAATGCTCGACCAGCTCCAGGGTGCGCCGACCCACGGAGCCGGTGACGCCCAGCACGGTCAGCCGCTTCATGCGCCCAGGGACCTCGCGTAGGTTGCGTAGTAGAAAAGCACCGGGGTGTTGACGAGCAGGCTGTCCACGCGATCGAGCATGCCGCCGTGCCCGGGGATGAGCCGGCCGGTGTCCTTGGTGCCGACGCTCCGCTTGATCGCGGACTCGATGAGGTCGCCGGCCTGCCCCACCACCCCCAGCAGCAGTCCGACCACGATCGCGCTCTCGAGGGAGAGCGCGGGGAAGAACCACGCCCGCGCCCCCAGGGCCGCGAGCCCCGACATCACGAGCTGGGCCGCCGCGCCCTCGATCGTCTTGCGCGGGCTGATCGACGGAGCGAGCTTGTGGCGGCCGAGGGTCGAGCCGACCACGTAGGCCGCGGTCTCGCCGAGCCAGGTGACCGAGACCAGGAGCAGGATCCACTCCACCCCGTGCTCGAGATCGCGCAGCCAGAAGGTGTAGCCGAGCAGCCAGTTCACGTAGCAGACGCCGAAGAGCGTGACCGCCACCGGCTCCCACGCGGCCCGCCCCGCCACCTCGGCCCGCAGGAACCCGATCGCGCAGATGGCGAGGAGCACCGCGGTGAAGGTCACCCGCTCCGAGATCGGCAGGGCGAAGCTCGCGGTCAGCACCGAGCCGCCCACCAGCCCGATCACCCGCAGGGTGCGGACGCCGGCCCGCTCGAACATGCCGGTGAACTCCCACTGCCCGAGCGCGCCCACCAGCATGTTCGA
>Ga0210404_10001369_pt1 | contig 10495 bp, 10 predicted proteins | sample IncBWH28MmetaG_FD_155455 | JGI IMG/M metagenome (GOLD analysis project Ga0210404, IMG submission 155455) | Forest soil microbial communities from Barre Woods Harvard Forest LTER site, Petersham, Massachusetts, United States - Inc-BW-H-28-M | ecosystem: Environmental > Terrestrial > Soil >... | reverse complement strand
CGAGCCAATCCGTCGACACGACGATGCGCGATTGTCCCGTTTGGATTACCCAGCCGCGTGGGAGAGATTCGCGAATCTCCGCGATATTTTCACCTTGCCGGATGGATTCCGCGCATCGGTCTAACTCTGCCTTGTAGCCGGCAAGATCGAGTTCGAGATCGCCTCGCGACCCGTCCGTTGCGCTCTGTGCGGAAACACTGCAGCCAACCATTGCGCACGCGAGACCGAGAAACAACACGCGCCGCAACATGCTCAGGCCGGTTTTCCGCATGCTTCGTTAAGCTGCCGACGGGGCGCTGGGTGACGCGCTAGGCTCAAGTGACGCCATGAGATGCTGAATATCAAACGCTTCCTTGCGAACGCGCAGATTGTAATACATCAAAGAAAACGCAATTGTCCCAATCGGCCCGACCAGCACCTGGGAGATAAAACCTGAGAGGTGCTGCAGAACGAGGGTGCTGAAGGAAACCGTATGCTGCGCCTGCACCAGGAAGGCAAACGGCATCTGAAAAATCACCGCCACCAGCCAGGTCAGAACCCAGACCATCAGAAAAATGACAAACACTTGCCCAGAATAGCCTTTCGTTAGCTCCATGCTTCGCTCAATCGAGCGAATCGATTTGCTGTCCTCCAGCATGGAAGCCGGTACGGCAACAGCTGTGCGGCACAAAAGAATAATGCCCGGGATAATTAACAGCACGAATCCGACGCCGACTATCAAACCCGTAAGTATCAAAATCAGGATTACCCTTAGCGCTTTTGCCCCAACGCGCCTGTAGCAGTCCCGAAGGCCCGTGGGCCGCCCAAGGAAAAGATCAGAAACCGCGAAGACGGTAGCAGCCTGCGCCGCGCCTAACAAGAACAGGTAGAGCAATCCAAAGGTTAAGCCTCCACCGATCATGCTGAAAGCCAATCCCGGCGAAGGGACTGTACCGGCCGCGACGCCTTTTACTCCAGGTGCGAGGCTCGAGATCCCGATATTGATCAGAAGCAAGACCAAGAAAGGTAGCGCAATGATTCCGGCGAACAACCAAAAATTGCTTCTGTACAGTTTGAAGGTGCGGTCTAAAACTTCGCCCAGGGTCATCGGACGCAAGTCGACTTCGCTCATTTGCCCTCCCAAGCCTGCCTCAGAGATGGGTCCCAAGTATTCTAGCGAGAATCGCGCGTTTTGCGTGTAGCTGCGATGTTTTAGTGAAGGTATGTGCCGAGGTAGCTACTGCACGAGAGAACGTCAGCCCTTGATGGCCGCGCGAATTTTGGGTGGGCCGGCGATGGCGCACTTCAGCTCCGCATCGCTATTCACGAGGTCTACAACCGTGCGTGTAACGTGGTCATCGATTTCGGACGCGCTGCGGATGTCCACCGGATAGCGCACGATAAATTCGACGCCTGTGTCCGAAAGCTGCAACTTCGCTTCCGGTCTCGGTGATTTCAACTGTATTTCGATTTGCCGTTCGATGCCGCCGAGCTGCTGCTCAATCCTGTCGCGATATTTTTCGTACACGGAATGCACGGCACTGGAGATTTTATCCTGCACCAGTTTGTAGTTGCCGCCCGGTGCCAAAGTGACCGCGAGTTCATGCCAAGCATATTCGGTGCCCGGAATCTGCTTGAACAGCGGCGTGCCAGCCTGAAACAGAACGGAATTGGAGAAAACAACGATGCGGCCCGTAGGATCAAGGTCCACGCCGGTGCCTGCGAGCTCCATGATATATAGGCGCACCAGGCCGATATCGATGACGTCGCCAGTCACGCCCGCGATGCTGATGCGATCGCCGACCCGGATTCCATATCGCCCGACCACAAAGAAATACGCCGCGACCGACAGAAGCACCGCTTGCAGTCCCACCGCAATGCCGGCGGTGACGAAACCAGCGAAGGTCGCCAGCGAGCTGAACTCGCTTACGAATCCCATGATCAACACCACGCCAACCAGAAAGCCCATCACGAAACGACGCAGCAGAAGAAACTGGCGCCGGCGTCGCGGCTCGTGGATGTAACGGAAAGTTAGCCTGCGCCACACATCGGAAAGAATCGCGACGATACCAAGCGCCAGGGCAATTCCGATTACGCGCAGCAGCAGCGACCGCAACGTGTCCGTGGATTCCCGCAGAATCGATCTTCGCCACTCTACGTAGTTCGCGTGACTTTGCTCGAGCACCAGGATTTCTTGGCTCAAAGGCATGGCGGCATTCGATAGCTGCTTGAATCTGGTGATCAGATTTTGATACTCGCCGTGCACATCGTCTTTCTTCGCGTTCTGGGAACTGCCCTGCTCGTTCGCGATGTCCCGGCCGCGCTGGATGATCGCGGCTAAGGTTTGGCGAAGCGGCTTCCGCAAATTTTCCGCGTCTTGCCGCACTCGATCGGTTTCCTTAATCATTTGGTCGATCTGGTGCACGCCGCCCATTCGATCCATCAACGTGATCGCCTGGCCAATCAAGCCGGAAGAGTTTGCCATCGCGGGAGGTGAACCAGCGGCTTTGGCAGGTGTTTGTGGTGAGGCTTTAGTCGCGAAAACTTCGGGCACCGAACGCGCCAGTTGGTTGATGCTGCCTTCCAAACCTTCGCTCGCGGTATCGGCGGTTTCTTCCGCGAAAGCAGCCATTTTTTGGACCGCATCTTGCACGGTTTTGTCCAGCGACAATTCCCCTTGCAACCTCTCCCGCTCCGCTTGCAAAGCCTTTCTCTTGCTTCGCGGGGCGGAGGCCAGCTGTTTATTTAGGTCGTCTAATTTGGCTTGAGTATTGTCAATCTCCGCCGCGAGGCGCGCCGCGATCTGCGTAAGGTCTTGCTGCTGTGCCGGCGGCGTCGATAATTGATTTGCATTGGGATTTTTCTCGCTCGCGGCGATGACTGCGGCTTCCGCTCGCGCCGACTGGAACGCGAGTCGCACAACTTCGGCTGCCACGTTGTGCGCGGTTTCCTCATAGATGGCGTCGCTCGGCAGGCCGGCAGACACCTTGCTTCCGGCGTCGCGGTACCAGGTGATGACAGCGTTCAGATGGCCGAGGATCGCGTCGCGGCTCAACGCCGGCAACTCTTGCGCACGCGATATTTTCAGTGCGACGACCAGAACGAAGAACGCCGCCGCGAAGAGCCAAGCCCGTTTCCACTGCACATTGGGAGAAATCTTCATGTATATCTACTGCCTGCGTCTTTTGGACTACCTTAAGAACCTAGATAAGACGCTCGAAGCCTCAAGAAAGGTGTAGGCCAGACGCACCCCAAAAAGCCTACAATGTGTGCATGGCCGCCGACGCGCAACTGCCCGCTTTTCGTAAGCCTACTGCTATCGAGGCTTTGTTCAATCGCGCGTTCGGATTCCTGGTTGGTCTCGGGATCGCGCCGCGTTATATGCAACTCTTGCAGGTGCGCGGGCGCAAAAGTGGTCGCGTTTACTCTACGCCGATAGATCTGCTTCACGTCGGCGGCAAGCCATACTTGGTGGCTCCACGCGGCCGTACGCAATGGGTGCGTAACGCGGAGGCGACCGGAGAAGTTGTGCTTAAGAGGGGCAGTGTGCGGCGCAACTATCGGCTGCGGGCCCTCCCTGATGCGGAAAAACCTGAGATATTGAAATTGTACCTGGACAGCTATAAGTCCGAAGTGCAGCGGTATTTTCCCGTGCCTAGCGGCTCACCACCCGCAGCTTTCCGCGATATTGCGGCGAACTATCCTGTCTTCGAACTGCTCCCCACATAATTCACGCCACCGCTATCTGCGAACGCGCCTCTAGGACCGATAAACCGCCGAATGTTCCTGCGGATATTCCCCCTTGCTAGGAAGGCTTCAGTACCGCGCGAGCCTGCCAGATTAGGTTCTGCATACCGTCCGGTTTCGAGAAGACTGCCGTAACGCCGGAAGCCAGCGCTTCCTTCTCCGCGGCGCTACTGTGATAGCAAGTGAGCATCATCAGAGGGACTTTTGGGAACAGTCTTTTGAGCTCTCGCGCAGCCTCCAGGCCGTCCATCACCGGCATGCGCAAATCCAGAACGATCAGGTCTGGCGCCAGATTCTTGGCCTTCCCGATGGCGTCAAATCCGTCTTCGGCTTCGCCGCATACAGTAAAGCCAGGCTGGCGTTCGAACGCCGCGCGAAGGGCCCGGCGGATCGCCGGATGGTCGTCGACTATGAGTACCGATGCCAAAATGTCCTGCTGACGTGGAAGGCTCCGCGGAGTTGAATCCCCGTGCCGTCAGTAGATGCCATTTAGTCACGCAAAATGTCTGGCGGCAATTGGGAGTTCACCTTAGTACTTTTTCTTAGCTCGCTGACGGACACTCATCCTAAGTGAGGGCCTTAGATCTGCTGGCGCTTCCATCGGCCTCGCTTGAACAGCACAACGCCAGCGGCGGCGATCGCTGCTTCCGCGATCACGATAGAGAGAAAGACTCCCTTTGAGCGCATCCGCAACGGAATCGCCAGCGCATACGCCAGAGGAATCTCCAGCAGCCAGAAGCCGAAGAAGTTGACGATCGTCGGTGTAACTGTATCTCCAGCGCCGTTGAACGCTTGCAGCATGACCATGCCGTACGCGTAGGCGATATTTCCGTAGCTTAGAATGCGCAGGCAAGACGCCGCCAATGGCATCACTTCGGGATCGTTCGTGAATAGCCGTACGGCCGGCTCGGCGAAAAAGATGAAGAATATGCCTATGGCGCCCAGAAACAGCATGTTGTAGAAGCCAGTGCGCCATACGGAGGCCTCCGCTCGCTGCGGCTGCTTTGCGCCCAGGTTCTGGCCGACCAATGTAGCGGCGGCATTACTCAGCCCCCAACTCGGCAAAATAATGAAAATAAGAATGCGGATCGCGATCGTGTAGCCGGCAAGCGCGGCCGAGCCGAACAAGCTCACGATGCGCACAAGGCCTATCCAACTGGTGTGCGCAATCGCGAATTGCAAGATGCCCGTCAGCGATACGCGCACCAGCCTCCATAAAACGTCCAGTTCTAGTCGAATCTGCTGGCGCAAGATGCGAATGCGTTCCGTGCCGCGCAGCAGCCGATAAAACTGATACAGCACGCCGATACTGCGCCCGGTGAATGTCGCCAGAGCCGCGCCCGTCACGCCGAGCTTCGGGAAAGGTCCCCAGCCGAAAATAAGGCAGGGATCCAGAACTAGATTGATGATGTTTGAGACCCACAGCAAACGCATGGCTATCGCGGCATCCCCGGCGCCGCGAAAAATTGCGTTATTGAGAAACAGCAGCATGATGGCGCCGCTGCCTCCCAAAGCAATGCGCGCATAGCCGCTCCCTACCGCCACGATCTGTGGCGATGCGCCCATCAAACTGAGCAGCTGCGGGGCCAGAAACACGCACGGAACGCCGACCAGTAGCGAGACGACAATGCCGATGATGATGGCTTGCACACCCGCCACCGCTGCGCCTGCGGGATCTTTCTCGCCGATGCGCCGCGCCACCATCGCCGTGGTCGAGAGGCTCAACCCAAGTCCCACCGCAAAAACCAGACTCAGCAGCGACTCCGTGAGGCCAACGGTAGCCACAGCGTCAGCGCCCAGCCGCCCGACCCAGAACACATCGACCACGGCGAAGAGTGACTCCAGCACCATCTCCAGCACCATAGGGATGGCCAACAGGAGAATCGCCCGATTCAGACTGCCAGTGGTGAAATCCTGATGCGAGCCGCGCAATGCTTCGCGAATGGAGCTCCACAGAGGAGTGGGCGGCGTCGCGGCCGTAAGTTCTTGCGTTTCCATAGGAACCTATATTTCTGCGAAAGCGCGGTTTAAACCGCCTCGCGCGGCTGCTGCAATCATTGTGTAGAAACGGGAGAGAGTCGCTCCGCTAAGCGGCGGATTTACGCGACAGCGACGAACGAGATGCTACGAGGCATGAACATCTTCTTCCTCGGGAAAGCTGATAGTGAAAATTGTAGCTTGGGCCACTTTGTCTTGGCTAGCGAAAATTGCGGGGCCGGGCGGAGTTCAGCAGGCAGTCGGCAACCCGCGCGACTTGGGCCATTTCTCCTACGTCGTGCACGCGCACGATGTGCGCCCCGCCCAGAATGCTGGCGGTCACGGTTGCGGCAGTGGCCCAGAGGCGCTCCTCGGGTGGCGCCGATTTGCCATTGCGCGCCACCGTAGCGCCAAGAAAGCCCTTGCGCGATGTGCCCACCAGCAGCGGGTAGCCGAGCTTCGCCAGTTCGGGCAATTTCCGCAGTAACTCGTAGTTTTGCTCGAAGCTTTTCCCGAACCCAATGCCCGGATCAATGATGATTTGCGATTTTCGCACGCCCGCCTTTCGCGCCTTTGCGACCGACGCGCGCAAACCCTGCGCCACGTCCTTCATCACATCCCGCGCGAATGGCCGTTTCTGCATAGTCCCCGGTTCGCCGCGCATGTGCATCAGGATCAGAGGTACGCCGCGTCGCCGCGCAACTTCGGCTATGCGCGGATCGCAGCGCAGGCCAGAGACGTCGTTGATGATTTGCGCCCCCGCACGGATCGCTGCTTCCGCTACTTCAGATTTGCGTGTGTCGACCGAGATGGGAATCTTTAGCACACCACGCAGGCCTTCCAACACCGGTAGAATGCGCGCAAGCTCCGTCTCCACAGGCGTGCCCGTCGCGCCCGGCCTTGTCGATTCCCCGCCGATATCGAGTAGATCGGCGCCCGCCTCCTCCATTTCCAACGCGCGTTCGACCGCTCGCTGCGAGTCGAGAAACTTGCCCCCGTCGGAAAAGCTGTCCGGGGTAACGTTCAGCACTCCCATCAGCAGAGTGCGCTGGCCTAACGTGAGGGTGCGCGATGGAAGTTCGAGCCGGAAGGCACGACGCTTGATCATGGGCGGATTAAGTTTAGCTTGAGGACGAGAGAAAAAGGTATAGGACAGACGCGGACTGCGCAGAGGATGCGAGAGAGAAGGCCTAACAATAAGCGAGCGAAGGTCGGAGCACAGTGCCCACGGAGGAGCTAATCGAGGTCGAAATCGCGAATGGGTTTTCCTGCCGGTGCGTCCTTGGCCTTCTTCATCGCTTCTTCAAACTTCTTCGCCAGGATATCTTCCTTGTTAGTTTCCTGGAACCAGGAATCCGCAAATTTATCTTCGCGCTGCCGCTGCTGCTCGCTCAATATTCCGGCCGCATTGGTCAAATCCACATCCGGCCCTTTGCGAGGCGGCTCCTCGTGAGAAAGCACCACCCCCAGCGCCGCATCCACCGTCAATTTCGCCTTGCAGCACGGGCACGTAACCTTCAGCGGCTCTCGACTCTTCCCCATAGCCCTATTCTAATCCTATTCGTGCACGAAAAATAATGCGTTTGAAGCCGTCGCCAATCCAGGCGTGAGATCTAACACGTTGCTGAAGAATTCCAGTGGCACAGCCAATCCTGGCTGTGCGCCGTTGATGATGCCCGCGAGCTCCACAAATAGGGCACCGCAACTCGCGCCGATTCGTCTATTTTCAGCTACTGCGGGCCGACGCATATTTCTCATCTACAAAAAAAAGAGGCGCCATTGCAGCGCCTCTTGATCCAAGACCAAGAACTAAAAACCAACAACTAAAAACAGTTTCAAGCCTTCGCCGGATTCTCCCCGCGAGTAAACCCTGGAGCGGGCCGCAATTCCGGCCGCACCACCTTCGGATCCGCGCTCGGAGCCGCCTGCGGAGTCGTGGGAGGCGTCCGCGGCTTTTCCGGCAGCGGCTTCCCTTCCATCAGCAGCTTCACTTCATTGGCGTCGATCACTTCGCGGTCAAGCAACGCCTGCGCAATGCGCTCCAGCGTTTCTTTGTTGTTCTGCAAAATGTTCTTAGCTTTGTCATAGCCGCCGTTGACGATCCGCTTCACTTCCTTGTCAATTTGGATTGCCGTGTCTTCGGAATAGTCCCGGTGCTGGGCAATCTCGCGGCCCAGGAAAATAGCCTCGTCCTTCTTCCCGTATGCCAATGGACCCAGTTCACTCATGCCCCACTCGCAAACCATATTGCGCGCGATGTCCGTAGCTCGTTCGATGTCATTACCCGCGCCGGTGGTGATGTGCCCGAGGAAAATCTCTTCCGCGGAGCGCCCACCCATCAGCACGGCGAGCATAGTTTCAAGGTACTCGCGCGTGTAAGTGTGCTTGTCGTCTTCCGGCAATTGCATCGTCAACCCCAGCGCCATGCCGCGCGGGATAATCGTGACCTTGTGCACCGGATCGGCGCCCGGAGTCATGGCCGCCACCAGCGCGTGTCCAGCCTCGTGATACGCCGTGTTCTTCTTTTCCTCGTCCGACAAAATCATCGACTTGCGTTCGACGCCCATCAGGACTTTGTCCTTGGACATCTCGAAATCCGACATCATCACAAACTTGCGATTCTGCCGCGCCGCCCACAGAGCAGCTTCGTTCACCAGGTTGGCCAAATCGGCGCCAGAGAACCCCGGCGTGCCGCGCGCGATGATCGACAAATCCACATCGTCGGCAATCGGCACTTTGCGGGTGTGCACGCGAAGGATTTCTTCGCGGCCCTTTACGTCAGGACGCGCGACCACAACACGACGGTCGAAGCGACCCGGCCGCAGCAAAGCCGGATCGAGTACGTCAGGCCGGTTCGTCGCCGCAATTAAGATCACGCCTTCGTTGGACTCAAAGCCGTCCATCTCCACGAGCAGCGCGTTCAAGGTCTGCTCGCGTTCGTCGTGCCCGCCGCCAAGACCTGCGCCGCGATGCCGTCCAACAGCGTCAATTTCATCAATAAAAATGATGCAAGGCGCGTTCTTCTTGCCCTGCTCGAAAAGATCGCGCACGCGGCTCGCGCCCACGCCCACGAACATTTCCACAAAGTCCGAGCCGGATATCGAAAAGAACGGTACGTTCGCTTCCCCGGCAATCGCGCGCGCCAGCAAAGTCTTGCCCGTTCCCGGAGGCCCGACCAGCAGCACGCCTTTCGGGATGCGCCCGCCGAGCTTTTGGAATTTCTGCGGATCCTTCAGGAACTCAATAATTTCCTGCAGCTCTTCCTTGGCCTCGTCCGTTCCCGCAACATCCTTAAATGTTGCTTTCTTCTGCTGTGCCGAAAGAAGCCGCGCCCGCGACTTCCCAAAGCTCAGCGCCTTGTTCCCGCCAGCCTGCATCTGCCGCATCAAAAACAGACAGAATCCCACAAGCAAAATTAGCGGCGCCGCATTGAGCAAAATCAAAACCCAATCCCCGCTGCGCACTTCCTTGACCTTGATCTGAACCGCCTTGTCCTTTAGTTGCTTGGTCAGGTCTGGAGCCGCTTCCTTGAAAATCGTGACATGAAACTTCCGGTTTGCCGGCCGCACGTATTCGCCCTGCAGTTCATAGCTATTCGGCGACAGATACATCGTGACTTCCTTGACGTCGCCGTTATCCACTTTCGCCATAAACTCGCTGTAACTCGGATCATCCTCGCGCGCCGTCTGTCCGTTCGCAGACACCAACCTCCAGAGCATCACGCCCAGGAACACGATCGATATCCAGAACAGAATCGTCTTCGCCGTAGAACTGGAATTCACGTCAACCTCACCTTTGTTCCGAGCCACAGGGCCTTTACCCCTGCAGCGCGGATCACATCCTATCTCGTCCGACCTTGCCGCTTCCCTGCAAGCGGCTTCATCGACAAACCTTTGTCATTGCGGCCCATCCCATTAGACGCCGCCAGGCCGTAACCTACCCATAAACCATTAGATGCAGTTCGGAACCCAAAGTAATCGGGTTCCAGGCCCACTCGACGCTGTTCCGGCTTGTCCAGCAATACTGCCAAGCGCAGAGACCTTGGCTGGCTTTCCCCCAGCCTCCGCAGCAGAAATTCCTGCGTCACCCCGCTCTCCAGCACCGCGTCCACCAGCAGCACATCTCGTCCCTTTACGTCGGGTCCCTTACCAAAGGCGACTTCGCGCCGCTGGTGGCCCCCCTGCTCTATGTCGCGAACGTCCTCCCGAACAAAATGGCAAACTGCTGGCGCATCAATGTGGCGTATTAGATCCGCCGCGAATACAAAGCCTCGGTCCAGGGTGATCACCACGTCCAGGCGCTTACCGCCGCATGCTCTTGAGATCTGCCGACCTAGTTCCGCAACCCGGGTAGCAATGCGTGCAGGAGAAAAGGTCGGACCCCGTTTGGCGTTGTCCTGGCCTCCTCGACCTCTCCTCACGAAATCGCTTCCTCAGTGATCACAACGCCGGTCCGGGTCTTCTCTGTCGCCGCGAATTCCGCTGCCACGGGAAAGCCGCGCACCCACACCACCAATCCGCCACTGGTCAGTACCGGCCAGCCTTCGCGCTCCCACCCGCTCACGCGCTTCTTGCTTAGCAATCGCTTCAGCTTGTGCGCGCTTCGGTGGCCGCAAGGACGCAGTTTGTCGCCCGGACGCCAGTTCCGCAGCACCAGCGGAGAATGCAGTGCGCCGCGGTCGAGCACAAACCCCGTATGGATAGTGTCGCCCCTCTTCGCGGGCCAGTCAATCACCCTGAAGCGGAAGATGCAACCTATTTCCGGCACGCTAACGTGACCCTCGATATCGTCC
>Ga0210404_10001363_pt1 | contig 10519 bp, 9 predicted proteins | sample IncBWH28MmetaG_FD_155455 | JGI IMG/M metagenome (GOLD analysis project Ga0210404, IMG submission 155455) | Forest soil microbial communities from Barre Woods Harvard Forest LTER site, Petersham, Massachusetts, United States - Inc-BW-H-28-M | ecosystem: Environmental > Terrestrial > Soil >... | reverse complement strand
TTGTTTTCCGCTTGGTGGTTTCTCCAAACGCATATTTAAGATATTTACACTTACACTACATTATAGTATTGTTGCGCGCGGCAGCCTCCCTTGGTAAGCGCGCCGGCAAACTGCAATCTGGCTTGCATTCGAATCAACAGCCGCCGCGCGAGATATTTTGTGGAGTTATTTCGTGGGACGGTTTCATCACGGCGTCCCGGCGTTGCTCCTCCTTCCGCTCGCATGGACGTGTGCGAGTTGCGGCGGGGGTTCACCTACCACCGGTCCACCTCCTCCTCCTGCTCCTGATTTTTCCCTGGGCTTGTCGCCGAACTCGATTTCCGTTCCGCAGGGTGGAACCAGCTCCGCACTTACCCTCACCGTGAATCCCATCAATGATTTTACAGGCACCGTTCAGGTGACGTTCAGCGCGCTTCCCGCGGGCGTCACCTCCAATCCTGCAAGCCCCTTCAATGTGTCTGCGGGTGCGAGCATTCCGGTAATCTTCGGGGCCTCAACCAATGCAGCGACTGGAAATTTCACCGTTTCCGCGCGGGGGTCGAGCGGCGCTTTGTCTCATTCCAATAGTTTGGCGCTGGCCATTCAAAGCGGCGTTATCTCTGCGCTTCCTCGTACCGCCTACGTCAGGACAGATTCCACTTCGGCGGCCGATGATCCTTTCGGCGAGGCCCACCATCGCCATATTGCCTACGACGCGGTTAACAAGCGCGTCTTTGTCGCGAATCCCGCCATGAACCGCGTCGAAGTTTTTTCCAGCACTGACCTAACGCGCACCGCGCAAATCTCCATCCCGGGCGCGAGCAGCGCCGACCTCTCCGCCGACGGCTCCACGGTTTGGATTGGCACCTCACTCGAACAAATCGTCTCGATCGATACAATCTCGCAACAAATCAAGAGCAGGTATTCGCTGGCGAGGCTCACTCCTCTGCCAAACACGATCTTCGACCGGCCCGTGGAAGTACTCTCTCTTTCGAATGGCAAAGCGATGGTGCGTTTGCGCCGGCCCGTCTCTTCGCAAGCCCTGCTGGCTCTTTGGGACCCCGCTTCGAATTCACTCACCGACTTGACTCCGGCTGCTCCAGCCGTCTTCCAGCAGGGCGTCGGCGTTCTTGCTCGCACCGGCGACCACTCGAAAGTCCTTGCCGCTGCCAACGACTCCAGCGGGGAACTGGCGCTCTTTGATTCGACAGGACACGTTGTCGTTGGTCCGCTCACGATCGGCACGGGCTTGATTTCAAGAGGCGCCGCGAACCCTGACGGCAGCAGATTCGCTGTGCTCTTTGCGGCCAGCGGCAGCACGCAACTTCTTTTGCTCGATGCTACTCTCCATCAGATAGGCTTCTATACTCCCGCATTCGTCCATGGCGTCACATTCTCTCGCGATGGGAAAAATCTGTATGTCAGCGAATCCACTTCTGGGGCAGCGTTCATCACTGTTCTTGATGGCCACAGCGCGCAAGTCCTCGCCGCGGCCCCGGACGCTGCGATTCAGGGTATCTCCTCGGAAATCGAAGAAGTGGACGAAACGCAACTTTTGTTCGGTATCTCCAACCGCGGCATCAGCTTCGTTGACGCGGCAACTCCAGCGACAATTCCTTCCGCCGCTCCCGCCGTTGCTGCCGCTCCCAGCCTGCAACCTTCCGAAGGCCCGAGCGCTGGAGGAACTTCTGTTGTTCTTGCTGGCCAGAATTTTACTTCTCTTGCGCAACTGAAGTTCGGGACACAACTCGCTGCCAGCGCCACGGTCTCGGGCGCAAATCAGATTCAGGCAAACTCGCCGCCCAGCGTTTCGACCGGCCCCGTGAACGTCACCGCCTATTTCCAAAACGCCTGGCTCGCACTCGCGCCCGATGCCTTTAGCTACGGCCCACAAATCCTGCAAATTTTTCCTGGTGCCGGTTCGAATGCGGGCGGCGACACCGTGCAAATCTACGGCTACGGATTTGGCAGCGATTCGTCAAAAATCAACTTGAAAATCGGCAGTGCCAGCGCCACGGTCCAAAAAGTGGAAAACGTCACAAACATTGCGCCGTCTCTCGGACTCGACGCCAGCTATCCGTTTTCCATCGAGCGCATCACGCTGCAAACGCCTCCGGGTTCCTCCGGCAAAGCGGACATTTTCGTTTCCGTCCCCATCGGCTCCACAACCTCCGCGAAATCATTTCAGTATCTGCAGGCTGTGCACTCCTATTCGAAACCTGGCGACTTCAAGTTCCTGATCTACGATCAGAAACGCCAGAGCATCTATCTGACAAATATCGACCACGTGGATGTTTTCGATTTGCAACAAAATATTTTTCTCTCGCCCATCGAGCCTCCCGGAGGCCCGCCTCCGAACGCCGGTTTGCGCGGCCTGGCGTTGACGCCGGACGGCTCTCAACTCATCGTCGCCGACTTCGGCGCGCAAAGCATTTATCTCCTTGATCCCGTGAAAGGAACAGGCACGGCCGTGCCTGTCGGTGGAGTTCCAGGCTTTACCAACTCCGGTCCCGCTAGTGTCGCCGCCACCAGCTTGCAAACCGTTTTTGTCGGCCTCAGCGGCGAAGGCGGCTCCACCGGGGCGTGTTTCACGTGCCTCGCGCAGATGAATCTGACCGTGAGTCCTCCGACGATTCAGCCGGCGCCTCAGCCGGAAGTCACCAGCCTCACGGGTGCGCCTCTCGTGCAGGGCAATGCCTCCGGCGATCATGTCTTTCTCGCATTTGCTTCGGCTCCGGGCGGACCCGTCGCCGCGTGGAATTCGAATGCGCCGAATCAGTTTGTCGTTTCCGCTGCAAGCACTTCTGCGGTTGATCTGGGAACCGCGGCCGATGGCACCAGATTCGCCCTGCAAACAAATGGCACGACCGAAATCCGCGCCGCCGATCTGTCGCTGAATTCCGTGCCTGTTTCTGCCGAGCTTGCGCAAATTCCCGGGCGCGCGTTTGTGCCCGGCCTGACTTTCCATCCCTCAGGCGCTCTGATTTATCAACCATTCCTCACCGGCACTCCGGGCAGTGCGGGAGTGAAAGGCGGCATTGACATCCTCGACGCCCATTCCGGCGCGCTGCGTTTGCGCTTATTTCTCCCGCAGCAGTTCCTGACCGAGGTGGATGCGCGTCACGGCAGTTTTCTAACCACCGACGAAAACGGACAGCGGCTCTTCGCCATCACTTCCTCCAATGGCATGCCCCAAAATGCAGCGCTGACCATCGTGCAACTTGCCGCTGTTCCGCTGGGAATTGGCACGATCTCGCCTTCCTCTGTCCCCGCGGCGGGCGGGACGATTCTCACGATTCGCGGCAGCGGTTTCCAGAGCGCCACTTCCGTAACCATCAGCGGAAAATCGGCAAGCGTTACCTTCAAGGACGCTAGCACTCTTTCCGTCGTAACTCCCAGCCTCATTCCTGGCCCGCAAAAAATCACCATCACCAATCCCGACGGCGAATCCGTTTCGCTCGACGCCGCTTTCACCGCCAATTAATGGATTTTGAATTAGCGAGCGACGGCCGCGGCTGCGGCGCCTTCGATTTCGGCGATTTCTTCAGCGGAAAGTTTCAGTTCGCCGGCGCGCATAACGCCCTCGGCTTGTTTGGCGTTGCGGGCGCCTACGATGGCGCCGGTAATGGCGTTGAAGCGCAGCGTCCAGGCGATCGCTACTTCACCGGGACTCCGCCCGTGGCGCGAGCCGACCGCCCTCAAGCGTTCAACGAGTTCCAGGTTTTTCGACAAACGCGGTTCGCGGAATTCCGGATTGCGAGTGCGAAAATCGTCCGCAGGCAGGGAAGCGGCGCGTTCCCGGGTCATCGCCCCGGTGAGCAGACCGGAAGCCATGGGAGCGTAGGAAATCACGCCAATGCCGTGCTTTTCGCAATAGGGAAGGGTTTCCGCTTCAATCGCGCGGCGAATGACGGAGTACGGCGGCTGCAGCGAAGTTACTGGAGCGATTTTTTCGGCGCGCTGAATTTGCGGGGCCTTGAAATTGGAAACGCCGATCCAGCGGACTTTTCCTTCTTTCTGCAGCGCAGCCATCGTGCTCCACGCTTCTTCCAGCGCGGAGCCGGAATCCTCGGGCGGCCAATGCACCTGGTAGAGATCGATGACTTCGATTTGCAAGCGCCGGAGGCTGGCCTCACATTCGGCGCGAATCGATGCCGCGGAATGGTTGCTGTAGATTTTTCCGCTGGTATCCCAAGCGCGCGTGCATTTGGTGAAAACACAGGGCCGGGGCCCGCGCCATTCTTTCAGCGCGCGAGCAACGATTTCCTCGGAGTGGCCCAGGCCATAGACTGCGGCGGTGTCAATCCAGTTGACGCCTAATTCCAGCGCCCGGTGAATGGCGGCGATGGAATCCGCGTCGTCTTGCGGGCCCCAGGCAAATTCCCAGCCGCCTCCGCCAAGAGCCCAGGCGCCAAAACCGACAGGAGTGATGTAAATGTCGGAGTTTCCCAGTTTTCGCGTTTCCATCTCAATCCTCTTTTGTTTCCGTGGGTTTTCCGAACACAGATCCACTACGCGCGCAAATAGTCCGCTCGCCAGTTCTTGATCTGCCGCTTAATCGCTTTGCGTTCCGTCAGCTTGTCGTCCAGAACTTTTCGCGCCAGCGCCGGCAACTCCGCGTCGCTCGCAAACCGCAGAGCGACAAATTGGGCAGTGGTGAACTCACCGATTCGTGGCTGCAAATCCGCGGGCAACAGCCGCACGAAACGCAGCCGTTCCTCAAGCCGGATGACGCGGTCCTGTACTGCCAGTGCGAACAGCCGCGCCTCGAATACCAGAACCAAAAGCGCCGCCGCCAGCAAAACGCCGAACACTCCCTCGAAGGATAATCCCAATTTCCAAGACCGGAACAGCGACCACAGGAAATTAATCACGAATACCGGGATCGCAAAAAAATGAAACACCGGGACATTCTTTGCATGATTTGCGAAATTCTGTTCAGCCATTACTCTTCCTCCCTCGGACGCGCCGATTGTAGCAAACCATCTCGCCCTGCCGCAGACGCTTCGGCTAGTCGTCAAACTTCGACCCGGACGCCTTTCCAGAAAGCGACGCGGTCCTTGATTTCGGCAGCGGCGGGCTTGGGGTCGGGATAATACCAGGCGGCGTTGTCGTTCTGCATGCCTTCCACCGCGACGTGATAATAGTGTGCCGTGCCTTTCCAGGGGCAGACACTAGTGTGATTGCTCGGCTTCAGAAAATTCTTGTTGACCGCATCGGGCGGAAAATACTGGTTGCCCTCCACCACGACGGTGGCGCTGCTCTCCGCGATAAGTTTTCCGCCCCAAAATGCTTTGGCCATTCCGTGCTTCTCCGGGGAACCGCGATGTTCTATTTCGCAACCTCGTTTTTGAAAACCGAACCGTTGTGCATCACAAACCGCACGCGCCCAAGTTCTCCAATATCTTTCAGCGGATCTCCCGAAACAGCGATCACTTCCGCGAATGCGCCCGGAGCAATCGTCCCGATCTCTCCCTTCATGTCCAGCAAATCCGCCGCGCGCGAAGTTGCCGACTGAATCGCATCCATCGGCGCCATTCCCAGGCTCACCATTCGCGGGAACTCCTGCGCGATTGGTTCCGTCCACGGAATTCCGCCCATGTCCGTCCCAAAAACAATTTTCAGATGCGCTTGCAGTGCCTTCTTGAAACTGATTTCATGCACGGCAGCGCGTGCGCGGTCTCGCTTTCCTTTCGGTGTATCTGCTTCAGCCCAATCGCCGTAGTACGGCGAAAGTGTCGGGCAATACCACGTTCCTTGCCTTTGCATCTGCACGATCTGCGCGTCCGTAATTTCCAGTCCGTGTTCGATGGAGTCGCATCCACCATCAAGCGCGCGTTGCATTCCGATTCCGTTGTATGCATGGCACGCCACTTTTTTCTGCCAACCGTGCGTTTCGTCCACAATGGCCTTCAACTCTTCCACCGTCAGCGTCGGCTGCGAAACCAGGTTTCCCTGCTTGTCCACCCACGACCGATGCGTCATGTACACCTTGATCCAGTCGGCGCCGTGCTCCAGTTGCTGCCGCGCCGCTTTTCGCGCTTCCACGGGACCATCCACGAGCTGCGCGCCCTTGGGCATTTCCAGTTCCGGCGCATAGCCCTCCAGATCGTAACCACCCGTGGTGGAAATCGCTCGCGTCGCTCCAAAAATTCTCGGCCCGGGGATGGTGCCTTCTTCGATGGCCTCCTTGATTTCGATGTCGCCGTACCCCGCGCCTTCCGTCTCCAAATCGCGCAGCGCGATAAATCCTTGCTCCAGCGCGCGCCGCACCGCGTAAGTCGCGCGTGCCGCGCGCAGAGCGATTCCGGCCTTCAATATATTTACGTCGTAACCGCCCTTTTTTGTGTCCTCGCCCCACAGAAAAATATGTGTGTGCGCATCAATCAGTCCCGGCAGCACGGTGGCGTTCGAAAGATCAATCACCTTGGCGTCCGCTGGAATCGCCGCCGAAGCATCAGCTACTTTTTCAATGCGCTCTCCGCGCACAAAAATGAGCTGGTTCTTCCGCGAGGCTTGGCTTGTTCCGTCAATCAGCGTGCCCGCGCGAATGACAGTGAGTGGCGCCGGCGCCGGAGACGTGTACTGACCGCGTGCGCCAACAGAGCACAGAGTCAGCGCAAGTGTGAAACAGGCAAAGGAATGACGCATGGGTGGCTCCTCAACGGCGTCCGGTAGCTTGCAGCAAAGAGGCCGCCGATTGCAACCATTCCGCGCAGTCCGACACTCGTGACGGTTTCTTGGTTGGGTCGGGCTCGGACGAATTCGGGATGATGTAGGTGATTCCGGCGGCTTTCTCGGCGGCCATGGCCGGCAGGGTGTGCAGAAGCAGGCTGCTGATGTGCGTGAGGGCCCGGGCGCGGCGAGCGGAGATGCGGTTCTTGGCGGCAAGCCAGTACAGGCAGCGCAAAGATTGGTTGATCCCCTGAGCGGTTTGGAAGTCCTGGGCATCGCGGAAGAGGATGTCGGCGACGTCTGACCGCTCGTTCTGCTTTTGCTCGGCATGATGATTCGCGCAGAGTCCGGACTGCGGGTCGAAAATGGGGAGACGGCATTGGCGGCCCGAAGCAGTGCGATAGGTACAACGGGTAGGGAAAACGGATGGTTCAACGGTTTTGAGTTTCATTTTGGTCCTCGATTTGGAGAGATGTGGATTCTAAGGAACTTAGGATCCGAGAAAAGCGTTTGCTGGGAACACGGGGATTCGTTTTTTCTGGGAAAGAGTGCGGAATTGCATGAAAAGAAAGGGGATGAGTTTTTGGAGAGTGCAAAAAAGTGCAAGAAAATGCAAAAGAGTGCGTAGACAACAGGAAATAAAGCCGCTCAGGGTAAAGAGTTGCGATTTCACGGCAAAGTGTAGCATGGATTAGCCATTCTGTTAAGTTATTTTATAGTTCTTATAATGAATGAGTTACAAGGCCGTTCGAATGGGCGTGCAAGGGGAAGAAAACAAAGGGGTAGAGCTCACTGAGGGCTGTGGAAACCGGGAGGAGAGTAAAGCAGCATCGGGAAGCGCGGTTCGAGTGTAGAATGTCGGCTGCTCCGTAACCTCAAATCCAAATCTTGGTGGATAAAATGAATGCAACGACTGCAAAGACTCAGACGCCGCCTGCCCATGTCGCCATGTTTCAACTGTTGAATGGCGTGTTCGTTGTGGGGGCTGTTTCCTGCCTCGCGCGGCTCGGCGTTCCGGATCTCGTCGAACACGGGCCCAAATCTGCTGAAGAGCTGGCCACCGCGATCGGAGCCGAACCGCGCTCTCTCTACCGGCTGATGCGCGCCACGGCTTGCGTGGGAGTACTCTCGGAAGGCCCCGACGGAAAGTTTTCCGAGACACCGCTGTCGGCCGTGCTGCGCAGCAACGCGAATCCCAGCTTGCGAGCTTTTGCGATCATGCACAGCAGAGAGTGGCACGGACTCGGCTGGTCGCATCTCGATTATTGCGTGCGGACGGGAAAGCAAGCCCTCGACAAAATTTACGGCGAGCCCATCTTCCAATTCTTCAAAGATCGCCCTGAGGAGGCGGAACTCTTCAATCAATCCATGAGCGATTTATCCACGATCGACGGTCCGGCGGTGGCCGATGCCTGTTCGTTCGGCGAGGTTCACTCGATCGTGGATGTAGGCGGCGGGCACGGACTTCTGCTGGCGACCATCCTAGCGAGGAATCCGCATTTGAAAGGAACGCTCTACGAAGTACCGCACGTCGTGGAAGGCGCGAAGAACGGACCGCTCAAGCCAGTGATGGACCGCTGCACGCTGGCCTCCGGCGATATGTTTTCGACAGTTCCGGCTGGCGCCGACGCTTACATCATGAAGCACATCATTCACGACTGGTCCGATGACGTGTGCATCAAGATTCTCAAAGCCTGCCGAAAGGGAGTGAATTCCGGCGGCAAACTTCTCGTCGTGGACAACGTAATTCAACCAGGCAACGATTTCGCTCCGGGCAAATTCCTCGATCTGCAGATGCTGATTTTCCCTGGTGGGTGCGAACGCACTGAAAAACAGTTCCGAGACCTGTTCGCGGCAGCGGGCTGGCGGTTGAGCCGCGTCATTCCCACCGCCGTCCCCGAGTCCATCGTCGAGGGAGTCCCAGCCTGAACCGCAGCGCCTCAAGTTCCAAGTAGATTCGGCTGCAGGCGCGAATATCCGTGTTCGTGCGCCCATAGTGTGAGCGGGATCGCCGCCAGGTCGTCCACCAGCGGGATAGCGTGGCCGTCTTTCGTCAGGTCGATGGTGCGCAGATAAAACTTGCAGGTCTCGCAGGCTTCCACGCGAATGTGCGGCAATTGTTCCGCAGTGTATACCGGCAGTTTGGCTTCGGCTTCTTCGCCGCACGTGGGGCAAAGGATTCGGCGGAACTCCCACTCGTGGGCGCAGAAGGAACAGAGCAGGAACCGTTTGCCGCCGTCGCCTTCCGGCCGCAGCACGCCTAGGAGCGGCCGAGCACCGCACAAGGGACAAAGGCGCGTGGTGACCACTAGAGGCGCTCCTGGATTTCGCTCCGCGCCAATCTCGGCATACGGCTGCAGGAACGCGCGCGGGATGAATTGCGCGAATGCTCCTACTTGCTGGTCGAACTTGCCGGCGTGTTCCCAATACGCTTCCAGACTTGCAATCCAGGAATCAGAGGGCAGCTGAGACATCTGCTTCGCCGATTCGCTGAGCGCCGGCGGAGCTTGTTGCTCAATCACCGAGAGGAAACCGCGGAAATGCGGCAGCAGCACGGTCAGATCGAGCGGGCCGCGGAGTCCGTCTCCAGGTACATTGCCCGATTTCTTGGCAGCCGATACAGCTATGTTCGCGCGAAGATTCTTCTGGAAGGACGCGACATGCTTGAAGAACTCAAGGAATTCCGTTGCGAAAGAGTATTCCGTGGATAAGCGCCCGGCGCGCCGGATTCGCGCGACGTACTCGGTCCCACCGGTCTGGGTTTTGGTCATTTGCGCGGAGGGGAAGATTCGCCGACGATCTCTTTATACCAGCCGGGATGGTAGCGCTTGGCGAAGGCAATCGAAACATCGCCTCGGATGACGGAGCCAAACGCTCCACGTTCGGCAAACAGCCCCATGTACAGATGAATCATGAAGAGACCGATGGTGAACAACGCCGCTGCCGGGTGGATGAGGACGGCGACATAACGCAAAAAGCGGAGATTCCACGGAATGTACTCCGGGAACCACAAAATCAGGCCGGTGAGAAGCAAAGCGGCCGAAGCCCAGAAAAATCCCCAGAAAAGAAATTTTTGTCCAGCATTGTAGCGTCCCGCAGGAGGCATTTTGTCATCCTGATTTGTGCTGTAGTAGCGCACCGCCTTCCACCACGCTCGATCGTTGTCGGTTTGTTTCATCTGCGGCGCCCACATCACGTACATATTCCACACCGCGCCGAAAAAGATGAGCCCGGCCCAGGGATGCAACATTCGAGAAACCGGCGCACCGCCCAGAATCACAGCAACCCAGAACAGCCAGGGAGACCAGAAAGCCAGCCCGGTCATCAGCAGATAAATGTATGCGGCGGCCGCGACCCAATGCGTCAATCTCTCTTTGAAGGTGTACCGGAGCACATGCCCGTGAGGAACGATTTGTTCGGATTGGCTCACGTTTTTGCTCCTCCCGGATTGATGTCATCCCCTTCGTGCGCCTTCGGCCCGTAGCGCAGGTAGTGCACGAACAAACCAATCAATCCACCAACCATGGCGACGTTGCCCAGCCACTTGAGTGGCCCCTTCCACATCTTCACTGTCCACGGAACATGCGGATCTGAGGGAAGCCCGCCATAAATTTCTGGTTTGGTCGCGTCATGCAGCACGTAAATCACACCAGTGCCGCCAACGCCCGGAGGGTCGTAGACGCCGGCATGCGGAAAATTCGAATGATCACGAAGCTGCTTGGCGCGCTTGCCAGCGAGGTCGAGCATGTCTTCCTTGCTGCCAAAGTGTAGGCAACCCGTGGGGCAAGACTTGATGCACGCCGGCTCGAGGCCTTCGCTCACACGATCCGTGCACAGCGTGCACTTGAACATGCGCTTGGTCTTC
>Ga0210404_10001362_pt1 | contig 10519 bp, 14 predicted proteins | sample IncBWH28MmetaG_FD_155455 | JGI IMG/M metagenome (GOLD analysis project Ga0210404, IMG submission 155455) | Forest soil microbial communities from Barre Woods Harvard Forest LTER site, Petersham, Massachusetts, United States - Inc-BW-H-28-M | ecosystem: Environmental > Terrestrial > Soil >... | reverse complement strand
ACCTAGGGGACGGGATGGCCGGTGAAGGAATCAGCAAAGATCTTTCGCTGAGCGGGAGCTACATGACCGGGAATGCACCGGTCTCCGTCGGGATGGCGCTCGCCCTGCAAATGTTTGTACCGGGAGACCCGGAGCCGTTGCTGATCGATCGTGCGATCGTGAAATGGGTCAAAAGTTCTGAGTTCGGGGTGGACTTCGACACGCCCGAGCCGAAGGTGGCCGAGCGAATCACCACGGTCATCTCTAGGCTGGTCAAGACACAACACGGCTTATTCCGTAACGGATAAGAGAAGCGGGCAGGTGTACGGCCCCACTGCATTTCTGGACAGGTCGGCTCGCGCCTCGGATTACTCAATTTGGATTACTGCGCCGTCGCCACTCCCACGGCGCCACCGACTTACCCTCACGGACAATTCCACGCCCTCCGACACCTCGTTGGATACACTCCATTGGCTGCCTCAAGGCGATTTGAAGGCCTTAGCATCGTGGAATTCTGCGGCGTTGTGTGCGCGCCTAACCGCCGGGCTGGCGAGTTTTTCCGTCCCATACGTAAGGTTAGTATCATCCGTACTTTTGGGGAATTGTGGCTTTTCTGCTCGCTCTATAGAGTGAGAGTACTTCACCTTGGCGGAGGCGCTGTTGTCATACAGACCAGGGTCCAGTTCACGAAACATGGGTCTAGTCTGTGCAGCCCTGGTCGTGACGTTAACCGGCTGCCAAATCTACAATTCGTATCCCGCTACACAAACCGACGGTTCCGGTTCCTCTGTCAAAAGTCCCAATACATCCACTAAAGCAGTTGTGTGGGGAACTCGGCCGGAAGCCGTTCAAAGCCTCACGACCTGGCTTCTGAAGCGGGGAGTCACCCTGATCGCCGATGTCAAAATGAATCAGATGGCGAGCGACGCTCTCTTGCGCCAATCCCCCTCGAACGGCGACATCTTCAAATTGGCAAAAATCGCAGGAGCGAAGCAAGTCATTTTCATCGACGCGGATGCGTCTCCCTTGCCGGGAAGCGAAATTCAAACTGTTTTCGGACAGAGCCGTAGTGTTTATACGGCTTCAGTCTTTATCCGTGCATTGGATGCAGAGACTGGAGAAATTCAGTGGACTGGGAACGCCCACTCAACGGACAAATTTACGAACTTGAAGGAAGGCTTTCACCAATTAACCTGCCATGCTCTTGCCACTGCCTGGGGTTTACGACAGCCTGGACTGACTGCAGCTCCTACCATCTGTCCCCCGGGACAGAACGTGATGGTGTCCCCTGAACCTCTCCGTACGCCAAGTAGCACCGCCAAGGCTGACGCCAACCATTGAGTTGTGCGCGCCGCCTGCCCGCTGGCGATGGCGGCTTTTCTTTCTGTGCCGCACATAATACAAAGACCGTGCGGGCTAGGTGTCGGGTAGCTCACCTGCTCCTCATTCTCCACTCCCACGGCGGAGTGGTTGAGAATCATGGACAATTCCCAGCTTTCTGATACCCCGCGACCTCCGCATCCGACGTGGTATTAAACTCCTCTCGATTCCGTAGCGCAACCTGGCTAGTTCGGGCAGTCAGGCCGGTGGTAGATGTGGCTTCGTCGGTTGCCGATGATGGGGTAGGGGAGGATGTAGAATTAGGCGTAGGCTCAGATTGAACCGCACCAAGCAAGCTGCGGGGGACCGCGAGAGCACCGCTATTCTCAGTTTCGCTATTCAGCGGTACCAGGTCTGACAGGTCGAGCGATTGCCCTCGTCTTGCTTTCCTATAGACCCACGGCGGGATGGGTGCCGGATCGATCCACAAGCCTTTCTTCGCTTCTCGCGCTTCCTTCTCCAACCCTTCGAGCACCGTATCGCCCGGCGCATATTTCCGATACCACCAACACCAGCCTTGCTTAACGAGTTCCTGATGGGTCCAAAAGGTTTGTGAAATCCCTAACGGATATCTTTGTGATTTCTTTGAGGATCAAGACTGGAAGGCAGAGGGGTCACAAACAACTCATTTTGAATCAGTAGTTATCCTCAAACTCGGACTTCTGATCGTAAAGGATGTAAAGATAATCGGATGTTGTACCCCGCTTAAATATTGTGGACACGTAGCTTAGTCCGCTGAATTCAGGAAACCCACTGAATTTATTCAAAACTTCTCGCAGCCGAAGACAGCGAGAGTCTCTCCCCAGAGTCACGAGCGAGTGCGCTCGACTGTCCCTTGAGAAGTGGAGAATCGAAACAGGGCCGGATTCTCTTGTAGAATTGATGGGTTCCAATGTGCAACAAACTGTCCACAATTTAAGCGGGGCACAACAGTTCCATTACCGGCGGAATTGTCGCCAATGGAGGGTAGGTATTATTTCTTTGCCATGTTCCGGCATTCTTCAGCGCACTTGTGACAAGCTTTAGCGCATTGCTGACAATGCTCCGCTTTATGTTTGGCGCATTCATCACCGCACGCCTGACAAATCTCAGCGCATAACGCGCAGAATTTCGCCGCATACGTTGAGCCGCGTGACATGAATTGAGCGGCCAGACTGCAAATATCGGCGCAGTCCCGGTCAAGTTCGATGCACCGCACCATCATTTTGATGTCTGGTTCGCGCAGCAAACAGGATGCCGCGCAATGTTCGCACGCGGTTACGCATTCATTGCAGGCTTCGATACAACTTTCGTAGTGTTTAGATGGCATAACGTTTGTCCTTTTTTGCTTTGTTTGTTTCTGTATCAGCAAACGTCGGGTTCACAAAATCTCTCCACTCATTTTGCGCCGGGGGGCGTCGAGAGCTGTCTTTCGTCGCACGGTCGGAAGTCCTGCCTGCGCGTCGGTCGACGCGACGCGAACCAGCTTTGTGTTCACGAACTCCGTACTGAGAACGCCGTCTCGCTCGCAATTGGTTCTAAAGGCTCTGATAGAAACCTTCTCATTGCGGAGATGTCCAAGTCTGTTCAAAACAGCTCAGTTCGAGCATGCGTCCCATCAGCGCCCTGTGGTGAAAAGAGGATAAATCAGGAATGTACTGCCCCACTTAATTTCTGGACTGACCTGCCTGTCCTAAGAATTACAGCAAAGCTCAGCTTGATCGGGGGCTGAAGTCACCAACGCTGAGTATGATTCTCAAGCTGTGTTGTGCGCTAAAAAGTCAGCAACGTCATAATTATCAATAAATTGCCACCATCTTTGACCGCAATCGACGGGTGAAGAGGGAGACCAGTATCTAGGGCCATCCCAGGGTTAGGCAGATCATGGATTTCCTCATACTGCCTCTAAGCAGTAGCATGAAAGTTGTCTTTGACTAGTCTTGATCATCATCATAAAAAAGAGTAAATCTCTAAAGTAGGGGGTGGTCAATATTGACCAGTATGAACCAGATGATTCTTGATAATAGTGTGGGATCGCGGTGCTTGTCGGTAAATGCGTTCGCCGTTCTTAGTGTCAAGCTAGTTGGGCGATGTGCCTAATTCATTAACAAGGAGGTCGGCCCATGAGAAGTCTGGCAGTAGGTAGCGTAGTCACGCTCATCTTGGTTACAGGATTGTTCGTTTCACAGGTTGAAGCGAAAAACGACAATAACGACAGGAATGATGATAAAGGCAACAACAAGCAGGAATTTAAAAATGAGGATAAAGGCAAGAACAAGCAGGAATTTAAATTTGTAGGGAATGACGATAAGCCGAAACTCTTTAAGCACGACGACGATAGGAGCAGCGTTCCTGAGCCTGGGACCTTACTGGCATTGGGTGGAGGGCTTGTCGGCCTAATGGCTTGGCGTGCGAGGCAACGAAAACCGAGGGCCTAACTCACGATCGGGACTTCAGACCACAACTCAGGCTCTAACAGGGCCTGAGTTTTCCGAACATACCTATACCACCCCAGTTGAAGCCAGTCGGCAGGGGTGTCCTGTTCAAAGCCGACCAACACATAATGGAGAGCTAACGGGCGAGCGTTTGCGGCCCCCCTCTTTAAATTCCAACTACCCACAGGGCCAGGGTAAAGGCGTTACGGTGCCGTGGTTATAGGGCCTGCAGCTCTCATGAACCAATAGCTCGGGGGAATAAAGTACCAGCCTTCTGAGCCATTAAAGTACTTCCACACAAACGCCTGTTAGCAGAATGGAACGCGACATACAAGTCCGCAACGCGCCGCTCACCTGCTCCGCTTTCGCCATTCCCACGGCGGCACCGGCTGGAATTGATGACGCAGAAGATTGCCTTCTCTCCAAGCCTAGATCAGCCGCAATACGAGACGCTAATCGTGGAGGACGATGTTGAGGAGAGAGCTGTGCACGTGCATGCCACCGTTGTAGTGCAAGAAGCCGAGCTTCCTGAACTTATTCATGAAGAAACTGACGCGTGACCGTGTGGTGCCAATCATTTCGGCCAGCACTTCTTGACTGACCTTCGGAATGATCGCGTCCGACTTGCCTTCTTTCCCGAAATGGGCCATGAGCAGCAGCACCCGCGCCAGCCGTTTCTCGCTGGAATTGAAGAGCTGATCCACCAAGTCCTCTTGGATACGAATGTTGCGAGAGAGAACATACCCAAGGAACAGCTCGGAGAAGTTGGGTTCGTCGTGGAGTGTCCCGATCATCGCCTGTTTGTCAATGCGGACGACCGTGGATGTTTCCGCAGCGGCTGCCGTGGCCATATACACCGACTGCCCGGCCAGACACCCTTCCCCGAAAAAGGCACCTGGCTCCAGCATGGCGACGATCGCTTCATTGCCCTCCGACGAGGTTACGGTCAGCGTGACCTGGCCCGTCTGGATATAAAACACGGCGTCGGCTGGATCCCCTTGCGAAAAGAGAATCTGTTTCTTAGGGCAGGTCAGCGTCGTTTTGCCGTTGCCGACTTGTGCGAGGAACTTCTGGGGATTAAACGTCGCCATGCGTTGGGCCTCTCCGATCGTGAAAGCGGTAGGCCACACTTTCTACGGAGACAACTAGTTCAGCACAGGCGCTACTGAGAATAAGACCATCTTCTGAGGCCGTGAAGCGGCGGAAGCGACGAAGCACGCGGCCTCGCAGGCTGGCGCATTATAGCAGGGAAGCGAAGGAAGGGGCAACGGATCATGGAAGGGCTGTTCCTAGGGATGGTGGGGAGCAAGGGAATTGTGAAGGTTACGGGTGGCTGAAGGAGACAGAGAAAAATGCTCTCTTAAGACATTCATCCCCTATATATTATATAAGCCCGGTAACAAAATCCCCTGGCTGCTATTGAGGTTAAGACAATCCTTACCGGACTGACCCTCGCGCAGTGCGCAGCCAAGTTACCGGACTGACCCTCGATCACAAAACAGGTGTGAGTTCCTGACCAACGACAAGAAGGCTGACCAGTGGCTAGGTCAGTGTTGAAGCTGTAGATGAAGGTTGAATGGGTATGTCCTTATCCGCCTTCAACGGAACAACGGTGGGGCTTTGTCCTGCTGGCGTGCGTCGTGCGCCCGCATACGTTCTTCCCAGTTCTTCCACAAGAACTCGTTGAGTTCTGAGAATCCGTGGTACCACGTCCACCCTGCCACAGCCGTCACGAGGGACAGCAGACCAACAGCAAACCCCTTGGCGGCTACGATAAGATACGGCCACGGCTTAAGCAAATTACTCTCACCTACCGCGTCACGAAGGTAGATAAGAAAGAGGCCCTGAATGAGAAGAATGGCTGAGTGTAAAAACTTCTCTCCAGCATATTTAGCTGTGCCGGGATTTTCGCAAGCCCGCGCCATGCTGAAACAAATACCGGACAAGGCAGCCGTCACGCCGAATGCTGACAGACCTATTGGGAACGTGCTGGCCGCTGGCTGAAAGATCGCATTCTGGAGATAGACAAGCGTACAGATGTACAGCAGCGGTGTTGCAACCCACACACTAGCTAACGCGTAGAGTTTTGGGAACTCTCGTCTTTGTAAGAGCTTCCAGAGATTGGGAGACTTAGGTTTCACCAGAAGCCCCATAGGTAGGGAGGCGCATTGTAGGAGGAATGCGAACGAAGGCGCAAGGGCCACAGGCAAGGCGCAGGCGAGATTCGCGGGAAATGGTTGTATTTCGACGGAAGGCTTCTCGACCCGGTTCAGCCCAACGAAATGCCTGGGCGAGTGTCTACGGGCGTCCTGGTCCATATGATGGAGGGATTGGCCCTCCCCAGTGGCCTTTTAGAACAGGCTATTTCTTCACTGGAAGGCCTTCACTTGTATTCCCATTTTGCGCCGCCCTTTCAATTTTGCACTCACCGTTATCGCAAGTCTTCGTTCGTGTTTCCTGCTTCTCCTGACAAGACTTCTTATCTTCTTGACTAATGGCCTCATCGAGGCACTTCTTCAACTCCTCTTTCGCTGTTGTGAGACATTGCAAGCAAAGGGTCTGGTCGATCTGCGCGTAGACGGGAGTTCCAAGTAAGAGGAGTGAAAGGAACGCGAACACTAGCTTGAATTTCATGTCAGCCCTCCGGTGAGAAATGGCGCTGCGGTCTGGACGAATCGAGAGCGGCATGGGGGTCTCGCAGGGAGGCGTATTCTAAAAGGGGACCGAGAAAACCGCAAGGCTGTGTAACTGAGAAATGGAGGTGTTGATCGGTGGGAGGGTATCGGAGCCGCGTGGCGCAGGGGCTTACGGTGTCTTTGGCTTCCACCCCCGCGCCAGCCGTTGAGCCTCGGCGATCAGAGCAGGGGTCATTTGTTTGGCGAGATCATTGCGAAATTCGGCTCCATTCTTTTATCCGTTCGCTGCGGAAAGGGGGGCCTGACACCCTTTCACATGGCGTGGTCAGATTGTCTCTATAGCACGGAAGAGATCCAGCTATTAGTCGGAATTGCCAGTAACGGACAGGCACACTGCCGGAGCACTTGTTCGCTAGTGCTGCCTCGCAGAGCGTCGAGAAAGCCTTGTCGTCCCTCAGTGGACATGACGATGAGATCGGCCTCCATCCCGCGAGCGGTCTGCAGAATGACCTGCGTGATCTCGCCCTTCTGCGATATCTTCGCCCACTCCCATCCTGGCAACTCGGGACAGCTGACCTCGGGCATCTCGCTATCGTCACCCACATAAAGGATGGTGAACTGACCGGTGGAACAGTCGAGCTGCTGCGCGATGCGGACAGCGGCCTGGATCGCGGGCTGTGCCTTCGGAGTCGGCGCGACAGGGATCAAGATGTTCTTCAGCGACACGGAGCCGTCCTTCAATGACACAAACCCCTCTACGCCCGAAGGAATGAAGAGGGTCATCTGATGCGATTCCCTGGCCACAGGTTTGGCGACGGAGTTCTCCAGCCATAGGACTTGCCCTTTGTCCTGTTGCGTAGCGAGGACAATCAGGTCGCACGGGTGAAGCTCAAGAAATCCCAGCACCGATTTCACCGGATCCTTGCCCTGAGCAATGACTTTCTTGACTGCAATGCCTAGCTGCGGCACGGCAGACTTGGGACTATCCTTCGGCAGGATTCCCCACCGCTCGAATGTCCGCCTCACACCGGGAAACTCCGTCCAATTCTCCTCCTGGTCAGGCGACACATGAAAAATGGTGAGCGTGGCTTTGACGGTCAGCGCGACCTTCAGCGCGTGGGCGAAGGCGGTGTCGCTAGCTGCGCTAAAATCGGAAGGATGAAATACGTGCTGCAGAATCGACAGGCTCACAGGTACCTGACCCATGAAGCTCCTCTAGTTCGATTAGGCAATATCTAGCACAAGTATGATCGGAAAGTCCTGAATCAGGAGGAGCCATCAGCGGCTCCTCTGGATCAACGGGAGACAGGAGCCGAACCGCCATAGGTTGCTCACCTGTTCCTCTTCCGCCACTCCCACGGCGGCCCGGCCCTAATGGTCTAATTCGTAGCGCACGGCCTGCAGCAACTGCGGCACGCTAAAGGGCTTCTGGAAGGTCTGCCGGGCCCCGAGGAGTTTCGCGACATCCAAGACATTCTGGTCCCCGCCTGCGCCTGAGATCGCGATCACCTTGGCGTGGAGGAATTGACACGTCAGGTCCAGAAGCATGTCCAGCCCATTCAGCTCGGGCATGGCGATGTCTGTGATGATCAAGTCCGTCGGCCACAGGCGGTACAGGTCAAGCCCTTGACGACCGTTGGCCGCCTCCGTCACCTCATACCCTGCCGCTTCCAGCGCGAAGCGAAGGAGGGCACGGATGGGCTCTTCGTCATCAATGATTAGAATGGTGGCCCTCGTCATGCGGCCACGTACTCCGCTTCGCGCAAGCGGTGGTTGGCCTCTCTCAACGGGTCGGCTGCATAACCGCAGATCGTGCACCGCCAGCCCTTCATCCACATGAAGCCCAGGGTTCCTCAAAGTCAAAAAAGTGGTCTTCCCTCATCAAGCCGTGGCAGCATACGCAGGTCATGATTGTGCCCTCCTTGCAATGGAGCCTGCTCCCTCTTGGAACAATACGGATAGGTCGTCTCTCTCCCAAGAAGGCTAAGGCGCTACGGTCATCGAGTTCCGCAGGGGCCGCCGCCGGTCCCTGGTGTCCAGGTCAATCCGCTTCAGGGCGTCCAACTGACTGGACATGACCTCAATCTGGTAGTTCTGCATGGCGATGGTCCGCTCTCGTTCATAGAGTCGCCGGTGTAAGGCTTGAATCGTCGCCTGGTCTGTGTCTTTTGGGCTCGTCGCCTGGTCGTGACTTGTGACGGGCCGTCTGTCCGTCAATGCCCCGACTCGTTTGGCTCTGTCACTGAACAAACGCCGCACACTCTCATTGGCCTCATCGAGCTCGCGCTCTAAGGCCTCCCAGACAAAGTCTTCGGTGACTTTCGGCACTCCAGCACTCTGGACATTGAGGAAGTTGAGGCCGCTGCCATTCGCCTGAAGCAGGTCAATCCAGGACGTGCTCACGGTGGCGAGGCGGCTGTTCGGGGCCATTGACCTGACCTGCTGGAAGGACGCCACCGCCCGCTCTCGACTTTGAAAGAGCGCGATCAGTCCCCGCGTGTACTGGTCCTGAGGACAGGATTTCCGTGCGTCACAGCTCTCGACCCGCGTGTATTGCTCGTGAGCCAAGGCCTCAATCAATGTGACATCGGCTGGATCCGCGAGCAATACGGGGGCTAACGGAGACGGTGGCAGGAGGCTCGCGCAGCCTGACAATGCTACTAGACCCAGTAAGCAGACAGCCTGAGTGGTCCAAACCATGTTCTTCATAGTACGCCTCCTTATGCCTTGCAGTGCGTAAGGGTAATTCGCGGCCCGCTTTTGCCGTTCAAAGGAGGCTACCACCAGAACATGGGGAGGGAAGACTCGAAAGGGTTAGTGCGAAGGGGGTATGGGCAATTATCCGACATGCTTCGCGAGGCACACGATTAGAGCTTTTTAGCGATAGTTTCACCGCCGTCAATGCAATGATAATCGCCCGTCAAATAGCCGTCGTCGCTCGATTCTAATCCTTCGACGTATTGACTTTGATAGTTGCCGAGAAAGACTACTTGCGTTGTTTCGCCCACTCCCAGGCGGCACCGGCTCTGGATTAGCCCTACTGTGTCTTGCGATCACCACCATTTCGGGTAAGCCCCCCACCTCTTGAGGAATAGCCACGCACGCCTTTCCCACACTACCCTGCGCATAACGTTATGGCTCAGGGGACACAACAGACTCGGGGGTATAATCCGAAGTTTACTATTGACTGCGTTCTAGCGAACGTAAGCAGGCAGCTGGAAGCTGACGGGTGCGTTCTCGAACGCTTAGAGGGTGGGCACAAGTGTGGGCATAAGCTCACCACCCCTGATCACCTGACCGCAGGGGATCTTGTGAAAGTCCAATTATGGTTGGAAGGCGAGGAGGCATTCATCGACATCCGGCTGGCGGAAGTCAGAGGGGTTCACAAGCACTGGGTCACGCTGGACAAAAGGGTTCACAAGCACTGGATCGCGGTGGACGTGATCGTGGTGAGCCCAAATGACCGGATGAGACTGACACGATTTCTCGATACCCCCGCGCCCATGCACATCGAAGAACCTGCGCTCATCGACCACCTTCTCATTCGGGCATAGCTTCGGGGGCCCGATCCCACTCCCCGCACCGGCTGAAACGGCACGGCCTACGCGCCCCGACGAAACAAAGGCCCAGCGCCTTTCGGAGCCGAGCCTTCTACTTCACTGCCGCCCTGGTTGCACGGCATGCACAGTGGCCGCTGTGCGTCCTCCGTGTTTCCATCGCGGTGGCTAAAGCATAGTGATCATCCCGCCGAACATTTCCGCGATCTGGTCACAATTGCTCAGCGGGCAAGACTCCAGAAAGCCTATCGTTACATCTATACGTTATGCCTTTAACCGAGGAGGCATCCATGGTCTCGATTCCCAAAATTATCAGTATCCTGTCGTGGGGGGTGTTGCTGGGCCTTGGGCTGACGGGTAATGCGGCGTCGGCTGCAGACAAGATGGAAGCGGACCAATCTAGTGAGCGGCTCGGCGGTCAAGCGGGTCTGGAAAGCGAAGGAGGGCAGTTGAAGGGTGCCATTATTGTAGAACGCGGCGAGACAATCCAGGGTGACGTGTTACGCGTCGAAGACGCTAACTATTTTGCCAAAGGGCAGGATAGTCAGGAAAT
>Ga0210404_10001360_pt1 | contig 10566 bp, 13 predicted proteins | sample IncBWH28MmetaG_FD_155455 | JGI IMG/M metagenome (GOLD analysis project Ga0210404, IMG submission 155455) | Forest soil microbial communities from Barre Woods Harvard Forest LTER site, Petersham, Massachusetts, United States - Inc-BW-H-28-M | ecosystem: Environmental > Terrestrial > Soil >... | reverse complement strand
TCGCCGCAGGACATGCTGATCCTCGACAATAGCGGGAACTCGGCCATCTTCTGGTCAACGCTACAGACTCGCGTGCAGATCGCTCTATCCGAACTGGACGAGGGAAATCGTTCAGGGGGCTTCGGCGGCGGCAGGCGGTGATCAATGGCTGGATGGACCCAGGAACAGGCTGACCGATACAAAGCCGCCTTCTACGAGTACCTCAACCATGTGTGGGTGAAGTCCAAGGAAAAGGGCTGGATCATCCTCGGTGAGAACCTGTATGGCGGCCAAGTCTTGGTCATCGACGCCATCTTCGACGGCCTCGCCCAAGACAAGCACGACTTCAAAGTCCTCAAATCCCGCCAGCTTGGCATCTCCACCATCATCCGGGCTCTCATGCTGTTCTGGCTGGGGGCTTTCGAGATCACTGGAGCCTTGGTGTTCGACTCGTCCCAGCACCTTGACGAAGCCCGCACCGAACTGATCGACATGCTGGAACGGATGCCGATGGACTTCCGGTTCCCACGCAAGGCCCGCGACAACCGATACAGCCTCTCTCTCGACAACCGGTCCCGTGTGAACCTGATGGCGGCCGGAACACGGGAAAGCAAAGGCTCCAAGGGCCTCGGCGCAGGGTCTGCTATCTCCCTCGCCCACCGATCCGAACTCTGCAACTACGGCAACATCGCCGGCTTGGAGCACTTCCGGCATTCACTGGCCCGAACCAATCCCAACCGCCTGTTCGTGGACGAAAGCACCGCGCTCGGCTTCAACATCTGGCACGAGATCTGGGAGGAAGCGAAGAACGACCACCATTGCGTCTGCATCTTCTGCGGCTGGTGGTCGCACCCCGGCCAGCGAATCGAACAGGACGACCCCGATTTTGAGGTTTATGGCGTCGCCCCCTTGACCGACGAAGAAAAGAAGAAAATCCAGGACGTTTACCAGCAGTACAACCACGAAATAACGATCGAACAACTCGCGTGGATCAGGCGCGAGATGAACCCGACCGCGAAGCAGGAAGGCGACACCGACGCGGACTATTCCGGCGATCCAACCCGCATCCAGAACCAGCCGTGGACCGAAGAAGACGCCTTCCAGATGACGGGATCGATCTTTTTCGATGCCGAGAAGCTGACCCAACAGGCTAACAACAACGTCTCGAAGAAATACCAGACCTATTCCTTCTTCCCCGGCTTTGAGTTCACCGACTTTCGTGCTGCACCTGCACACAACGCTAAGTCAGTTGAGCTTAAAGTGTGGGAAGAACCCATTGAAGAGTCAGTATATATCGTCGCGGCCGACGTGGCCTACGGCATCAACGAGAACAACGACCGCTCGGCCATACAGGTGCTGAGATGCTTCGCTGACGGTCTGGATCAGGTGGCTGAGTATGCTTGGCCGCTCATCAACACCCGCCAGTTCGCGTGGGTCATCGCCGCCGTTGAGGGCTGGTACGCCGGGGACAAGTCCGATGTATACCGGATCGTCGACATCAACGGGCCTGGAGAAGCCACGTGGCGGGAACTCATGTCCCTGAAACACCAGTTGGACCGGGGATACTTCGGTCACCAGATGCAAGAGAGGGGCCTGCTGAACATCCAGCGCAACGTGAAGAACTACATCTACACCCGGTCAGACAGCATGTCGCCGGGCCGGGCGTGGCAGTTCAAGGCGCAGAGCCAGTTGAAGGTGGCCATTCTGGAGAGACTGAGAGACTTCACGTCGAACGGCATGCTGCGGATCAGATCGCAGGACACGCTGGAGGAAATGCGCTCCGTCACCCGAGAAGGAGATAAGATCGAAGCGCAAGGCACGGCCAAGGATGATCGGGTGCTTTCTCTGGCCATGGGGGTCCGGGTCTGGGACGAGAGGGTGAGGCGGTTGCTGGTCAACCAGAGACGCACTCGGGTAAACGACGAGATGAAGCGCCGGCATTCGGTCAGGGATCAGGTGACGCTGTTCAATCAGGCGCAGTTCGATGCCTTCCTGGCAGGGAGAATGGCCCACCGTAGGGCAGTGATCCGAGCGGCGAGGGGGAGAAGGTGGTGATGTCGTCATATCTCGTGATCAGTGTCGAAAATATTCCTGTCATGTCGTTTGACGACCGGATGGTGGCCATCGAGTGGTGCAAGTCACAGCCCAAGGGCCAGCGTTACAAGGTGGTCATGCTGCCAAACGAAAACGGGAAGATGCCTGAGACAAACGTGGGTACACTCAATCCGGTGTTCGTGTCATGACCATATCTCGAGTCTACGGCTGTCCGGGCACCCTCCGACACCCGCCCCACCAGTTCCGCTACCTCCACCACCCCAGCGTTGAGGCGGACCCTCTGCCCCGATACTGCGCCCAGTGCGGGTACGACAGCGAAGGCGAGGACATCCCAGAGGCCGTCACCGCCCCGCACATCGCCAAGACGATCGGCAAGACCGTGGACGACATGTACCGTGGCATGGAGGAAGGGGCTGAACATCGCGCCGCCATGGCCATGGAACAGTTCGGTCTGGATAAGGACGAGTCTGCCCAACTCAAGATCACCAACATGCGGGATGACATTCACACTGGGGATACCTCGGACATACCCGTCAAGAACGAGATCACCAAGATCATGGCCGAAGCCCCGCAAGGGACGTTCGGGTTCCAGTCCCGCGATCAAGGGTGGGAATACAGCCAAGCGGCACACCAGACACCAATCATTGCTGAACGAAATCCGGGCGCACGGACGATGCATCAGTTAAGATCAGCCCACGCCGCCTTCACTTCCACCGCTGGGCACGCCGGCGCCACCACGTCATCCATGCCGGCCTTGGAGACGACGCGGCCGGACTATAGAAGGAGAGTGTGATGGCGATGACGCCGGGCATACCGGACTTTTGGTACTCCCTTATCCCCGAAGGTAAGCTCGGGTACGCATGGAAAAACGAGAGCGGACGCTGGGTGGAGGGCATGAACTATGCTCTTGATGATTACTGCAGCGACCCGCAAACGTTCGTACCGAATCCATCCAGCATGTTCCGTCTGCGCGCCGCCGATCTTATGGCTGACGCAGCAAACCTTATGTCTCGGGCGTGCATGGCAGAGTATTGCAGTAGCGGCGGCTGGAAACTGGATCGCGACTGATGGACATTGTAACTCGCATCATCGTGGACATCGTGAGGGCCACAGACAACGCTGGAGGCGTCTCCCCGACCGTATGGGAAATCCCCGTCGCGGATTATGAGGCGGCGGAAACGGAAGTCAGAGGACGGCGAGCGGAATCAGATCTACCGTTCCTGTCCGCGCCGATTGATCGCCCCAACTTTCTGTTGGCTGGCGTTCCGGTGGTGGCTGTCAATGGCTGACACAGCAGAAGTCCTGGAGTTTCCGTCCCGTCAGAAGGACATGACGGCCCGCCCGGAGGCGATGGTCGACCTCCCGGATGACAATACCAAGCTGGTCAAGACCGCTCTCGACATCATCGAAGTCTGCCGCAGCGACTCGGCTATCCGGGCCTCCTACTGCCGCCAACTAAACATGGTCATTGAGACCGGTAAGAAGGACGGCACCCGCTCCCTCATCAACCTTCTCTACCGGGTCATTGACCGACTGGCCTCCCACCTGTTTTCCCCGACAGACATCAGGTTCTCGATGGACTTCGAGAACGAGTACGGTCCCGACATTCTGGAACGCGGCAAGGTCGCGGCCCGCCAGATGTCCCGCTCGTGGGAGCGGACCAACACCGACCTGACGTTCGCCATGGGGGTGTTCGAGTCGCTGAAATACGGCGGCGCCATCCTCAAGCAGTGGCCATCGCAGTCCGGCAAGGACAAGATCCCCGTATTCCATTCCAGTCTGGTCATGCCGTGGCAGTTCGGCGTCTACCGCCCGGACATGGTGAGCCTCGATTCGCAGCCCGCCATGGTCGAGACGATCATGCTCACTCTGCCAGAGGTATGGCGGCGCATCTGGCACATGCCAGACGCCAGAAAGCTATTCGACCGGATCAAGCAGCACGCCGCCCCCGGCTCCGGCCAGGACGTGGCCAACAACTTCTTCCACCAGGTTCTGTCCACCTCCCCGATCCAAACCGGCTCCCAAGGTGCCCAGAGACCCGTGCCAGGTGGCATCGTCCAACTCAGCACGGACCCGAATTTTACCAGCATTCCGCCGTCGACCACGGCACCTCTGGTCAGGATGCACGAACTCTGGCTGTGGGGCCGGGAGGACTACGAAACCATCCAGATTATCGAGCCGGACATCCTGATCGCCCCCCGCTATCGGCGGTCGAACCTGCTCACCGGGACATCACAGAGCGGGCTTCACCCGTACACGATGATCCAGCCCAACCAGACCCACGGGAACATCTGGGGCCGCTCCGAGCTGGCAGACCTCATGGAGCCACAGGACTTCCTGTCCCAAACCGCGATGGACATCAAAAGGATATTCGGGGTTCAGGTCGACAAGGTGCTGGCCTTTACCGGCGACGGCATGACCGACGAACTGTACGACCAAGCCCGCGCGGCCGGGTATATGAACCTCGGAGCGGGCGGGGATGTGAAAGACCTCACCCCTCAATTCCCAGGCGAAGCCCTGCCTCTGGTCGACAAGATCATCGCAATCATGGAGATGATCAGCGGCTTCGATAACATGTTGTCGGGCCGTGGGGAGACAGGCGTCAGGTCAGGAACCCAGTCAAACCCCATGATGAGGGCCGCCGGGGCTCCGCTGAAGGACCGCTCCCTGATCGTGGAACGTCAGTGCGCCGCCGCCGCCGATTTGCGGTTCTCGCTCATGCAACTGAAAGACGGTCGGACCTACTGGACCGACCCCAAGAAGCCGGCCGAGACCGCATTCCTGCTGGATGATGTGCCGGATGACGGTAGAATGGTGGTGGATGGCCACAGTTCGTCCGCCATCTTCGCTGATGAGCATCAGTCACTGATCATCGGTGGGGTGAAGATGGGCCTGGTGGACCCCGAATCGGGGATCGAGCAGCTTCCGTTCCAGAACAAGGATACCTTGCTCGCTCGGCTGAGGATGAAGGAAGAGAAGCAGCAGGCGATCATGGAAGACCTGCACAAGCACGACCCAGAGGCTTGGGCGAGGCTGTTGGAGAAGCAGAGCGGCAGGCGGCGCTAGGCCAGTCGCTTCCCCCTATCTGGGAGTCCCATTGCAGCGGACTCGCGCTTAATTTCGTACGGGCTTAAGGCTAATTTCATAGCGATCGAGGAGATTTTTTCTCCCTCATCCCACATCGATATGAACCGTGATTTCATATTCTCATCCCAGACCTTACGCCGCGCGTTAAACTGGCGGAGAACTATAGAGGTTGCCCCTCTCTTCAATTGATCCCTGAGCACTTTAACCTTAAATCTTATGGAGTTAGCGGGTATTCCGATCTGTCTTTCGATTTCCTCGATCGGGATGAAAGCGTTCCACAACTCGACCATCCTGCTGGTCTCATCGTCGGTCCACTTGATCCTCTTTCGTCTCACGGGATCACGTCCCGGCTTGCCCATTCAATAAACTGCTCGGTCGGGAAGTATATCCGTCGCCCTCTCCGGTGGTGAGGTGGGGCGTCCGGCCCCTTCAGGCGGATGTAGAGCATCCAAATCGACATATGCGCGATGACCGCTGCCTGCTTGTATTCCAGGTACTCAGGCACCGGAACCCCACCAACCGTTTGCTGTCGGGCCGCACTCATTCGCCCCCTCCCTTTCAAGAAACCACGCCAACACAAAAAGATATAGCTAACCCCGATTGATACATCTAGCGGTTTCGTTGTCATCTCATTCTACATCTATGAGCCCGAGCATACCGCCCACAGGCCGCAAGGCCAGCGAGGCGGCGTTAATGAGGACCGTGTGAGGGTGTGTGCAACCTTAAGGAGCAAAGCAGATGAACATCCGCTTCCGTGGCCGCAAGCATCGTCGTCGGTAATCCGGTGAAGATGCGCAAGGGTCGCAAGACCCATAGGCGATAGGCCGCCATGTCAGGCACCGTCCCGCCCCAACCTCAAGCCGCTCCGCCTCCTGGAAGTCCACAGCCGGGTCAGCCGCCCATCGGTTCCTCCCCTGCGACCGGACCAACCCAGAACTTGGGCGCTGCTGCGAAAGGGATGCAGGCGGTCGGTGCCATTTTGAATGGTATGGCCATGGTCATTCCCTTGGTGGGCGCCGGCTCTCCAGTCGGACAAGCGCTCGCCAAGGCAATGGCTGACATCGGCAAACACGTTCAGCCCGGCGCGAATACCCCGCAAGGCGACAACGAGTTCGTCAAACAGATGGCAATGCGCCAGCAGCGCATGGGTTCACAGCAGGGCGCAATCGCTTCGCAGGCACCACCGCCTCAGCCAATGCCGCCCGGCGCACCAGGATAGGAGGCAGCTTTGCCGAATATTTTTCAAGATCCAACGAAATCCGTCCCGAAGTCGGATGAGCAGATCGTCCGCGTGGACATGGAACAACTCGACATCGGCGGCCGGAAGTCGCATCTGCCGGGTCAGGGCAAGTCCTCGGATATGTCCATCGACCATGTGCCAAACGCAGGTAGCAAAGGCTAACCGCGATGGCGACAGTCCAGATCGACGAATCGGAGCTGCTGAACCAGCAGAGAGTGTTGGCCAAGGTCAACAACATGCTGGCTCACCCCGAAGCCCGTAAGCTTCTGCTCCGGGCCTCCAAAATCCAGGACCCCGCCGCCAACATCCCCGAGATTGACGCCGCCGCTCCGGTCCTGACCGAAGTCGACGCGCTCAAGAAGGCGCTGGCCGAGGACAAGGCCGAGAGAAAGGCCGAGCGGGAAGCCGAAGCGCAGGAACGCGCGATGGCACAAGCCCGCGCCACCGTCGCCTCCCAGAAGCAGCGCCTGCGCGAGCAGGGATGGAGAGACGAGGGAATCGAAGAGATCGAGAAGTTCGCCACCGAGCGCGGCGTTCCCGATCTGGAAATCGCCGCCTCCCACTGGGAAAAGCTCCACCCGCCATCCGAGCCGGCCACCCCGAACGGATCTGGATCGTGGGGCTTCTTCGACGACCAGCAGGCCGACAACGACAAGAAGTTTGTCGAGTCGATGATCAACACCAAAGGCGAGGACGAAGGCGCGCTCAATTCGGAAATACGCGCCGCCCTCGCCGAAGTGCGCGGTCAGAGAGTCGGACGATGATCAGCGCAAGTAACGGAGTGATCTGAGATGCCCTTGCCAGGGATTGGCGTAGCCCCGTCAGGCTCGCTCTATAACGAGTTGACGAGCGTTACACGCAGGGCATTCGTCCGGCGTCTGTTCGTTCAGATATACTTTGCCTCCCCATCCCTGTTCTACCTGTGGGGAAATGCCCAGCGGGCGGCAGGCGGTCTGAACCAGGTGACCATCCCCATGCAGGGGCAGTCGATGGTGCAGGGCCAGTTCACCGGGTATGGCGGCGGGTTTAACTCCCCGGTCGTGACCCCCGGCGTCCAGAACGGCCAGTGGAACCTCGCCTATTGGGTGGTCCCCATCCCGCTGCCATTCGGTGAGACGATCATCCAGGCGACCGATCGCGAGATCAGTCTGCTCAAGGCGCGCATGAACGATGCGTACGCCACCACACGGCAGAACATCGCCCGCCTGCTCTACACGAACAACTCCGCCAACCCGCAGATGCCGGACAGCTTCATCGGAGCGTTCGACAACGGCACAAACATCCCGACCTACGGCGGCATCAACCGCACGGCGGCTGGGAACTCAGCCTTCCAGGGCCAGTACATCAATGTCGGCACCGGCAACTTCAACACCACGTACAGCACGTCGACGCTGGGCTTCAACCGCAAGGCGATGTCCGCCCTGCTCTCGAAGATCACCGACGCCGCTGGTGGCGAGGCCCCGACTTACGGGGTGATGAACCCCGCCGACTACGCCACCCTGAACAACGACTTCATCGGGGTTGAGAACCAGTACGTCATGCCCGGCCGCGCTTACACGGCCGACACCCCGATCCGGTCGAGCTTCCCGAACATCAACGTTGCTGGCGTGCCGATCTTCGCGGACCACTTTGTCCCTGTCGGTAACGCCTTCTTCTGCAACATGAAGTACACCAACATCTACATCAGCGAAGACGCCGCCATGGACTTCAGCGGGTTCTACTCGCTGGTCCCGCTAGGCCAGATCGGCCAGCAAGGCATCGTGGTGTTGGGCTATGACCTCGTATCTGCCAAGTCGTCATCCGGTGCATGGGTGTACGGCTTCGGCGGTCCCGCTTACTAAGGAGACCCTAGGTGGCGCAGATTATCAGTGGGCCTGGAGTTCCCCTTCCATACCCGCAGAACCTCTACCCGAGCGAGCTGAACAACGCGCCGAACGACGCGCCGACGAACCTTCTCACGCTGGCGCCCGGTCAGGTTCTCCCCATCCCTGCCACCGGCACCAACGGATGGGCGGTGGATCCCGGCCCCTACGGTGTGTTGCAGTGGCTGGACCCGGTGACCGGCGCGTGGCGCGGCTTCAATTCGGCCCGCTCACCGTTCCAGGTTCTTTCCAGTGACGGTTTCACCCGACGCGTGGCCAACCTCACGGGTTGCCCGTTCGCGGCCATTGTAGCCAACGGCGGTTCCGGTTTTGCAGCGTCCACGGCGACGATCAGCGCAAACGTTGGTGGTTCGACGTGGCAGGCGATTGTCGGCGGCTCATTGTCGGTCTCCACGATTTCGGTGGTTGGTGCGAACTACACGGTGGCGCCGGAGGTTTTCATTCCGGCTCCCCCGAACCCCGGTGTGCAGGCCACAGCCTATGCGTCGCTCACCAGCGGCACGGTCTCATCCGTCTCCCTGGTCAACTTCGGCGCCGGCTACACCTCCGGCACCCTGAACGCGGTGCTGATCCCGAACCCGGCCGATCCCAACATCGGCACCATCACACAGGCCACCGTGGTCCTTGTGCTGAACGCCGCGAACTCCGGCGCGATCACCGCCGCCCTCTGCACCAACTTCGGGGCGCCATTGGCCACGCTATCGGCCTTGACGCTGACCGCAGCAGGTGGAGCAGGAACAGGGGCTACGATTACCCCGGTGATCATGCAGACCGTCCAGAGCGTGTCCGTGGTTGCTGGTGGCGGCGGATGGGGCAACGTCGCCGCGCCAGCGTTCGTCACCACGGCTGGGGGCGTTCCGGTATCTGTGTCCGCCATCAAGAACCCGGCGATCGAGCAGACCGGTTACATCCCTCGTCAGGCACAGATCGGCGTCACGACCAGCGCCTCCGGTGGCCTCTCCGCTCCGGTGATCATCGATGGCGGCCTGTTCGCAGGCACACCAACGGCAGTGATTGTCGGTGGCGGCACGTTGCCGACGACGCTGGCTTCGGTAGCTCTGACCATGGGAACGGCGAATACCTCGGTTCTGCTGCAACCGCTCTAATCGACGGGGCTGGAGGTGAGGGTTGCTGAGCACTTACCTGTCGGCCACGCAGGCGCTTCTTCAGAATCCCCCGGCAAACCCGCCGCTGTATTCCACCGCGCTGCTGACGACCGCCATAAACTCAGCACGCGGACAGCTTGCGGGCGAAGCCGAGTGCATTCGCTTCATGGGTTCTCTGACCTCATCGATTGGGAGCAGGGTCTATCCGTTCACGAGCATAGCCCTGACCGGTGCGGTGGGTATCCAGGGTGTCATCAATGTCCGCAGCGTCTGGTACCAGGTCGGACAAGGGCAAGTCCTGCTACGCCCGCGCCCATTTGAGTGGTTCTCTCTCTACCAACTGAACACGCCGGTTCCTCCATCCGGCCCCCCAAAAGTCTGGGCGCAATACGGGCAAGGAGCTGAGGCGCAGACCGTCCCCAACCCGATTGGGGGAGGGAGCATCTACGTTTCGCCGTTGCCTGACATTGCCTACGTCATGCCGGTTGATTGCGTGTGCTATCCTATTCCTCTGGCAGACGACACAACGGCGGAAGCGATCCCGTATCTGTGGACCGATGCGGTTCCGTATTACGCGGCCTATCTGGCGTTGTTGTCGTCACAGACCGGGGCTCGGATGCAGCAGGCGCAGGAGTATTTCAAGATTTACACGGACTTTGTTAACCGGGCACGGAGAGCGGCGACGCCTAGCCTTCTGCCGACGATCTATCCGCAACAGCCCAGTCCGGTCAGAGCCAACCAGCTTGGCTCGTCGGGCAAGGCGGCCTGATGTCGGACACGAACCCCCCCGTCTCTCAGTCCGGTACAGTAACTCCAGGACATCCGGCGGTATGGACCACTTCAGGCGTCGTTCAGGACGGTGGGACACCGACTTCTCCAGCGATGACCGGGGTCGGGATTCAGAAGGCGAGCGGAACGGCGGTCAGTATCAGCACGGCCGTCAGCCCCAGCCCGTATAATTTCTTCGGATTGGGCTTTGATCCACTCACGGGCAATGCACAAATTCAGGTGCAGAATTACAACGGTGCCCCAGCCGTTGGCTTACAGTACATCATAAACGGAGCGGTGTTTCCATTCCCAGGATCTATCTCTGGGAGCTTCTCCGTCCTGCCGAACATCGCCGCATTGCGGGGCAACACCCAATCTCTGACCGAGGTGTCGGTCCTTGGTTATTACAGCGGGTCGGATGGGGGAGAGGGGCTTTTCTGGTACAACT
>Ga0210404_10001359_pt1 | contig 10570 bp, 9 predicted proteins | sample IncBWH28MmetaG_FD_155455 | JGI IMG/M metagenome (GOLD analysis project Ga0210404, IMG submission 155455) | Forest soil microbial communities from Barre Woods Harvard Forest LTER site, Petersham, Massachusetts, United States - Inc-BW-H-28-M | ecosystem: Environmental > Terrestrial > Soil >... | reverse complement strand
TCGTTCCTGAACCCATCGTCACGATCTATACCCCCTTTGAAGAAGGCCCTATCTTTGGCGGCCGCCTTTTCATCCACACTGCTGCGAATCCGTATTCCTTGGTCACGCCCGTCACCCGCATTATTCATGGCATGTCCGCCGAACAGCCCGTGGAGCATGCCGCCACTCTCGAGGACGTCCGCGCGGAGGTGCTCACACCGGACCGCTTGAACTCGCTGGTGTTTGGCGTGTTTGCGGCTGTCGCGTTGGTGATCGCATTGGTCGGCGTTGCAGCCGTGCTGGCGTTTTCCGTCAGCTCGCGCACCCGCGAATTCGGCATCCGCCTGGCGCTTGGCTCGCAGCCGCAGAACCTTTTGAAAGGTGTCATCGCCGAAGGCGCCGTCATGGCTGTGGCCGGCGTCCTCGCAGGTGCGGCATTCGGATTCGTCGCCGCGCGTTTGGCGGCCAGCTATTTCTTCGAAGTGAAGATGCCCGGCGCCTTGCCCATAGTGCTCTCCGCCTTCGTCCTGCTCGCCGCCGCCGTCATCGCCTCCATGCTCCCAGCCGCCCGCGCCGCCCGCATCGACGTCATCCAAGCCTTGCGCTCTGAGTAACCGTTGACGGGCATGTCAGGCTTTGCGCTCTTCCGCCGTCTCTCAACCACCTCGAATTTTCCTTCGACGCCCACCCTCGCCCCCTCCGTGCCTGACTACGTCCCCGCAGTGGCGGGTCTTTAGACCCGTTCGTTAGTCGCATTCTTGTTTCTTGACGTTCACTGGGAATCTCCCTTCGTGAGTGGAACTGCACGGGTCTTTCGGCGTCTAAATGTCGGAGACCTTAGAATGAGGAAACCGCGAAGACTGCCCCAACTTCTGACCTTCGTTGTATTCCTGATTGCAGTTGCATTCACCATTCACGAGTTGAATCACTTTTACCACTACGGTCATCTTGTGCCTTTGGGATTGCACGCTGACGTGGCTATCTCAACCGAGTCAAACCTGCTAGGAATTCCAGGCGTTGCGAATGACTACAACGCTCGATTGACAAACTACAGCGTTCTTCCAATCACAATGAACGTGTGCGATTACATAAACTGGGCTGGTGCGCATGACACTATGGTCGCCTACGCCGTTGAGCGGTGGGACCCGCAATCGAATACTTGGAAGATCGTCTCTGAATGGGATGACTCTCGCTTCTTCTGTCGGTCAGCTTTCGAGGTCGTGGAAACGCACTTGATTCGGCGCCGGTTGTGGCCGGGCCAGAGCCTTCGCGTGGGTGGGGTAATGCCTGCGGAAAGAGGTGGATTCCAACGGGGAGATGGCGGCAGGTTCACAATATTTCTCGATGGTGCCTACAATTCGAACAGAGCGATTTCTACCGCCGCATTTCGCATCGACCGGAGCGCGGAAAAATGAATCGAGGAGTATGCACCCACACCGCGCAATCTGCTAGTTCATTGCACCTTTAAAGTTTTTCCGGCCACTTCCGCGCCGCGTGAAACACCCGCAAGATTTCCACGGCATCTCCTCGAACTCGATAGGGAAGAATGTACGGTGTTTCAGCAACCACTAGTTCCCGCGTCCCCGCAACTCTCCCGGCCCGGCCCATGGCTGGATTCTTCTTCAGCAGCTCCACCGCTCGCAAAATCTTCTGCACCACGCGCCCCGCTGCCGCCGGATTGTCTACTGCGATGTACTCCGCTTCTGCATCCAGGTTGGCCAGCGCCGCCCGCAGCCACCTAACGCGCACGACGAGTCCACTTCTTCGCCACTCGCTTTACTTCGCTCTCGCTGGCAAACTCCCCGCGCTCCGCCTCCGCCAGCCCCTTGTGAATCTCTTCAATCTGCCAGCTATTCAGCGCCACATACTCCCGGATCGCCTCCGCCGCCAGGAACGACCGCGACCGCCGCGTCGCCGCCGCCAGCTTATCCAGCTTCCCCCTTAACCCACCCTCCAGCCGCAGCGTAAGAATCTTCTCACCCGCCATCATCGCCTCCCGAATACATCTGCATACATTGTATTCATCTTGTATCCAAACGGGAGCTCTGGCAACGGTTTTCTCTGCGAACTCGGTGTCTCTGCGTTAAACCGTTTCTTTTCTCTTCGTAAGCCGTCGATCCCCGTTCGAATCAGTACTAGTCTGTAATCTTACTTGACAGAGAACCGTTTACAAGCTACCATCAGTCGTGAACTCTCGACCCCAGCCCCGCGAAGCGATCGGTTGTCATACACACCCGTGTTTTCATGCATCCCTAACTTCTTTCATTTCACATTCTTACGAATGCCCCCTCTCGCAAACCCTTTCCTATCACATCCTTACAAATGCCCGGGGGGTATACCCCCTCGCCCGTTCAACGCGTAACAAAACGAACCATGCCACCCCCATTCTTTTTTTGACTGATGGTCTTTCGAGCCGTTCCTTCCTACCAGTCTCTGTCCACAGGTCATTTTTCCTCCGGTTGCCGCCCTCCCGCCCGGATGCTACGATTTGGTGTTCCATGATCCCCGCTGACACCCAATTGAGCACGGCACATCGCCCCCGTGTCGGCATTCCCTGGCGCACTTCCCAGGAAGAGGCCCAGGACAATCGCCCCAAGATTCAGAACTACGAAGAAGCGGTTCGCAAAGTCGGCGGCGAGCCCGTCCTGCTTTCTCTAAACCACCCCGCCGACCTGCAGCGCCTCTTGCCGAGCCTCGACGCCTTCGTGCTACCCGGTAGCCCCGCCGATGTCGAGCCCCGCAAATACGGGGCCGTCAATCGCGGCCTCTCCGCCCCTGCCGATCTTCCACGCGAAGAAACCGACCGCGCTATCCTCCAGCACGCTTTCGCCGAAAAAAAGCCAGTCCTCGCCATCTGCTACGGCTGCCAGCTTCTAAACGTCTATCTCGGCGGCACCCTCATCCAGGATCTGCGGGCCGAGACCGGCACGGTGACCCCGCATCGCAAAAAGGACGTCGTCCCGGAAGCCAAAGACGATCCCATCCACGGCGCAAAGTTTGAATCCGGCAGCCGCCTGGAAAAAATCGCTGGCGGCACAGAAGCCAGCATCAACAGTTCGCATCACCAGGCCGTCGAGAAACCGGGAAAGAATCTGCGCGTCACTTCGCGTGCAAACGATGGCACCGTCGAAGCCGTCGAATGGAATGGCGACTCCAACTGGGTAGTAGGCGTTCAGTGGCACCCGGAGCGCATGTTCGGCGACGCGTTCTCCGAGCGGCTGTTCAGTGATTTCATCGCTGCCGCGCGAGCCCGTGAGGCTGTCGCGCACCGCTGAGTTTTTGTAAAGGGAGTTGAAAGTCTTGGCCATGGCGCGGGCCTTTACCTTCAACTTTCAACTGTGGACTTTTAACTTCTTTGGGGGCTTCATGATTTCTCTCGCAGGCAAGGCGGCACTCATCACCGGCGGTTCACGCGGCATCGGCGCAGCAGCCGTCAAACTTTTCGCGCAAGCCGGCGCCGACGTGGTCTTCAACTATGTGAAAGCCAAGGATGCCGCAGCGCAAGTCCAGCAGGAAGCCGGCAAGCACGGCACACGCGTCGAAGCCTTCAAAGCCGATGTCGGCAAGCATGATGACAACCGCAAACTCGTCGAGCACTGCATCGCGCGCCTCGGACGACTGGACATTCTCGTCGCCAATGCCGGCGTCTGGAACCAGGACGACGCTCCCATCGAGAAAATGACCGAAAAACAGTGGGACGACATGATGCGCATCAATCTCAAGAGCGTCTACTCCGTCATCCACTTCGCCGTCCCGCACATGATCAAGCAAAAATCCGGCAAGATTATTCCCATCAGCTCCACCGCGGGACAGCGCGGCGAATCCCTCCACACTCATTACGGCGCGTCAAAAGGCGGCATCATCAGTTTCACCAAAGGCCTCGCCACCGAGCTCGCCCGCCACAATATTCTCGTGAATTGCGTCGCGCCCGGCTGGGTCGCCACGGACATGTCCAATCCCGTCCTCGAAACGAAAGCCGGCCAAAAGATGGCCGCCACTGTGATTCCGCTCGGCCGCGCCGCCACCGCCGAAGAAATTGCCGGGCCCATTCTCTTTGCCGCTTCCGACCTGGCCAACTTCATGACCGGCGAAATCATCAATGTAAATGGAGGAGCGATTTTGTGCGGCTAAGGTTTGTCCCTATCGCGTTCTTGATTTTTGCCGCTGGTGTGCCTTTGGCTCCGCGCGCTGCCACGCCGCAGCGCGCAGACACCATGATGCCGGAGCAGAGTCTTGCCAAAGGCAAACAGATTCTCGCCGATTTGATCAACGGTTTCGGCGGCCCTGGCTACACGCAAGTCCGCGAAAGCCAGTGCGAAGGCCGCCGCGCGATTTTCGGCCACAATGGCGCGCTCATGGGCTACATCGACTTTGTCGATGACCGCCGTTTTCCCGACAAAGCTCGCACGGAATTTATCGGCAAGGGCCGCAATACCCTTCTTCCTTTTTTGGTCGGCATCGACGGCATGGACTATGCTCACGGCGGTGTGATCATCACCCTCTATAATGGCGATCAAGGATGGACCTTTGACCGCAGCGGCGTCAGCGAACTCCCCGCTTCCTCGATCGGTGAGTTTCACGAACAGGTCATGCGAAGCATCGACAATCTTCTCCGCCTTCGCCTCAATGAAGAAGGAATGTCCATTCGCTTCGGCGGCAACGATACAGTGGATCTCAAACAGGTGGATTGGGTCGAGCTCGTCGATCGCGACCAGCGCACCTTCCGTCTTGCCGTGGATCGTTCCACGCATCTGCTCGTCCGCGCCATGGTCATTACCAAGAACGAAGAGACCCAGCAACTCGACGAAGACGTCGTCATCTACACGAATTATCAGTTGCGGGACAGCGTGTGGACGCCGCTGCAGGTTTCGCGCGAACACAATGGCCGCCGCGTTTCGCAATTCTTCTATAATACCTGCAGATTTAATCCCGGTTTTCCTGATGCCCTTTTCTCCAAGGAGTCCTTGAAAAAAGGCGCTTCCGCGGAACTTCTGAAAAAAAAGTAGGAACTAAGAAACTGACTCGCGATCGTGTAGAACTTTGAACCTAACTCCCCGCCAGAAGCGCGCGCTCGAAAATATTTGCGAAACGTTTCTCCCGCGCGCGGAAGGCTGGCCTTCCGCTTTGGAACTGGGAATCCCCGAAGCCATTGCCGGCAATCTGGATTTCAATCCGCGTTCCAAAGACCGCACACAAATTTTGCAACTTCTCGATTTCTGGGATTCCAGCCTCCACGGTTTTTTCACCATTGGCAAACTGAAATCTTTCTCCGCGCTTTCCCCGGAAGATCGCGTTCGCATCCTGCTGTCCTGGGCAGACAGCAGCATCGCCAAGCGCCGCGCCGCCTTTCAAGCCCTTCGAAAGGCCGTCGGGTTTCTCCACGTGATGCTGCCTGGAGCGAACGGCTCTCGCAGCGCGGTCTGGGATCAACTCGGTTACCCCGGCCCGCTTCGAACGAAACAACCTCCCGCACCGCGCCCGCTCCACGTGATTGTGCCGGATCGCGATCTCGATCTTACCTGCGAAGTTTGCATCGTGGGATCAGGCGCCGGCGGTGGCACCGCCGCCGCCGTTCTTGCGGGTGCGGGAAAAGACGTCATCGTCCTGGAAGCAGGCAGTTACTACGATGACGCGGATTTCGATGGTGCGGAATTCAGCGGGTTTCGAAATCTTTACGCGGAAGCGGGGTTCGCCGCGACTGCGGACCACAGCGTGGGGCTACTCGCGGGCGAATGTTTTGGCGGGACGACGGTCATCAATTACTGCACGTCGTTTCGAACGCCGGCAGAGATTCGAACGGAATGGGCCGCGGCGGGCGTGCCGTGGTTTGCGAGCGAGGAGTACACGCGAAGCCTCGATGCCGTCTGCGAACGACTGCACGTCAATCTGGAGCACAACCGCGTTTCGCGACGCGAGCAAATTCTGGATCGCGGCCTGCGCGCGCTGGGCTGGCATGTGGACGCCATGCCGCGCAACGTGATTGGGTGCGACCAGGGAAAAGTTTGTGGTTACTGCGGGTACGGCTGCGCGCTCGGCGCCAAACAATCTTCCACGAAAACGTGGCTTGCGGATGCGCAACAGCAGGGTGCGCGGTTTGCTGTTGAAACGCGCGCCATTCGCGTTCGAATCGAGGCTGGCGCGGCAACCGGCGTCGAAGCGCGTTCGAAGGGTGGCCACCGCGTCAACATTCGTTGCAAAGCAGTCGTCAGCGCATGCGGCTCTATCCACACGCCTGCGCTGCTGTTGAGATCTGGCCTGCGGAACGAGCACATCGGCCGGCATCTCCACCTCCATCCCGTTTCCAATGTCTGCGGCGTCTTCGACGAGGAAATTCGTCCCTGGGAAGGGACCATGCAGGCCATCTATTCAGACGAGCACCGATTTCTCACGGGAAACTATGGCGTGAAATATGAAACGACCTCATTGCAGCCGGTGATCGCCGCCGCCGTTCTTCCCTGGCGCGAACCTCAGCAGTACCGAGCAATGCTGGAGAAACTCTCGAACGTCTCGGCAATCGGAGTTCTGGTGCGTGATCGCGACGGTGGCCGCGTGACCATCGGCAGCGATGGCCACCCCGTCTCCCACTACGCGCTTTCGAAATTCGATCGCGCGCATCTTCGCAGCGGGTTTATCGGCGCGGCGCGAATTTTGGAAGCCGCGGGAGCGCGTCATATTTTTTCTCCGCACGCGAAGTGGTGTGCGTACGAGCCTGGGCGCAGCGGGTCACTCGAAACTTTTGCCCAAGCCATGGATTCGGCGGGCTGGGGTTCCGGGCGCGTGGCGCTCTTTTCCTTCCACATTCAAGGCACCGCCCGGCTGGGGGGCGCAGCAAAATCTTCAGCGACCAACCCGGACGGCCAAGTGTGGGGAACGCGCAACCTCTACGTGATGGACAGCTCCTCGTTCCCTTCGGCTTCCGGCGTCAATCCGATGATTTCCATCGAAGCCATTGCCCATCGTAATGCCTGCGCTTTGGCCGGAGGACTAAAGTGAAGCTAACCTGACTCCAGCTTCGCCGAGCATCGAATGAACTCACTCAGGGGTGGATTACTATGCAGTGAATTATATGGGAAGGAGTCGATGACCATCTGGTGTTTCAAAATGTTACATTTCTTCTCATCATTTGGTTCCTATAATAAGATGTAATTGTTCACAGCAAGAAAGTACTATGTTTAGCTGTGTTTGCGAGGAGCCGTCCCCGGCCACGCAACTGCAACAAAATGGGGTTCGGACCACCGGGGCAGGATTTCCGGTGCGATGTTCGGACGAGGACACCACCTTGGGACGGAGTGCAACACGCATGGGCACTCACCGAAGCCGCTCTTACGGCTTCAGCATGGTAGAGCTTGCGGTTTCCATGACCGTGCTGCTCGTCCTGACGGCCATTGCCATCCCCTCGCTTGTACGATCGTTCCGGACTTACCAGCTCAATGATTCAGCCGGGCGTGTGTCCGACATGCTCAAATATACGCGGTTTGAAGCAGTGCGCCGCAACACGCAAGTAAGTTTTCTGATTCAAGCGAGCGGAGCAGGATGGATCGTCGGAGTCGATGCGAACGGCAACACGGCGATTGACGCGAGCGAAAAGCAAGAGGTGATCGCCGGCTTTGCGACCCTGCTCCCGGGGGGTGTGGCCCCGGCACCGACAGCGATCACGGCAGCATTGGGCGGAGCAGCGCTAAACATCTTGCCTGCCAGCTCCACCTCGGTGACCTTCGATGCGCGCGGGGCGATCCGAAGCGGCGGGTCGGTGACAGCAAATATTTATGTTTTTTATATCGGCAGCGTGACCAATCCTGAGTTCGGCTATCGCGCGGTGGTTTTGCTGCCTTCCGGAAGCACACAGATTTGGACCGCTCCGACCGCGGGACCCTGGCAGCAAGTCAGTTGAGGCAGGAAACCAGGAATAAAGATGAAGTTCGCATTTACAAAAGATCGCAAGGGGCAAGAGGGTTTCAGCATTCTGGAAATGATGCTGGCCACCGTTATTTTGTTGGTGGGCCTGGTGGCCATCGCGCAGTTAGTGCCGGCTTCGATTCTGTTGAATTACAGAAATCGCACGGACTCGTCGGCGCTCGTTTTTGCTCAACGCGAACTCGATCAGATGATCGACCAGCCGTTGAGCGTAAATTCCTTTACTGATGCACTTGGGAATCCGTGCCAGCTGGGCAATCCGGCCGTGGTTAATTCTGTGCAAGGAACCAACGTCCTGACTTTCAGCAACCAGACCCTTATCGACTTTAACTCCACGGTCCCGGGTTTTCACTTCACTTTCGTGGACCCGACGGACCCAAGTAACGTTATCTACGATGTGCGCTGGGCGGTGATTGTCACCGGGAACGGCACGACCGCCTCAACAAGGCGATTTATCCTTGGAATCCGGCAAAAAGGCGGCAATGGTTATTTCCAACCCATTACTCTTGATACGGTGGTGGGAAAATGAGCCGAGCCCCCAGCGACAAGCGCCAACGCGGATTCACACTGATCGAAATGCTGGTCGCGCTCGGTATTTTTCTTCTTATCACGGGGGCAGCGTTTACATTGCTGAGCTCTTCCCAACAGCGCTACCAGACGGAATCTCAGGTGCTGACGTCGTTCCAGGAAGCGCGGCTCGGTTTGGACCAGATGGTGCGCGACGTCAATGACGCGGGCTTTCCGCCACCGACATTCTTCGCGTCCTCGTACCCGTTGCAGTCCACGAGCGCTCCGTTTGGCTGGAGTCCCGGGTATACCGCGCTGAGTCCCTGCCAAATCGGCACTGCGGGAGGGGGCACGTGTTTTTCCCCGACGGATTTCGACATCATCATCGAAACAAATCCAAATCCCAACCCACTCGACCCCTCAAACCAGGTGGAATGGATCCGCTATACGTTGCAAAACAACACAACCCTAATGCGTGGAGTCGTTCCCAAGGCTTCGGGGCATGACCCGTGGGTCGATACCAACGTACCCGGAGTGCTTGTACCGTTCGTGCAAAACGTGGTGAATCAAACGTGTCCTCCGCAGCTTCCTACCTGCCAGACGGCCTATCCGGCTATATTTCCAGGCGGGGCGCCCGTGCCGATCTTTCAATACATCTGCGACACCCCGACCGCGCCCGTGTATCCGGCCCCGGCCTGTCCGCTTGCCGGGGCTGACAATTCCCCGGCAAACGTACGCGACGTCATGATCACTCTGATAGTGGCGGCGCCTCTGCCGGACGCCACCAGCGGGGTGCCGCGGCTTGTGCAATTGAGCGGACGCGGGCGGCGCGTCAATCCGAATCATTGAGGTCGATCGAGAAGACGTGAGAGCCAGGAAACCAATTCGAACGAAGCGGACGCAACTAGGGATTGCACTGCTGATCTCCATATTCATTCTGTTGTTGATCAGCGTTGTGGCCATTGCTTTGATCGTTTCCTCCAGCACGGAATCGTCACTTGCGGGCAACTATCGTTCCTCGACAGGTGTGTATTACGCGGCGACCGCCGGATTGGAGGAAGCACGCAGCCGCCTTGCGTCCAAAGATCCCAACTCATTCAAGAACACAGCGCCGGGATTTCTGCCCTCACCGGGAACGCCGATGGCAATCGGAGCCGTAGCCTACGTTTTGAATCCCGGCCCAACGGATGCCCTGGGGACCATGCTGGCGACCTATCCGGACACACAATACGACACGGAGTTCGGTGCGGGGGCGCTGGGGGCCGCCACCGTAACGACGACCCCTTCTGTGTGGGACAGGAGCCCGCTCAACACACTGGCCTTTCCGGCGCCGCTCTATAAGTGGGTGCGCATCAATGCAGTCACGGAGCAATCGCTAAACTTGCTCGTCGCTCCGTTTGCTTCGGGTCCCCTGGACAACACGACACCGGTGTACTACGACGGGGTCCAGCTGAACATCTCCAATTCTGGTTTACAAGTGCTGGAGGTGACTTCGCTGGCGGTGCTCCCCAACGGCAGCCAGAAGATTCTTCAGTACATCACCGCTCCCGTTCAAATAACCCTTCCCAATTTCCCTGCGGCTCTCTACCTTGTCGGAAACAATGTGAACTACGATGGACCGGATTCTACGACTTTTTTTGTTAACGGAACAGATTCGTTTCGCAATTCTTTCGGATCCTGCACTCCTAGTTCGACGGTGTATACGGCGATTGGTTTTACAAATAACGGCGACGGAAGCCATGGGAATATCAGGTGTTGCGTGATGATAACGCACCCAGGCAATTACATCGGAGTAGCCGGCCTCCCCTCCACTCCCACTCCCTACGTGAATTGGATACCAACGCAGGCGGGTTTCGTGACGCCCGGAGATTACAATAGCCTTGTCCTCAAGATCACCCAGAATGCGGACGCCACCTTCACCCCGACGCCCGCGCCGTACACCCTCTATGGAGCCAGCTTGAACTCGCTAGGGATGTCTCCCACCAACCCCCAGACCATCGTGGTGAACGGAAATTTGGATCTGACCGGCTGGCACAACCAAGGTTACGGCCTGCTTGTGGTAACCGGCAATCTGATCTACGACCCCGACGCCACCTGGTATGGGATTGTGATGGTGATTGGAAAAGGTATTGTCACCGGTGACCATTCTGGAAGCGGCGAATTCGACGGG
>Ga0210404_10001358_pt1 | contig 10593 bp, 7 predicted proteins | sample IncBWH28MmetaG_FD_155455 | JGI IMG/M metagenome (GOLD analysis project Ga0210404, IMG submission 155455) | Forest soil microbial communities from Barre Woods Harvard Forest LTER site, Petersham, Massachusetts, United States - Inc-BW-H-28-M | ecosystem: Environmental > Terrestrial > Soil >... | reverse complement strand
CTGCGCTTAAATCAACGCCCACGACAAACTTTGGGTTTTCAGACTCCTGCGAGTAAACTTCAGGAAAGTGTTGCGTCGATCCATTGAGACCACCGCGTTAATCAGGCACAACTGCGGATTTTAGGAGGGAATCATCCGCGCATAGCGAACCATAGTCCCAAAGCCGCAAAGACGACCGGAGGAAACACAGCGAATCTTGTCCAGCGCATCCGCGCTGGATTGTCTGGATTCGACCTTATGACATAGTATCCGGCGAAAGATATGAGCAAAGAGATGAGGAAATTCACCGTGAGCACTCGGACGTTTTCTACGGATACCGCACAGATGGTCGTACCAATAAACAGGAGTACGCCAAGGAATTCTTCCCAATTTGGTGGAATGGATGTTTTCACAACTACAATGCCCGTTTCGCTGAGCTCGTGCTTAATCGAGTTATAGCCGTCGAGTTTTGCGAGGTATCAGAATCCAGCGGTAGCGATTCGAGGTGCGGAGATAAAGGCCTGCTCCCAACGATGGTTCTTCAGCCAGCAGAACCTCTTTTGGGCTGAGCTGCCTCTCAAATCCAGAAGGACCAGATACGCTTACGGTGCCGCGGGAGATGTCGGCTTTCGCTTTCCTAAGCGAAGCTTTCAGGTCCTCGGCCCAAGTGCGCCAGTTCCAAACAATTCTTACTAGCGGACCCACAATTACCGTCATCAGGACAGCAATCAGCCATCCCCGCACCGGTTGGTGAAAAGCTGGAAGGTCTGGGCGTTGGTAGGCCACCAGACACGTAGCAGCAATAATTAGAGAAGCGGTGACGCAGTACCAGACGCGAAATTGCTGCGCGTTTCTAACCATCTTTTCGATCTGCTGGTCGCTGTACAGATAAACTGCCATACGACGCATTCTAACAGCAATCAAGAAGAGCGGTCAGTTAAGTAAGCACCATCAATGGTCAGGGCCCATCCGTTGTGACCAAGTGCCTGGTAAGTCGGATTGCCGGACAATGGCCTCGGGCCAGAAATGATGTTTAGGGAAGTCCACAGGAATGTGTAGCTGGCTGCTCGAGGCTAGTGGAGTACAGAAACTACGCTTCGAGCGCGCCGCCGGCGCCTTCGGGCAATTCGATCTGATATTTTGTGCGCGCTTTTTCGGCGTGTTGTTCCAGCGCCAGCTCGATTAGTTTGTCGATCAATTCGCGGAAGGGAATCCCGCTGGCTTCCCACATCTTCGGATACATGCTGATCGAAGTGAAGCCGGGAATGGTGTTTACTTCGTTGAGATAAATCTTTCCGCCCTTTTTCTCCACAAAAAAATCCACCCGTGCCATCCCGCTCAGTTCCAGCGCCCGAAATGCATCCACCGCATACTTCTGAATTTTCTTCAGCTGCGCCGGATGGAGCTTCGCAGGAATCAAAAGCTGCGTCCCCTCTTCCAGGTATTTCGCCGCGTAATCGTAAAACTCCCGGTGCGGCACAACTTCGCCGGGAATCGATGCCTTCGGATCATGATTGCCCAGCACGGAAACTTCAATCTCCCGCGCGATCATGCACTTCTCCACCAAAATCTTCATTGCAAATTCGGCCGCGAGATCCAGCGCCGGCCCCAGCTCCGCGCGCGAATGCGCTTTCGTCATTCCCACCGAGGACCCCAGTGTCGCCGGCTTCACAAACAGCGGATACTTGAATTTCTTTTCAATCGCCGTTCGAATGGCCTTGGGATCGCGCTCCCAATCCGCGCGCTGCACACTGATCCACGGCACCACTGGAATCTTCGCCACCTGCAGCAGCCGCTTTGAAACGTCCTTGTCCATCCCAATCGCCGAGCCGAGCACGCCCGCGCCCACAAACGGCAATCCCGCCAACTCCAGCAGCCCCTGGATCGTTCCATCTTCGCCAAACGTCCCGTGCATCACCGGAAAAACCACATCGAGCCGCTGCCCGCCGCCGCTCCCGTCCAGCCGCACCAGCACGGCATCCGACGGGTCCGCTGTCATCATCACGCGCTGCCCGCCCTTCAACACTTCCGGCAGCATTTTCTGCGCGCCCGCCCCAATCAGCCAGTGGCCTTCCTTCGTAATCCCGATGGGCACCGCTTCGTATTTGTCCGGGTCCAACCCGCGAATCACCGAAGCCGCCGACGCCAACGACACTTCATGCTCGCCGGAGCGTCCGCCAAATAAAACTCCCACTCTGAGTCGTTTTTTTTCCTGGGTCACGGGATGAGCTTTCCGATCGTTGTATGCAGCCAGTTTTCAGTTATAAGTGAAAAAGGTGTGCAGGTGGTGTGGTTGTTTCTTTAGCGGTTCCGAACAGGCAACGCACGGCGCCGCGCGCATTAAGCGCGCCAAAACGCAAAATCCTCGAAGGCCCGCGCCTACATTTTCGCAGGCAAACTCGCCGGCATTTTCTTGTTTTCCGGGATAGGAAGCTTTCCGTCCGCCCCGCTGGTCAGGGCAACAAATTGCGGATCTTCCCGCAAAGAGACGAACACCGCATCGACGCGCGCTTCCATCATCTCTTTCGAACGCACTGCCGCGTAGCGTTCGTACTCGAAGAAGTGCCGCTTCAGCAAGTCCAGCGCCTTCTGTTTCTGCCCCAGCTGCGCGTAAATCGCCGCCAAATTGTAAGACGCTGGAAGCATCGCTTCATTGTCCTTCGCGATTTTCAGCGCCTCGTCGCCATGCCCGTTGCCCGCCAGAAACGCCGCCGCGAAAATCAGGTTGTAAGGATCGGTCGGATCCAGCTTCGTGGCTTCCCGCGTGTAGTAATCCGCTTTGGAGTTGTCCCCCTCCGAATTCCAATACACCGCCAGGTTGCGGTACGCCAGCGCCAAAGGATATTCCTTCACGGAATCTTCCATCAAGTGCAAACCCGCGAGGAAATCGCCGTCGTGAATCGTCATTTTGCCCAGTCCATGCATCGCCACGGCCCGCGAGAGCGGGTCCGCCGGCATCGCTAGAATCGCTTCGAACGTCTGGCGCGCTTTGTCCCAATCGCCGAGATGATGGCGATAGAGTTCGCCCAGGTAGCGCAACGGCGCAGGATCAGCGGCGTCCATTCTGCGTGCTTTCGCATACAACCGCTCGGCCTCTTCGTATTTCTCGTTCATCTCCGCGTCCAGCCCGCGCTTCATCACCGCTTCGATTGCCGCGCTCTTCGCGTGATCCATCACCGGTGCATCAAAGAACCGCCCTAGTTCGTTCACGCCTAATTTCTTCAACTCTTTCGCAGCGTCTTTGGCTTTTCCGGGGAACAAGCACTTCTCATCCAGCACCGTTCGATACAGCGGAATGGCCCCTTCTTTGTCCCCCGATTTCGCTTTTTCCTTCGCTTCTTTCATCTCCTGCTTGATTTTGTCTTCCCGCTGCTTCATTTCTCCTTCGACCAGCTTTTCCACCTGCTCGACTTTCAGAAACCCGTTCGTGTTTTGCAGTTTGTTGATCACCGTGCCGTCGGGTTTGGCGAACACCACCACCGGGAGTTTTTCTCCCGTCAAGAACTTTTGCCCCAGCGAGGTGCTGGCGTCCGCGATGCCCATCGTCACGCACTGCGAGGCGAAGAGCGATAGGCTGCGCGAGTTGCGCAAACTCGAGCGCTGAAATTCGTCGACAGAAGACGGGAACCAGTAAAGGATTAGCCCGCCGGCCGTCGGCGCCTCTTCCGGCTTCATCAGCTTCCAAGGCACTTGGTAAACCTGCTGCTGGTCGCCCCCCGCGCCTGGAGCTCTCATGCCCCCCGTCCCGCCACCGCCGCCACCGCCGCATGTGGCCCAGTCCGGAGCAGGCAGCAACAACACCGCCATTAAGAGTGCACTCACGCGGGAAATCTCTTTTTTCATGACCTTCACCTCAGTCTTGCGACAAAGCCGGAACGTTTTCACTAGCCCCGCACCGAAAGCGGCTGTATTTTCCTGGTTGTGATGCGTTCCTGGGGTAAGAACGCTGTATTGCCGAGTATTGTACAACACCCACTTCGTGCATATAGCGTAGACTATTGGCGCGACGAATCTATTCCGCGCGCCCAGCATCCCTGGCGCGATCGAACAAAAGCTCGAACGGTCATCCAGCAACCCGAATCAGAGGATTTTTTGACCCAAGCCGGAGAGGACCAGTTCGACACCAAGGAGCGCCGTGCGATTGTGCTCGTCAAGGATGGGATTGATCTCCACGACTTCAAGAGAAACCATGGATTCGGTATCCGCAATCATCTCCATCGCTAAATGCGCTTCGCGGTAAGTAACGCCGCCGCGCACCGGAGTGCCCACACCTGGCGCGTCGGACGGATCGACAAAGTCCATATCCAGGCTCACGGCGATGCCTGCGGTGTCATCCATCGCATATTTCAACGCGTCAGACATTACCTCGCGCATACCGCGCTCATCGATGTCGCGCATGGTAAAGACATGGATGCCCGACTTTTTCACAATCTTGCGTTCCTGCGCGTCCAGATCCCGCGCCCCGACAATCACAATGTTTCCCGGTTCGGCTTTGGGCTTAAAGCCGAGAAGATCAACCAGTTCCGGCGCGCCGTATCCCATAATGGCCGCGAGCGGCATGCCGTGCACGTTGCCCGAAGGCGAAGATTCTGGCGTATTCATGTCTCCGTGCGCGTCCAGCCAGAGGTACCCGATCTGCTTTTTGTCCTTGCGGAAGTGGTTGGCAACCCCAGCCGCAACACCCGCAGCAATAGAATGGTCACCGCCCAAAACCAGTGGAAGAAATCCTTCGCTCAATGCTTTCTCAGCGGCTGCGGCAACATCGCCGCACGTTTCGGCAATTTCCTGCATGTATTTCGCGCGCTTCTCGCCGATTGGCATCTCTTCCGGCTGCTTCACGGAAAGATTGCCGATGTCTTCCACCTGCAAACCAAGCTTCTTGATGCTAGGTTGCAGCCCCGCCCCGCGCAGCGCCGACGGCCCCATGTCCACGCCACGGCGGCTCTGCCCCAGGTCCATGGGCACACCGATAATCCGAACTTTTTGCACCATTGTCGTCACTTCCCCGGCTAAGGATTAAGGGTATACCCGGTAAATCATGCGCGGGAAGGGAATCACTTCCCGGATGTGCTCCGTCCCGCAAATCCACGCGACGGTGCGTTCGAGCCCCATTCCGAAGCCCGAATGCGGCACGCTGCCGTACCGCCGCAAATCCAGATACCACTGGAAGGACTCTTCCGGCAGCTTGTGCTCGCGCAGGCGCTTCAGCAGCAAATCGTAGTCATGGATGCGCTGGCTCCCGCCGATAATCTCGCCATAGCCTTCCGGCGCGATCATATCGAAGGCCAGGGCCAGCTCCGGGCGTTGAGCGTCCGGCTGCATATAAAAAGCCTTGATCGACGTAGGATAGTGATGGATCAGCACGGGGCGATCGAAAGAGCTGGAGATTATGGTTTCTTCATCGCCGCCAAAGTCATCGCCAAATTTTGCGGGATTGCCCTGTTTGTTCAGCACCGCAACTGCTTCTTCATAACTGATGCGCGGGAAGGGTGGCTTCACGTTTTCGAGCTTCATGGTATCGCGTTGCAACGTTTCCAGTTCGCGCGGCCTGTTTTTCAGCACGCCTTGCACGATCGCGCTGACAAGCCCTTCGGCGAGTCCCATCGCTTCTTCGAACTCGACGTAGGCCGCTTCCGGCTCCAGCATCCAGAATTCCGTCAGGTGCCGCCGCGTCTTCGATTTTTCCGCGCGAAACGTGGGCCCGAACGTGTACACCTTGCCGAGCGCCATGGCGATAGCTTCGGCATACAGCTGGCCGCTCTGCGTCAAATAAGCCTTCTGGTCGTCGATGTAGTTCACTTCGAAGAGCGTCGAAGTGCCTTCGCAGGCGGCCGGCGTAAACATCGGCGCATCCGTCAGCGTATACCCCTGCCCATCCATGTACTCGCGCGCCGCACGAATGGCCTCCGCGCGAATCCGCAGGATCGCCGCCTGCCGTGGCGTTCGAATCCACAAGTGCCGTTGGTCCAGCAGAAAGTCGACGCCATGTTCTTTCAGCTGAATCGGGAATGGCGTGCTCTCCGCAACTTTCTGCACGATCTGAATTTTCGTCACGCCGATTTCGAATCCGCCCGGCGCGCGCTTCTCCGCGCGAATCTTTCCGGTAACGATCACGCTTGATTCCTGCGTCAGCCCCTTCAGCGATTCAAACGCCTCGGGATTCTCCTTCAGCGCGCAAACTCCCTGAATAATCCCCGTCCCATCCCGAAAAATAGGAAACAAAAGTTTCCCCGACTCCCGCAGGTTGTACAGCCACCCCTTTAAGGTGACTTCCTGCCCGTCGTACTTCCCCGCCTGCTCTATCGTAATGGTCGTCATAGTCGGATTCTTTGTGTGATTGCCAAACAAGTAGTCTAGCAGAGGACGGTCTGCGCCTAATCCCAGGCCTTTTCGAAGCGATCCAAGGCCTTTCGCGCGGCAGTGAGCTGTTCCGAGGCACCGGGAGCTTCGGGGCCGGTTTTCTCTTTTAGCTCCAGGACCAGGGGCAAATTTGCGTCGGGGGCGGTTTTCAGGAGCTTGATTGCCGATGGCCAATCGACGCTGCCGTCGAAAGGCGGGAGGTGTTCATCTTTGTCGCCGTGATTGTCGTGGAGATGCACACTGGCGACGAGGTCGCGCAGGGGTGCGAAACTTTTTTCGATGCGCTCGTCTTCCGGGAGTTCGGCTAAGTGCGCGTGGCCGATGTCGAAATTGAAGCGCAGTCCGTTCAGGCGGGTTTCATCGACGAAGGCGCGGAGGTAGTTTGGATCGCCCATTTCGCTGGTGGTGTTTTCCACGCAAATCGTGACGCCCGCGTGGTGCGCGTGCAAGACCAGGTGTTCAAGCGTGCTGAACGCAGCGTCACGCTTGCGGGGATCGGCGGTTTCGCGCGAACCGCCCATGTGTAGAATCAGCCGCGCGTAGGGCAAGTCATCGGCGACGTCGATGACGCGCTTCAATTCATCCATTGCTTCGATGCGCCGGACGCGTTCCACTTCGCAGATGGAAAGCGGCGTTCCGCTCTCGCGCATGGCGCTCATGTCCCGGCTCGTCGGTCCGTGCAAGGAAACGAGTTGCAATCTGTGCGCTTCGAGGGCGCCTGCGATCGCGCGCACTTCCGTCTTCGCGGCGTACTCGAAGTGGCTGCGCGAGCAAAAAATCTCGACGCCCTGGAACTTGGCTTCGGAAATCTGTCCCAGGAGTTCCGGCGTCAATTTTCGCGATACGAACAAGTACGTCGAAAGTAGTCTCTGCATGATCCCGTCAAAGAAATTCTTCCCCTAGTATCCTATGGCCGCGCCCTGGTCGCGCGGGTCGGCCGCCCCCAGCCGTTCGCCGGTTTGCGGATCGATTCCGATGGCGTTCACCAGCCCGATATGGCCGCGGCGTTTTGTTTTATGCCCTAGCGCATTGAGCGCGCCTTCGAGACCAGTGGGAAATTCGTTTTCCATCAGGATCTGGTCCGGCAGCCACTGGTGATGAAATCTCGGCGCATTGATGGCCGCCTGCGCTTCCATGCCCAGGCGCATCCAGTTGATTACGCTGAGCAAAGTCGCGGAAATAATCGTGGGCCCGCCCGGCGAGCCGGTGACGAAACTCAATTTGCCGTCGCGCAGCAAAATCGTCGGCGTCATGGAACTGAGTGGCCGGTGTCCCGGCGCGATGGCGTTTGCTTCCGACTGCATCAATCCATACAAAGCGTTGGGCACGCCCGGCTGGGTGGTGAAATCGTCCATTTCGTCATTGAGCAGGAATCCCGCGGAACTCGTGACATGCGAGCCGTAGTTGTCATTCAAGGTGTACGTGCTGGCTACCGCATTTCCCTCCGCGTCAACGACAGAGAAGTGGGTGGTGTGCGGTCCATCGCCAAGCGTCGAAATGGTTTGCGGTATGACAGCATTACTTGCGGAAATTCCGCAGGCTTTTGGATCGCCGGCCTTTACATTCGCGCTCGAGGAGGCTTTCGCGGAGTCGATTGTGGACGCGCGTTCCTTTGCATAGCACGGCGCTGTCAAGCCCGCGACAGGGATGTCGGAAAAATCCGGATCCGCGAGATAGGCTGCGCGGTCGGCAAAAACGCGCCGCATGGTTTCTGCAACCACGTGAACGCTCTGCGGATCGTCCCAGCCATTCAACGGCACGCTTTGCAACATGTTCAGCGATTCGATCATCGCGACACCACCCGAACTCGGCGGTGGCGATGTGAGCACTTCCCAATTGTGCCCGCGGCTTTCGTATTTGGCGCGCAAGACTTCTCGGACTCTCACCTTGTAGTTTGCGAGATCCTCCAAAGTAATCAGCCCGCCGTTCTTCGCCATTTCATCGACAATCATCTTCGCGGTTTCGCCACGATAAAAGTCTGGCGCTCCATATTTCGCGATGCGCTTCAGCGTCGCGGCCAACTCCGGCTGCTTCAGCGTGTCACCGGCATTCCACATTTTCCCGGCATTCAGAAAAATGCGCTGGCTCGCAGGAAATTTTTCGAGGACCGGCCGCTCTTGCCTGAATTCGCGTACCAGTTTCTCGCTGATCGGGAATCCATCTTCCGCGAGCCGAATCGCTGGCGCCAAAACGTCCGCAAGTTTCATCGTCCCGTACTTCTTCAAGACCATTTCCAGCCCAGCGACCGTGCCGGGCACAGCGACGGACTTGTAGCCAATCACCGAAGCTTCCTCATCCAGTTTTCCATCCGCGCGAATGTACATATTGCGTGTGGCTTTTCCGGGCGCAACTTCGCGGTAATCGTAAAAAGTCGTTTTTCCATCGGCGAGACGAATCAGCATGAATCCGCCGCCGCCAATATTTCCCGCTGCCGGCTCAACTACTGCGAGCGCGAATGCCGTGGCCACGGCCGCGTCGATGGCGTTTCCGCCTCGTTTCATGATGTCGACACCAACTTGTGAGCCAAGAGCCTCATCGGTCGCGACCATTCCGTGGGCGCCGCGCACCGCTTGTTGCGGCCATGGCTTGCCAGACGATTGCGCATTCGCGGCGGGCCAAATCAGTGTGCCAGGTCCTGCAAGGACTAGCGCGGAGATGCAAAGCGTTTTTCGCATGGGAATCATAAGAAAAAGACACTAAGGGATTCGCGGGATAGCGTCAAGGCAGCGCGGGAACGATTCAGCACGGAGGAAAAGAGATTCGGGCAGAGTCCGGAATCTCGCCGGAGAACAGGCGGAAAAAAGAGCCGGCATAAATTTTCGTGGATTAGGCTTCGCTGAGAAATTCGACTGTGGGAGGGCCGGGGAGGAGGCCGGCTTTGGTGCCGCGCTTGATCAATTCTTTTACGGCCTGCTGGCCTTTTTCGCCGTAGCCTAGGGTCCATTTGTTGACGTACATGCCGACAAATTTGTCGGCGAGCTCGGCGTCCATTTCGCGCGCGAATTGCATGGCGTAGTTCAACGCTTCTTCGCGATGTTCGAGGCCGTAGGAGACGCTGTCGCGGATGGTCTTGGCGATTTGGCGGCCGAGCTGCGGGCCGAGCGAGCGGCGGACGGCGTTGCCGCCGAGGGGAAGCGGCAAGCCAGTTTGTTCCTGCCACCAGACGCCGAGATCGATCACGCGGTGGAGACCCATCTTCGGGAAAAAAAGCTGGCCTTCGTGGATCAAGAGGCCGGCTTCGACGACGTTGTTCTGGACGGCGTCGAGGATTTTGTCAAAGGGCATGACCACCGGCTCGAAATCGGGTTCGTGGAGTTTTAGCGTGAGATACGCGGAAGTTTTCAGGCCGGGGACCGCGATGCGCTTGCCGGCAAGCTCCGTGGGCTTGAGGGACTTTGAGGAGACGACGATGGGGCCGTAACCTTCGCCGAAGCTGGCGCCGCAATCGAGCAGGATGTATTTGTCGCGGAGAGTGGGATAGGCGGCGAAGCTGATGGCAGTGACATCGTAAGTTTCGGTGAGTGCGGCTTCGTTCAGCGACTGGATGTCCGAGAGCACGTGGGTGTATTTGTAGCCGGGAGTGGCGAGCTTGTGGGTAGCCAGGGCGTAGAACATGAAGGCATCGTCGGAATCCGGCGAATGCGCGAGTTTGATTTCAACGGGCGACTTTTCGGTTTTTGAAGCGGTTTGTCTGCCTGCCATGAGCTGAGCGTTCCTTGTGCTGAGAGCGGCCTTGTCCTGCCGAAACCTGGGTCCGGCGCTGGCATCGTTCTTTCCAGAGAGACGTTCTGCTCCAGGGAAGAGCCATCGGGAGACGAACGGGAGAAGACGTGCGCGTCGCTGGGACTGGCGTGGCGCTGGGCCAAACGCTATTTGCAAGGGAGAGACTAGCACATTGGTGGCTGGCGGACAAACGGTGCGGCTAGTCCCGAATGCGAATGCGGTTGACCTCGACGACGAGCAATTTCCCGCGATAGTGCTCCATTGCAGGCTGGAGTCTCAAATACCCGCTAAGTCGCAGCATCAGCTGTTCAAGAACTTCAGCGTGGTTGCGCAGTTGAAGGGCGACGATGCCCCTATAGTTCTTGGGCGGGTAGGTCACGATGTCGGCGAAATCGCCATTCATAGAGGGCAAGATCGCGCTTATTTCTTGCGCCTTTGCAATCACGCGCGCATCCGGTGATTCCACAGGCAAAACGTCGCGCAGGCGCACGACCTCGTGGGCCGCATCTCGAAGCGTTCGAACAATTGAGT
>Ga0210404_10001357_pt1 | contig 10598 bp, 11 predicted proteins | sample IncBWH28MmetaG_FD_155455 | JGI IMG/M metagenome (GOLD analysis project Ga0210404, IMG submission 155455) | Forest soil microbial communities from Barre Woods Harvard Forest LTER site, Petersham, Massachusetts, United States - Inc-BW-H-28-M | ecosystem: Environmental > Terrestrial > Soil >... | reverse complement strand
GAACTCCGGATGCCCGGTCGATCTCGTGATCTCGAGCATGACTATCCGTAAGCGATGACGCCAACGACTACAGCGCTGTCGAGCACGATCCAACCTACGCACGCCAGGTAGATGTTCTTGTCGTGGGTCCGGACCACGTGCCGGAACCAGAGAACGGCCGAAACGAGATACGCGCTCCACGACCAGAGCGACACTCCGGCCGCCTGATGACCGATCCATATCGTCAGGACCTGCGGGAGCGTCATAAGCATGGTGAAGATGGACATGCTCCCCAAGAGGCGAGTCATCGCTCTGTGGGAGAGGGAGGTTTTGCGACACCGGTGTTATGGAGATTGGAGGCATATCATCTCCCTGGAATTCGACGAGCATTGTCGCATCGACGCCTAGATGTTGGAGTTGAGAAGCCCGCTTCCGGGGCGTCCGGCGCAGCAGCTTCAGCATCTCCCGCGAGCGTTGCAGGCTGAACCGGACTCGCCAAAAACCGCGTCCGGCGCCGTGGGAAGCGGGCGATGCTCTGATGCAAACTGGTCCAACCTTGAACTGAAGCGATCAACCTACTTGGGAGATCGAATATGACCGGAACTCTCAAAGCTATGAAAACAAGTCGCAGAGTATCAAGGGTATATGCCAGCATGGCCGTGACAGCACTCGGGCTCGGTGCGAGCGGTCAGGCCGCCGCCGAAACAATCTCCCCTTCGACGCTACCTCAGCTCACCACCATCGACGAACGATTCCAATCGTACAACGTCGAGATGGCCGAGGTCATCGGCGGCAATTTCTGGAAACCCTATTCAGCGCGGAAGCCGAAGACTGCGACCAAGCCCATCACGTCGTTCGAGATCGGCAAGGATCCAACGATGTTCGAGAAGCGAGCGCCCGTCGATCTTGCCAACGCACGCCTGCGCAAGCTCGCCGCCGCGCTCGGGCCCGCCTATGTGCGGGTGAGCGGCACCTGGGCCAATTCAGTCTTCTTCCAGGACACGGATTTGCCAGAAGCCGAAGCGACGCCATCTGGTTACCAGAGCGTGCTGACACGAGCACAATGGGCCGGGGTGATCGCCTTCAGCCGCGCGGTAGACGCCAAGCTAGTGACCTCATTCGCCATCAGCAGCGGCGTTCGCGACGCTGAGGGGATTTGGACACCTGTGCAGGCCAAACCGCTCGTCGCGTACACGAAGTCGATCGGCGGCACGATCGCCGCAGCCGAACTGTTCAACGAGCCGACGATTGCCGCCAGCGGCGGCGCCCCTGATGGCTACAACGCTGCAATCTACGCACGCGACGAAGCGGCCTTCCGAACCTTCGTTCAGGCCTCCGCGCCCGAAATGTTGATCGCCGGTCCGGGATCGGTGGGCGAGGGCGGGATCAACATGCTGCCGCCGACGATGCCGGTGTTGCACTCGGCCGATCTTCTCGGCACCGACCCCAAGCCAAAATTCGATGTGTTCTCGTACCACTACTACGCCACCGTCTCGAAGCGATGTGAGGCCATGGGGCAAGGGCTCGGCACGACACCCGTCGCAGCAATGAGCGAAAAGTGGCTTTCGCAAACCGACGGCGCGTTCGACTTCTACAAACCCTTGAACGCCCAGTATGCGCCCGGCACATCGATCTGGATCACCGAGACCGCGGATACCGCCTGCGGCGGCAATCCGTGGGGTTCGACGTTCCTCGACACGTTCCGTTACGTCGATCAGATGGGGCGGTTGGCTAAGCGGGGTGTGAAAGCGATCTTTCACAACACCCTCGCATCCAGCGAATATGGTCTGATCGATCAGGACGACTTCCGTCCGCGGCCCAATTATTGGGCTGCGCTTCTTTGGCGCCGCTTGATGGGGACAGTTGTGCTCGACGCGGGCGCGTCTCGTAAGGGTCTTCACCTCTACGCGCAATGTCTGCGCGGCCACTTGGGAGGCGTCGCTCTTCTGGCAATTAACAACAGCCGCACGGACCGCAGCGAGATCACGCTGCCTACAGCAAGCGTGCGCTATACGCTATCGGCGCCCATCCTTCAGTCAACCTCGGTGATGCTGAACGGGCAGCCACTCAAGCTCGATCCGAACGGTGACCTGCCAGAGGTAAACGGACGCGCTGCCGCTGCCGGTCGGATTCACTTCGCCCCCGCCACCATCACTTACCTGGCCATTCCAGAAGCAGCCAATGCCACATGCGCGGCGGTCAAAGGCTAGATGCCGATGTCACTCATCGCCCGGAGACCCGGATTGCTTGGCTTAGCGAGCAGCGTCATCAAGGGCGGGTCCATCCACAAAAGCACACTCTTGCCTAGATCCAGACCAGTCAGATTCTTAAGTCATTGTTGGAGGTTCATGTGAAACGACTAGCAGCCTGTTGAAATGTGCCAGTCTCTTGCGGTTCGGAGGCGGTTTCGTGAATCATGTTCGGTTTCAGGACGGTTTACCGGCGTGCCAGCGCCATACCAGGCGGCGCCACCTTGGCGATGCCATCAGGTTCAGCGCGCAGCCGGCCAGAATGAACGCCATCTCGACCTTCTGGTGGCCGCGCACGGTTCCGGCGATCGAGTGCAGCCAGCCGAAGCCTTCTTCGACCCGTTTGCGGATGCGCTGCGATACACGATAGGTGGCGCTGCCCAGCGTGCGCCCATCGAGCCCCTGGATTCGGCGTCCTTCCATCTTGACCACGCGCGGCCGGATGCGACGTTTGCGCAAAGCTGCCACGAACCCGTTGGTGCCGTATCCCGTGTCTGCAACCAAGGAGTCGGGCTTCACGCCTTGTCGCCTTGTCGAAGTTGTTGCTTCACCAGATTTTCGGCGGCTTGGACTGGCAGGGACTGGTGTTTTTCGGTTCATCGCAGAAATCATGGGCCATTAAATCTGCTGTATCCAAGAAGCGTGGACACTGCAGCGCTTGACCCCCAACCGCCCGCCGTGCGATGCCGCCGGGAATATTTGCGTCGGTAACCCTGGGCGATGGCACGGGTCCGACAGCACGCTTGCGAAGCCCGTTATAAGAAGAAGTCGCTACGGCAACGCCAGCACCGTTAGCTTGACTGGTTCTTTCCCACCGCCAAAGAACCCGGAAACGGAGCCCGATACGACTGCCACGTACTGCTTTTTGCCCAGCGCGTAGGTAAAAACGCCTCCGCCAGCTGACGCGGCGAGCGGATAACGCAGCAGCACCTTGCCGCTGTCCACTTCAATTGCATAAAGCGTTCCTTTGAGGTCGCCGGCAAAGACGACGCCTCCGGAAGTTGCCGTGACATTGGCAAGCATCGGAGCTGGTGTTTCCACTTTCCAGCGCAGCGTTCCGGATGCAACGTCAACCGCAGCGAGCACGCCACGCGCCTGGTCAATAGGGTCCTGGTCGATTTTTCCGCCGTAGAAGTGCACTCCCGCCTTGTGCACCGGTGGGGTGGCCTCATGCGTCACCGTGCCACACCAGTCGACCATTGGGGAGAACGTTATGCCGCGCTTCGGATCGTAGGCAGTGCTGCTCCATTCCTGTCCGCCAAGGAGCCCGGGGCAAACGTGGGCGGGCGTTGCGGTAGCGACCGAATCGGCGTTCTCCTGTTTTGAGATTGCGAGGTCGTAGAGAATTTCAGCGGTATCGCGATCCACCGCGCGAAGATGGCCGTCCTTACCGCTGACCATGATGATGTCGCGCGATTTTCCCTTGACATTTGCATGCAGTAGAGGACCCGTCTGCGTGAGATCCCAGTCATGCGTATCGTGGGCGACGAATTGCTTCGACCAGACAACCTTTCCGGTCTGCAGGTCGAGTGCGACTGCGGAGTTGGTGCCCAGGTTGTCACCAGGACGCACCTCGCCATAGAAGTCGGGCGCCGGGTTGCCTGTCGGAATGAACACAATATTTTTCGCGCGATCGACCGAGACCGGTGTCCAGAAACTGCCTCCGCCATGTGCGATTGCCTCAGGCGTTCCCCAGGTCTTCGATGCCGGCGCATTCGGCTCCGGTAGTGCGGCATGGCGCCAGATTTCCGTACCGTCCCGTAAGCTAAATCCGCCGATCCATCCCTGTCCGCCCCAGTCGGCACCGGCTGTGCCATAGACGACCGTGTTATCGACAATCATCGCAGGCATGCTCAGGTAGTGACTCTCTTCGAAGCTGGTGATTTGGTGCTCCCAAAGAAGCTTGCCGTCTGCCATTGAAAGCGCAATCAGGAATCCGTCTGACGTTCCGCGCACCAGGCGGCCATCCTTCATGGCCAGCCCACGATTCACCGGGGAGAGCATCTGTCCCTTGAGCTTCCATTCGTACCGCCAGAGCTCCTTGCAGGTCCTGGCATCTATCGCGACCGTCGTCTGCGCAGCCGTGAAATAGATGCGCCCTTCGTATAGAAGGGGCGAGGATTGGGCCGGGGCCTGCACTGCGGAGTCGAATGTGCAGATTTCCTTTAGGCCGGCAACATTTTTTGCGTTGATCTGGTCAAGTGAGACATAACGCTGACCATCGTAGCTCTTGTTAGTCATGAGCCATGTATCGTTCGATTTGGCGGATTGATCGAGTTCGGACTGGGTTGGACCCATCGGCGCTGCCAACGCTCCGACGACCCAGACTCCGGCTGCGAAGAACGCAAAAATCTGGTAGCCGCTGATTGATGCAACACGCATGATGATTCTCCCTTGGTTACCGTAACGATCAAAATACCGGCGAAGGGACGAAATTCTTGTCGGCAAACGGAGCGTTCGGATTTGGCAGTCACCTGGAGGGAAAGGTCCCATTCCGCGAACGGCCGTCGATGCTTGCGCTCCTCCTTCTCTCTCAACTGGGCAAGCCCGAGCTGGTTAGTGTACGTCGCCTTGTCTCAAAATGCTGACGCTATCGGAAATTCGCAGATCCGCAGCCATGCTCGGCGCGACGTTCAACGTGGTCTGCGCGAAAAGCCAGAAGGTAGTGACCGCGAGCACAATGCCCAGGATCAGTCGGTCGGTACCCTCGTAGCCCCTCCTGGTCGTTCTGACGGGCAGTGTCGCGACAGTCATTTGAGTACCTGATCGTTCGGGACAAATCCGTGACCCCAAGGACGGAGTCGCAGCAATAAACAGGCTTCAGACCCTCAATGCAAGCTGCCGCTCACTGCAAGATATCGAACATTCCATGGCGATAGACCCGACCAGCCTTCATTACGAAGTCTACTTTTGTCGTGACGGCAATATCCTTGAAGGGATCTCCGGGCATGGCAACAATGTCAGCCAATTTCCCGGGCGCCAGTACGCCCAGATCATCGCGCTCTAGTAACTCAGCGGCGACGCTCGTCCCCGCTTTCAACGCGCGTGCCGGACTGAGGCCAGCCGCCACCATTGCCTGGAACTCGAGAACACCTTCACTGAACGGAAACATGCCGCAATCTGTCCCATAGGCCACTTTTACGCTGCTTTGTGCAATGCGTCTTTGCGCTTCTTCGATTGCCGAAACGTCGCGGCGGAATTTCCAGATCGCCTGCTCGGGTAGCTTGCCGGCTCTCAGCAGCGCTTTGTCCTCTCGCGTCATCTGCATGGTGGGCACGAGGAACGCCCCGGCTTTCTCCGCCATGGCGACGCCCTCGTCGTCGATCAGATAGCAGTGCTCGAGACTGCGAGCGCCAGCACGCAGCGCCTGCTTGCATCCTTCCGCGGCGCCGGTGTGAACTGCTAACGGCAGCCCGAGTTGTTGCGCGGTTTGCCCGAGAGCCTGCATTTCATCTTCGAACCATGTTACCTTCGCCGGATCATCGCCGGCACTCATGTACCCGCCTGTGTTCATCGTCTTTATCCAATTGCTGCCGAACGCGTGCTCCATTCGGACCAGTTCGCGAATCTTCGCCGGAGAATCTGCGACCCTCGACAATCCCATGTGGCAACGGCATGGGAACATCCCTTGCAAATCACCGTGGCCGGCGGTCGCGCTGATCATGTGGGCGGCGACGATCAGGCGCGGGCCCCGGACCAAGCCGCTATCAATGGCATTGCGCAGGTCGATGGTGGGCCATTCCGGATCCAGCGTCCCCATGTCCCGGAGCGTCGTAAAGCCGTAGCGCATATACAACTGGGCGTAATGAAGTCCGGCAAGCGCCTTGGCAGGCGAACATTGAAGCGTTTGCCGTGCGAGATTCAAGCCATCCACGCAAAGATGAACATGGGTATCGATGAAGCCGGGGGAAACGGTGTGGTCACTCAGGTCGATGACCTCCGCGCCGGCTGGCCGGCCGACCGAGCCGGAGAGTTCTGTGATTGCTCCATCATCAATCAGAATCTCAGTTGGGCCGAGCAAGGCGTCACTGCGCCCGTCGAATAGGTTGCCACATGTGAGAACTGTTTTCACCGTTCCAACCTCCGCGCGCTTAGATTTACGCTATAGCGACTCTCATCAATATCCATCATCGAACAAACGCGGGCGAGGAACTCTCAGTGATCTTTCGCTCCCTCAACGCATCAGCACGCGAAACTTATTGATCCGGAGCTTTTGCGATCGGCAATTGCCAGCCGTAGTGGATCGCCAGCACACGAAGGCCGAAGCAGAGAGCCAACCCGGCTATCGCTACGGGGATGATCGGCAGACGCAGTAGGTGACCGCCGACCACTACGGCCGCTCCCGCCAGCGCGGCAACCGCATAGAGCTCAGAACGTAACACCGTAGGGATTTCGCTCAGCAGCACGTCGCGCATCATGCCACCGCCAATTCCCGTTAACATGCCAAGCGACGTCGCCATCACCGGATCCAGGCCATGGTTGAGCGCCTTTTGCGCACCCGAGACGGCGAACAGGGCCAGCCCCGCGGCATCAAACAACAGCACCGGATTCCACAGCCGGATGATGACGGTCGAGAAATAGAAAGTAAGAAGGCCAGCGGCGAGCGAGATGCCGAGATAGCGCCAATCACTGATGGCGCCTGGTGGAATGGCTCCGATCAAAACGTCGCGCGCGATGCCGCCGGAGTTTGCAGCGGCAAAGGACAGCACCAACACGCCGAAAAGATCCAGCTTGTGCTTGACACCAGCCAGCGCTCCACTCAGCGCAAAGACAAAGGTGCCAGCAAGGTCGAGCAGCAGCGGGGGCATTTCCATGCTTCAAATGGGTGTCAAACCGCTCATCGGCCACAATGCGCTATGCGGATAGCCATGACCGCGCCGCAACGATGAGGGTTTCGACACCGGTTTGCAACGTCGGATGGATGACCGGTGCAAATTTCGGGCTGTGATTCACCGGCAGTTCGTTGAGCCGGTTCGCCGCCTTTGCTTTCGTGTAAGTATCCGGATCCGTGCCGCCCACAAACCAGAAGACCGAAGGGGAATGCCATTCGGTCCCGAACGATCCGAAGTCTTCGCTGGCCGGAGCAGGGCCCGTTTCGCGAACCCGCTCCGGGCCAAAATATCCGCGAAACGCGTCAACCACGCGCTTGCTGGCATCCCGGTCATTAACATTGAGAGGATAGTGATCCAGCGTCGTGATCTCCGGTTTGCGAGGGGCACCGGAGGCAGCCGCCTCGGCATTGACGATGCGCTCGATCGCATCCAATACGCGCCTCCTTACACCAGCGTCGAAAGTCCGCACGTTCAGTTTGATGATGGCCTCGTCCGGAATGACGTTTTCTTTCGTCCCCGCCTGCAACACGCCCACGGTTACGACGGCCGCCTCGGCGGCAGCAACCTCGCGCGAAACAATGGTTTGCAGCCGCATCACCGTCGCGGCCGCCATCACCACCGGATCGATGCTCGCCTGCGGCATCGACCCGTGCGCGCCACGACCAAACAGGCGAATCTGCAAGCTGTCGGCCGCCGAGGTGATCGCACCTGCACGACCGGCAACCGTGCCCGACGGCCCCACCATGACATGCTGACCAAGGACCACATCCGGTTTCGGGAAGCGCTTGAACAACCCGTCGTCGATCATGGCCTGCGCGCCTTCCGCCGTCTCCTCGCCAGGCTGAAAGACCGCCATTATTGTCCCGCGCCACGTCGTTCGGGCCTCGGCGAGCAATTTGGTGGCGCCGACGAGCCACGTCACGTGCATATCGTGGCCGCACATATGACCGACGGGGACGGCGTTTCCGTCGCGATCCTTCACCGTGATCTTGCTGGCATAGGGAAGGCCGGTTGCTTCCTCGACGGGCAGCGCGTCCATATCCGCGCGCAGCATCACCGTTGGACCATCGCCATTGCGGAGCATGCCGACGACGCCGGTCTTTCCGACGCCCGCTGTGACTTCAAAACCTGCGGCGCGAAGACGATCTGCCGCCAGAGCCGACGTGCGCGTCTCCTGCATCGACAATTCCGGATGCGAGTGCACATCCTTGTAAAGGGCTTCCAGCTCTGGGAGGAGATTTTCGAGATGGCGCAATGCTGGGTCGAGCGAACCTGTCTGATTGAGTGCCATGGGCCACTCCGTCATCATCTCAGGCAGGATACTTTTCTCCAATCGCTCCGAGCGCGCAAGCATTTTTTATTCTGAATGGCGCGCCAAGAATCACTTTGTCCGGACCGGCCACATGGGTGACGGCATGTACCTAAGACATCGCTAACAACTTCGGGCCGAATCGGCTCGCTCGGGGCGCCGACGGTAGGTCGCCTCAGTGGTCCTGGCTTCGGCGTGACTAGGCATTGCGCGGGCGCGCTCGAGGCTCTCGGAAGGCGACCCAAGCTGCGAACCAAAGGGCCCTTGCCGACGCCTCGCGGGGGCAGCGGAGACGGACCAAAATGAGGATTGTCCAAGGGGGCTGTCGCCAGCTCGTTAGGGTCTAAGCGGCGGCGATTTCCTCGCAGAACGGTATCGCAAACTCAAGGGCGCACCACGGTTTTATGGGAGGGAGGCCCTGAAACCCTGATTCGTAATCAGTAGATCTCCCCGTTCGAGTCGGGACAGCAGCACCGAAGCCAGGCGATTCGATTCTCGGCACACCGGTGCTAGACGTTGGCTACCTGGAATGGAACCCGGCCGGCGGCGTACCGTTGTTCTGGTTCACGGCTGGCGTGAAAGGTGCCTGATCGCTGCCGAGGAACTCAGGAGTAGCGGAGTAGCTAGGCTCGTTCGATAATCTCGGCGCCCTCCAGGTATTCAGATCGAACTCCGGATGCCCGGTCGATCCCGCGATCTCGAGCATGACTATCCGTAAGCAATGACCCCAACGACTACAGCGCCGTCGAGCACGATCCAACCTACGCACGCCAGGTAGATGTTCTTGTCGCGTGTCCGGACCCCGTGCCGGAACCAGAGAGCGGCCGAAACGAGATACGCGCTCCACGACCAGAGCGACACTCCGGCCGCCTGATGACCGATCCATATGGTCAGGACCTGCGGAAGCGTCATGAGCATGGTGAAGATGGACATGCTCCCCAAGAGGCGACTCATCGCTCTGTGGGAGAGGGAGGTCTGCGACACCGGTGTTATGGGGATTGGAGGCATATCATCTCCCTGGAATTCGACGAGCATTGTCGCATCGACGCTTAGATGTTGGAGTTGGGGGGCCCCTTCCGGGGCGTCCGGCGCAGCAGCTTCAGCATCTCCCGCGAGCGCTGCAGGCTGAACCGAACGCGGCCGAAAACCGCCTCCGGCGCTGTAGCAAGTAGCGGGGCGCTTCGGGCGCGATCATGTCCGGTTCGATCCGGTGCTGCGGGTCACCGGCGCCGGCGTCGTGGCCGCGATTCTTCGGCCAACGCCACTATCCTGGATCGACACTTACTTCTTCAAGTATTTGATAAGCGCCGCGATCCCGAGCACAAGTGTGATAATGACCAGAATCCATACCAGCCCAATCCCACCCATCATCCAGCCCGTCATGTCGGTCATCATCTCGGTCTCCTAGAGATGCCGCCGGTGTCGTCGATTCCCCGCCGCTCGCGCATCGCGCGACCAATGCGTGTAAGGTCACCCTCACTCAGCAACCGTGCAGCCATCGGCAGAAGTTCCTTTTCCTCGCGCCCGATGTGGCGCTCATACTGGCCTACCAACACCTCGACATCGTCCGACTCAAGTCGCACGGATTCGCCTCGGGCAACCTTTTCGAGCACACCGCGCACGCGTTGCCAGGCTATCTCCAATGCGCCGTGGTCCGCCTTAAGCCCCTCGGTCAATTCGCGCAAGCACACCGCGTCCGACCCGGCCATTGACTCAATGAGCGCGGGGAAGAGTTCCTCTTCTTCGTCGGCGTGATGGTGCTTGGCCGACGTATCGAAGTAGCGCATCACGTTGGCCGCGGCCGCACGCGCGACGTCGTCAACGCCACGTTCAGCAAGGTGTCGCACGAGGCGTCTCAATGCCGCGCACTGGCGCCCCATGCGGTGGTGGCAGACGGAGAGCATTTCCAGCGGCGACTCTGGCCCGACCGCTGGCGCGGAAAATCCCGGAAAATTCGTACTCATGTTGCCAGCCTCCTAGTTACCTGGCTAACGGTCGGCACGCGGCCGAAGGCAAACCGGAAAGTATCTATTGACCACCACCAGGCAAACCAGGATGGATGTGGTCACAAGGCATGCGTCGATGTGGTGTGGGGCAGAAGCCTCCGCGGAACATACGGCAGAATGCCACCGTTCTCGTAGTAGTCCACCTCGAAGTAGTCCACCTCGATCGGCGTGTCGAGACGCAGGAGTAGCCTCGCTTCTTGCCTTTCTCCGTGCTTTCGCTCGA
>Ga0210404_10001356_pt1 | contig 10607 bp, 15 predicted proteins | sample IncBWH28MmetaG_FD_155455 | JGI IMG/M metagenome (GOLD analysis project Ga0210404, IMG submission 155455) | Forest soil microbial communities from Barre Woods Harvard Forest LTER site, Petersham, Massachusetts, United States - Inc-BW-H-28-M | ecosystem: Environmental > Terrestrial > Soil >... | reverse complement strand
GTGATCGACGCCCGAGTCCAACAGAAAAACACGCGGGCGGGGCCAGCGCAAAAGTCATTCGGTTGGTGCTCGAATGAGTTCTGTCCCCACTTTTCTCCTATCAGTGATACCCCCCTCTGGGATAGCGAGTGCATTACTGATGCGTTTGGTGGGGACACGTTGGGGACACAACTACGGAAGTTATTCATTATATGCGTTTTCTTTGGGGGGTATCTCTTATCGTGAGGGCTTGGGGACACATCTCATGGTTGTTCTGAAACCGTCAAAAGACGCGGTTTTTGAAGTTCTGTCCCCAGTTGTGTCCCCAGCGTGAATGCCATGCCAAAGATTTTCTTTTCTGACGCAGTGGACCGAATCGCCGATGTTCTTTTCGATTTGCACGGTGAACGCGATTTGGCGAGCTACCGCCGCCAAGCGGCGCACCTGCTGCGAACCGCCGAATTGCAGGACGCGGAGTTTGCCGCACGGGTCACTTCGGCGAGTGCACCAACGGAAAAGCAGATCGCACTGTTGCAGCAGCTAAAGCGTCAAGGCAGATTGCGAGAATTCCCGGACGAACTGACGAGGCAAGAAGCATCCGAGTTGATTTCTTCTGTTCTTGATAACGGCGGCGCGAGGTGATCCCGTGGCCGCTGCTCGCAACAGGATCGGCGTCACCTATGGCTGGTTGGTTTGCATCGCTCGCGCTCCGAAACCCGAGAACACGAGCCATCGGCTGAGTTGGTGGGTCTGCCAATGTACAAATTGCGGGAAATACACTACGGTTCGCGCTGACGAATTGGACAACGGCAGCAAGCGGTCATGCGTAGAGTGCAGAGCCGAATATCAGTTGGGTGGTATTTTCCCGAATCGAAGCTTGGGCGCATTGGCATTGGAGCCGGAGCCGAGGCTTCGTTTCAGGATTTCGACAACCACAATCGGACCCAGCGGGACTACGACAAGATTTGGAAAGTAGTTGCCAAGTACCGCCGTTACGGCTTTTACGGTATTCACGGACCAACCACACCTGTGTAGGGTGGGCGACGGAGTACTGATGGCCCCTTCGTCCAATCGCCGATGGGTTGTTGATTGCCTAAACTGCCGCGCCACTTTCGTTCACTCCGAGATTAGACCCGACAAAAGCCTTATCGACTATCTGTATCCGATGAAGCCGCCGATACCAGATGAAGGCCAAGAAATGGAATGTCCGTCCTGCCAGACCAAAGCCATATACATGCGTCACGCACTGAGATACGAAGGCGGCTGAGGCGGCTTCCCGGCGCGACGTGCGCAACGCGCGGTCCGCACTTCGGGTGAGCCCGAGTCGGCCTGATTTGCGACCGCACAGTTTCAAACAAAAGGCGACCCGCTGCATTGGGTTTGATCGTTCGATAGTTACCCTCACGTCTAATTGGACAGATGGCTCACAGAGAGCACACTGACGGAGACTCAGACATCCACCTGTGGTCAGACTGGGCTGTCACCTGCGATACGTTGACTGGGCGTTCTCGATAGGCGCGTCGGCTAATTTGAAACGTTGACTGTTTGGACTACCTGCGTCAATGCGGAGTGATCGTGATGGGCTCGCTGGCGTCATACGTTCAAATCCTCGGCAGAGGAACGATTATCACCTTTGAGGCTGACAAGATGGGCAGGTGTCGGGCAGCGCGACCACTTTTTATCTTTTCGACCCGCTCCGATCTGTAACATCGGGAAAAATAGACGCCGGAATGGCTCGCCGTCGCAATACGGCGGCTCAGGTTCAACGCAGATGGGTTCGGAAGTAGATCGGGCAGCCGTATGGCGGGTGGTTCGGGTCTTGGCCGGGCGGATGGGTGCTTTCTACCCCGAAAAGTAATGATGCATATTTTCGGGCAGAAATAAGAACGGCGGTTTCAGTGGTTTAGAGCCACCAAAACCGCCACAATGCAACAATACCCATCCTTTGTAGCCTATCGGAGAGAGTACCAGAGAACAAGCAACGCGGCACCGATGGCAGAAAACCCCATTCTCGCAAGCAACTGGTTCTCCCACGGCCGCCCGCCCCTTCCGCGCATCAAGGTCTTCGGCAACCAAGGGAACACCACGAATGCCACCGCGAAAATGAATAGGAAAGGCTCTTTCATGCTCCCTCCGCGTTTATTCTCTGTTAGAACACCTGACTGAAGGCTTTGGCCGACGCAGCCGAGGCTTCAGAGTCGCTTGGGTTCACGTAGGCTAGGGTCGAGTCGAATGACCGATGCCCGAGGTGCTGGCGGATCAGGAAAGCGTTCGCGCCCTGTTGGACCATCAGCATGGCAGCGGTGTGCTTGAGGACGTGTGGATGCTGCAGCGTCTCACCGAGCCCCGCCTTGCGCGCAATCGCCCGGAACAGCTTGTAGACCGTCACGCGGTTCAACTGGGTGCTTTTCTGCGAGTTGAAAACGAAGTTGTCGGCGTCCGGCTCCCGAACGTCGAGCCAAGCCCTCAGGGCAGCCGCCTCATTGAACAGGCCGTTGCCTTTGACCTTGAGAAGATTCTGCGTCGAGGCCAATGAGCCCTTCAATCGAGCAATGTGTATCTGCTCTGTTTTGAAGTTGATGTCCGACAGCCGCAGATTAGCGATTTCCGAGGCACGCGCGCCGTGCGCGACCGCGAACAGGAACATGGCGTGTTCGCGCGGCCCGTATTCCTTCGCAGCCTGAAGGAAACGCTCAAGTTGCTCGTTGCTCAAATACGAGATTCGCGACCGGACTTGCTTCGCTCGCTGCTTGGGCATCCTGACCACGTTCTTTACGATTGATGGCGTCATTGGCTTTATCCTCCGCTAATGCAACGATAGCAAGTTATGTTGCATGAAATCAATAGTACATCGGTACCGACTTTTCGCTCTGTCGAACGCCCCAACAAAGCTATTCGACTCAGTGAGTTACGACCCATTCTCGTTGCGTTGCGCCTGCTCACTGCGGAAATCCGCAAGTTGTTGAAAATAAGGAGTGTCTTTTGAAAGCCGAAGTCAAGACGAGAACGCCCCGACGGTCGGTCCTGCCCAAGTGCGTTTGGCTACGCCACCACAGCTTTTCTCTCATAGCGCGTACCTAGCAGGCTGCGAACCCCAACCCGGTAAGGTCTTCCGGCCCGCACCGATCCGCACGCGCCAGTCTCGCCCCATTCCTGTGGACTGCGGGGACTCTTACGAACTGCCTACAAATCTATGTCGCTGTATGCCGCGTCGCTGCTAGCAGTTCCACTATTTTGCGACTTTCGATTCCTTTAAGTGTAAGGGCTCGCGCCCGAGTTTGAGTTGGGGTTCACACCCTCAGCCGTGTGCTCCGCCTCGACTCACTCGGGTCGCCCTTGCAGTTTTCGTTACGGTCGGAGGGCGATTCAGATGGCAACGGCAGTCGAGCAGATCGAACCAGTTAAGCCCGTCATCACGGGGAGTATTTCGTTCGCGGAATTAGTGCGCAGCCCACAATATAAGCGGCTCACTCCGTCTCAGAAGTTTTGGTTTATAGCTTACTTGGCTTCGGGAGATGAAGTTTTCGCGGCGCGGCTGGCTTTCCACTGTCGGTCTGAATTAAACACGCGGAACCTTGCTCGCCAAACTTCAAAAAGCCCCCGGGTGCGGGCCGCTATCAACTTGTATTGCGGAAAGAGCGAGCGGGAAATCTTTCTCGAAGAATTGGAACGGACGATTCGCGCGAGTGCGGACGGAAGCGTTGCCAAGGTTCGGGCCATGAGTTTGTACGCGAAGTTGAAATTCGACATCGCCGACGAGCCGGAAGCGAAAGACGCCAGCAAGAATCCGCCGGAGCCCACGCCGAAATTCTCGGTAGGTGATGTGGTGGTTCAGCGGGGCGTTCGGTTCCGGGCCACGAAGGTTTCCGTCGAGGGAAAAGTTTTGGAAGCCGAGGAAATCGCGTAATGGACTTTAACCCCAAGGAGGCTGTCGAGCAGGGCTCCGACGTTCCGGTTGCGGTTGCTGATGTTCGTTCGGCGGCTGAGCAAATTGCGATTTTGAGAGCCGAAGCGATTGAACGGTCTAAGCGGTTCAACGACGGCGAGTACTCGTTCGGCTATCCGAAATCGCATTATGAAAGTCTCGCGGGCGAGGAATCATCGGCTTGGGATTTCGGCACCCTGAAAACGATTTGCAGCCTGATCGAATTGCCGGGTCCGTGGTTTCGGACGAAGGCCGATCAAGTTTTCTACTGGATGTGGCGGGACGGCAAATACAACTCGCGCACGGGAGTTTGGAGTGCCGACCACAAGGACGTGAGAGTTTCAATCTCCGCGCTCAAAGAAGCTGTCAACGCCCGAATCGCGGCCCTCGGATTTGACCCAGTCGCGCTTTACAGATGGTCCACCGAAGGTCACGACGAAACCGAATCGAGAAAAGTTCGGCATATGAGCCTCGCGGAGAAGATCGAACGATTTCGTCGGGTCCAGTAGACAATCGAATCGGAGAAAAATCATGAGCAAGTATTTGAGTTCGCCGCGATTGGTTGACGCACTGAGGATCGAGCGCGTTGAGCCGCTTGAGAACAATGGCGTCATTACGCTGGCCGGAATCAAGTTGGTGTTGGAGGATCGCTCGACAGTGAGATGGGTGATGCCGAACCCTTTGGAGTTCACGCCGAATCCCGGGGATTTTCTGGTCCACGACCGGATTGTTGCCGTGGATTACATCGTAGCGAGCACGGAGTTTCAGAAATTATTTCAGCACGTCATCACTGCATAAAAGGAAAACGAAAATGGCCGCACAATCGAATCCACTTCAATCGCTGGTCAAACCTGCACCCGGAGTTGCAGCACAGCCGGGACAGCCTTCTGCGCCCGCCGCACAGCCCGCTTCGCAGGCAGCCGCCTCAGACTCCGGTGCGCAGTCGCAGCCGGATGATCGGGATATCTCGACCGACACGGACACTGACGATTCTGGTGCTGGCGTTGGCGACGTGAAGGTTCAGCGCGAATTCTCGAACATAAATCACGCGCTTGCCGATCTCGCGGATAATCTCGGGCTCAAAAGAAGTTTTACCGTGCCCTACGTCGAATCTGACATGGCGGATCACATTCAAGCTGTGGGTGCTGCGGCTCAGGAAGTCGGCGGTATGACGCGGAACATTCTGTTTACGTTTCACCAAAAGGGCGGGAAGGGGTGGGGTAGCACCGAGGGCGCGACGATTGCTTTCAATGCGGACAAGCTGCGTGAGACTTTGATTCCCGCTGACAACGAAGAAGCGAAAACAGCCCTCGCCGACGCGAAAAGTTTGGTCAACGAATTCGCGAAGTTGCTCGGCGACAACGATCCTGCCGTGAAGACGGCGCAGTCCCAGCTAAAGCTAATCGGGAAACACGATGGGCAAGGAATGACTGCCTTGGATTTCTCGCTGGCGTTGCTGAACCTTCCAACGCCCTTACTTCAGGGGGTGGCCCGTGGAGTTCATAAGAAACGTCATGGCGAACACTCAGTGCGGTTAAGTTCACCGATTCAGGCGAGCAGCAGCAGCAACAGTAATTTGTGAATCTTCGAGGAAACGAAAATGGCCGATCCAACATCAAGCGTCACAGTAGCAACCCCCGATCCAGCAGCAGCGACAGCGGCTCCGTCTGTCGCCCCAGTCGCAGCGGCGGCTCCGGCACCCCCGACCGCGCCTGACATCGCTGTACCTGCGCCCGCTCCTGTGGATGTGACTTCCGGTGCGCCACAGCCGAATCGTGCGACGGCAGTTCAGGGTTCGATGCAACCCTATATTGATAAAGCGCAGGCAGCCTCGCAGAAGGCGGCCGATCTTGCGAACACTCCAATATTTCCGGCGAGTACCCCTCATAGTCGATTGCTGAATATTGTGGCTGCGATAGGTGCTGGCTTATCTGGTGCGGGTACAGCTATAGCAACTCATGGTCGCGAAGGCGGCGCGGAAGAAGTTCAGCAGATCATGGGCGCACGTCAGCAACAGCAAATTGCAAAGCAGCAGGCTGCAACTGCACAGCGCGACGCGCAAATTCGTCAGCAACAAACGATTGCTGAAACGAACATGAACTTGGCGAACAACGTGATGTTGATGGCGAGTTTGCCTGCGAAGCTGACGAAAGATGATTTGGACATTCAGACCGAAGCGCAGGAATTGGCTAAGAGCAAGGCAGATTTCGCAGCGGCGCATGGTGGAATGTCGGCGGATGAATTTACAGCCGCGTTGAATGGTACGGGTCCAGCAACGGGTCCGCTGGGTGGACAGGTCAATCCGTTCTTCAAAACGACTGCCGATCAGCAATATCAGGCAGCGGTGAAAATTCTGGGTCAGGACGACCCATTCGTTCAGGCACTCGGGAAAACGCTCGCCAATCCAAACGCCACTCCAAACGATCTGTGGACGGCAACGACGCGCGTGCAGAGTCAGCAGGCTCTACAGGAAAAAGCCACAGACGCGCAGACCAAGCGCAATCAGGCGATGGAGACCGCACCTTTCGGTGCGGACAAAGCGGCTCAGATCAACGGCATGATGGAGAAACGGTATCAAGTACTCCATCCCAACCAACCGCTACCAGACGAATACAAGGTAACGGCGGATTCAACTCCCAAAGACTTTGATCGCGCGGACAAGATTCTTCAGCAGAGCGAGAACGCCGCTGCTACGCAGGCGCAGCGCGATACCGCGAATTCAATGCGAGAAGCAGTCATCAAGTTCACACAAGGCGGGGGGCAGACAACAGGCGATGCGTCAAAGCAGGGAAACGATTATTTGCAGTCTTTGCCTGCGGGGCGTCGCAGCAACGTTACAGCAATCGGAGAAGGCCGCGTTGAGACGAATTCAAACACTTTTCGTACTCCTGCGGGTCAGTCGTTGCTTGCGGATGTGACGCAGGCATACCCGGATTACGACCAGAGCAAGGCTCAATCGTATTTCAAAATGCGGAACGATTTCACTAGCGGCACAACTTCGACGGGCATCAACTCGTACAACACGGCGATCATGCACCTCGGCGCGATGTACGACACCGTGAAGAACGCCAACCTAGTTGATCTAAACAATCCGGCGTCGGCGATCAATCAGAAATTGGCTCAGGACAAGAATTTCGTGTCGTCCGAACTGGCAAAGGCTGTTTCCAACGGTCAAATGACGGAAGGCGAAAAGGATCAGATGGAGGCCAGCATTGGCGGAAAGATCGCGGGCGTCGCAGTTCAGTCGAAATACCTGAATCAAATTCAAAACGCAGTGACGCTGTTGCAGGGAAAACTCACGTCGTATCAGAACCAGTGGGAGAACGGCATGCCTTCAGGCGCGGTCACTCCCGTAAAGATCGTGAGCCCCGACGCACAGGCCACACTGGATCGAATTAGCGGACGTTCGCAGCAAACTCCAACGGCTCCGGCAGGAGCTACGCACACGGCCAAGGGTAGCGACGGCCATCTGCATTACACAAACGGGCAGGGCCAAGATTTAGGGATTGTTCCCGGAAAGTAAAATCACATGCCGCAAACTTCACCAGTCACGCTCGATATGTCAACCGCGCAGCCGATTTCCGCGCAGGCGGCTCCGGTCACTCTCGATATGGCTACCGCAACGCCGATTTCCGGCGCGCCGCAACAGCCGCCAGCACACGGCGCACTGGCGAGTGCGGCTTTGAAAGCCATCGGAACTGGCGCGGACGTTGCCGAAGGATTCGCGAAAGGCGCAGGCGATACCGTGAGCGGTGTTTCACACCTCATTAACAAAATTCCGGGAGTCGGCGAAACGCTCGCACCCTCGCAGGGAACTGCGGCGCTCGATCAGATGGACAAATCGACCGACACCGCGCAGAAAGTTGGAAAGGTCGGGGAAAGCATCGCAGAATTCGCATTGGGCGACGAAGAACTTTCTGGTCTTGCCAAAGGCATGAAGTTCGTTAAGGCGGCCCGCGAAAGTGAACTCGCTGCTAAAACGCTGAATCTCGCAACGGCTCACCCGTGGCTGGCAAAGATGATTGTGGAAGGCGGCAAAGGTGCTGTCGTCGGCGGCGCGCAAGGCGCGATCAAAGGCGCACAGGAAAACGACGCACTCGGCGGTGCGGTTGCGGGCGCGACTGGCGGTGCTATTGGCGGTGCAGCGGGCAGCGGTGTAACAAGCCTCGCATCGAAGGCAACCCCCGTAGAGAGTTTGACGCGCGCAATCCGTCCGACTGGGAAACTCGCGCAGAACTTTGCCGATAAGGCGGAATTGGCTTTGCCTAGATTGGCGGCTGAACACGCAAACTCACCGATTACAAATCTTGATGAACTGTCCGACGCAGCGCATGAAGCGGCCAAGAATCTGTGGAACAACGAAGTTATTCCGCAAATTCAAAAGCACGCAGACGAAATCATTTCCGGTAGTCCTGTCGCAGCGGCCATTCGCAAAGGTGTGAGTGCGGGCGACGCGGATTTATTTCCCGAGGCTGTCGATTCCGCAGAAGCCTTTGCGAAGAAATTTGACGGCAATATGAGTTTGCAACAGGCTTCCGACCGGATGCAGTCTTTGAACCGCAAACTTTCGACCCTTTACAAACTGGACCCGGCGGCGCGGTATGCGGCGACGGCGAACAGCACCGCGCTTGAAGCAATGGAAGACGGCGCGAACGAACTGCGCCAGCAGATCAATTCCAAGCTGGAATCTCTTGGCGAAGACGACCCGGCAGGACTGCGAAAGACTTACGGCGCGTTGAAAACTGTGGAGCAGGCAGCGGAGAAACGCGCAGCCGTTGTTGGCCGAACCGCACCGCTGAACCTTGCCCAACAGTTGGCAACAGTAGGCGGAGCACTTCACGCAGTGGCGCACTTAGCGGCTGGCGATGTTCCGGGCGCAGTCGCTGGCGTCGCACCGATAGTCGCAGCGAAGGCAACAAAGGTTTTGAACTCGCCCGAACATTTGATTGGCTCCGCGCTCGAAGAAGGGGAAGGCGCGATGTCTCGCCTTGCCAACAAAGCGGGTAAGAAGGCCGCGAACGTAGGCTCACAAGTCGGACAAGTGATTGCGCACATGGAGAATGAAGGGGAGCAATAAATGCCTTGGGGTATTCGCGATATTTCGGGAATGACATTTGGTCGTCTTACCGCGATTCGAGTTGTTGGGTATTACGGAAAGCATCGCAATGCGATTTGGCTGTGCGAGTGTGAATGCGGAGGCGAGAAAGAAATTCGCGGCGCGAGTTTGACGGCACGCAACAAAGGCACGAAGTCGTGCGGCTGTTTGGCGCGAGAACTGGCAGCAGCCCGGTTAAAAGAAATCGTGGGACCGGATGCAATTGGATTTGGTCACCATCGACCAGCGGTCAATTTTAAGGATTTGCGAGGCCAGCGATTCGGAAAGTGGGCCGTTATCGAAAGAGCGCAGAACGACAAACACGGCAACACCTACTGGCTATGCGAATGTTCTTGTCAGGCTCGCACTCGGCGCGTAGTTGAGAGCAGCAGTTTGTTGGAAGGGCATTCAACTAGTTGTTGTGGGTCGAATAGATTCAAACCAAAAGGCAACGGAAAGCAGAAGCGGTCATGACAGGCAAATATTCGGGAGCGACCATTTTAGAGCAGCGGGAACGGTTGACGTTGATCAGTCTGAACGGCAACGACTTTTGGATTCGCAACGAGGTTCTTTTTCCTGAGCCCAAGCCGGAATCGAAACCCAAACCAAAGTCCGAACCGAAATCGAAGCAGGAAGCTAAGCGCGCGAACGTTTCGGCAGGTGTGAAACGATATTGGCGCGACCGAAAAGGACACAAAGATGTCTCCGAGCCCCGAGCGCGCGATTTGTGATCTTCACAGCAGGGACACTGAGTTGTGCGGTGTGTTCGATGTGGAGACACAAACCTTTTGTTCGGAACCGCAGTATTCGTTTCGACGGTGCTACAAGCACTGGGCCAGTTTGAAGCAGACCTCGGGTGGCGAAGGCACGTCATTGTTCCATGCACTGAAGCGTTTGGATTTCGAGCAACGTGAGCGCGCGTTGGACATGCTGGATTCAAACACGAAAGTGCGTCGTCCCTCATGGACGTATGAGGGCAAGGAAGATGAATTGATCGCAGCACAGGAGCAAAACAATGAGCAGCATAGACAATAACAAGAGTTTTGAGCAGCAAATAGCTGAAGCCAGCACCCCCGCACAGCTTCGGGAAATCTGCATCAACCGCGAAGTCGCGAAAGGAAATCTGAAGCAGGACCGCGATGGTTCCGTCCACCCTGTGGTAGAGCCTGCCCCGGCTGCGCCCGCCCCACCCACCCATGTCGATAACGATTGGGGTTTTTCTCGCGTTGTGTATGTGGGGAACAGCCGATTTGAACTCAATGCGAGCAGCAAAGAACGACTAGACGATCAAGAAAGCCGCATTCGCGCCGCGTTCGCCGGACAGAAGTAATCAACCCTTTTGAAGTAGCAACAGAGTTTGGGAGCACCACACAAGGAGCAGGAAAAATGGCAGACATCAAGGTCGATAAGGAATTAGAGGAAGCAGTGAAGAACGCGCGGTCGCCGGAAGAACTCGTGATTTTGATGCATCAGGCCGCCGTGGACCAGAATCTTGTCCCACAGGAAGTCCTCGGCTATCGGGAGAATTGGGAACCGAAAGCCGCTGAGACAACTCCGGCCCGAAAGTTCCACCGACGCGAGAATATTGGCGGAACGGACTTCGATTTT